>Ga0187893_10010902_pt1 | contig 13351 bp, 7 predicted proteins | sample MA1701074metaG_FD_139574 | JGI IMG/M metagenome (GOLD analysis project Ga0187893, IMG submission 139574) | White microbial mat communities from a basaltic lava cave in the Kipuka Kanohina Cave System on the Island of Hawaii, USA - MA170107-4 metaG ...
CTACCCGGGCGCGCGCGTCGACATCGAGAGCCTCGAGTACTCGTATCAGTTCGACGGCAAGCTGCAGGACGAGTGGCGCTGGAGCGAGCGCTACGCGACGCAGAGCGAGCTGCTCCGCTACGTGAATCACGTCGCGGACCGCTTCGATCTGCGGCGCGACATTGCGCTGAACACACGCGTCGAATCGGCGCACTACGACGAGGCGAGCGCGCGCTGGGCCGTCACGACCAGCGCCGGCGAGCAGCTCGCGGCGCGCTTCTTCATCATGGCGACGGGCTGCCTGTCCTCGACGAACACGCCAAAGCTCCCGGGGCTCGGGTCGTTCCGCGGCGCGAAGTACCACACCGGCAACTGGCCGCACGAGCCGGTCGACTTCTCCGGCAGACGCGTCGCGGTGATCGGCACCGGCTCGTCCGCGATCCAGTCGATCCCGATCCTCGCCCAGCAGGCGACTCAGCTGTTCGTGTTCCAGCGCACGCCGAACTACTCGATCCCGGCGCACAACGGCCCGATCGACGCCGACACCGAGCGGCGCGTGCGCGCGGACTACCCGGCGTTCCGCGCCGAGGCGGCGCAGCACCCGTTCGGCGCCGATTTCCGCGACAACCCGAACAGCGCGTTCGCGCTGAGCGAGGCGGAGCGCAATGCCGAGTACGAACGCCGCTGGGCGTACGGCGGCCTCGGCTTCCTCGGCGCGTTCGGCGACCTGATGTTCGACCCGAGCGCGAACGAGACCGCTGCCGAGTTCATCCGGAACAAGATCCGCAGCATCGTGAAGGATCCCACGACCGCGGAGCTGCTGTGCCCGAAGACGCCCGTCGGCTGCAAGCGGCTGTGCGTCGACACGGGTTACTACGCCACATACAACCGGCCGAACGTCACGCTCGTCTCGGTGAAGGATGCGCCGATCGAGCGGCTCACGCCGAGCGGGCTCGCGACCGGCGGCCGCGAGTACGCGGTCGACTGCATCGTGTTCGCGACCGGCTTCGACGCGATGACGGGCTCGCTGGTGCGCGTCGATATCCGCGGCCGCGGCGGGCGCACGCTCAGGCAGAAGTGGGAGGCGGGCCCGACGACTTATTTGGGAGTCGCGACCGAGGGTTTCCCGAATCTGTTCATGATCACCGGTCCGGGCAGCCCGTCGGTGCTCAGCAACATGCTGCCGTCGATCGAGCATCACGTGAACTGGATCGCGCGCTGCATCGACGACCTCGGGCGTCGCGGTGGAAGGAGCATCGACGCGCGGCCGGACGCCGAGGAGGCGTGGGTCGCGCACGTGAATCAGGTGGCGAACGGGTCGCTGTATCCGAATTGCAACTCGTGGTACTTGGGGTCGAACGTGCCCGGCAAACCGCGCGTGTTCATGCCTTACCTGGGGGTGCCGCCCTATCGCGCGAAATGTGAGGAAGTTCGCGAGCGCGGGTATGAGGGGTTCGCGATCGCCTGAGGTCGAGCGAGGTTCACGCGCTCGCGAGGGCGCGGGCCGGCCGGAGGGTCGCGACTCCGAGCCTTTGCACGGCGGCGCGCGGATTGGGGTGGAGGCGACGCGTCGCATTCGGGCGTCGCTACGCGGCGCGGCCCAGGCCGCGTTGCGCGGCGGCTTGCGGTCTGCCTGCCGTAATCACGGCCCTCCGCTGCGACGCCCGTCCGGCCGGCCCGCGCCCTCGCTCGCGGTCGGTGGTTTGCGGGCAGTGGCCGGCGCGTCCGTGGAGGAGAAGGGTGACGCCGCCGCGCCATCGAGGCGCGACGGCGTCACTTTCGTGTCGTGGCGGCGCGCGCGTCGAGTCAGCGTCGTTCGCTTTCTTGGCTCCGACTCACTCGACCGTGAGACCGAGCTCCACGGCGTGCTGGACGGCCTGCGCACGGTTTTCGGCGTTTAGTTTTTTCATGATGTTCTTCATGTGCCATTTCACGGTCTCGGGCATCAAGCGTAGGCGCGAGGCGATTTCTTTGTTGGAGTGAGCGGCGGCGACGCCGGTCAGGATTTCGATCTCGCGCGAGGTCAGGACCGAGAAGACTGTGCGGCTGGGGCCCGAGGCGGCGGCCGGGCCGCGCAGCTCGGAGCGGGCGCGGCCGTTCGGCTGGGCTTGGACGAATGCGAGCAGGCGGCGGGCGGGACCGGGGAGCACGGCCGTCGCCTTGTGCTTCGCGAGGTTCGCGACTAGCGCCTCGGAGCAGTGGTCGGCGACGCTGCGCTTGAAGCCGAGCGCGCTCGCTTCGACGAGCACCGCGGTCAGCTGCTCGGCTGCGGGCCCGGAGTCGCCGAGCCGCAGGCAGAGCTCGGCGCCTAACAGGTCGTACTTCAGCGCGAGCCCGACGTTGCCCACACGCCGCGCGAGCCGCCGGGCGCGCGCGAGCACGCCTTCGCAAGCGTCGAGCTCGCCCTGCGCGAGCAGCGCGAGCGCGCGCGCTTCGGCGCCGTGCAGGAAGAGGCGCGTGCCGCTCGCGAGCGGCTGCTCTTCGATCTCCGCGGCGTCGACCTCGCTGAAGCCGGCGCCGTCGTCGAGGATCGGCTCGAAGCCGCAGCGCGCACGCAGCGCAGCGCACACCGCGAGCAGCCGCCGCCAGCTCCGCTCGTGTGCGATCAGCTCGGCTCGATCGAGCAGCTCGCGCGCGCCGTCGGCGTCGCCCTCGAGCGCGCGCAGCCGGATCGCGACGCGGTAGGCCGCGATCACCGCGTCGTGAAAGCAGGTCTCGTCGATCACCGAGAGCCGGTTCGCGAGCACCTCGCCCGCCTCCGCGAGCGCGTCGCGCTCGTAGAGCACGCTCGCGAGGAAGCTGGCCGCGAGCGACGCGGACGCGGAATCGCGGCCGATGCGCTGCTCGCAGCGCTCCATCGCCGCCTGATAGGTGCGCTCCGCGTCCACGAGCTCGCCGCGCAGCTCGTGCGTCAGGCCGAGCAGGCACTGGCGATACGACATCGGGAAGAGCTGCTCGCGGCGCAGCTCGATCAGCTGCGCGGGCCGCACGACCGCGCGCGCGCGATCGAACTCACCCCCCTGGATGAGGCTCCACGCGGCCGCGTTGCGCACCGCGCGCGTCGCGAACGAATCCTCGCGCGGCCGCTCGGCGAGGTATTCGCTCGTGAGCCGCAGCGTCTCGTCCGAGTCGTCCTTGTAGACGCCCGCGTGGATCGCGCGCACGCCTAGCAGCTCGAGCGCCGCGGTGCTGCGCCGTGCGCCCGCCGGCATCGCGGCGACCGCCGCGCCGAGCTCGTCGAGCACGGCCTGCGCGCGCGGCCGGAAGCTGAGCGTGAGCGCCCACGCCTCGGCGATGCGCACCGCCGGGCGCCGTTTCACGGCCGCCGGCGGTAGCCGATCGATCCAGCCGAGCAGCGTCGTGATGTCGGACTGCTCGACCATGCGCATCGCGGACTGCTCGGCCCAGATCGCCGCCTGCTCGAGCTCGCCGGATTCGAGCGCGTGGCGGAACGCTTCGCGCGGGCGGCCGTGCTCCGCGAACCAGAGGCTCGCGGTGCGATGCAGCGCCGGCAGCTCATCGGCGTGCTGCTCGCGCAGCTGCCGCGCGAGGAACTCCTGGAAGATCGGATGCAGGCGGTACCACGCGCCGTCGAGCGGCTGGAGCAACAGGTTCTGCTCCGCGAACGACGCGAGCAGCGCGGCGGCGTCGGCGCAGCCGGTGAGCGCCGCGCACAGCTCGGCGTTCAGCGGCGTCACGACGGACGCGCGCACCAGGAACTCGCGCGCGCGTTCGGGTAGGTGCGCGAAGATGTTCTCGTCGAGGTAGTCGCTGAGCCACTGCGCGCCCTGCGCGACCAGGCCGATCTCGGCGACCGCGTCGCGGTTGTTACGGAGCGCGGCCGAGCCGATCTTGAGGCCGGTCACCCAACCGCCCATCGCGTCGGTGAGCCGATCGATCTCCTCACCGGTCAGGCCGCTGCTCTTCCCGCCGAGCAGCCGCCGCGCGTCCTCGCGCCGCAGCCGCAGGTCGCTCGCCTCCACCTCGCACAGCCCGTCGTGCGCGCGCAGCCACGTGAGCGGCAGCTTCGGCCGGCTCTGGCACGCGCTCACGACGTGAAGATTCGGCGGGCAGTGCAGCAGGATGTACGAGACGAACTGGAGCGTGAGCGGGTCTTCGAGGCGATCGAAGTCGTCGAGGAACAGCACGAGCTCGGAGCCCGACGCGAGCGCCGCATTGATCACCAGCGTCGCGATCGACTGGAACGGGACGACCGTGCCCTGCTCGAACAGCGCCTGGGCCTGCGCCGCGAGCCCGGGCAGACAGCGCTCGAGCGCGTGCGCGATGTACGGCACCGCGATCGCGGGATCGTCGTCGCTCGCGTCGAACGCGACCCACGCGACGGCGATGCCGCGCTCCTCGAGCCGCGCGTGCAGGCTCGCGCAGAAGGTCGTCTTGCCGAAGCCGCTCGGCGCGCGCACGACGGTGAGCGGGCGCGCGAGGATCGCTTCGGTCCACTCGCCGGCGCGTTCGAGACCGACGACGACCGGCGGGAGCCGCGGCGGCGCGAGCTTCGTCAGCGCCGGCGCCGCGAGCGCGCTGCGCGGGCGCCGCGTGCGCGCGCGCTCGCTGCGGCGATCCGGAGCTGCGGCGCGCGGCCGTGCTTCGCTCATGGGCGTCTCGCCAGGCTCGAGGGAAGGCCAGCATCGCCCAGCCGCGCGCGCGGAACAACGGAGTGCTCCACCCCCCGCCCCCCCATCGTCCCCCCCGCCGCGGCTCGCTGTTGCGACGAGCGCGCGTGATACAAGCGGCGCACTCGGGGCCCGCGACGCGCGCTGCGCTCTCGAGCGGAGGCGTGCATGGCGAGCTCGCGAGGTCTGTCCGAAGTCTGCGTCGCGCTGGTGACCAGCGCGGTTCTGTTCACTCCCGGGCTCGCGCTCGCGCAAGCGGCGGCCGAAGCAGAGCCCGCGCCACAGAGCGAAGGGCTCGAAGAGATCGTCGTCACCGCGACCAAGCGCGCGCAGGACGTGCAGGACGTGCCGATCGCGATCTCCGCGCTCAGCGGCGACGACCTCGTCGACCGGAACATCACGAACACGATGGACCTGATGGGCGCGCTGCCAAACCTCCAGGTGACGACCGCGTACGGCAAGACGCAGCCGAACTTCTCACTGCGCGGCATCTCGGTCGCGAACGAGTTCAACTCGACGACGGCGTCGCCGGTCGGCGTGTACGTGGACGAGGTCTACCAGAGCTTGCGCGCGAGCCACGGCGGGCAGCTGTTCGATCTCGAGCGGATCGAGGTCGTGCGCGGGCCGCAAGGCACGCTGTTCGGCCGCAACACCACCGGCGGCGCGGTGAACTTCTTCACGAAGAAGCCCGCGCTCGGCGAGGCGAACGGCGAGATCTCCGCGGGCTACGCGAACTACCACACGTGGCGCGTCTCCGGCGCCGCCGAGTACACGCTGATCGACGACGTGCTCGGCGTTCGCGTCGCGGGCCAAGTGACTCAGGGCGACGGCTACACGAAGGACCCGTTCGACGGCCGCGACTACGGCACGACCGACTCATTCGGCGCACGCATGACGCTGCTGTGGGCGCCGACCGAAGACTTCGAGGCGACCTTCAAGCTCTACACATCGCAGGACGACCCGCGCGGCGACGCGCCGGTCGGCATCGGGCAGAACCCGGATGGCTCGAACATCGCCGGCTACGACCGCTTCGACGTCGGGCGGCCGAAGGGAGCGACGCCCGGACGCGCGCTGCGAGAGGACGAGGTCGAGGCCGATACGCAGGGTGAGTACTACACGTCGACTGCCGGCGGTGTGCTCACGCTGAAATACTCACTGGGCGACGCGTGGGAGATCACGTCGATCACCGGCTTCGACGTCGCGCACTATGACCTCTCACCGTTCGACTGCGATGGCTCGCCGTTCAACCTGTGCGCGATCCGTTACGACACGCGCAGCAAGAGCTGGAACCAGGATCTGCGCGTGAACTTCAGCGCCGACCGGCTGCGCGTCGTCGGTGGCTTCTATGCGGGCCGCGACCGGACCGACACGCACAATCAGCCGGACTTCTTCAACTTCCTGGTCGAGGACGTCGGTGTTCCGATCGGCGTGTTCAATCCGCCGATCGGCGTCGGCGTGGGCATCCTTTCGGACGGCACTGCCGCCTGTGGCCCCTTCGTCGTCGATGACGTGACGTTCGCCGGCCTCGCGCCTCTCTTCGGCATTTCGGCCAGCGACCGTCCGCCGGGCGCCGTCGGATGGTGGGACGCTCGCAGCTATCTCGGGGGTCCGAACTGCGCCACGCAGCTCCCCATCAGCCCGATTCAGCTCGATCAGTTCTACAAGCTCTCGCGTCCGTCCTTCGCGCTCTACGGCGAGGCTGAGTACGACATCACGGAAGCGTTCACGGTCACGGCGGGCCTCCGGTACACGTGGGACACGCTCGAGTACAGCGACGGTCACACGCTCGTGATGAGCACGGATCGCTCGACGATCATGGCAAGCACGGTGCCGTACAGCTTCCCGTATGACCCCTCGCTGCCCTCTGTCGAGCAGAGCGAGAAGACGCGGCGCGTGACCGGCCGTGTGATCGGACGCTACGCGTTCACGGAATCGATCTCCGCGTACGCGAGCTACAGCCGCGGCTACCGCGCCGGCGCGTACAACGCGCTCGCTTATCAGGGGACGAGCCAGATCTACCTCGCGAACCCCGAGCAGGTCGACGCGTACGAGCTCGGCGCGAAGTCGCGCCTGCTCGACGACCGCGTTCAGCTGAACGGCGCGTTCTTCTACTACGACTACAAGAACCAGCAGATCCAGGAAGTCATCGGGGTGATTTCCTATCTGCGGAACGTCGACGGCCGCCTCTACGGAATCGAGGCCGAGATGCTCGCGCAGCTCACGGACTGGTGGCGCCTCGACTCCTCGTTCGGCTGGCTCGACACACGCTACGACGACGACCAGATCCTGCACGTAGGGGGTCCGGACGTCGGCGGCAACCAGTTCCAGAACGCGCCCGACTTCACGTTCACGATCGGCAGCGACGTCACGCTGCTGACGCGCGACGCGGGCTCGCTGATCGCACGCCTCGACGCGAACTACATGGGCAACTGGGAGTACGACCCTTATCAGGGAAAGATCCCCGCCTCGCCGCAGCTCGACGCCGGCAGCGAGCCGTACTGGCTGCTGAACACGCGCATCGCGTGGGACAGCGAGCACTACACGATCTCGGGCTGGGTGAAGAACCTGACCGACGAGTACTACAACGTGTACGGGCTCAACATCAATCCGTTCCTGATGGACTACTTCCAGCGCGGCGCGCCGCGGACGTACGGGATCGACCTCACCTACAAGTTCTGAGCGAGCAGAGGCGCGGCATGGCGCGCACGGGATTTCTCTTCCACGAGCGATATCTCTGGCACGACACGCGCTCGGCCGCGGGTTTCATTCCCGCCGGCGGGATGGTCGAGCCGGACCGCCACGTCGAGAGCCCGGAGACGAAGCGCAGGTTCAAGAGCCTGCTCGAAGTCTCCGGGCTGCTCGCGCAGCTCGAGCGCGTCGAGCCGCGCGCGGCGACCGAGGACGAGGTGCTGCGCGTCCACCGCCGCGACTACCTCGAGCGCGTGAAGAAGCTCTCCGCCGAGAACGGCGGCGACGCGGGCGCGCTCACGCCGTTCGGGCCGGGCAGTCACGAGATCGCACTGCTCTCGGCCGGTGGGGCGATTGCGGCCGCCGACGCCGTGCTCGATCGCCGCGTCCGTAACATCTACGCGCTCGTGCGCCCGCCCGGCCACCATGCCGAGCCCGACCTCGGCATGGGCTTCTGCATCTTCTCGAACGTCGCGATCGCGGTGAGGCACGCGCGCGAGGAGCGTGGGCTCGCGCGCATCGCCATCGTCGACTGGGACGTGCATCACGGCAACGGCACCGAGACCGCCTTCTACGCGGACCCGTCAGTCCTCACGATCTCGATCCATCAGGACAACTACTTCCCGGCCGGCCGCGGCTTGCTCGAGCACGACGGCGAGGGCGCTGGCAAGGGCTTCAACCTGAACTGCCCGCTGCCGCCGGGCTCGGGCCACGGCGCCCACGTCGCGGCGTTCGAGCGCGTCGTCGCGCCGGCGCTGCGCCGCTTCCGTCCGCAGGCCATCTTCGTCGCCGCGGGCTTCGACGGCGGCGCGATGGACCCGCTCGGCCGCATGCTCGCGACCAGCGCCACCTACCGGGTGCTCACGCAGATCCTGCTCGAGCTCGCGGAAGACCTGTGCGACGGCCGCCTGATCCTCTCGCACGAGGGCGGCTACTCGACCGCGCACGTCCCGTTCTGCGGGCTCGCAGTGATGGAAGAGCTCTCAGGCATCGACACCGGCGTCGTCGACCCGTTCCTCGAGTTCTTCATGGGCATCGGCGGACAGGCGCTGCAGCCGCATCAGGACGCTGCGATTCGCGCGGCGGAGGCGAAGCTCGGCGCGATTCGCTGACGCGAATTCGGCATGCTCCTCGAGTTTGGGCGGCGGAGGGCGTGTGTCGAGCGCGAGCGCAGCGAACGTGCGACCGGCGCGCCTCGACGAGATCGCGGCGCTGAACGAGCTGATCCGCACGTCCGCCACGGAGCTGAGCCGCGGCTTCTACGACGCCGCGCAGATCGAGGCTGCCGTTCGCTTCGTCTTCGGCGTCGACAGCCAGCTCGTTCGCGACGGCAGCTACTTCGTGTGCGAGATCGACGGGGAGCGCGCCGCTTGCGGCGGGTGGAGCCGGCGCGGCGCGCTCTACGGAGGCGATCAGCGCCCGCTGGGCGACGCGCCGCTGCTCGACCCCGCGACCGACGCCGCGCGCATCCGCGCCTTTTTCGTGCACCCGCGCTTCGCGCGCCGCGGCATCGGGCGCCGGCTGCTCGACGTCTGCTGCGCGGCCGCGGCTCGCGAGCGCTATCGAGCGCTCGAGCTGATGGCGACGCTTCCGGGCGTCCCGCTCTACGCGAGCTGCGGATTCAGCGAAGTCGAGCGCGTCCGCGACCGCCTGCCGAACGGCGTCGAGCTCGAGTTCGTGCGCATGCGCAAGCAGATCGCGAGCGCCTGAGCGCTCGCGGCTTCAAGCCTGCTGCGCGCGCTGAATCGCGCGCTCCAGCGTGCGCGCCGCATACACCCCTAACAGGTGGCGCCGATACTCCGCCGACGCGTGCAGATCTTCCAGCGGCTCCGCCTCGGCGATCTCCGCGCAGAACGCCCGCAGCGCCGGGCCGCTGACGGCCTTGCCGCGCAGCCGGTCCTCGAGCGAGCGAGCGCGGAACGGGACGCTGTTCACGCCGGTGACGCCGAGGCGCGCGTCGTCGATCACGCCGGTGCGCTCGGCGCGCACGCACGCGGCGACGCCGACGATCGCGAAGCCGGAAGCGGGCTGGCGCAGCTTCGAGTACGCCGTGCCGGTCTTCGCACCCGGCATGGGGAAGCTCAGCTCGGTGAGGATCTCGCCTTCCTGCACCGCGCTGGTCATCAGGCTCTGGAAGAAGTCGTTGGCGCCGACCGTGCGCGTTCCCTTTGCGGAGACGAGCGTCGCTTCGCCGCCGAGTGCGATGAACACGGCCGGCCAGTCGGCCGCGGGATCCGCGTGCACGAGCGAGCCCCCGAGCGTGCCGCGGTTGCGCACCTGCGGATCGGCGAGCACCTCGCCGGTCTCGGCGAAGATGTGCGTCTTCGCGAGCGCGGGATGCGACATCACGGCCGCGTGCGTCGCGCGGCCGCCGATGCGGATGCGCCCGCCGTTCACCGCGATCTGGTCGAGCCCCTCGATGCGCGCGAGGTCGACGAGCAGCGGCGCCGCGGCGAGGCGGAACTTCAGCGCAGGAATCAGGCTCATGCCGCCGCCGAGCACCTTCGCACCGTCCGTGGCGGCGAGGAGCTTCACCGCTTCGTCGAGCGAGCGCGGCGCGACGTAATCGAACTCTGCCGGAATCATCGCGCCGCTCCGCTCTGTCGAATGAGACTCCACAACTTCTCAGGCTTCAGCGGCATGTCGACGTGCGTGACGCCGAGCGGCGCGAGCGCGTCGAGTACGGCCGAGACCACGCACGGCGTCGACCCGATCGTGCCGAGCTCGCCGATGCCCTTCGCGCCGAGCGGGTTCAGCGGGCTCGGCGTGCAGGTCGAATCGAGCTCGATGCGCGGGAACATCGCGGCGCGCGGCATCGCGTAGTCCATGAACGAGCCAGTCATCAGCTGGCCGCTCTCGTCGTACCGGACCTCCTCGCAGAGCGCCTGGCCGAGGCCCTGGATGATTCCGCCGAGTCGCTGCCCATCGGCGAGCAGCGGGTTGATGATGTTGCCGACGTCGTCGACCGAGACGAAACGCTCGAGCGTGAGCTGGCCGGTCTCGCGGTCGATCGAGACGGTGCAGAAGTGCGCGCCGAACGGGAACGTCGTGCCGCTCGGCTCGAAGCGCGCGACCGCATCGAGCCCCGGCTCCTCGCCGGGGATCGCGACGCCCCAGGTGTGCGCCGCGCTCGCGACGTCCGCGAAGCTCAGCTTGCGCGCGCCGCCGACCACGCTGAACACGCCGCTCTCGACGCTGACGCGCTCCTCGGTCGTGTCGAGCAGGTGCGCGGCGATGCGCTTCGCCTTCGCGAGAATCTTCTGCGCGGCCATGTGCACCGCGGTGCCGCCGACGACGAGGCCGCGGCTGCCGAACGTGCCGACGCCGTGCGTGACCACGTCGGTATCACCGTGCACGACGTTGACGCTGTCGATGTCGATCCCGAACGCGTCGCCGACCATCTGCGCGAACGCGGTCTCCTGCCCCTGCCCGTGCGGCGACGCGCCGGTCATTACGGTGACCGCGCCGGTCGGCTCGACGCGCAGCTCGGCGCTCTCCCAGGTGCCGGCGCGCGCCGGCGGCGCGGTGCCGGTCGACGGCCCGAGCCCGCAGATCTCGGTGAACGTCGCGACGCCGATCCCGGCGAGCTTGCCCTCGGCGCGCGCGCGGTCGCGCGCGGCGATCGCGCCCGCATAGTCGAACTTCGCGAGCGCCTTCTCCAGGCACGCCTGATAATTGCCCGAGTCGTAGACGGCGCCGGTCGGCGACGTATACGGGAACGAGCCGCTCGGGATCAGGTTGCGCTTGCGGATCTCGACGCGGTCGAGGCCGAGCTTCGCGGCCACCGCGTCCATCACGCGCTCGATGTTATACGCGGCCTCGGGCCTGCCGGCGCCGCGATACGCGTCGGTCGCCATCGTGTTCGTGTAGACGATCTGGATGTCCCACGAGACGGCCTTGATCGTGTACGGCCCCGCGGCGAGCAGGTGCGTGAAGGTCGGAATCGCCGGGCCGAGCATCGACGCGAACGCGCCGAGCTCCGCGATCGTCTTGCCGCGCAGCGCGAGGATCTTTCCGTCGCGCGCGTAGGCGGCCTCGACTCGAGTCACGTGGCCGCGCCCGTGCGCGGAAGCGGCGAGGTTTTCGGTGCGTGTCTCCGCCCACTTCACCGGCTTGCGCAGCTTCCGCGAGATCCACGGCAAGAGGCACTCCTCGCCGTAGTTGGGGATCTTCTGCCCGAAGCCGCCGCCGACTTCCGGCGCGATCACGCGGATGCGCAGCTCCGGAATGCCGAGGCAGATCGCGATCTGCTGCTTGCAGCCGTGCGGCGTCTGCGTCGACGTCCAGACCGTGAGCTTCTGCGGGCCGTCCTCCCAGTGCGCGACGACCGCGCGGCCCTCCATCGGCACGGGGGCGACGCGCTGGTTCACGAGCCGCAATGACACCGTGCCGTGCGCCTCCGCGAACAGCCGCTCCGTATCCGGGTGCGGGATCGGCAGCTGCACGGCGAGATTCGTGCCGAGCTGCTCGTAGACGAGCGGCGCGCCGGGCGCGAGCGCCGCCTCGGGATCGACCACGGCGGCGCGCGAATCGATCTCGACCTCGAACGCGAGCGCCGCGTCGCGCGCGACGTACTTGTCCTTCGCGACGACCACCGCGACCGGCTGCCCCGCGTAGCGCACCTCGCCGTCTGCGAGCAGCGGATGCGGAACGTGCTTCATGCCCGGCAGGATCGCGGTGCACGGCGCCGGCCCGACTTTCTCGCGCAAGTCGTCGAACGTGTACACCGCGACGACGCCGGGCAGCTGCTTCGCACGCGTCGCGTCGATTCGCGAGATGCGGCCCGCGGCATGATCACTGCGCACGAACGCCGCGTGCAGCATGCCGTGCAGCTTCACGTCGTCGGTGTAGGTGGCCATGCCGCGGATCAGCCGCGGATCCTCGCGGCGCTTGATGCGCTCGCCGACCATCACGGGCTTCACCGCCACGGCTACTTCCCTTCCCGCGTGATGCGCGCCGCGTGCTGCACCGCGTTCACGATCTGCTGGTAACCCGTGCAGCGGCAGATGTTGCCCTCGAGCGCGTGGCGGATCTGCGCGTCGCTCGGGCTCGGGTTCTCTGCGATCAAGGCGGCGCTCGCCATGATCATTCCGGGCGTGCAGTAGCCGCACTGGAGCCCGTGCTCTTCCCAGAAGCCCGTCTGCACCGGATGCAGCGCGTCCGCCTCGCCGAGCCCCTCGATCGTGCGCACGTCGCTGCCGTCGGCCTGCACCGCGAGCATCGTGCAGCTCTTCACCGCCTTGCCGTCGACGTGGATCGTGCACGCGCCGCACAGCGACGTCTCGCAGCCGATGTGCGTGCCGGTCAGCCCGAGGTCCTCGCGCAGCCAGTGCACCAGCAACGTGCGCGGCGCGACGTCCGCCTCGACCGCTTCGCCGTTCACGTTCACGCGGATCTTCACGGGTCTGCTCCTCGGCCGAAGGAAGAGCAGCGTAACTCCGCTCAAGACGCGCGCGCGATCACTTCGTCGATCTTTTCGTGCGCTTCGGCGGGCACGCGGAAGGTGGTCATCCAGCGGAGCACGCCGAGATCGGCGGGCTCGACCGCGGCGCGGCCGGCGAGCCAGGCGTGGCCGCGCAGCAGCGTGACCGCCTTCACGAGAAACGTGCGATCGGTGAGCAGCGAGTTGGTCTCATCGCAGCCGTACTCGGCGCGCAGGATGCGCAGCACCTCGAGCAGCGCGTCGCGGACGCTGCGCGGGAACGCCACGTCGGGCAGCGCCGCATACGCGGCATCCAGCGCGGCGCGGTCGCAGACCGCCTGCGCGCGCGCGTCGGTCGCGAGCGAGCCGGTCGATGCGCGCTCGACGAGCTCGCGCGCGGGCGCGAGATCGTCCGCGCCGAGCAGCCCGGGCACGCGCAGCTGCAGCGCGAAGCGATCGAGGTTCGCCGGGTCGAGCGGCTCGTTGTAGTACTCGTCGCGCTGCGGGTTACTCGTCGCGATCGCAGTCAGCAGCGGGATCGGCGCGTCGCCGAGCATGCGCTCCTGCAGCAGCCGTAACAACACGTTCAGCGCCTCGCCCGGCGCGCGCGAGATGTCGTCGAGCACGCACA
>Ga0187893_10010903_pt1 | contig 13350 bp, 14 predicted proteins | sample MA1701074metaG_FD_139574 | JGI IMG/M metagenome (GOLD analysis project Ga0187893, IMG submission 139574) | White microbial mat communities from a basaltic lava cave in the Kipuka Kanohina Cave System on the Island of Hawaii, USA - MA170107-4 metaG ...
CGTGCCCAGAATGCATCGGAGACTTCCCATGAGTCCAACCTTGCCTTGGCCATCGACACCCTCCGTCCCGCGCACCGGCGCGAACGGACGGAGAGTGTACATCTTTATTTACGGATAAGTCCTAAGCCGTATACCAAACCGGTGAGCGTCCCCGCCACGATGACATCAAGTAACAGATCCCAAGTCATAAAAGCACCTGATTAGCTGCCTGTTTCGCTAGCGAAACAGGCAGCTAATCAGGTAAAAGCAAGGGCCGGCTTAGCCGGCCCTGCCATTTATTGACTGCTTACTCGGCGCAGGTCATCGGGCCCGCTTGAACTCTGGCCATGGAAATACCGGCTTGGTCTCAGCGGCATTCGTCGGCAGCACGAGCGTCGGTTTCAGACTAAGGTTCTGCAAGCAGCCCGAACCATTGCCGACGACCTGACCCTTGTCGTCGAATCTAATTGCATCCCCGAGCATCATTCGCTCAGCGATGTTGGTCCGACGCAGCGCATCGGTGAGCTCTTTCGGGTCGGCCGATCTCGCGCGCTTGAACGCGTCGGCGGCGATCAATATCGCCTCGAAGGTGTAGCCAACATTCAGTCCATTGAACATCAGCTCGTCATTTGGGTTTTGCTTCTTGAAGGCGGCTTCCACTCTTTTCGTGAGCTTAGCCGTAGGTGCATACCAAGGCACGATGGAGATGCAATGTTCGGACAGCTTGCCGAGGACCTTGTAGAACTGCCGCTCCAACATTGCCGGCGCGCCGATGGAGATGATGCCCATCGTATTCCAGCGTTGTTTGACCACCTCTCGGCGCAACAAGATCGCGTCATTCAGCCGGGCCACCAGAATCACGAAATCGGGATTCGCGGCTTTGGCTTTGGATACCTCGATCGAAAGATCTTTAGCCGTCGGATCGTAGGAAATGGTATCAACGATTTTGAACGGCAATTGGGTCACGCGCGGCAGAAGAGCCTGCGTTGCCTTGGTGATCGATTGGCCGTAAGTGTCGTTCACATGCATATGCACCGCCGTGCGCGGCGCGACATTGGTGGCGCGGAACAGATCGCCGATCATCGCCAGCGCGTTGACGGTCGATTCAGCGGCAGGCGGAAAGTTTCGGAACACAAACTTGTAGCCCTGCTCGGTGATCTGGGGCGCCGAGGAAATATTGATGACCAACGGTACGCCGCGCTGTTCCGCAACCTGCGCGACCGCCGCGGTCGCACCCGAATCCCACGCTCCCACCAGCACGTGCGCGCCTTGCTGGATCAAGCGCTCGGCGCGTGTGCGAGCGGTGTCGACATTCGATTCCCAATCTGCGTTGAGCAGCTCGATATCTACACCGAGCATGTCTTTGATCAAGTCCGGTGCAAGGTCGGCGCCCTTCTGAGACGACTGCCCGAAGAGACCCAGGATGCCGGTCCGCGGCAACAGCACGCCTACCTTGAGCCGGCTCACCTGCGAGCGAACGATGCCGAAAGGCGAGAACGCGGAAGTGGCAGCGCTGGCGACAAGCGCCGTGTTGAATTGGCGGCGACTTATGCGTTTGCTCATGACATCTCCGTGCGCCGGTTAAACCGGCGAAGTGTTGTGAATGCAAGAGTCATACGTTGAAGGGCTAGCCACCCACGGCGGCCCCGAGTCATGCGTCGTTGCCCGCGAGGGCAAGGGCGAAGCGTTGACAGGGGTACGCGCAGGCCGGGGTTTGAGCCGTGTAAACCATGCCCCGCCGCGCAAGCGGCGGGCCCTCCGGGGTGCCGACGCTGTGGAGATAAGCGGAAGGCCACATCCGAGGCGTCGCTCTGGCAAGACGCCGCGGGACCCCGCGCGGTCACAGACCCTGCGCATGCGCGGAAACACTTCGCACGGGAACCGGGAGGTCCCACGTCCGTCTGCGCCGACACGGGCAGACCGCATCGGGAAGTCCAAGGACGAACCCCGATGACGAACGGACGCGGGAAGTCGGGCAGCTCCGTAGTACCGCAGAAGCCGCCGAACGAGGCCGGAGCATCGGCTGCGGAGGCGGCGACCCGCAACCTCTTGTGCGCCTCGGCCTCATCACCCAAGGCAAGAGCCGGATGCGGTAATGCCGCACCTCCGGATCTGCGGAGGGGGTGATCAGCGATGGTCATTCCTACTCCAACTTCACTTAACGGACCGATGACTTCCTGAATGGATGCCGTGCGAAAAAGGCGGTCAGGCCCTCGGCGATCCCTCGAGGATTCTCCAACTGCAGCAAGTGGGTCGCGCCCGGAGCTACGAAAGGTTCGGCGTTAGGCAACCAATCGAGCAGCAGCTTCTGTCTCTCGTCCCAGATCGGATCCATCGTCCTGCTCTTCTCGCCTACCACTGCGAGCACCGGCTGAGTTATCCGGCGTGCTTCCTCACGCGTGAAGACCCACTCTTGCATCGCGGGTAGCTCCTTACCGAAATAGGTGTCTGCATCGGTCACGGATTGGGCGAAAGAATCCGGCAGCACCCGATCCAACACGGTGCGGTAGTCGGGCCCGCAAGTGCCGCGCAAGAACGTATCCACCGCCCCGGCCTTGTCGCCTGCCAGATAACGCTGGTGAGCGGCTCCGATGAACGCTCTTGATTTTTGACTCGGCACTGACCTCAACGCTGGCTCCAGCAGCGCAAGTGACTGCACCATGTCTGGAGCATCGAGGGGCATTTGGAGGGCGACCATTCCTCCGGAGGAGTGACCAACGATATGCGCCCGTTCGATCCCGAGGTAGCGCATCAACGACCGGCAGTGGGCGGCCTGCAGTGCGAAGCTGACCGGGCCCGCCATATTGCTGCTGCCTGCGCAGCCGACGCGGTGATAGTTCACTACGCGGTAGCGGTCGGTGAGCGCTGGTTCATTCAACAGAGGCACGAACCAATCGGCAAAGTGCCCCGGATGGATCAACATAACTGCCTCTCCGGCACCGCGTGTTTCATACTCAAGCTCCACGCCTTCCAGAGCCGCCCTATCCATTTGCGTCACGACATGCCTCCTCCTGATTGGCGACGAAGCTCAGCTGCCCCGGGGGATCTACAAGGGGCCGTCGGCCCCTTGTTCTCGCGGGGGATATACAAGGGGGAGTCCCCCCTTGTTCGTACGAGATCTTTGGCTGATTGGCGATCACGCTCAGCGCGGCTGAGGATCATCACTAATCAGGTGCCTCCTTGATATGACTCACTCGCGCACTTGTCGATCATTCCGGCAAGGTCAGCCACGTTTCGGAGAACGCGAGAAAACAGGTGCTGCTCTCGGTTCCCGCGACATCGCGCGGAAATGGCCGGCCCACGACCGCTGCCCCATTGATCGTCCACGCGGCGCGGCGCGCGGGCACGAATAGAGAGATCACATGAAAAGGAAAGAGACCGGTTGATCCCCCGGGATTGTTCACCACGAACGCTGCGCCGAGGTCCTCCCAGCTCAGGCGAACCTCGATCTCCTCTGCGGTAATCGTCTCTTCCCACCGCTGGCGGGGGTCTCCGCTCGAGGAGAAATTGGCTTCGGTCATGACAATCGCCGACACGTCGCGCTCCTTGTAGTGCGCGTAGTGGGGCAACATGCTGTCGCGGAGCCAGCGCCCGAGCGCCATGTTGTCGGCGAAGCCCCGCGGCTTGCTGCCCGAGCCGGGGTTGGAGACGAAGGCGGCGTGACCAGTGCCCGCAGGGGAGTACACGATGCGAAAAAACGTCGCGTTGGCAAGCTCGTCACCTTCAGCATGCGCCTTGAGCGAGACGATGGGGTTCTCTCCCGACCAGACGACGGCGCCGGGATTAATTGGGGATCGCGTCATGTTCGTTGCAGCGCGCTCGCTTTGTTGAGGCTTTCAATCATTGAGCTCCGCAGCAGGTATTTGCGTGCTGCGGCTTGATCGCCGGCGATGCGTGTGAGCTGTGCACGCCATTCTCTCTGGCGCACCGGGTCTCGCGTCTCGAGGTTGCGCTTGTTCTCAATCGTTATGGTGTTTACGTACTCGAGCGCGATCGGCCGGCGCTGCCGCTCGTAGCGGTCGAGCTCCTCCGCGCTTGCGTCGCCGCGTATTACTCGGATGAGCTTCTCGGCGAGATTGAACGCGTCGTGAATGCCGCCGTTCATACCCATGCCGCCGAGCGGGTTGTTGAGATGCGCTGCGTCGCCGGCGAGAAACGCCCGCCCTTCACGGTAGCGAGCCGCGACTCGCTGGTGAACCGAGTAAATCGTTCGATGCACGATCTCGTAGCGCTGCGCCTTCGTCCAGACGCGCTGCAGCCGGCGCTGCAACCCTTCTTCGGAAAGGATCTCTTCGTCGCGCTCTTCCGCGCGGATCGGAAACAGAGCACGCCAGACGTCAGGCACGCGCAGAAGGAAATACCATTCATCCGGGTCGGCGAAATAACTGACGTCGCATAGGTCGGGAATTGCATCGGCGAAGTTGAACGGGGTGCTCGTAAAGAGAAATCGTTCCGGCCAGGTAAACCCTTCGAGCGGAATGCCCAGCGCTTCGCGCACACGGCTGCGTCCGCCGTCCGTGCCAATGAGCCAAGCTCCGCCTTCTCGCCGTGCACCGCCGTCTTCCTCGATCAGCGCGTACACAAGGTCGACGCTTTGCTCAACGCCGACGAGCGCAGAGGAGAATTCGATGCGAGCATGTGGAAAAAGCGCCAGGCGCTCAGCGAGAACGTGGTTCAGCTTGTATTGCTCGCACTGCAATCGGAAAGGATGCGCTGTACGGTCAGCGATCAATCCCATGTCGAAATCGACGACCCATCCGGCACGGTCTCGATACTGCAGTCGCGGTGACCGGCGCCCCATCTTTAATAGACGTTCGGTGGCGCCGAAGCACGACAGCATATCGAGCGTGGGTGGATGAAAGGTCGAAGCGCGTAGATTTTCCGGAAGCGCCGGCTCCGCCTCGAATACCGTCACCGGGACACCGGCATCCGCGAGACAGTTCGCAGCAACCAAGCCCACTGGGCCTGCTCCGGCAATCAACACACGATTGTTCGCTTTGAGGGGCACCGATCAGCTCCCGCAGATTCAAGTGCCGAAGACGAAACGGGTCCCGGTAGATGTAAGCAACACCTTGTCGGGCATCGCCCGCTTCGCCGCCTCGAAGAACGCCAAGCCGCTGCAATGCATCGGTATCACGCAATCCGGGCTGAACTTCGCGAGCGCTTCGCCGGTCTCGCGCGCGTATTCGGGAGACAACGGCATTAGATGAAAGCCGCCGAGCACTGCGTGAAGGCGAGAAGTGCCCGAGACTTTGAGCGCGGCCTCTACGGTGTTAATCACTCCGCGGTGGCCGCACGAGGTCATCACGACCAGTCCTCTGCCCTTGACGTTGAAGCACAAGGCATGTTCATGCTGAAAGTCGTCGACCATCATCGGCGCACCGCGCTTGTTCGCAGGCAGGCGGTCCGCGGCGCATCCCAACCCATCCTCGCCGATGCCCACTTTCATGCGCGAGGGCCGATCCGGGCGTTCGAACGAAACTTCCGGTATCGAGCCGGTCGTAAAGCCATGGTCGGCGACGAGCGAAGGGTCGCCCGCGAACATCACCCGCAGACTTGCCTCCGCGATCGCGCGGCGGTCGAGAGCACCGAAGTTGCGGGGAGAGTCGACGGGACCTGTCTCACGCGCGCAGAAGCATTCTTCACCTCCAAGATAGAACGGCAGCGACGGTTTCAGCCTACGGCGATGCATCTGCAGGAAGCCCACCATCCCGCCGAAATGATCGTAATGGCCGTGGGACAGCAGCATGGCGTCGATCCTTCCTGAATCGATGCCGAGCATGTCGAGATTGTTGTTGAGCGTCTCGTGCGTATAGCCGAAGTCCATCAGGATGCGACGAGTCTCCGCGCCTCTGGTCGACTCCAGATGCATGGCGAGGCCCCATTCGTTCTGCAAGGTTCGCCGCGGCGGATTGTTGTTCGGCGGCAATCGGTAGCGCTCGACCTGCACGCCGGCGAACGTACCGGAGGCCTCGAAGTTTTGATGGTACGAGTCCGTCACTACGGTCACCGACAGTCGATCGACAGTGGGCGGAGTGTCCGCGACGCGAGGTGCGATATCAGTCTCGATATTCGTGAAGACACCGTTTGCCAACCCCATGCCGGTGTTTGCGGCGGCCATCCGACGCTGCGGTGGTTGACTGCCTAGATAAGTGTCCATCGCGCTCCCTTGAACGTGAGTAGCAGTAAAGCACTAGCAAGCGTGCACGGTAAGATGTCCATGGACTCACTGCGTTAACCTGGAGGTTAGCCAGCGTGCGCCTCAATCAGATTCGAGTTTTCCTCGCTGTCGTCGACTCGGGCAGTATCCGCGCCGCGGCGCGGATGCTACAAGTATCGCCACCGGCGATTACGAAGAGCGTTCGGCAGCTCGAAAAAGAGCTGCACGTGCAGCTGCTGAAGCGCACGCAGCACGGCGTGATCATGTCCCCTGCTGGCAGCGCTTTGGCCGCGCGAGCACGGGTCATTCAATCAGAGCTGCGTAAAGTCGAAGACGATCTAGCCCAATTGTCGGCCGGAGGCTCGATGGCATTCGGCGTCGGGCCGACAGGCATGCTGCTCGTTGTGCCCGAAGCGGTCGCGCAATTTCGTCAACGCTATCCCGATGCGCGCATCCGCATCGTGGAAGGGCGGCGTCCGGCGCTATTGCCACTGGTCCGGGATGAGACGCTCGATTTCGCGCTGGGGCTTCAGGAAGGCGGCAAGCTTGATCCGGGTATCGCGTTTCGGCCGTTGTTCAATCACAGCGAAGTCGTCGTCGCGCGCAAGGGACACCCGCTGGCGAACGCTCGGTCACTCGCTGAGCTGGTGGACGCGCAATGGATCAGCAGCCTGCCAGGCTCGCCTCCGTACGATCTGCTCAGCAGGGCGTTTTCGTCCGCTGGGCTTCCGCTTCCGCCGGCGACGATCGAGTGCGACTCGATCCCTGGGATGGTGGCGTTGTGCGCGAGGACTAACATGGTCGCACTCATGCCACGCCGCATGCTCGCCACGCCGCTGGCGCGAGAGGTTCTGAAAGAGATTCTCGTCACAGAGCGATTGCCCTCGATTCCCCACGGCATCTTCACGCGCGCGGATTCTCCGCTTACGCGAATGGCCTCGACCATGGCAAGAGCGGTCGCTGCGGTGGCGCGGAATGCACGTCGGGAGCTCGGTTGAAGTCCTGCTAGAGAACCCTAGTCGACGCGCGCGCCGGAGGCCTCGACCAACCTTCGCATCTTCGTCGACTCGACGGCGACGAAGCGTGTGAACTCCTGCGGCGAGTCGGCCACGATCGCGAGGCCGAGCGAATCGAGCCGTTCGGCGACGGCTGAGTTGCGCAGCGCCCGGGCGATCTCCGTGTTCAGCCGCTGCACGACCGGCGTCGGGGTCGCAGCGGGGACGGCGAAGCCGTACCACACGCTCACCTCGAAACCCGGCAGGCCGGATTCGTCCGCCGTCGGCACGTCGGGTGCCTGAGAGTGGCGCGTCAACGCCGTGAGGGCAACGGCCTTCAGGCGGCCGGTGCGCACGTGCGGGATGACGTTGGAGAAGTTGTCGCACATCAGCGGTACGCGCCCGGCCAAAAGATCCTGCGCCGCCGGTGCAGGCCCCTTATAGGGTACGTGCACGATATCGATCGCGGCGACGGTCTTCAGCAGCTCGCCGCATAGGTGGCTGGTGGTGCCGTTACCGCCCGAGGCGAACGTTAGCGAGCCGGGCTCGGCCTTCGCATGGGCGATCAGTTCCCTGAGGCTCGACACTGGCACGGCCGGATGCACGACCATCATGTTGGGCGTGGTCGCGGCGTTGATCACGGGCGCGAGGTCCTTCTGCGGGTCACAGGGCAGGTTCTTGTAGCGCCACTGGTTGGTGGCGAGGATCGCCGAGGGCGCCATGAGTACCGTGTGCCCGCTCGCCTCGCCCTTCGCCACCATCGCCGCGCCGAGATTGCCGCCGGCGCCGGGGCGGTTTTCCACGACGACGGGAACGCCCAACGACTGCGACAGAAGCGGCGCGATGGCGCGCGGCAGGAGATCGGAGGTGCTGCCGGGAGAATAAGGGACGATGACGCTGATCTGCCGGGACGGAAAAGACTGACCGAGAACTCCCATGGGGAAGAGCAGCAGCAGTGCGGCTATTCGCATTTCGGTCTCCTCAGGTTACTTATCGGGGCTAGCAGACTCTTTCACGTCTTGACCATGTGTTCGCCGGCGTAGCGCGCGACGCAGCGACGAAACCTGCTCAGCGGCAGGTGCTGCATCAATTGCGCGAACACGAGCTTGCCTTCGTTCATCGATCCCCCGGGCGAGACGACTCGCCCAAGGGTCGCAGATGTGCAAACCGCGCTTCGAATCGAGACCAGACCAGAACCTCGATTTCCAACGCGTACTCAATGAGTTGAACACGATCAAGGTCTTAACGTTGGGACACCACTGTTGCAATTAGTAAAGTAACTTACTAAACTGGCCGCGATCCCCACCCGCGCCGGAAGGAAGGCCATGGCCGCAGTCGTCTCCGCCCGACCCGCCGTGCCGGCCGCGGCCGTGCCGCTCGACCGCGACCTGCGCGGCTATCTCGCCACCAACGCCGACGTCGTGACGCGGATCGCGCGGCCGGTGAGCCTCGAGCTCGTCCCGGCGCTCACCGCGCAGAGCGAGCGGCCGATCCTCTTCGAGCACATCGTCGAGAAGCCGGGCTTTCGCCTGTGCGACATCCTGGTGAAGCACCGCGAGCTGCAGGCGCGCGCGCTCGGCGTGCCGCGGGCGGAGTACCTGAAGACGCTCGCGTATCGCCTCCGCCAGCCCCCGCGCGGCTTCGTGCACGTGAAGTCCGGGCCGGTGAAGGAGGTGAAGCGGCTCGGCGCCGACGCCGACTGGACCGAGCTGCCGGTGCCGATCCACTCGGCGGCCGAGACGGTGCCCTACGTCACCGCGATGTGCCTCGCCAAGGACCCCGAGACCGGGTTCTACAACACCTGCCACGCCGGGACGATCGTCACCGGGCCGCGCACCGGGCTGCCGAGCTTCGTCACCCCGCACGCGCACGCGATCATGCGCAAGTACCGCCGCCGCGGCGAGAAGCGGATGCCGTTCGCGTACGTCTTCGGCGTGCCGCCGGCGTACGAGATCATGGCGAACTTCTCGGGCCTGCACATGGACATGTGGGGCGAGCTCGAGATGGTCGGCACGATCATGGGCGAGGACGTCGAGATGGTGCCGTGCGAGACCCTCGACATGAACGTGCCGGCGCACGCCGAGATCGTGGTCGAGGGCTGGGTCGACCTCGAGGGCCTGCACGACGTGGGCGTGTCGGTCGGGCCCTCGAGCTACTACCTGCCGAAGACCTCGAAGCTGCCGGAGTTCTCGGTCACCGCGATCACGATGCGCGCCGACCGGCCGATCTACCGCAACCATCTCACCTGCCCCGGCACCGACCACCAGCCGCTGCCGCGCCTGTGCCACGAGGCGATGCTCTACAACCGCCTGACCGAGATGGGGCTCGAGGTGAAGGACGTCCGCTTCCCCACCTGGGGCGCGGCGGTGTCCTGCATCGTCCAGTTCAGCTATCCGCGCGAGGGCTTCGTGAACGACGCGCTGATGGCGTGCCTGGGCGGGCCGTGGCTCAACACCAAGATGGTGGTGGCGGTGAGCCCCGACACCGACCTCGACGATCCGGGCGAGGTCTACCACGCGATCGCCACGCGCTGCGACCCGGCGCGCGACCTCATCGTCGTCCCGCACACCCGCGGCTCGCCCTACGACCCGTCGGCCGCGCCGCTCGCGGCCGACCCGTTCTGGCGCACCGTGGGCAAGATCGGCATCGACGCGACGATCAAGTCGCGCCACGATCCGGACGACTTCGTGCGCAGCTACCCGAAGCACTGGGGGAAGGTCAACCTGGGAGACTACCTGTGAACATGCCCGAACCGCGCTTCACCAAGGTCGAGGAGCCGTTCATCCCGTACGTGCCGGACGCGCAGGTGATCGAGCGCCTGCGCCCGGTGGTCGAGCCGTACATGAAGCGCATGGGCTTCCTGCCGAATGCGCTCAAGCTCTACGCCTACCGGCCGGAGATCGCCGAGACGCTCTTTCGCCTGAACAGCAACGTCATGCGCGACCCGAGCTCGACGCTCGACCAGCTCCTCAAGCGCAAGCTCGCCGCGGTCGCGTGCAAGACCAACGGCTGCGCCTACTGCACCGCGCACAGCTGCAACATGCTGCTGCGCGACAAGGGCGACGCGGAGGGCTGGGGCATCTCGCAGGAGGAGCTCCTGCAGATCCTGGACGACGACTACCGCCCGGCGAACCCGATGGAGCGCGCCTGTTTCGACTACGTGCGCGCCGCCTCGGCCGCGCCCGACGCGGTGCCGCAGGCGATCCTCGACAACCTGAAACGGCACCTCACCCCGCCGCAGATCGTCGAGCTCGCCTGCGTCGTCGGCTTCTGGAAGTTCTACAACGCGGTACACGACTCGCTGCACATCCCGGTCGAGGAGCACCTGCTCAACGACACGCGCTACGTCGACGCGTGAGCCGCGCCGGGCCGCCCCAAGGGGCGAACCCCGAGCGCGCTCCGGGCGCGAGGGTAGTCCGGTGAGCCGCGCCGGGCCGCCCCAAGGGGCGAACCCCGAGCGCGCTCCGGGCGCGAGGGTAGTCCAGTGAGCTGCGCCGGGCCGCCCCAAGGGGCGAACCCCGAGCGCGCTCCGGGCGCGAGGGTAGTCCGGTGAGCCGCGCCGGGCCGCCCCAAGGGGCGAACCCCGAGCGCGCTCCGGGCGCGAGGGCAGTCCGGTGAGCCGGGCGCCGGGCCCGCGGCGCGGCAACGGCTACCACCCGCCGCGCACCGTCTCGCACCCGGCGCTGCTCGTCGGCGGCAGCGACACCGAGTTCCGGCGCCTCATCGCCCGGCTGCTGCTCGTCGAGGAGCGGCTGCGCCACGCGCGCGTTTACCTCGGGCGGCTGGCGGGCCTGAGCGGGCCGCAGTATTCGCTGCTGATGGCGGTCGTCTACCTCCAGGGCGAGCGCGGCATCGCGGTCCAGTCGCTCGCGCGCGACCTGCGCGTGACGAGCGCCTTCATTGCGGCCGAGTCGCGGCGGCTGCTCGAGCGCGGCCTGCTCGCCAAGCGCCCGAACCCGCACGATTCGCGCAGCACGCTGATCACCGTCACCCTCGCCGGGCGGCGCGCGATCGACCACCTGGTACCGGAGGTGCGGGCGGTGAACGATCTCTTCTTCGGGCACCTCACCCGGCCGGCCTTCGCCGCGGCGAAGCGCGTCCTCGAGCAGCTGACGGAAGGTTCGCGCCGGGCGATCGCCCATATCGCCGCGCGCGAGGCGCACGCGGCGATGCGCGCCCCTGCCCGGCGCGCGCGCAACGGCCGCGCACGGGCCGGCTGAGCCGCGCGGGCGGCGGACCGGCACCGGCGGCGCCCCGGCCGCCGCGGTGGGCGCTTGATGTCTGCGTAAAATTTCACAGCCCTGTTATAGTGCCGCCGGGTTTTCCCCGGGGTCCGGCGTTCGATGCTCGCCCAGCAGCTCGTCAACGGCCTCATGCTCGGCAGCGTCTACGCGCTCGTCGCGGTCGCGTTCACGCTCACGATGGGGGTGCTGAGGTTCCTCAACTTCAGCATCCCCGGCATCTTCATGGTCGCGGGCATGGCGACCTGGGCGATGCTCAAGGGCGGCGCGGGCCTCGCGCTCGCGCTCCCCGCGGCGCTCGCGCTCGGGGCGGTCCTCTCCTGGGCGGTCGAGCGGCTCACCTATCCGCAGATGCGCGGCGGCGACCACTTCGTCCCGCTCGTGAGCTCGATGGCGCTGCTGATCCTGCTCGAGAACCTGGCGCTCGTCGCCTGGGGCTCGGACCAGCAGCGGGTCGTCCTGCCGTTCGCGAGCGCGAGCGCGCGCTTCGGCGACCTCGTCGTCGGCGTGCCGCAGCTCGTCGGCCTCGCGCTCGCGGTCGGCGTGGTCTGGGCGCTCGACCTCACGCTGCGGCGGACGCGCATCGGCCGCGCCGTGCGCTCGATCGCCGAGGACGCCGAGACGGCGACCATCCTCGGCGTGTCGGTCGGCCGGGTGGTGCCGGTCGTGTTCGTGATCGGCGGGGTCTTCACCGCGGTCGCCGGCGTGCTGTTCGCGCTCAACTACCAGCAGGTGAGCCCGTTCATGGGCGAGGAGGTCGCGCTGAAGGGCATCTCGGCGATGGTGATCGGCGGGATGGGCAACATCTGGGGCGCGATCCTCGGCGGCCTGGTGATCGGGGTGGTCGAGACCGCCGCGATCCACTGGTTCGGCGCGCGGACGGTGGACATCTGGGTCTACGGCCTGCTGCTCGCGCTCCTGTTCGTGCGGCCGACCGGCCTCCTCGGCGGCGGGTTCGCCGGGGGGCGCGCCTGATGAGCGGGTATCTCGAGGGCGTGCTCGTAGTGCTCGCGATCAACGTGATCCTCGCGTACGCGGCGTTCCTGCCGATCGTCGCCGGCCAGCTCAACCTCGGCATCGCCGGCTTCATGGCGACCGGCGCCTATCTCTCCGCTTATCTCACGAACGCGCACGGCTGGCTCGCGATTCCCGCGGCGCTCGCCGCGACCGCGCTCACTGCGCTCCTCGCGCTGGTGGTCGCGTTCCCGATCCTGCGCACGCGCGGCATCTACCTCGCGCTCGCGACGTTCGCCTTCGGCCAGGTCGTGGCGGCGACGATCCTCAACCTGAACGTCGTCGGCGGCGCGTCCGGCTACCCGGTGGCGGCGCACCTCGGGTTCCCGGCGATCGCCGCGGCCGCGGCTGCGGTGTTCGCCGCGGTCTATCTCCTCTTCCACACCCGCTTCGGGATCAGCGTCACCGCGGTGAGCGACGACGAGCTGGTCGCCGACCAGATGGGGCTCTCGGTGCGCTGGCTGCAGGCCGCGGCGTTCACGATCGGCGCGGGCGTCGCCGGGCTCGCCGGCGCGCTGCACGCGCACCACTTCAGCTACATCGAGGCGCAGCACTTCAACGTGCTCCTGAGCATCTACGTCGTGCTGTACGTGCTGCTCGGCGGCACGCAGACGATTTACGGGCCGCTGCTCGGCGCGGCGGTTTTCACGCTCCTGCCGGAGGTGCTGCGCGGGAGCGCGCAGTGGCGCTACGTGATCTTCGCGTGCCTCATCCTCGCGCTGATGACCTGGCGGCCGCAGGGCGTCGTCACCCGCAGCCTCCTGCGGCGACTGCTCGAGTGGCGGCGGCCGGCGCCCGAGGCGGCGACGTGAGCGCGCCGGGCCGCCCCAAGCGCGAACCCGAGCCCCTTCGGCGAGGGCAAGCCGGTGAGCGCGCCGGGCCGCCCCAAGCGCGAACCCCGAGCCCCTTCGGCGAGGGCAAGCCGGTGAGCGCGCCGGGCCGCCCCAAGCGCGAACCCCGA
>Ga0187893_10010904_pt1 | contig 13350 bp, 17 predicted proteins | sample MA1701074metaG_FD_139574 | JGI IMG/M metagenome (GOLD analysis project Ga0187893, IMG submission 139574) | White microbial mat communities from a basaltic lava cave in the Kipuka Kanohina Cave System on the Island of Hawaii, USA - MA170107-4 metaG ...
ATGCGACTCTTGAATTTGGTGAAAAATCAATCGTCGAAATCGAAAGCCGTTTTGAAAATTGCTCAATTACGTTGGGCGATGACGCAAAGCTTACGGTTGGACCAAACGGTGAATTGAAGGGTTGTCAAATCGTTGGAGCGGGCGAGATTACGATTCATGGACGCTTTATGGGTGAACGCCGTGAAGATGAAGAAGGACCGAGCATCATCGGACCGAAAATCATGTTCGTTGGCAAAAGCGGGTTTGTCATGGGTTCGATACGACAACCAAAACAGATGACAAATTTCGGATTTGAAAAAGGCTGTAAGTTAAGCCTGAAAATTTACAAAGCAGAATAATTTGAAAGGAATATCCAAATGTCAGATAAAACGGTCAAACAGACGATTCTCGAAAACGGTACAGAAATCGAAGGCGCAGTAAAATCAAAATGCGCGATTGTTGTCAGCGGTCAAATTAAGGGCGAAGTTTCCGCTCCGACATTGACGGTTACAGACACGGGAGTATTGCAAGGTAAAGTAAAAGCCACGCAATTGTCTTCGCAAGGTTCGCTCGCAGGCGAAATCGAAGCGGACAGCGTAGAACTTTCAGGTAGCGTCAGCGATAACACAATCATTCGTGCAAACACGATGGAAGTTAAACTCAGCCAAAGCTCTGGCAAACTGCAAGTGTCTTTTGGCAATTGCGAACTTCAAGTCGGAGACACAAGCGACAAAAAACAGCCAAAGGTTGACCCGGTTGTAGCGGCTAATGGCAACGGACACCACCCTGAAGCCAAACACGGAAAATAACTGCGCGACAATTGACCGTTATTGAGCTTTTGCACTTCGCTTGCGGTTGAAATTAATCTCAACCGCAAGCACATTGCTTCATTAGGTAATCGTTGGAATTTGCTTGTCATGCGAACTTACAAACTCAATCTTATAACCTTAAAATCTCATTATCTGAATATCGCAAAAAAATAGGCTCTAAAAAACGTGCAGGGGTTAATCTACTGTCAAAGGAACTTAGTCAATGAACGCATTAAAAAAGATATGGAATAAATTATTTTCTTTCTTTTCCACTCAGCCTGAAGATTACAGAATGTTCGACTCTGGAAGAACAGAACCGAACAAAGGGATTGAAAGAAAGAAGACATCAGAAAAAATTGCTCTTCAACATAAGGAATCTGTTGAGGCTGTTTCAACCGAAACAGTAAAAGCAACGGAAGCAACTGATGAGAATACAGTCGCCGAAGAACCTGTGTTTCATGCTAAGGGCAACTCAGCGGAAGATTCAATTCACGTCGAAGTCGAAAAAGAAGAACCGAAAGTAGTTGTCAGCGAAGACGAAAACAGAGAAGCCTTTGCAGAAGAGGACGAAATCATTGTTGATAGTGAAGAAGAGAAACCCGAATCGAAACCTGAACCCGTCGCGGCGGTTCAACCTGCAGTTTCAGTTGCTTCGTCTTCCTCCTCAACACCAAGACGCCGTTATTCGCCAAATGAAGTAAATGAGCAATCGGCGCAAAGATTGGCTCGCCTTTTGGTTTCGGAAATCAAACTTTATTATATGAACAAAGCGGAAGAAATACCGACAGACAATTTGTTCGACAATCTCCGTGGACCAATTGAAAAATCGCGTCAGCATTATCGTGAGCGTATGAGTTCGATGGGCGATTCAATACCGGACTATTTTCATCAGGAGTTGGTCAAGTCTTTGTGCGATGGCGATGAAAGCAGACTCGGACCAAACTACGTTCAATAGTTTTCACACACTCTGTCTCATAATAAAAAGCCCTGTTGTTTCAAAACAACAGGGCTTTTTATTTACGCCGAAACCGAGAAACTGTTTTGAGATTTGGTAAATGCGTTCTAAAATTTCAACCACACTTGTAATAGATAAAACACGAGTCGAAATTGGTTTTCCGAACTTATCAAATGAGCCGCAAATCAAAAAACAACAGAATTGATTTTGACGATGATGATTTTCCTTTGTCAGGGTTTGAAGATGATTTTGAAATAGATGATATTTCTTTCCCTGAAGAGTCAAATGCACCCGACGAAAAAGACAAATTAAAAGAGTTTGTGTCAAGTATCCCGCTCTTTTCGCCTCTTGTAATTTCAGACGAATTGGAAAAGCTTGGTTATAAAGGTCAGGAAGAGCAACGTCGCGCTCTTTCGTTGATGGCTTATCGTCATGTTCGCAGATTAAAGCGGCTTTATGTTGACGATGAAGAGAGAAGAAGTCTTCCGCCAAAACAGAATATCCTGATGATTGGTCCGACGGGTTGTGGAAAGACATTTTTGGTAGAACTTCTTTTTCAGAACATTTTCAAACTTCCGACCGTGATAATTGACATCACCAGCTACACCGAAAGCGGTTATGTTGGCGACAGTGTTCACACAATCCTGACGCGGTTGATTGATGCCGCAAGCAGAGATTCTTTGATAGCACAATGCGGCGTGATTTGTCTCGACGAGTTTGACAAGATTGCTTCGTCAGGAAGTAGCGCGCGTTTCGCGGGGCAGGGAACGACGAAAGACGTTGCGGGTTACGGCGTGCAACGCGAATTGTTGGCTATGATTGAAGGCACGGAAATCGTAGCCCCTATGGATTACGGGTTTTCGGAATTCGGCTATCGCTCCCATATTTCAACACGGGATATTCCTTTTATCTGTTGCGGCGCGTTTTCGGGTTTCGATGAACTGCTGGGTGAAAAGAACAAGAACATTGGTTATCGCAATCTCACGAATAACGGTGACGGTTCGCAATTAACTTTAGATGAGGTTGCATCGTTTCAAAAGTTTGGTTTCTTGCCCGAACTCATCGGAAGATTTTCTCGCATAGTCACGTTTCAAGCTTTGCCCGAATCAACATTGAAAAGAATCTTAACTGAAAACATCTTGCCCCGGTTTCAAAATGAATTTCGGGGCGAAGGTCTGAAACTAACAGTTACAGAAGACGCATTGAATCACATAGTCTCTCGCTCGAAAAAACGTGGAACGGGCGCGCGCGGGCTTAACATAGAGTTGATGACCGTTGTTGAAAAAGCCGCTTTTGAAACATTCATGCAGATTAGAGAAAAAGAAGTAATAGTAACAACAAAAGATGGAAACCTTACGAGCGAGATTGTATAAAGCAACTTGTGAAAACAAAATTGACGGGTTTTATTTTAATCATAACCCGTCAATTTTGTTTCAGTTTCTCTGATTGTTATTCTGTTTAGTTCCAATAGCCTTTTTTCCGCTTTGGTTTGAATTCGTCTCTAAAAAACTTTTTCTCTCTTACCTGATGACGATTCAAATAAAATCTTTCGTATCTTTGACGATTTTTTAAATCACGATCATTTCCGTAATATCTGCGCTCCCACTTTTGTCTTTCGTGCAAATCGCGTCTTTCCTGTTGTTGATGTTGTTTTAGTTGTTTCCTGACTGCCTTGCGATAGTCCTTATCAACACGGTTTCCATAACCTGAACTGCCCCAATGTTTTGATTTCTTTTGTGCGTTTGCCGGAATCAGGGCAAACACAAAAAACAGCATTGCTCCGAAAACCACAATTCCCAATTTTTTCATTTTGTAATTCATCATAGTTTTTCCTTTACTATATTTTTTCAATTAAAAATGGGGAGAGTTTTGAATCAATTTGGGAAGAGAAGATACAACAGGATAAAAACTAGCATATTCAGCGTATCGGTCTGTTGTAATTTAATGATTTTTCAACTTTATAAACTATTTAATTATGAGGGAATACGCACATACAGAGCTTTTGGGATAATCTCAAACTCTGCGGGAAGTTTTCCCAACAATTCGCCATCAATTTCGACACCTACTTTTTCACTTCGTTTTGTGGGGCTTGCTTCCAAACGTGAAGCCCGTGTGAACCAGACTCTTTCTATATTCAGATGAGTTCCGCGATAGAGCTTATAAGCATTTGTCAGTATTTCGAGCGAACTTAAGTCGCCTATTGTGACAACATCAAAAAGCCCATCGTTCAAAAGAGCATCGGGCGCGATCTTCATCCCGCCGCCGAAGTATCGCGCATTCGCCACGCAAAGATTTGTAACCGTCAGTTGTCTTTCGTGTTCGTCATCAATGGAAACACGAACGGATTTTTTCTCAGTCGTTAAAATCGTTTCTAATGTTGAAGCTGCAAATGACGCCTTGCCGCCAAAATTTTTTGCAAAGGATGAAAGCAAACTCTCATCGCTTTCCCGTTTTACTCGTTCAACGATTTCCGTGCTGATTCCAAACGAAGCTACGCCTAAAAAATACCGTGTCTCTTCTTTGTCATCATCGTTTTGGAAAGTAATGCGACCGACATCCATCCGCTCTGTCTTTCCCAAACGCAAGGCATGCGCAGATGTGGCAGTATCTTTTGGTAAAGAAAGCGCGCGCCGAAAATCGCCGCCTGTTCCGCTTGGCAAAATGCCTAACTCGGCATCTGTGCCGCTTTGCATTATTCCGTTTGCGACTTCGTTGATGGTACCGTCGCCGCCGCAAGCGATTATGAACTTTCTCTCGTCAAGCGCGGCTCGTTTGGCGAGTTCAATCGCATGACCCTTGTATTCTGTAAAAGCAACATTGAACGCGCCGAAATGCGTGGCAAAATCTGAGGCAATACCAGCCCACTTCTCACCTGTATTTCCGCCTGCTGATTTAGGGTTGGTGATAATGAAAGGGAGTTCTGAGTTCTGAGTTCTGAGTTCTGAGTTCCGATGTTTTTTCTTAATCATTTTTTTCCTTTTGTTAAAAACACTCATGTCAAAATTTACTAACAAACTCGGAACTCCAAATCTCTTTGTCTTTTTCGCTTAGTTCGGCAATTTTCGTCATCAAAAAATCTGCAATCTCTTTATGCGTGCGAACGCTGTCGCGTTTCTGCATAAACTCGGATAAATCCAATTGCTCACCAAACCAGATTCTAATCTGCTCGCCGCCGCGCCAATTGCCTAAGACTTGTTTCGCTAAATCATTTCCCAAACCCGCAATGAATACGGGAATGACTTGCGGATTTGATTCTTTGATAATTTTGCCGATGCCCGGCTGCGCGCGTAAGAGCGACCAAGCATCACCTTCCAAGTTACGTTTTCCTTCGGGATGAAAACCAATGATGTGACCACGACCTTCGGAGCAGATATGTATCAAATGCCGCATAGAATACTTATCGAACTCGCGCTTTTCTTTTGAGTAAAAAAACGGAGGATACATAGAGAACCAGCCCATCACAAAATTCACAAAAAGCCCCAGAAACGATTCATAAAAGAACATTGCGCGAACGGGAAAGAAAAGAAGCATCGGACGTTTTGTTTTGCGAAACAGTATTGCAGACACTGCATACATATCAAAAAACGAGCGATGATTCGCAACCAACAACAGTGGTTTGTCAGGCGAAGTCTTCTCGACATTCTCAAGCCCGTAAAGATTCATTATGTTGTAGGTAGAAATATGTATCCAAAGCGAACCGATGTGTCGTTGAAGAAAAGACATCAGTCTCTTCCAACGTCCTTGATTCATTTTGTGAGCGATACTAAAACAAAACCGCTCCATCTTTGAAAGAGCCGAAAGTTCCTCTTTTGTCGGATGAAGATTGTTACCTCTTATTAGTTGTTCGTCGTTTATTTTGTTTATTGTGCTTGTTTCTTGCATCTGCATATCTGTCATTCAAGAAAAAAGAAGTTACAACGGACAAAGGCAAACTGACAAATCTTGAGTTGACGCCTTTTGTGTTAATTTAAGAAGAAATTTAGTTGGCAAATGGTTTGTTATAGACTTATAATCCGTCACGAGCTAAAAAATATAAAGATTTTCTACAAACTCTTTCTTATTAAGAGTGTTTAGAAATTGTAATCTGTCAGTATCTATTGAGGTAAAAGAAATGTCGACACTGCCCCCGCATTCATTCGGCTCTTTTCACCCCAGTGGATACAAAAGTAATATACCGCCTCAGAAGAAGGCTAGGATACTGACTTTTGTAAGCCAAAAGGGTGGGACGGGCAAAACAACAATTGCTCAAAACTTAGCAGTTTGCTTTGCGCAAAACCATGCAAAGCGCGTTTTAGGAGTTGATTTAGACCCACAGGGTTGTTTCAGCGAAGGGCTTCAACTCGAATCAATCTACACAAAAAAAACGAGTGACAGTTTATTGTTAGTTCCGCAAGCTAACGCTATAGAATATGTCATTCCAGTCCGCCCAAATTTTGACCTTATTCCAAACAACTTCCAAAAAGAAATAAGAGATGCGGTTGAGAGAATGTCTTTAACACCTGATTTGTTGAGACGGCGGCTTTCTTCGTTAATATCAAAATACGATTATATTTTCTTAGATACCCCAGCGGGATTAACTCGTTCCACACAATTCGCACTTGATGCTGCAGATGAAATTATCATTGTTTTGTCATGTAGCAAGTACGCCTTAAAAGGAGCTTCTGCAATTTTGGATTGGATTGATTCAAACGACAGTGTCTATAAACCCAAACCCGAAATCAAAGTGATATTGAACAATTACGATGAGCGAAGACGGTTTGACCGCCAATTCAAAAAAGACGTCGAATATATTTTCGGCAGTGATTTGTATGAGACACACATACACAACAGCGTTAAGGTTGTTGAAGCCGCCTCTAACGGAGTCAGTATTGTTGAAGTCTCGGAATCTCATGTTTGCGCCACGGATTTCCGTTCCCTGAGTCGTGAGATTCTCAGTTCACACAGTAATCATGGCTTGTCCGTCAACAACTCGAACAGCATTCCAAGCACAAACATACAAACTACAAGTATTGCGCTTGAACTTGCTACATAATTCTCCGCGCGCGGCGAGGGCAAAGCTGTATCAGACCTCGCGCTACTCGCTGACAATATCTTCTTGATTTACCGCTGTGCCCTCGTTCGCGGATGATTGTTTGTGATTCTGCATTTTCTTTTGTCAATGGGTTTACTCAATTGAGAAAAAACTGTAACCTTAGTCTCGCTTGTTCAGTCTTAACAATTATCAAGCCCCCGAAACAAAATCTCTTCCCGTAGTTCTCCCTGAACTCTCTCCAGAAGTTTACAAAGCGGAAGAATCCGTAACCATCATTGAAATAAGGAGAAAAAATGAAGAAGTTTATCGGGCTAATAATGTGCCTTATTTTACTTGGCGCAACAGTGTCACCCGTATTTGCTCAAAGATCACGTAAGAGATACACGAATTCATGTTCAAGTAACTACGGGCGATATGAAAATCGAAGCAGAAACTACTATGGTTACCGCCAAAACAGAAACAGGTCTTTTTGGAGCAGGCATCGTGACAAATTGACTGTGGCAATAGGAACGGGAGCAGGCGCGGCAATAGGCGGTTTAGCAGGCGGTAAGAAGGGGGCAATCATCGGCGCACTTTTAGGCGCGGGTGGTTCGGCACTCTACACTTACAAACTGCGCAACCGTAACAGGAACGGATACTAAACCAAGCGACAGAGAAGGACGGGCACATTCACGTCCTTCTCCGTTTTCATTTTCGGCTAGACACAAGAGTAAGTTCAGCATTAGAAATTTGCCTGCGAACAAGCACGAAAAAGTGTTATGGCTTTTCGAGTCATTTCGCGCTCATTCGCGGGCTAGTTGTTTCTTAGTAAGACAAGCCCGGTGTTTTCCTAAGATATGTATCATCCGCTAATTGCTTTAACATAAAATCAGCGACATCAGCACGCGATATTTTGAGTTTGGTTTTTGCCGTAGCGGAAAAGCCATGCTGATAAACACCTGTGCGTTCACCATTGGTCAAGTTTGCAGGACGCACGATTGTCCAATCCAGCTGGCTTTGCATAATGAGTTTTTCCTGACGCTCGGAATCTTCAAAAGCAGATTTGAGTATGAAAGGAACAATGATGTATTTGAAGTAAAAGGGGAGTATAGCTTTACTATCGCCAATGCCAAGTGTTGTTAGACAGATAAAACGCCGCGCGCCAAGCGTCTCCATTGCGCGAATAATATTTTGCGTACCTTCCGACCGCACATTATCTTTTTGCGAAGCCGGTGCGCCGAGTGCCGACAATACTACATCTTGACCTTGCACAGCCCGCTTAACCGAAGCGAAATCCATCACATCGCCTTGAAAAATTTGAAGATTCGTATGTTTGATATTGAACTTTGACGGATTGCGGACAAAGGCTGCAGCCGTGTGTCCTTGTTCAAGAGCCTGTTCGACAAGTTGCAGACCCGTGCCACCTGTTGCTCCGAAAATAAGTAATTTCTTTTTTCCCGATTGTATATTTGTATTTGCTGTCATAATTTCCTCTTTCGGGAAAATTACAACAGAGAGGATTCAAAAAAAATAGAACAAAACCGACAGCCGTTATTTTTTTAACTCGGAAAAGTTCTCAATAACTTCGTTGGATTGTTTTTGATATTGATATGGCGAGAAACCGGCAAACTCTTGAAAAGACCGTATAAGGTGCGATTGGTCTGCATAATCGTTTTGATATGCTATATCGGAGAGTCTGTTGAAATTATTCTTTCTCAATTGTTTCAACGATGCCTGAAAACGGCAAATTCTTGAAAATAATTTGGGCGGAATGCCTACACATTGTTTGAACCGACGCTCGAAACTTCTTTCGGACAATCGTAAGTCTTTCTGCAATTCTTTCAGCGAAATACTTCCTTTCGCTTTAGTTATTTGAGATAAAGCGTAGCGAACTATATCGTCGGTCTGCGAATTATTTTTTTCGAGTTGAAAAAATAAATAGGACGATATTGTTTCGATTTGACTGGTTACTGAAAAATCGTTCGATAGTCGCTCCGAAAGATAAAAACCTTGTTGTTCTGATATTACATTTAGGTCAGTGCAAGAATCTGTAAGTTCGTTTGCATCAAACCCAAATACGGATTTCAGCGCATTCGGATATAAACACACGCCTATTGCACGGATATTTCCTGTTGAGTAAATTTCCGAATGTTTCGTAGCTTGCCCGTATAAAAAAAGTTCCGGCAACTGCTTATTATTTTGGTAAAATCGGTCTTTCTTTGATTGCTGAAACATAAGCCCCGGACAGCCGTCGGCAACAATCCTGAAAGTCTTTGGTGAGTGGTCAATACATTTGCTTTCCAACGTCCAAAAATATCGGACATAACCCTTTAGATAATCCGGCGGTTGTAACTTTTCGTATTTCATTTTCTTATTTCTTTCACCAAACAACTAATCTGTTTGCAGTTTAAGCGAAAATCAAACGTGCAGGCTAATCAACACTTTTATTTCGCCGCCAAAAGCGGTTTGTATTTTTCCCAATTTGTATAAGCCAGAAAAATATTTCCAGCTACAAGAAATATCGCCACAAGCAATCCCGAGGTATCAACAAATACGTGAAACAAGAAAATGTTGATTATAACGGGGGCTATGACAACGCTTGCCAAGGGCACAAAGCGTCCCGTCACAAAGGCGATTCCGCAAAGTAGTTCGGTAACTTTTATCAAAGTCATCAAATAACCCGAAGCGTTTACACCATCCATAAAAATTTTGGTGTTTCCGGTTAATTCGGGTTGCGGCGCGATTTTGAAAAGAACGACGATTGATGCAAACAGAAACAAAAGTCCCATTAAAACACGAACAATAATGGCTGCTATTTTCATAATTCCTCCGATTCAATTTTTTTCCATAAAAAGTAAGAAACAAACATTATTGCCAGCATTATAATCGGCAAAATTAAAAAACCGATTCCACTTCCGACAAAAGCGCGCGAAGCAAACGCACCAATAAAAACAGACGTAAAGCCGGCATATGCCCATTCTTTAATTGTGCGAAAAACGGGCTGTAAAAGTGCGATTGAACCCAAGATTTTAGCTATGCCGAAAATAGTCAGACAATATTCAGGGTAACCTAGATAAGCCAACGCTTCTTTCGCGCCCGCTACCCGCAACGCGCCTGCGATTCCGTCCAAAAGCATCATTAATGCAAACAGAGTGGTTACAAGCCAATAAATTATTTTTACGGTTTTCAGATTCATACATTTTGTTCAAATGTGAATCAAGGGTTGAATTTTATTGTTAGAAGAAAGAGTTTTCTTTGCGTTACCAGCGCGAAATCCCCTTTTACACTGAAAATAGCGTAAAGATAATTTCTACCCTTGATTCGCATTCAAGTTCAGAGTAATAGATCAAACCATTACTCTGAAGATATTTTTATCTTTTATGCGTTCGGCAATTTGCTGAAATCCATATAGACCATATTCCAACGATGTCCATCCAAATCGGCAAATGCAAAGCCATACATCCAGCCTTGAATTTCCGCTGGTTCGCTAAAAACCTTGCCGCCTGCATCCCAAACTTTCTGTGCCGTTTCATCAACTTCTTCGCGGCTTTCCGCGTCAAACGAAATCAAAACTTCCGAACCTGCTTTCGTGTCTGAAATTTCGTTTTTCGTAAAACCCTTGAAAGTTTCTTCTGCAAAAAACAGAACCGTTATTTTTTTTGTTCCAACTTCAAAACAAACCATATCGCCGCCTGTATGTTTTTCATTTAATGAGAAACCGATTTTGCCGAAAAACTCTTTCGATTTATTGACATCTTTTACAGGAAGATTAAGCCATATTTCCTTTGTCATTATTTCTCCTTTATGTATGAACTTATTTATTCTGGTTGTAGTCGTAATTAACCATCCAACGAACGCCGAATTTATCTTGAAACATTCCGAAATACGCGCCCCAGAAAGCATCTCCAAGTGGCATTTCTACCTTTCCGCCTTCCGAAAGCCCGTTAAAAAGTCTCTCAGCTTCTTCTTTACTTTCTGCGCCTATGGAAAGCGAAAAATTGTTCCCCTCAATCAATTTTTGCCCCATTGATTCAAGCGCGTCAGTCGCCATCAAAACATCGCCGTTTCCGATTGGCAGAGCAACGTGCATTATTTTCCCTTTGTCGCCTTCTGCAATTGGCATTTCTTCACAGCCGGGTGTTTCGCCAAATCGCATCAACACGGCGAATTCACCGCCGAAGACCGATTTGTAAAAGTTAAAAGCCTCTTCCGTATTGCCATTGAAATTTAAGTATGGGTTAATTGTCGCCATGATTTTTTCTCCTTATATATTTAGTGCGTTTCACATATGAAACATTATGTCGGACACTATACCACCTTGAGACTGAAAATGTGAGGTGTAAAAACGACAATCTTCGGGGTTGATTGCGACAATTTTTTGAAGTAATTTTGGGCTATGAAACACATTTCAATACTCGTTCCCGAATCAGCGGTTTTGGCGGCAATTGATGACCCGCGCCACGTTTTTTCTATGGTTAACAGCCTGCTTGAAAGTGCCGGAAAACCTGCGGTTTTCGACATTAAATTTGTCGGTTTGAAGAAAGATATAAAACTTCACAACAAAGCTTTTACTGTTCACGCCGATTTGCTTTTGAAGGATGTTCCAAAGACTGATTTGATATTTATTCCAGCGTTTTCGGGGGATTTGAAAACGGCGTTAGAAGCGAACAAAAATTTTATTCCGTGGATTGTCGAGCAATACAAAAAAGGCGCGGAAGTTGTCAGTCTTTGCGTTGGCGCGTTTATGTTGGCGAAGACCGGATTGCTTGATGGAAAAAAATGCTCAACACATTGGCGCGCGGCTGATGAATTCAGAGAAATGTTTCCCGGAGTAGAACTCGTTACAGATAAAATCATCACCGAAGATCAAGGCATTTACACCAGCGGCGGTGCGACTTCGTATTGGAATCTGCTTTTATACTTAGTCGAAAAATACACAGACCGCGAAACGGCTGTTCTTACCTCAAAGGTCTTTGCAATAGACATAAAGCGCGACAGTCAGTCGCAATTTATAATCTTCAAAGGTCAACGCGCGCATACTGACGAAGATATAAAAAAAGCGCAAAAATTCATTGAGAACAATTTCCAAGAACGCATCACGATTGACGAACTATCCGCCGAATGCGCTCTAAGCCGCCGAAGCCTCGAACGCCGTTTCAAAAAAGCGACCAACAACACCGTCAGCGAATATATCCAGCGAGTAAAAATCGAAGCTGCCAAAAAGACCTTTGAAACCAGCCGCAAAAACATCACCGAAGTAATGTTCGATGTAGGCTATTCGGACACCAAAGCTTTTCGCGGGATTTTTAAGAAGATTACAGGAATGACTCCGTTTGATTACCGGAATAAATACAATAAAGAAATCTAACTTGTAGAAGGCACGCGCGAAGCAAGTGTACTGTTTATGAAACGTAAAAGATACATTTGCTTCGCGCGTGTTTCCTCAAATTACGATGCGAGCCATTTCACAAAATTAAGCCAGATTGCAGAATCACCGATAATGGTTCGCAAAGGTTGTGCAACTAATAATAATAAAACGGCGGAGGCAAAAACTTTATTGAGCTTGCGGTGTTTTATTGTAAACCAGACCAGATATGAGATTGCTATCAGACTGGGAATGCCGAAGGCAAAAAGAATTACAGACTTTTCGGGGAAAATAGGAATCCGAAAAAGTGCGGCGGGCAGAAAATTGATTGCTGTTAATAACATCAAAGATTTGTGTTCTGCCGGACGTTTGCGGAAATAAATTGCTCCGGCAAAGAGAATTACAAAAAGCAACATATCAGCCACAGGATATACAAAAAAACTATGCGGATTTACTCCGGGAGGATCCGACTCTCTCACAATCATTGCGTCATGCGCCGTGAGAAGTCCGACAACGACGACAAGCGCCGCGAGTGCTATGCCCGCCATTCCCATCGTCATATGAAGTTTTACTTTCTTTGAGCGAATCAGAGCGACCTGCGCCACGAAATAAATCACCCACAACGACATTACAAAGCCGTGCGCGTGGACAAGCGCGTTGGCGATTGGTCTTGCGTCCGTAAAAAACGCGCTGAAATAGTAAGACTTGAAATATCCGATTAAGACCAGCAATGGAAATCCGATTGCCGCCGTCAGAAATAAACTGCGGTCTGACGGACGCCGCAATAAATTCGTATTGATTGCCATAAAATCAACCTCCAACTTAAAACGCGAAAAGTTGGAGCGAATCGTATCACTTCGATTTATTGGAATGATGTTGAGGGATGGCGGAAATAGGGTTATTGATTCAGACAGGCAATAACAACAAGAATCACGGCAAGCGTCGAGGAGATAGTGCGAATCGTGTTCAGATTGTTCCAGCGTGTTTCAAAATTTGCTCTTTGCTGTGCGGTTTCTTCTAAGGTTGCCGATTCCAGATTAAAACGGTCAAGCCTGTTGTTTAGCGGGATGTTGCCGAAAATGGTTATGCCGAAAGTTCCTATTAAGTAAATAAGAGTTGCCGCAAGCAAAAGCGAGAAACGCGGCGATTGTCCGTAATGCAGAAAAGCGCTGATTGGCAAGAAAATCGGCGCACCAAAAAACGCGGCGAAGAAAACCGGATTTTGAATCGC
>Ga0187893_10010905_pt1 | contig 13350 bp, 12 predicted proteins | sample MA1701074metaG_FD_139574 | JGI IMG/M metagenome (GOLD analysis project Ga0187893, IMG submission 139574) | White microbial mat communities from a basaltic lava cave in the Kipuka Kanohina Cave System on the Island of Hawaii, USA - MA170107-4 metaG ...
GCTCATCTCGCCGGACTTGGTGAGCAGCTCCGGCGCCACCAGGATCTTGCCGAAATTGAGCAGGCTGCCGGCCGTTTCCACCGTATCGATCTCGCGATCCGACAGGTTCATCTCGCCGGCGATCGCCCGGGCCAGGCCGGCCACCCGCTGCGAGTGATTGGCGGCGTAGGGGTCGCGCTGGTCGACGACGCCGACCAGGGTGCGGACGATCTGCTGCAGCATGCGCGTGCGCCGCTCGCGCTCGGTCACCGCGTCGGTGATGTCGCGCTCGACGACGAGAACGCTCTTCGGCAGGTCGCGAGTCGGGGCGACGGGCACGTGGTCGGTCTGCACGACGCGGACGGCGTCATCGGCCGTCACCCACGCCACGTCGGACGCCGGCCGCCCCGATTTCAACACCTCGCTGTTGAGCGACAGGTAGCGCTTGGCAACCTCGGGACCCACGATATTGGCGATCGGTTTGCCGATGAGATCGTCGACGGGTATGCCGGCGAGACGTCCGGCCTCGCGGTTGGCGAATCGATATCGGCCCTCTCCATCGAGGATGAAGATGCCGGTCGGCTGGCTGTCGGTGACCAGGCGCAGCAGGTTGCGCTGCTCGCCGATCCGTTCGGCCATCTCGCGATAGCGTGCCGCCGACTCGGCCCGGCGCAAAGACATACCGTAGATCCACACGGCGAGAAGCGACACCGCCACCAGGAACATCGCGACGATGCCGGCCGCCGTCAACCAGGTCAGGCGTGCCTGCGTGGCACCCAGCGCCTCGGCGCGCTCGATCGTGTACATGAGCGTCCACGGCGCGTCGCTGAAGTTGCGACTGGTGGCGAGCACTTCGCGATCACGGTAGTCCCGCTGCGTCGCCGAGAAGCCGCCCGGAGTGTTCACGGCGAAGGCGGCATCGAGATCGGACGTATCCGCCGCCATGCGCAGGGACAATGGCGGCTTTCCATCCGGCAGCGGCGACAGATATTCGATCGCGGCGTCGCCGCGGCGCAACAGGACGGCGAGGGCCGAGGCGCTGGTTTCGCCGGGCTGGCGCAGCAGCGGATACAGGTCGTCGCCGACTTCCTTGACGGCGACGACCGTGCCGATCTGCGAAGCTGCATCGCTGTCGCCCTGGACGGCGAAGACAGGAACGGCAAACGCCATCGACGGTCGGTCTGCGGCATTCAGGTAGATGTCGAGAAGGCCGCGCTCGCCCGGTTTCATCGTGGTGACGAATTCGCGCAGCCGCCCGGCCAGCGGGGGCAGGCCCGTCGTCGCCGCCAGCACCTGGGCATCGGCGTCGAGCAGCGCAATCCCGCCGGTCCCCGTGCGTTCCACGTTCGCAGCGACCGTGGCTGCGGCGCTCCGATCGACGAAGCCCGCCCGGGTCGCGGTCGCCTCCAACAGATTCTGCAGGTATTCCTCCTGCGCCGCGACGACATCGGCGTCTTCGCCCCCGACGCTGCCGCCTTCAGCCAATTGGGTCATATAGAGCTGCAGGGAGGCATTGTCGGCCAAACCGGCGATTTCCTCGAACTGGCGGTCGAGCCATTCGTCGATGGCGGCAAGCCGGCTATCGGCGACGATGCCCAGGCGAACCTGCCAGGCCCGCAACTCCCGCTGCCATTCGCTCTCGGCGAAACGGACCATCAGAGTGCCACCGCCGATCGCCAGCAGCAGCAGGAGCCCGGCGGCAACGATCAACCTTGTATTCGATGACACCGGGGGACGATCGCCGGCCGCTGTCGCGGATATCTCAACTGCCATAGGCTTGATCCATGATTTTCAAGACAAATTTAACCAATCCAGCGGAACGTCCCGCAGTCACGGGAATCCCGAGGCCGGCCATCCTGGCCGCTTATCGTTAACCAATCCTTGAACAGCCGCATATTACGATGAATTCGACGTAGGCTCTAATGTCCCTCTCTGCCTCATACGCTCAGCGGCAGCGTTCGGAGCGACATCGGTCGCTTCTGCACGACTACTCCGCCCAATTCGGCCGGATCGCAGATCGATTCGCCGCCGAGGCCGCATTGCGACTCGGCAAGGAGCAGGCAGAGGCGGCCGCCAAGGTCGCGCAGGACGCCAGAGACAGGGCCGAGGCGGCGAACCGCGCGAAATCCGACTTCCTGGCCAATATGAGCCACGAGCTGCGGACGCCGCTCAATGCCATCATCGGCTTCTCCGATATCATCAAGGAGCAGATGCTGGGGCCGGTCGGCAACGACCGATACGTCGAATACATCCGCGACATCAACAATTCGGCCAACCACCTGCTGTCGGTCATCAACGATATTCTCGACCTCTCCAAGATCGAGTTCGGAAATGTGCCGCTGATCGAGGAAAATGTCGATCTCGACGCCGTGCTGCAAGCCTGCCTGACGATCATCGGCGAACGCGCCCGCAACGGCGACCTCGCCGTCGACTACAAACCGCTGCCGGAGATGCCGGTCCTGTGGGCGGAGCAGCGCCGGATCAAGCAGATCCTGATCAATCTCCTGTCCAACGCCGTGAAGTTCACTCCGAGCGGCGGAATGATCGCCGTCGATCTGCGGCGCGAGCCCGACGACGGCCTGGCGGTCATCGTTGCCGATACCGGCATCGGTATCCGCCGCGAGGATTTCGATATCGTCATGGCGCCGTTCGGCCAGGCCGACACCGGCCTCAATCGCAAGTTCGAGGGCACCGGCCTGGGCCTGCCGCTCACCAAGGCCTTCATCGAGATGCACGGCGGACGGCTGCTGCTCGACAGCGAGCTGGGCCAGGGCACGACGGTCACCGTGCTGTTGCCGGCGCCGCGCGTTCAGTGGAAATCCCCGCGATGAGCAAAAAGCCCGCCACGTTGCAGCTGGAGCCCAAGGTGAAGGCCGTCGCCGCGGCCGCACCGCAGCTGGAGCCGAAGGTCGAATCCGTTCCCGCCGATGCCGCGCCGAACGCCGACAACATCGCCTTCGTCCTGCTGTCGGAGAACCAGCGCATCGGCCGCGTCGTATCGGTCGCGGGTTCGCAGTCGGTCGTGCTGATGGAGGAATCCGCCGACAACAAGGCCGTGATTCCCGCCGGTCTGATGATGGGCACGATCGTCAAGATCCCGCTCCCGGAGACGGTCGTCTACGGACTGGTCGTCGGCCTCAGCGTCCCCATCCCCGCCACCGAGCCGGGCGCGCCCGAGATGAAGGTCATGGAGGTCGAGCTGATCGGCGAGAGCGTCCGCGGCGACGACGGCAGCCTCAGCCCATTCCGCCGCGGCGTCTCGATGTCGCCGCCGCTGACCAGTGCGGTCTTCACGACCAGCCAGAACGATCTGCGCCTCGTCTTCCTGCGCCCGGACATCGCCACGGCGCGCATCGGCTCGCTGCACCAGGAGCGCCGGCTGCCGGCCCTGATCGGCGTCGACGACCTGCTCGGCAAGCATTTCGCCGTGGTCGGCGCCACCGGCTCCGGCAAATCCTGCTCCGTCACGGTGATCCTGCGCGCGATCCTCGATCACTATCCCAACGCCCACATGATCGTGATGGATCCGCACAACGAGTACGCCCACGCGTTGGGCGACCGCGCCGAGGTGATCGGATCGGGCACGCTGCAGCTGCCCTATTGGCTGTTCAACTTCGAGGAGATCTGCGAGGTATTGGTCCAGGCCGGCGCCAAGCTCGAGCTCGCCGAAGCGGCGCTGTTCAGCGAGTACATCGCGAACGCCAAGCGCCAGTTCCTCGGCGCCTCCGCCGAGGGCCGCTACATCACCGCCGACACGCCCTCGCCCTACCGCATCACGCTGGTCACGCAGTATATCGACGAAACGATGGGCCGGCTCGAAAAGCCGGAGAGCCTCGTCCCGTACCACCGGCTGAAGGCCGCCATCAACCTCATCACCAACGACGGCCGCTTCTCCTTCATGTTCGGCTCGGGCATCACCGTGCGCGACAACATGGCGGGGATCCTGTCGCGCATCCTGCGCCTTCCCGTCGATGGCAAGCCGGTGACGATCCTCGATCTCTCCGCCGTTCCATCGGAGATCCTGAACGTCAGCGTGTCTGTCCTATGCAGGCTGCTGTTCGATTTCGGCGTGTGGAGCGACGGCGCGGTTCCGATCCTGCTGGTCTGCGAAGAGGCCCACCGCTACGCGCCGGAAGACGACAAGGCCGGATTCGGTCCGGCCAAGCGGGCGCTGTCGCGCATCGCCAAGGAGGGCCGCAAATACGGCCTGTCGCTCTGCGTCGCCACCCAGCGTCCGGCCGAGCTGGCCGCCGGCATGCTTTCCCAGTGCAACACGATCTTCACGATGCGGCTGTCCCATCAGCGCGACCAGGAACTGGTGCGCGCCGCGCTCTCGGACGCCGCCATCGGTTTGCTGGAAGCGCTGCCGACCCTCGGCAATGCCGAGGCGATCGCCGTCGGGCAGGGCATCGCCGTGCCCATGCGCATGGTGTTCACCGAGCTGCCGCCGGAGCAGCGCCCGAAGAGCGCCTCCGCGATCTTCTCGTCGGCCTGGAAAAACGACATCGCCAACGGCGAGGACTTCGTGCAGGAGGTCGTCGACCGCTGGCGGCGCGTGCGCCGGTAGATCAAATGCCGGGCGTGTGTGGCAAATTTGAGGATTAACCTCCTCTTAAATTTGCTTGACTAGCGTTAACCCAGGTCAAGCCTGGGCATTTTTTCAATGATCAAATGCATATTCGGCGGCAGAATCGCGCGCGGCATTGCTGCCGCCGCATTTGTCGCGACGGCAGCGTCGCTCTCGGGCATCGATGCCCGCGCACAGGAACAGCTGGCGGCAGTGGATCAGGTTCAGCTCTTCGGCTCGAGCGAGATCCACTCCGGCAATCTCAAGATGTTCCCGAAGTGGCGCGACACCCTGCAGCGCTTCGAGGACGAGCTCAAGAGCTGCAGCCCCAGCAAGTGCAAGAAGGCGCAATGGCAGGCGCTCATCGACCGGCTGCGCGGCAAGGACCTGATGACCCAATTGCGCGAGGTCCATGTCGCGTTGAATGACAGGCGCTACATCACCGATCCCGTGAACTGGAACCTCCCGGACTACTGGGCGACGCCGTTCCAGTTCCTGCGCAGGAACGGCGACTGCGAGGATTACGCCATCTCCAAGTACATGGCGCTCAAGGAGCTCGGGGTTCCCACCGAGACCATGCGCATCGTCGTGCTCAACGACCTCAATCTTCGCATCGCCCATGCCGTGCTCGCCGTGTATGTGAACGGCAAGCCCTACATCCTCGACAACCAGATCTCGAAAGTCGTGCCCGCGACTTCGATCCGTCACTATCAACCCGTATACTCGATCAACGAAAACGGCTGGTGGCTCCACCGGAGCTGACGGTCGCCCTCATTCTGCCTTAATTCCTAACCGGCAGACCGGAGTGGCAAAGTTGTGTTTCGACGCATGCCACACATTGGACACTCGTTAACCGCGCTGTCGCCGACTACGTAGATTCGCGTACAGGGGACCACAAGCTTTCGGTGACTCATGATGCGGCGTCACAGTGCGACCGCGGGTGGAGGATTTTTTTCCTACTACCGGCTGGTCCGGCGAAGGCTCGGCGAATCTCGCCGCCTCCGCAGCTTGCTTATCGCGGCATTGTCATTCGCTCTGCTCTGTTCGACCGTGGCGGCGCATGCGGGAATTGTACGGACGGGCTTGTTCGGCACGACCGAGATACAGTCGCTGAACCTGAGCAAGTTCCCGAAGTGGCGCGGTACGCTGGCCCGCTTTGCGGACGAGCTGGATTCATGCAAGCGAACGGCCTGCAGCATCGACGAGTGGAACCAGCTGATCGGATCCCTGCGCGGCTGGGACGTGCCGACGCAGCTTGTGCTGCTGAACCAGTATGTCAATCGGCGTCCGTACGTCGAGGACAGGGTCAACTGGCGCCAGCTCGACTACTGGGCGACGCCGAAGCAGTTCCTCGCGCGCAACGGCGGTGATTGCGAGGACTACGCCATCACCAAGTACCTGGCGCTGCGCGAGCTCGGAATGGACGTCGACGACATGCGGATCGTCATCGTCCGCGACCGCGCCCGCGGCATCGCCCACGCCGTGCTCGCCGTCTACGTCGACGGGCGGGCGCTGATCCTCGACAATCAGCGTAACGACGTCGTCGTCGCCGATCTCATCCACAACTACGATCCGGTCTATTCGCTCAACGAACGGGGCTGGTGGCTGCACCGGCGCTGATGCCGGCGCTTCTCACCCGCGCGGCGCGTACTTGCCCAGGATGCGTTGCAGCGTGCGCCGGTGCATCCGCAGGCGACGCGCCGTCTCCGAGACGTTGCGGTCGCATTGCTCGAAGACGCGCTGGATGTGCTCCCAGCGCACGCGATCGGCCGTCATCGGCTGCTCCGGCGGCGGCGGCAGAGTGGCGCCGCGCTGCAGCAGCGCCGCCTCGATCGCGTCGGCATCGGCCGGCTTCGACAGGTAGTCGAGGGCCCCCTGTTTGACCGCCGCCACGGCCGAGGCGATGTTGCCGTAGCCGGTGAGGACGATGATGCGGGCGTCCGGCCGCGCCGCCCGCAGCGCGGGCACGACCTCGAGCCCGTTGCCGTCGCCCAGGCGCAGATCCACGACGGCGAAAGCCGGGCGCAGGCTGCCGGCCGCCTCGATGCCGGCGGCGACCGTTTCGGCCGTCGTCACGGCATAGCCGCGCCGCTCCATCGCCAGGGCCAGCCGCTGGCGGAACGGGGCGTCGTCATCGACGATCAGAAGGGTCCGCTCGCCGGTCGATGCGCTGCGCGCCGAAGAGGATTGAGTCATTCCGCGACCTCGTCATGAAGCTGGCGGCTCGGCCTCCAGGGTAGCCCTGTTCCAGACAATCGTCACCTCGCCGCCGCCGTTTTGGCCGTTGCTGAAGCTGAGCTCCGCCCCGGTGCGGCCGAGCAGGATCTGGGCGATGAAGACGCCGAGTCCCATCGACTCGCCGGTGCGGCCCTGAGGGCCTCCCGATAGATAGGGTTCGCCGAGGTGATCGAGAAGGCCGGGATCGAACCCGGGGCCGTCGTCACGGATGACCAGGCGGACGTGGCGGTCGTTCCAGCGTACGATCACCCGCACCTCCGAACCGGCGAATTCGAGGGCGTTCTGCAGCAGATTGCCCAGCCCATGCAGGAGTTCGGGGCTGTGCGGCGCCTGCGGGTCCGGCGTGCCGGCGCCGTCGGTGCCGGCCTCCGGCTGGGAATCGATGACGAGGCGGATGCGGTTGGCGCGATAGGGGGCCGCCGCCGTCTCGACCAGAGCCGCCAGCGGCATGCGCTGCAGCGGCTCGCCCGCCTCTGGCCGGGTCGACAGCTCCGCCAGGATGGTGCGGCAGCGCTCGCTCTCGCTCAGCAGCAGCTCAACGTCGGCCCGATGCGGACTGTCCGCCGGCAGCTCGCGCGCCAGCTCCTTCGACACGACCGCGATCGTGCCGAGCGGGCTACCGAGCCGATGCGCCGCGGCGGCGGCGAGAGCGCCCAACGCCGACAGGCGCTGCTCGCGGTCGAGGGCCATGTAGCTCGCCGCGAGCGCGCCGGACATCCGGCGCGCCTCCTCGGCCAGGCTGAAGACGTAGCCGGCAATGAAGACCACCGACAGGGCGAGGGCCGTCGCCAGGCCGAAGATGAACAGCGGCTCCAGGTCGAAGGCCCCGTTCGCCCAAGGCAGCGGCAGATGGTCGAGCGCCAGCACGGCGATGACGACAAGGGCCAGGACCGAGAGTGCCACCGTGCTGACGCGCGACAGCACCGTCGCCGAAACGATCACCGGCGCCAGGATGAGCACGGCGAACGGATTGTGCAGCCCGCCGGTCAGGTAGAGCAGCACGCCCAGCTGGAGGAGATCGTAGGCCAGGTAGAATGCGGCCGCCCGGTCGCCCAGCCGTTCCGGCGAGCGGCGCCCGATGGTCGCCCAGATATTGACGACCACGGAGACCGCGACCGCCGCCAAGGTCGCCAGCAGCGGGACCCGGTAGCCGAGCCCGAATTGCACCGTGAGCAGGGCGGTCAACTGTCCGGCGATCGCGACCCAGCGAATCAGGATCAGCGTGCGCAGACGCACGCGCCCGCCGGCCACAGTGGCGGCCGGCACCGAGGGAGGTGGCTCGAACGCCAGCGTCATGGCCGCATCTGACTCCCCCCGCCCGCCGCTGGCAAGGGCTGGCCGATCAGACCATCGACGCTGCCGGGCACCCCGCCTGCGAGAGGCAGCGGACTACTCGTTCCGCTACTCCACCTTGCCGCTGACCCCGGCCTCGGCAAAGGTCGCCATGCCGCTGTGGCAGGCGACCGCCGCCTTCAGGACCGGGATCGCCAGCGCCGCGCCGGAGGCTTCGCCCAGGCGCATGCCGAAATCGAAGAGGGCATGCTTGCCGATCGCGTGCAGCAGTCGGCGATGGCCGGGCTCGGCCGACACATGCGCCACCATGCAGTGATCGATCGCGCCCCGATCGGCAGCGAACAGCACCGCGGCCGCCGCCGTGCAGGCAAACCCGTCGAGCAGCACCGGCGTCCGCGCCAGCCGCGCCGCCATCACGGCGCCGCAGATCGCCGCCAGCTCTTGTCCGCCGAGGCGGCGCAGGATGTCGAACGAATCCCGGGCGGCTGTCCGATGCAGCGAAATGCCGGCGGCGACGACCTCGGTCTTGCGTTGCAGCGCGGATCCGGCAACGCCGGTGCCCGGTCCCGTCCAATCGGCCGCGCTGCCGCCGAACAGGGCGCAGGCAAGCGCCGACGCGCTCGTCGTGTTGGCGATGCCCATCTCGCCGAGGCACAGGAGATCGAGCCCCGGCTCCACCGCCATCATGCCATACGCTATGGCCTTGGCGCAGCCCGCCTCGCTCATCGCCGGCTCGATGGTGAAATCCGCGGTCGGCCGGTCGAGCCCCATTTCGTAGACGCGCAGCTCCGCATCGGCGGCCTTGCACAGCTGGTTGATGGCGGCGCCGCCGGCGAGGAAATTCTGCACCATCTGCGCTGTCACCGAGGAGGGGAACGCCGACACGCCGCGCGCGGCGACGCCGTGATTGCCGGCGAAGACGGCGACGCGCGGGCGATCGATCCGCGGCGGATGGCGGCCCTGCCAGCTGGCGAGCCAGGCGGTGATCGCCTCGAGCCGGCCGAGCGAACCGGCCGGCTTGGTCAGCGTTGCCTCGCGCGCGGCGGCACGTCCGGCAGCGTCCGGATCGGCGGCGGGAAACTCGGCGACGACGGCGCGGATCTCGTCGAGCGTGGCGATGGATGTCGTCGGAACCGTCATGTCATCTCCGCGAAGGCTCGAATCGGCATCGAGGCGGCGCCGCGGGCCCTGATCGGCACGGCGAAGAAGCGGAACGGCGCCGTCCCGAGCGCGTCGAGGCGGCACAGGTTCTCGACGATGAAGATGTCTTGCGCCAGCAGCCAGCTATGCGCCGGGCGCTCGGCATCCCTGTTGTCGTCGACATTCCAGGTATCGACGCCGAGCAGACGCGCGCCGCCGTCGATCAGGGTGCGAAGCGCGCGCCGCGACAGGAACGGGTAGGCGGAGAAATAGTCGTCCCTGCCCCAGAGACGGTCCCAGCCGAAGCGGCAGAGCACGGCCATCCCGGCGACACTGAATTCGCCGCGCGCCCCGCGCCTCAGATCGTCGGGCTCGGCGGCAGCGCCGGCGGCAAGATGGCTGAGATCGATCGCGAGTCCCGGCAGGACCAGCTCCTCGATGCGCAGCGCGCCGACATCGCGTCGGTCGCGATGGCGCACATACGGCGAATCGATGTAGGTACCGATCGACGTCTGAAAGCTCATCTCCGTCAGCTCGAACTCGGCCTTCCCGTCGAAGCTGCGGCGCGACTGCGCGTGCGTGATCAACGGGCGGACACGCGCCGTGCAGCGCAGCGCCGTGCCGTCCGGCAACGTGGTCGTAAAGCCCGGCATGCCGTCGGCAAACTCGTGGCTGAGATCGATGAATCGGCTCATTCGTCGACCGTGCCGGTCGCTCCCCTGCGGCGCCGCTTTCTGGCCGCCGCGGAATGTCCTATAAGCGCCGATCGGTCGCGGCGCAGGTTGCTCATCGGACGAACGCGGATTCATGGATGACGAGGCATATGATCGCGGCACCGGCTGGCCGCCGGATCTCCGGGCTTGGTTGCGGGATCTGCAGGTCGCAACCGCGTTCCTGACGCGGCTGCCCATCCGCCCGGAACAGCCCGCCGGCCTGGCGGCGCTGGCGCGTGCCGCCCGCTGTTTTCCGCTGGTCGGGCTCGGCATCGGCCTCATCGCCGGAATCGTCTATGCCGTGGCCATCGAGGCTCTGCTGGCCCCGCTCCTGGCCGTCGTGCTGGCGGTCACCGCGGCGATCCTCGTCACCGGTGCGCTGCACGAAGACGGCCTCGCCGATACGGTCGATGGCTTCGGCGGCGGCGACCGCGAGGCCAAGCTGCGCATCATGCGCGACAGCCGCATCGGCACCTATGGCGTCATCGCGCTGATTCTCATCTTGGGGGCCCAGGTCGCAGCCCTTGCGGCGCTCGCCGACAGCGGTGACGTCGCGGTCGCGCTGATGGTCTGCCACGCCGCCTCGCGCGCCTTGCTCGTTCCGGTGATGCATCTGGAGGCGCCGGCGCGCAGCGACGGCCTCGCCGCGTCGGCCGGACGGCCGAGTTCGGCAACGACGCTGTGGGCGCTCGGCATTGGCGCCGTCGTCGCCTTGATTCTCGCCGGACCCTTCGACGGTATCGTCACGTCGGTGGTCGGCGCCGGAGTTGCGTGGGCGATTGTCCGTCTTGCCCACCGGCAGATCGGCGGTATCACCGGCGACGTGCTGGGCATGGTGCAGCAGGCAACCGCCATCGCCATGCTCCTCGCCCTCGTCGCGCTCGATTGACATCGTCATGGCCGCGATCGTCACCCGCTGGTGGTGGATCCGGCATGCGCCGGTGACCGCCCACGGCGGCTGCATCTACGGACAGGAAGACTATCCCGCCGATTGCGCGGACGGCGCGAGCTTCGCTGCACTCGCCGCGCTCCTGCCGCCGGAACCGCTGTGGGTGACCAGCCATCTGCGGCGCACGCAGGAGACTGCGGCCGCGATCCTCGCGGTCCGCGCCCACGCGCTCGACGCGTCGAACTGGCTGGTCGACCCCGATATCGCCGAGCAGCATGTCGGCGGCTGGCACGGCCTCACGCACGACCAGCTGAACGCCCTGCGAGGCGTCGAGGACGACCCGTTCTCGTTGTGGCCGGCGACGGAACGGCCGCCCGACGGCGAGAGCTTCCTCGCCGTGATCGATCGCGTCGGCCGCACGGTGACGCGGCTCACCGCGCAGCATCGCGGCCGCGACATCGTCGCCGTCGCCCACGGCGGTTCGATCCGCGCCGCCCTCGCCATCGCCCTCGGCATCGAAGCCGAACGCGTGATGTCGTTCGCCATCGACAACTGCTCGCTCACCCGCCTCGACCATATCTCCGACACGAGCGAATCAGGCCGTGAGAGATCATGCTGGCGAATCTTGACCGTGAATCAGCGACCAATATGAGGACCGAGCCACAGTCCCTCACCCTATCCCTCTCCCGCGCTGCGGGAGAGGGGACTCGAGTGTGCGACTGACTCGGTAGAGTCCCCTCTCCTGCGGAGCGGGAGAGGGATAGGGTGAGGGGCCGTGGCTCGGTACCGCGGATAGCAAGCCGAAAGTTAGCTTCCTCTCTTGAATGATCGCAGCTTCGATGTCGACGGCGGCGCAAGGGTATCACCGTCCGCGGCGTTGTGCCGCACAAATGCCATGTTTGCGCTCTGTGTTTATCTGTGATTCAAGTGATTCGCCCTGAACACGGATCGGACCAGGAGAATAGAGAATGATGTCAGCGACTCGGAGGATCGTCGCGTGCGCCCTGCTGTTGCTGGTCGCCGCCTGTGCGCAACCGGTGTCGTCGCCGGCCGAACAGCAGATCAAGATCGACGAGTCCCGCATCACGTTCGACAAGCTGATCACCCATCCCGATTTCGGCGAGCTGCCGGATTTCGTGCGCCGTTCCAAGGCCGTCCTGATCTTCCCCTCCCTGATCAAGGGCGGCGTCGTCATCGGCGGCGAGAGCGGCACCGGCGTGCTCGTCGTGCGCGACGCCAACCGCGGCTGGAGCGATCCCGCGTTCTACACGATCGCCGCCGGAAGCCTCGGCCTGCAGATCGGCGGCCAGATCTCGGAGGCGGTCTTCACGATCATGAACGACCGTGCCCTCAACGCGCTGATCGACAACCAGTTCAAGTTCGGCGGCGACATCAGCGTCGCCGCCGGCCCGTCCGGCAAGCGCACCGGGAGCGCCGCCACCACCAATTTCGGCTCCGACGTCTACTCTTTCGCCCTGACCGAAGGGTTGTTCGGCGGCGTCTCGTTCGAGGGGGCCGCCGTGCTCAAGCGCGATTCCTGGAACACCGCCTACTACGGCCAGGGCGCCACGCCCTACGCGATCCTGATCCAGCGGAAGTTCACCAACCCGAATTCGCGCATGCTGCTGGGTGCTCTCGAAGCCTATTGACGCCGGCGAACATGGAGCCACCGCCCCGCTTCGGGTTCCTTCCGCAGACTCCGGTCGCGCGCGCCGTCGCGCTTCTCAGTGTCGTCGCAGTTGTCGCGATCCTTGGCTATTGGACGTGGCGCAACGTCGCCGGGGACGCGGTGCCGACCATCGGCGGATCATTCGCGCTGACCGACCAGTTCGGCAAGGCGCGGACCGACGCGGACTTCCGCGGCCAGTACATGCTCGTCTTCTTCGGCTTCACCAACTGTCCGGACATCTGCCCTATCGAGCTGCAGACCATGAGCGACGCGCTCGACCTCCTGGGCGCCGACGCCGCCAAGGTGACGCCGATCTTCATCACCGTAGACCCGGCCCGCGACACGCCCGAAGCGCTGCGCGGCTATGTCGCCAGTTTCCATCCGCGCCTGGTCGCGCTCACCGGTGACGCGAACGCGATCGGCACGGTCGCCAAGAGATATCGCGTGTACTATGCCAAGGCGACGGGGTCGAACGCGCCGAGCGATTCCGCCGCCTACATCATGGACCACACGGCCATCGTCTATCTGATGGGGCCGGACAGCCGATACCTGACCCACTTCAACCCCGGCACGACGGCCGAGGCCATGGCCCAGGGTGTGCGCGGCATGATGTGATCGCGGCGTCAGGGCGAGGGCGGCGGCATTTCCCCCAGCGCTTCCAGCACCAGGCCGTGGAAATGGTGCAGGCCGTGCTCGCTGATGTAGGTGCGCTCCTTGTCGACGATGAAGCGCCCCTGATGGTAGCCGCGGGAATGGAGCCCGCGCTGCACGCTTTCGACCAGCCCGATGTCCTCCGGCTGCAGCACCTCGTCGACGTACCGGATCGCCGCCTCCTCGCACTCCGACGGGGTCTTGTCGAGGA
>Ga0187893_10010906_pt1 | contig 13349 bp, 9 predicted proteins | sample MA1701074metaG_FD_139574 | JGI IMG/M metagenome (GOLD analysis project Ga0187893, IMG submission 139574) | White microbial mat communities from a basaltic lava cave in the Kipuka Kanohina Cave System on the Island of Hawaii, USA - MA170107-4 metaG ...
TAATGGGGGGAGTTGTTTTTTTATTTTTATAAAAAAAACTGTGGTGGGGAAAAAAAGAAATAACATGTCCCCCCCCCCCCCCCGCAACAACTGCGATTTAGCTGCACTTGTTCATATACTAGGGCGCGACAAGTTGTGCCTCCACATTTGGGGTTGATATTTGCTCTCGTTTTGTTTTTTCCCTCGATGGGCATTGCTGGCACTTTCACTGCATTTGGGCCTAAGAATTATGTTGATAATGGATCAATTCTACCTATTGTGTTTACCGATACGTTCACTGTTTTGAACCCGAACACCCCGTACACACTCAAGATTCACAACGGTGGATTGAATGGAGAATTCTCCAGAATCATCTCGGGCAGCATAAAGATCAATGGAGTCGAGGTAGTGAATGTATTGCAGTTAAACGCTACCGCAACTGTAATTGAGAGATCAGTAACACTTAATAGTCAAAACCAATTAGTAGTTGAATTGATAAACCTTCCCCGTCTCTTAGGACAACCGCCCGCAGGAATTACTGTACAGATTACGGGAGTTGACAACGACCCTCCCACAATTACAGCAACGGTAAATCCGCCTCCCAACTCTGCGGGGTGGAACAATACTGATGTTACGGTAAGTTTCAGTTGCACGGATAGCGCAAGCGGTGTTGCGAGTTGTTCTGGGCCGGTCACACTGACTACAGAAGGCGCAAATCAGATTGTTTCCGGGACGGCAGTGGACAATGTGGGAAACACTGCTACCGCCAGTGTTACAGTTAATATTGATAAAACCATTCCGAGTGTAGAAATCACATCGCCACCTGATGGGACTACGGCTATCGGTTCCGAGACTACTGTAACAGGTACGGTTAGCGACTCTCTATCGGGTATTGCTGGCGTATCTTGTAATGGAGCTCCTGCATCCGTTTCCGGTTCGACTTTTACATGCGATGTGCCTTTGAGCGAGGGAGCAAATACAATTGAAGCGTTAGCAACTGATGTTGCGGGGAACACAAATTCTTCAACACTTACGGTAAACTTTATTGTGATTCCAGGGGTAAACATTACATCTCCAGAGAATCTGAGTTTATTGAATTCAAGTCCCATCACTGTCTCAGGCACGGTTGATATATCAGTAGTAGCGGTGGAGGTTAACGGCGTACCAGCCACAGTAAGCGGCGGGGGTTTTACAGCTACAGGCGTTCCCTTGCTTGAAGGGTCTCATACAATTACGGCCGCTGCTACGGACGCACAGGGAAATGTCGGGACGTCGAGTATCACTCTAATTTTAGACTCCAGTCCGCCTACAGTAGTCATTGACAGTCCTGCAGGTGGTGCAACTCTCACGCAATCATTCATAACTGTTACGGGGAGGATAGATGATGTTGTCACAAGGGCCGCGGGCGGGGATAATGATGCAACGGTAACTGTGAATGGATTAGATGCCTTTGTTTTGAATGGAAGCTTTGCCGTCCAGCTTCAATTGCAGCAGGGTTTAAATACAATCACTGCAACGGCGCAGGACGGTGTCGGAAATACGAGCAGTAGTTCAATACAGGTTACGTTCCAACCTCCCGCAGGAAATAGAATCAATCTTGTTGCAGGAAATAATCAGACAGGTGTGGTTGGCAGCGCTCTGGGTCAGCCTCTCGTTGTCTCCTTGACCAATGGAAGCGGAAATCCCATAAGCGGGACGGTAACTTTTACTGTTCTCCGGGGAGACGGCGCATTAGCCTCTGTTTCTGAAGGAGGAAGAACAGTAAATGCTGCAACCGATTCTTCCGGTCTGGCAGAGGCGCTCTTTAATTTAGGGGCAAGGAGCGGCGCTGGAAACCAGAGGGTCAAAGCTGCTGCATCAGGGTTTTCCGGTGAGGTAGTATTTTCGGCATCTGCCGTTAATGGACCTGCTGTGGGGATCAAAACTATCTCCGGAGAGAATCAAATGAGGTGTGGTAGGAAAGCCGCTACCGGAGCCTTTTGTAGCGTTTGTGCATGATGAGGATGGGAATCCTGTAGAGGGAGTGACCGTTACATTTGAGGTAGCCGAAGGAGATGGGAGTTTTGACGGCGAGCCTGTATTCTTTAGCGTTACGGACAGTCGAGGCAGGGCAGGGGCGGTTTTAACCCTGGGCGCCGATGAGGGGATTAATAACAACGTTGTGCTTTCGGACTTTGAAGGCATAGTTGAAGCGCCTATTGTCTTTACCGCTTCCGGGGTCATACCTGGAAGACCGGAGGATACGACTGTGAGCGGAGTGGTATTGGATAACACCGATATTCCGTTAGAAGGTGTTACGGTAACGATTGAGGGCACAGGGCTACTCACGATTACGGATGACCAGGGACAGTTCGTCATCCCCAACGCTCCTGTAGGGCCATATTTGTTAAAGCTAGATGGAAGCACGACGACTCGTCCTGGGACATGGCCTGAATTAGAGTTTGAGATTGATATTATCTCTGGTGTGAATAACACGGTTGGGACGCCTATATTTCTTCCCATATTAGATACTGAGAATGCTAAGATTGCAGGGGGAAATGAGGATGTAATCCTCACGATGAAAGACGTGCCGGGGTTTTCGATAACGGTGTTTGCAAATTCGGCTACGTTTCTTGACGGTTCGAGGACAGGACAGGTAATGGTGAGTCAGGTGCATTCAGACAAAGTGCCTATGACACCGATAGGTGGAGCTGCTCCGCTGCTTACGTGGACATTGCAGCCGGCAGGAGCACATTTTAACCCTCCTGCCAGGGTTACCTATCCCAATATAGACAATCTGAAGCCTGGACAGGTAGTGGATATATTTTCGTTTGACCATGAGCTTGGGGAGTTTATAAATGTTGGAACGGGCGCAGTCAGTGAAGACGGGTCGGTTATTACATCCGACCCTGGTGTTGGAATTCACAGCGCAGGCTGGGGTTATTTTCAGCCGCTCCCGCCCCCGCCGACTTGTGCAGATGGATGCGATGATCGTGAGATTTGCAACGGACCAGAACTATGTATTGGTGGGTTATGTTTTCCTGGAACAGATGCTGATCTGTGTACAGCGTGCAAGCCTGCAGGTAAGGCTTGCGATGGAATGGGTAGTTGCAAAACCGGTCAAGAGTTAGTCCCTAAAATATGTCCTAAAATAGAAAGGATTGAAGTGAGAAATATGCAAGAACTAACATGTCGCGAGTTTTTTGAAGGAGAAGGAGAACCACTTCCCCCAGATGTTGAGGTATGTGGGGTGGCAAAAATTATCTTCTTTGACAAAGTGGTACATAGTTGTGATAATGCCGATTTAAAAGGAGCCACGGTTAATGAAAAAGTTTTCTGTGATAATAAGTGCTTTAATGCAGAACTAAAAACCGGAGAATGCACTGTTGGAGAAAATAATAGCTTGCCTTGTAGAGATAAACTAGCTGATTGTGTATCCCCGTTTATTATTAATTTTGATGAAAACGGGGAATGTACTCTCACGTGTACGCAGTCATTTAGTATAGGAAGTTGTATTGTGGAAACCCACACAATTGTGACAAAATTTGAAATAACAGACAGCGACTGTACTGCTACTATAACTAGGGATTAGTTTCAGATTTTTCGAAATTATCGGAAATGAAAAATTTACTAAGTATTGGTGTAACAAGACATATAGGACTAACTTTAGCACTTAATTTGGTTGGAATGGTGTGGACTAGCTTTGCAGTTAGCAAATACCCAACTATTTGTGCTGAATGTTTATTAGAAAAGAAAATAACAATCACAATAACCGATGCCACTGTATATGATTTAGTAGGGCTTCTGCGTAGGGAATATAAGATACCTATTTCATTTATAGATTCTGGAGAGAGAGAAAAAATAACATTAGATTATAAGGATGCCTCATTAAAAAATGTACTAGAGAACGTTATGTCTCAAGCACCCTCGTATAGATTTAAAACGATAGATGAACGATTGCTCATATACAACAATTTACCTAAGTATAGTTTAATAAGTGACATAACTATCAAGAATGAAAAGCGTTTTTTTGCAACTTTGTATTATCTTCAAGAGCTTAAAAAGCAATTTTCAGAATTCAGTAATTTAATAACTTTCCCACCACTGATAATGGCTGACATTGATGCACCGGTCTATAGTGACGTTGTATCTGTCAAGGGGAAGAATATAATTCTTGAACATTTTGTTCAATTACTTGGTCTAAATCCGAGGGTCTATTTCACAATTACCACAGTAAACCAACGTTTAGTTTTCGACCTCGCTGACGTAGACTTAAGTGATTACGAGAAGAATATTTCTGTATCTAAGTTTTTATTAGAAAAGAAAACAACAATCACAATAACCGATGCTACTGTTTATGATCTAGTAGAGCTTCTGCGTAGGGAATATAAGATACCTATTTCATTTATAGATTCTGGAGAGAGAGAAAAAATAACATTAGATCTTAAGGATGTCTCATTAAAAACTGTACTAGAGAACGTTATATCTAAGGCACCCTCGTATAGATTTAAAACAAATAATGGCAAATTAATACTTTATAATAATCAAACAAGGTACAACCGCATAATAAATGTCAGTGACGCATTTGGAATTGAACGTGTGAGGGCTACTCAACATTACATTTCTCAACTCAGACAGAAATATGCAGAATTCGAAAATTTAAAATTTATCCCGAATTTAATAGGTACGAATCTGAGTATTTACTCGCAGATTGTGTATCTGAGGGGACGGAGAACCATATTAGAGCACCTTCTTCAGTTAGTTGAAAGCAATCCAAGAGTTGTATTTTCAATACTAAAGACAATTACAGGGCAAGAGGAGCTGTCTTTCGAAGAGGTTAGCGATGAATAAAAGGGTTAATATGATATACAATTATAAGGAATTCAGTAAACTACGGACTACGCTACATATTCTTAAGCCACTTCAATTCTTGATTAAAATAAGCATTGGGATTTTGATTATAACATTTTATAGTGCCATAGTCCTTGTTCCATCTGAGAACGTGCTCGGGGAATTGGAACAAGACCCAGGTTTTATCTTGCCAATTGATGATCCGGAGCCCAGTTCTCCCTTTAACGAGGACTGTATTGCGAGTGCTTTCAACCGCTCTGTCCAGATAAAACCCGACGGCACATTTGCTATTCCTAATGTCCCGACCGATCAAGGCTTATTCAGAGTACGGGTCGCCTGCCTTCGGAATGGGACTACATTAAGTGGTCGGTCTAGATTTCTTTCCGCAGTGCCTAACGGCGCGACAGCAATAGGTGATATTACTCTTGGTGTGGTTGAGCCGCCCCCCGTCTCCATATCCATAACTTCAACCCAAACTAATCTCAATGCTGGAGAAACGACTCAGCTTACTGTTACCGGCACGTTTCCGGATGGAACAACAAAGAATTTGACAGCAGGGAGCGCTGCTACCAGCTATACCACAAGCAATCCTGCCGTTGCCACAGTGAGCGCTGACGGATTGATAACGGCAGTCTCAAATGGCACTGCAATCATCTCTGCAAGAAATGAGGGAGTGCTGGCAACAATCTTTATAACAGTGGGTGCAGGAGGAGTAGGCAGGGACACGGATGGAGACGGTCTGTCGGATGATTTTGAAATAGCAAATGGACTCGATCCTAATGACCCTAATGATGCAGGACTCGACCCTGACAGTGATGGTCTAACCAGCCTTCAGGAGTTTCAGTTGGGCACAAACCCACGCAGCGGGGATACTGATGGAGACGGTCTCAATGACGGGGATGAAGTTACACGGACTACAAACCCTCTTGTTGCAGATAGCGATGGAGATGAGCTCTCCGACGGAGATGAGGTTACAAGGGGGACTGATCCTCTGAACGCCGATACGGATGGAGACGGTCTACGGGACGGGATCGAGGTTACCCTTGGTCTAAATCCCAACTCGACCGACTCCGACTCCGACGGTATTACTGATTCCCAGGAGGATAGCGATGGAGATGGACTTTCTAATGCAGATGAGGTTGCCATTTCTACAAACCCTGGCAATCCAGATACGGATGGGGACGGTATTAACGATGGAATTGAGTTAATTTCAGACTGTAATCCTTTTCAAGAAGAACTCACGACTGTAGTGGGACGTACTGTAGACGAACAAGCAAATTCAATAGAGGGAGCTCAAGTGCGGGTTATAGGAAGAGAGCAAACAACTGCATCAAACTCCCTAGGCAATTTCACTTTTTCAAACACCCAAGCCTGTCCACGTTCAATCCAGGTTACTGCTAATGCGGAGACAGGAGGAGTACAGCTTAGAGGACGGTCAGATTCTGTGTCTGTGGTTGTTGGAGGTACTACGAATATAGGTGATATTTCACTTCGACCGCTTGAAGGTCCTCTTTATGCGAATTCCAAATATGACGTGGGATTTGGGCCTATGTCAATTGCTGTAGCCGACCTGAATCTCGATGGGATACTTGACATTGTAACAGCAAACTTCGACTCCGGTGACCTTTCGGTACTCTTTGGCAATGGGGATGGGACGTTTCAGCCTGAACGACGGATTAATCCTGGCGGTGCCTCAGCTCAATCTGTGGCTGTAGCTGACTTAAATCTCGACGGCAATCCTGATATTGCCGCCGCAATTACCACATCCAACCAGGTTGCTATACTATTTGGCGACGGGGCAGGCAATTTCCCAACCCGACAAAGCTTTGCTGTGGGAAATAATGCCAGCTCGGTAACAGTTGCTGACTTTAATAACGATAGTTTTCCTGATCTTGCCGTGACGAACTTTAACAACGGTTCAGTTTCTGTTTTACTTGGAAATGGAAATGGTACATTTCAGTCTCAACAATCTTTTACTGTAGGTAGCCAACCTCGCTCAGCGGCTGCAGGCGATCTAAATACTGACGGTTTTCCTGATCTTGCCGTAGGAGACGGCAGCGGGGGCTCAATCCTATTTGGTAATGGTGATGGTACCTTCCGGCCTCGTCAGATACTCTCTACTGGTCTTGTCCGATCAGTAGCTGTCGGCGATTTTGATGCTGATAATGTTCCTGACATCGTATCTACGAGCAGTGGCAGTAACATTATAGTTTTCCTAAGTAATGGAGACGGCACATTCCAACCTAGGCGGCAGTTCGCTTTGAATCGAGCTCCCCGCTCGGTTTCAGTGGCTGATTTTAATGCCGACGGTTCACTGGACTTGGTTGTGGCAATTCTTTTCTCAACGGAAGTTTCAGTTTTGATTGGTGATGGAGATGGCGCCTTCCAGATAGTACAGAGCTTTGACGTGGGTGACAATCCTCAATCTGTAGCAGTCGGCGACTTGAATTTTGATGGTATTGTCGACATTGCTACAGTAAACGCAACGATTGGTACTGCTAGAGATGTATCAGTTCTCTTTGGCAAAGGAGACGGGACTTTTGAAGTAAATCAGACTTTTGATACTGGCAACCGCTCTGTGTCTGTTGCGGCTGGAGACCTGAACCTAGATGGTGCGCTTGATCTGGCTGTGGCCAACGGCAATTCCGACGATGTTTCTGTACTTCTGGGTAACGGAGATGGAACCTTCCAGCCACAGCAGCGGTTTGCTGCGGGCGATACTCCTACATCTGTAGCTATTGATGATCTTAATAATGATGGTGTATTAGACTTAGCCGTAGGAAATGATCTCTCAAACGACATTTCGGTGTTATTTGGCAATGGCGATGGTACTTTCCAAGCACAGCAACGTCTTGCCACTGCCGGACGCTCATTCTCCATAGCTTTACCTGACTTAAATAATGATGGTTTTGTAGATATAGTAGCTACTAACTTCTCTGCTCGCAGTGTCTCTATTTTTATTGGCAATGGAGATGGAACTTTTCAACCGCAACAGCTTTTGCCTACAACTGGAAACGGGCCGCGCTATTTAGCAGTATCAGACCTGAACCTAGACGGTGCTCTCGACATTGTAGTTACAACCAATGCCTCTGCTTTCGGTAATATTTCAATTTTCCTTGGTAACGGTGACGGTTCATTCCAGTCGGAAATTAGAACAGGGGTGGGCACGAACCCGGTTAGTGTGACAGCGGGCGATTTGAACCTCGATGGCATCCCCGACCTAGCTTTTGCAAATGGTTCATTTTTACTTGGCAATGGAGACGGGACTTTCCAGCCGCGACAGAGCGTTAGTGTTAGCTTTTCAACTACCTTCGTCTCAGTGGGTGACCTGAATTTTGATGGTTTCCCTGATCTGATCATATCAAATCAAAACTCCGACGATGTTTCAGTTATTCTCGGCAATGGGGATGGAACTTTTCAACCGCAACAGCGTTATGCCACCAGTAATAATCCACAATCTTTGGTAGTGGCTGATTTTAATGGCGATTTTGCTTCTGACCTTGTTACCGCAAATCTTGGCAATGGCACATCTAGCGCCATTCTATTTAGCAACGTCTCAATTCTACTGCATAGGTAGTGTTGGTTAAATTCAGACTAGGGATTTGACTTGGATCTATAATAGCTATGGGAAATTTGGGACAACTATTAATGGACTATCTCATTGATTAAGATTACTTTTGCTTTGTAAAATCACATTTACCCTTTCATTTCAAGTAAACTTTACCTATATTGTAAATTATACTGAAATAACCGCTTTATTCTTTAGACACCTAGTCACCTCTCATATATGTTTTATATGTATGCCTTTCACTTCAAGAGTAGTTTCTATAGAAAAACTACTTATTCAAAGAAGGGTACAGCTAAAGCGACAACTGTTCTCCTGATTTAGTTGCTGGAAACGAGGGATCTTAAAATATCTCTGTTTCTCTGTAAAAAAAGCAATCGGCTGGGTGGAGGCTCTATTTTAGGAATTCATGTTAGTACCTTGGTTCTGTATACCAACAGCTTTCCGCTTAATGCGAAGAAATCAAGTTGATAGTTTAACGAAAAATCACTTTTTCTCGGGTTGGATATCTTTGACGTACTTCATCCTCAGGTTGAAGAGCACGTCGTCCAAGAGTTTTTCCTCTTCTTTTTCCAAGTTGCCTTTCGTCTTGTTTTTCAGTATTTCCAAGATTTCAATTGTGTGTTTTGCCGCCGGCAGGTTTATAGACCTCTCCTTTGAATGAGGATCAGGGATCTCTCCAAGATGGATCAGGGCGGAGGCATTAAGAGAAAGTACAAAGGTTGAGAAATCCATCTTAAAAAGCCCGCCTTGGTCACTGTCTTTTTTTGTTTCTTCGCTCATGAAGTTTGTGTCTCCTTTTTGATCTATGGTCTTAAACAGCAAAATTTCATCTCATATACTTTTCAAGGTTTATTCTTGGGTTATATGGGTTTGATTTAGCCAGCTCCTCAAAATTCTTTCTCACATTTTCACTAGGCTGTTCTGGCATCGCAATTCTCACGATTACATACTGATCTCCACGCTCCTTGTTCTTCAAATTCTGGACGCCTTTTCCTTTAAGCCTGAGCTTTGTGCCGTTTTGTATCCCTGATGGAATTGTCACCTTGGCGGTTCCGTCAATTGTGGGCACGTTAATTTGCGCCCCAAGTACGGCTTCGTAAAATGTAATTGGGACTTCTAAATTAATATCGAACCGATCTCTCTTGAAGATCGGATGGGGTCTTACTTTTACTCTGAGATAAAGATCCCCAGTGTTCCCTCTAGCACCGGTTTCTCCCTTGCCCGGAATCCTGATTCTCGAACCGTCATCCACTCCGGGCGGAACTTTGACGGAAATTGTCTCAGTTACAACTTTTCCCGTTTCTGCTTGTCTAGAAATCTTTAAGTCTCTAACTCCGCCTTTTATAGCGGTTTCAAAATCAACTTCAATATCATGCTCGATGTCTCTAACTGTATTTCTTCTGCTTGTTTGGTCTCCAGAGCTGAAAATTTCACCGAATATATCTTCAAGTCCTCCGAAGTCACCGAAGCTGAATTTTACTCCTCCCCTCGGTGAGCTTTGTTCAGACCACCTCGACCTGGTTCTTTCCTGTCCCGGATGAAATCCCTGGAATCCGGACGATCCATAGATGTCGTAAGCTTTTCTCTTTTCCTCTTTGGATAGGACTTCATAGGCTTCCTGAATCTCTTTGAATTTTTCTTCGGCGTCTTTTTTGCCGGAGTTTAAATCGGGGTGGTAACGACGCGCGAGTTTGCGGTAAGCCTTTTTTATATCTTCGCTTGACGCGTTTCTGGGAACGCTCAGGATCTTGTAGTAGTCCTTGTTTGGAGCCATATATTCATAAAAGCTACCCTGTCACGAGGACAGGGTAGCTTCCAATCTCTTAGCTGACCTCGACTTTGATCTGTTTTGGTTTTACCTCTTCTTTCTTTGGAAGAGTGAGTTCAAGTACACCGTCTTTATATTTCGCCTTGATCTTCTCGGCATCAACGTTCTTAGGGAGCATAAAGCTGCGAACAAAGGTTCCGTAGGAGCGTTCTACTCTTATGTAGTTATCTTTTGAGATTTTGTCCTCGAATTTCTTTTCTCCCTTTAGAGTGAGGGTGCTATCCTTTAAGTCTATCTGAATATCTTCTTTACTAATACCTGGGAGATCCGCCTTCACTACAAAACTATCTTCGGTCTCATGTATATCTACCTCAGGGGCCCAACTCCTTCTTTCCACAACCTCTTCCCCCTCAGGGTAGAACCTTCTTATTGTTTGCTCAAACATTCCGTTTATTCTATCTTGGAGTGTGCCAAAACCTGTCCAAGGATCTCTTACCATTAATCTAACCATTTTTACCTACCTCCGTTTTTCGATTTTAATCTAAAAATAATCATCGTCCCCAACGAGTCAAGGCAGGTTTTTTTCGCAAATTTTGATGCAATAAATATATGCTCCGACAAGCAGTTGAGTTAGAATCAAGCTGTTTCTTCTATGGTTTTTAGAATTTTCTCCGCAGCGACGGCGAATGCTTTTGCCGCTTCGCTTCCCGGGTTGGATATGACTATGGGTATGCCTTCATCTCCGCTTTTTCTGATTTCCGGGTCAATGGGAATTTCTCCTAAAAATGGCACATTAAATTTCTCTGCCATTCTCTTTCCCCCGCCCTTGCTGAATATATCCACCTCTCCATTACAATGCGGACATAGCAGGTAGCTCATGTTCTCTATTATTCCAACTACGGGGACGTTTAGCTTCTTGAACATCTGCACTCCTCGTCTGACGTCTATCAGGGCGACATCCTGCGGCGTTGTCACTATTACGCCTCCGCTCAGCGGGGCCGTTTGAATCAGAGAAAGCTGGGCATCTCCGGTACCGGGAGGCAGGTCAATCACGAGATAGTCGGTATCCTTCCAATCGACGTCTTCAATAAACTGCTTTACCGCTCCGTGAACCATAGGACCTCTCCAAATTACAGTATCATTGTCGTTCAGAAGGAACCCTATCGACATCAGCTTCAGTCCGTATTTTTGGATAGGGATAATTTTTTGGTCTGGGGTCGAAGCCGGCCTTTCATTTATCCCAAACATAATTGGAGCGCTTGGTCCCCATATGTCGGCATCCATAAGCCCCACGTTTTTGCGCACTTTGGAGATTGCGATGGCAAGATTCACCGCGACCGTAGACTTCCCGACTCCTCCCTTCCCGCTGGCGACCGCTATAAAGTATTTAATGTCGGGGAGCTTTGACTTCTCTGCTTTTCCACCTTGAACGGGGGTTCCTTTTAGCTCTCTTGATTCTATGTGGACGTATACTTCAGACACCCCAGGATAGCCTAACAATGCCCTTGTTGCGGAATTTCTTATCTCTGATTCCAGTCTTTCGTCCGGTTTGGGAAGAACAAGAAATAACTTTACTTTGGAGCCCAAAATCTCTATGTCTTTTACTACGCCGAACGATACTATATCCCTAGTAAAACCGGGATATTTGACTTTTTTAAGCTCGTTTCGAACCCCTTCGGAGCTAAGTTCCATGAATAACCTCCTTCTCTTGCTAGGCTATTCCAAGCCTCTCCTTTGCCTGATCGCTCATCATATCCGGATTCCAGGGTGGGTCCCAAACAATTTGAACCATAACTGTTTTTGCTCCAAGCGGGGTTATTGCGTCCTCAGCCTGCTTAGCGATGAAAGCTCCCATACCGCAACCGGGAGTGGTTAGAGACATTTTCACCTGAACGTTTCTGCCGGAGATTTGCACGTCGTAAATCAGTCCCAAGTCGACGATGTTTACGGGAAGTTCCGGGTCATGGACTGATTTTAACGCCTCAAATATCTTCTCTTCGGTCAACTCTACCGGTTCTTCGGATAGCTCGGTTTGCTGGAATTTGGTAACCTTAACTTGAGCTTCTTTCGGTTCTTCTTTTTTTATGCTAATGATCTTTTTCATTCCCATTTTTGTTGCCTCCTGTTAATAATGATACCTTGTTTATCTGCAATCTTGAAATCCTGTCTCATCAAAATTGCTTCCTGTCTTTACTCTATACGGGCTGTTGCCCAAATCCAAAAATGTCATTTCGACTCCTTCGGCTACGCTCAGGATAAACTCCGAGAGAAATCTTTTTTTTGACATTATCCATACATAAAAGGGAAAGATATCTCACATACGTTCGACATGACAGACTATTTCTGTGTTTGAGCGACAGCTCGTATAGATTTGACTCCGCAATTCATCGGGGCGAGTATCTTGACACTATTTCGTCTTTGCACTAACCTACTTGGCCAAGATGGGCAGGATTTCAAGGCAAATCAATATTGGCAAAGTAAAGGTCGGTGGAGGCGCTCCCGTAACTGTACAGTCTATGACAAAGACTGATACAAGGGATGTCTCTGCTACAGTTGCCGAGATTAAAAAACTTGAAGAAGCTGGCTGTGACATTGTGAGGCTTGCCGTTCCCGATATGGAAGCGGCTAAGTCACTCGGTGCAATCAAGAAAGAGGCAAATATACCGATAGTTTCCGACATTCATTTTGATTACCGTCTTGCGCTCGAAGCGATAAGACAGGGTGTAGACGGTATGAGGATAAACCCCGGAAATATAGGGTCAAAAGTGAGGATTAAAGCCGTTGTAGATGCGGTCAAAGAAAGGGGCATCCCGATAAGGATAGGAGTAAATTCCGGCTCTCTCGAGAAAGAAATACTCAAAAGGTATGGGAGTCCCACGGCAGAAGCCCTAGCCGAGAGCGCATTTAGACACGTTCGGATTCTCGAGGATTTGGATTTTAAGGATATCAAGATCTCTGTGAAGTCCACCAGTGTGATGAAAATGATAGAGGCTTACAAGATCATTGCCGAGAAGACCGATTATCCCCTTCATCTAGGAGTTACGGAAGCCGGAACTTTCAAGATGGGCACTATAAAATCAGCAATCGGAATAGGCGCTCTTCTTGCTGAAGGAATAGGAGACACGATAAGGGTATCCCTTACTGGCGACCCGGTCGAAGAAATATACGTAGGAATAGATATACTCAAGTCTCTTGGAATCAGGA
>Ga0187893_10010907_pt1 | contig 13349 bp, 12 predicted proteins | sample MA1701074metaG_FD_139574 | JGI IMG/M metagenome (GOLD analysis project Ga0187893, IMG submission 139574) | White microbial mat communities from a basaltic lava cave in the Kipuka Kanohina Cave System on the Island of Hawaii, USA - MA170107-4 metaG ...
GAAACTAGGAAGCGTCGCATCGAGGTCGGCATCGACAAGCTGCGCGGAGGCATGCGCAGGCCGTGCTGTTGGCCCGGATGCCCCCACCGCTGAGGGTTGCCCCTCGTGATGCGACCTCTTCGGTACTCGATCAACGTCACCTTGGACGGCACGTCACCGACCCCGCGCTGGTCCTCCGCGCCATGCTCGACCGGGTCCGGCCAGGTGGCTTTCTGGCCTGCGACGAGCAGGAGCTGGCAGCCGCGTGCTGCGTGCCGGCCACACCCGTCTTCGCGCAGAGCGTCGACCTCGCGTATCGTGCCGCGCGGTCGCGGGGAACCGATCTCGACTACGGCAGGGCCGTGTTCGGGCAGTTCCGCGAGCTCGGCTGCGTGGACGTCGACCTGGAGGTCGTGCAGCCGGCCTTGACCTCGCCGGCGACCAAGCGGCTCTGGCCGATGTTCTTTCGCAGCGCGCGGCCGTCGTTGCTTCAAAGCGGACTGATCGGCGAGCCGGACCTCGATGCCATCGTGGCGGGTCTGGACGCGCTCGCCGACGACGACCGGTGCTACTGCCTGGCCATGCGCAATCACCAGGTGCTCGGTCGGCGCCCAGGCTGATGGACGCGGACCTCATTCAATCGAAGAGAAGGAGACGTACGTTCCGGCTTCGCCGCGGATTCGACTCCTGCCGAAATCAAGGCCATCGCCGAGGACGTCAGCCCGCGGGGCTCGTAGGGCCATGGGAGACCGGCTTGATGTGGGCGAACGTGCTGCGTGCGTTCCAGGTTGGGAAGGCTCTCACGAGCGACGGGGAGCCGTAGAGTTTGATGCGCTCCTCCCGCGTGGCTTGGGCCCAGGTCAGCTGGCCGGCGTGCCATTTGACGAAGGCTTCGGCTTCCGCCGCGACGTAGAGGTCCTCGGCCTGTCCACAATGGAACGGGAGCAGGCCGCCGTCCCGCCCGCGGGTGGCGACGCGCTGGGCCTTGCGGGCCACCTTGCCGGCGCGCTTGAGCATGCGACGGGCCGTGGTCGTGCGCTGCTCGACGGACGCGACGTTCAGCAGGCGCTCGGTCTGCTCCAGCCGGGCCGCGAGCGGCACGGGGAGCGGGTTGCGGCACTCGAAGGGGATGGTCCGCCGCTCGAACACGCAGAGGACGGACTCGAATCCGCCGACGGCCGGATGGACGCACCCGTCGGCCAGGCTGCACCCGTCGTTCGTGCAGGGGTCGTTGTCGTCGCAGAAGGGCGGCGGGCCACCGATGCAGACGCCGTCGCCGCACCGGTCGCCGATGGTGCAGGCGTCGTCGTCGTTACAGCGCGTGCCGTTGGCTAGCACCGAGATGACGCAGCCGCCGGATTCCTGGTCGCAGAGCCCGATCCGGCACGGCTCGTCGAGCGAGCAGTCGACCTCGGTCGTGCCCACGCACGCCCCGTCGGTGCACTGGTCGGGCTCGGTGCAGACGTCCACCGAACGTGGGATTGCAAACAGGCCCCACGACGGCGGCGGATGCCACCAACCGGATGGGAGCAGTGTCTATGCCGCCTGCCCCCGCTCGACGGTCAGCTTGAGACCGAGTGCGCGAAGGAGCTCCATGATCGTCTCGATTTTCGGGTTTCCCCGACGCGACAGTGTGCGGTAGAGACTCTCGCGGCTCAACCCCGCTGTGCGTGCAAGGGCGGCCATCCCGCCTTTGGCCGTCGCGACGTTGCGCAGCGCCTCCAACAAGACGGCCGGTTCGCCGTCCTCCAACGCCGCGTTGAGATACGCGACCACGTCCTTCTGCGTCTTCAGATAGTCCGAACCCTTGTATGCAGCCGCCTTCATGTTTGCCTCCGATACTCTCGCCAATACGACTTGGCTTGCTCGATATCGCGGCTCTGCGTCGACTTGTCGCCCGCGCAAAGCAGCACGACGACGGCCGCGCCCTCTCGTGCGAAATACACTCGGTAGCCCTTGCCTTCGCGTATGCGAAGCTCGAACACCCCCGCACCGACCGTCCTCCAGTCGCCCGAGAGTCCGACCCGCAGGCGGTCGAGTTGAACGAGAATCCGCGCCCTCGCACGCGCGTCCCGCAGTTGTGCCATCCACCGATCGAACGGAACCACGCCATCGGCACGGCGATACTTGCGGACATCGATCAATCACCCCGACTGTAGCCTAGAGGCTACGGTCGATCAAGCGCGAACTTAGGGAGCCAGCTCGTCGAGCCACGCTTTCGCTGCCTTCAGGTCGCGCGTGGCGAAGCCTTCGGTGAACCAAGCGTAGAGCGGGGCGAGGAGGGCAGGCGGCCGCATCACGCGCCTCGAGCTGTTCGAGATCGAAGACATCGAGAGGACGGAGGATAGTCGACATAGCCGCTCATTCTCAGACGTTCGTCCTCTTCACGGCGAAGCTACCTCCGTAGGGAGGAAAGCGCTCGGTCCAGTTCCAGTCGCGCCAGAGCTCTTCAATGGAGAACTCGTAGTTCGGCACGTGAGAATCGACACGCGCGCCCGGATAGCAGTTCCAGTACCAGATGCCGCCCAGGTCGGCGCCCGCCTCGAAGAGGCGCACGTTGAAACCCCGCTGACGCAACCGATGAAGCTGGTAGAGCCCGCTGAATCCGGCGCCCATGATCAGAGCGTCGACGCTCAGTTCATCCACGAGCTGCCCCATCCCGACGACCTCACCGGGGGCGGTGCTTCGTGCCCGGGCACGGTGTGATGTACACCGCCCGCATCGGTTCTTCGACGTCCGCGGTGTGCCATACGCCGGCGGGGTTGATCATGGTACTGCCGGGCCCGACCGCCGCTCTCACCACCTGCCCATCGATCTCCTGCATGAACACGGCCTTTCCCTCCAGAACGATCACGATTGTTCGGCGTCAGCCCCTTGTGGACCACGGGGTAGCCTACGCTAAGTCACACTCTCGGCCCAAACCGGAGGAGGATCCGATGGGCAAGGGAGAGACCGAAAAGGTGGTGCGGGAGATTCGGCGGGAGACGCGGCGACGCTTTCTCGGCCGAGGAGAAGGTCCGCATCGTGCTCGAGGGGTTGCGCGGCGAGGAGAGCATTGCGGCGCTCTGTCGGCGCGAGGGGCTGGCCCCGACGCTGTACTACCGGTGGTCGAAGGAGTTTCTCGAGGCCGGCAAGAAGCGGCTGCTCGGGGACACGGAGCGCGAGGCGACGGCCCCCGAGGTGAAGTCGCTGCGCGACGAGAACGGGCGGCTCAAGGCCGTGCTGGCCGAGACGGTGCTGGAGAACCGTCTGCTGAAAAAAAGCGTGACGGCCTTCGGCTCGGGCGACGATACGTGCGACTGAAGGCGGCGGAGAAGGAAGAAGTGATCCGGCTAGTCGAGGGCTCGGATCTGTCGGTGCGGCGCACGCTGGGGGAGCTCGGGGTGACCCGCTCGACCTTCTATACCTGGATGCGCCGCTATCGGGACGAGGGCGTGGCCGGCTTGCACGCGAAGCCGGCGGCGGCGCGCCGGGTGTGGAATCGGATTCCGCCGGCGATTCGCCAGCGGGTGATCAGCGACAATTACTTCTGCCGGTCGCATTGCCGCAGCTCGTTTGTTACCGAGCGGCAGTCGTTGCCTCACGGAGTCTGCTACCGAGCAGACCCGAAGATTGGAGGCAGCGATGGAGACGATCAGTGGCGATGCCCGGCGCGAACTGGTGCGCGCCGTCGGCGATCGGTATCGGGCGAGCGGCCGCGACGAGAAGCAGCGGATCCTCGACGAGTTCGTCGCGGTGACGCGGTGGCACCGCAAGCGGTGGCACCGCAAGCATGCCATACGCGTGCTGAACGTCGCGGGCGCAGACGGCGAGCCGCGGCGCAACCCGCGGGTGCGCGTGTACGACGACGCGGTCCGACAGGCCCTGCTGACCCTGTGGGAGGCGTCGGATCGGATCTGCGCCAAGCGCCTTCGCCCGCTGCTGCCGGTGCTCATCACCGCGCTCGAGCGGCATGGGCATCTCCGCATCGACGAAGGCGTGCGGGCGCGCGTCCTGGGTGCGAGTGCCGCGACGATCGATCGTCTACTGGCCGAACCCCGCGCCGCCGCGCGCGGGCGCGTGCCTCGTCGGGCGGGCGCGCGTCCGTCCATCCGGCACGGTGTGGCGGTGCGCACGTTCGCGGACTGGAAGGATCCCGTTCCGGGCTCCATGGAGGCGGATCTCGTCGCCCACTGCGGCAACACCGTCGAGGGGAGTTTCGTGCATACGCTGGTGCTCACCGATGTCGCGACCACGTGGACCGAGTGCGTGTCGATCGTCGTCCGCGAGGGGACACTGATCGTCGAGGCGCTCGACCGGCTACGCGACACGATGCCCTTCCCGCTGCGCGCCCTCGACACCGGCCCCGCGTACGTCGCCAAGGCGCTCGTCAGGTATCTCGAGACCCACGGGCTGACGCACACGCGGGGCGCGCCCTATCATCCGATGACCCAGGGGAAGATCGAACGGTATCACCGTTCGATGAAGAACGTGGTGAAGCTCGAGCAGTATTACAGCCCGTGGGAGCTGGAGCGGGCGATCGCGCGCTTCGTCGAGCACTACAACGAGCGCCGGCTGCACGAGTCCTTGCAGAACGTGACGCCGGCAGACGTATACTACGGACGCCGGCCAGCCATCCTCTCGCGGCGCGAGCGGATCAAACGGGAGACGCTGGCGCGGCGGAAGCGGATGAATCAGCGAGCAGCATAAACGACGGTCGGGAGTGTGGCTTGCTCAGGACACCAAATGGTCCGGATTCGGCTGACGACGTACAGTCGAGAGCGTAGAAGGTCGCCCCAACCTCCTGCGCGAGGAATGAGTTCGGGAACGTGACGGGAAATGGCTTCAACCGCATCATTGCCGAGAGTGCCCGATGCCTAAAAAGGCTTCAAGTGGAACGGCCCCCAATTGGAGGGAAACTCGTTCGGGGCCGTGGGCACCCGGCAGGTGCTTTTGGGCGTCACGATCCCAACAGGAAGGAACAGAGCAGGCGCGACTCGTTCCCTGCGGTGATGGAATATGACCGCGACGCGAGCGTGCAAGGCTAGGAAGGATTCGGCGCACGCACCCGCGAAGCTCCTGGCGCGCGTCGTCTGCTAGTCATGAATTCCGACTGCACGAGTTGGGCTGCCGCGATGCCCACCGCGGAACCGGTGACGACGTCCAACACGTAGTGCTGCTTTGTGAGCACGCAGGCGAAGGCGATCGCGATGCACCAAAGGAACGAAAGCGTCTTCTGGACGCGCGTCGTCGGGATGATGCAAGCGAGGACTACGGCCACGGCTGCGAGGCGACGGTGCGCATTCTCACGGGTCTTGCGCACAGCAGCGCTCTCCTCGATCCGGAAGGCTTGGTGCTCGCTGAGGATGTGGCCCAATCCGGGAACGTCTCGTTCTACGGTGCTGCCCTCGAGCGCCCCGGGACGTACACGGTTCTCTTCCGGCAGTTCCAGTCCGCCCCGGGGACGGGTCAGATCATAGTGCAACTCTACCGAGCCGACGATGTGCGGAGAACGTCCACGCTGAGCGCAACCGGGGATACCCATGCGCTGACCATAGCGGCTCCTGGTCAGGATGCCCGGTACGACTTCGTGGGAGCCGCTGGCGATCGGTTCAGCGTGGCGCGGCGCAACAACGCCATCCCGAGCGCGATCATCGTCACCGCCTACGGTCCATTTGGGGATGTCCTCGGGCAGACCTCCGACGATCTGCTGGGTGCGATCGAGGTGACTCAGGACGGAGGGCACGCTTTCACTCTCGACCCGAGTGTAGGCGGCATCGGGACCATCGACGTAGAGTTGTGGAAGGTGCCTGCGAATGACTCCGGGCAGACAGTGTCTATTGGCGGTCAGCCCGTGACGATCGGGATCGCCGCGCCCGGCCACCGTCCGGAAGTCCGGCTTCCTAACAGCGCCGGCAGCGTATCCGTCACCGTCACGACGAGCTGGAACGCAAACGATTTCCTACCCGTCGGCGCTCCAGGCTCGTTATGCTTCGACGTGGACGTACTGGCGGGCGCGCCGCCCGGGGCCGAGCCGCCGCTGACGCCGCCCGTGAGCGCAGATTGCAGCTCTCCGAACGTCGTGACAGCGACGTTGCCGGGTGCGGGGACGCACACTATCCGGATCGCGACTACGGGGACGCGCTATGGTGGAACGCTCACGGTCGGAGTCACGACTCCCTAGCGAGACGACGGAGGAAGAGCCTACGATGGACCGCTCTGGTCGCGTCTTGGTCGCCACGGCACTTTCGCTCGGCGCGCTGGCCGGCGCGATCGTCGTCCTTGCGCCCGGGGCTCGTGCCACGCGGGATCGGATACCGCCTCGCCACGGAGTATCCGTCGCCTTCCCGTCGGATGGTCGGCATCTGATCCTTGGCGATCCTCGGGGTGGTGCTCCGTCACGGGAGGTTTGGCAGTTCGATCCCGCCACCGGCAGCTCAGAGCGGCTGGTGGGTGGGCTCATGATCGCCCGGGTTGGCCACTCGGCGACGCTCCTACCCGACGCGACCGTACTGGTCATCGGAGGCGTGGGTGTGAGCGGGGAAGCGCTTGGAATAGCAGAGCGCTTCGATCCCGAGTCAGGAGCGTCCGCAGTCGCCCACGATGGCAACTTCGTTCCACGCGTGGATCACACCGCGACGCTCCTGACCGATGGGAGAGTGTTGGTGGCCGGCGGCACCAACGGGTCAAACACCATGGTCGCAGAGGCCGAACTGTACGACTGGCGGTCCGGGCAGACCGTCCGACTTGGTTTGCCCATGCCGACCCCACGAGCCCGGCATGCGGCGATGCTGAGCGCCTCGGGGTTGGTTGCGATCGGGGGCGGGTGGGACAAGTCCGAGCGAGCCTCGAGGCACGTGCTCTTGTTCGCCCCTGACACTGACGAGTGGCTCGCCATCGGCCCGACCGAGTTCCCGGTGGACACCGAACCTGAGGTGGTGGCGACGATTCCCACTGACCGCAGCGAGGACAACCCCGTCGATAGAGAGATTGTGGCTCGGTTCGGCACCCGGCTAGCACAAGATAGCGTGTCCGCTGCGACGGTCGTGCTCACAGGGCCGGGAGGAGCGGAGCCCATAGAGCTGGTGGTGGCCGAAGCAGGGCGTTTGTTGTTCGTTCGCCCGGCACGTCCGCTCGAACCGGCGACCACGTACCGACTCCGTCTGGAAGGTCTGCGAGATCAGCAGGGCCGGGGCGTCGAAGACTACCTGCTCACTTTTTCCACCGCCCGGAAGTCGGGAGAAGCCAATGAGCCGGACCCAGAGCCTCTGGACGACGAAGCTCCAGATGGCGAGGTCTCTGAGCGGCGGACGGACAAGTCTGAGGATTCCGGCGGAGTCTGGGTGCCATCGGGCCCGCCTGGCGCAGATCATTGGCGAACCAATTGGCCGCCGTCTCCGTGGGCGGCTCTGCCGCCTCTACAAGCGCCAGCCGGAGTGACGGCCTTGGCCGGACAGGTCCTCCGCATCGACGGCAAACCGATTCGCAAGGTGTCGTTGGTGATCGACGGGTACTCGACCAAGACCGACGCGACCGGGCGTTTCTTGCTTACATCGCTACCTGCGGGTCGTCGCGAGCTCGAGATCGACGGCGGTCGCAAACACGGCCGCTATGAGGTCGGCGTAACGGTTGCCGGAGGTGTGACGACCGCGCTTCCGTACACGATCTGGCTCCCGCGGATCGATCGGGCCCACGAGGTCCGGATCCCGTCGCCTACGACCGATGAGATGAGCGTCTCCACCCCCTATATTCCCGGGCTGGCGCTTCATCTCCCCGCGTGGACGATCATTCGAGACCACGAAGGCAACCCGGTGACAAGGGTTGGCATCACCCCGATTCCGATCGACCGTCCCCCGTTCCCCCTGCCTGAGGATGGACAGGTTCCGGTGTACTTCACGGTGCAGCCGGGCGGGTCCTATGTCTGGAGCTACGGAGCAGGTGCGCGTCTCGTCTACCCGAACTATCACGACCATCCGGCCGGCACGCGCTTTGATTTCTGGCACTACGATCCCGGCGAGCGCGGCTGGTACGTTTATGGCGAAGGAAGTGTGCAGCGAGATCGCCAGACCATCACGCCCGATCCGGGCGTGAGCATCTACGAACTCACCGGGGCGATGGTGATGCCGCCCTCTCCCGGTGGCTGCCCAGGGTGCGACTGCAGCGGTGGGGCCAGCGCGCCTGGTTGCGGTGGGTGCGATGGCGGCGGGCCCGCAGGTGGCGGGGGCGGTGGCCCTGGCGGCGGAGCAGGCGGCAACGGTGGAAGCGGCTTTGGATCTGGAGCTGGGTTCGGCGGTGGCGGAAGCGCCGTTGCAGTTGGTGGCGGTGGTGCGGCGCCTGCCGCAAGCACGGCGCTGGTGGCCGCCGTCGCAGAGGCCGGTCCCTCCGGCAATCAGCGTATCGGACCCAGCGGCACGTACGATGGCGCAGGTGTGAGCCTGGGCAGCGGCCTCTTCGTCATGCGGGACATTGATGTGTACTTCCCGGATGTTGTCCCGATCGCGCTCACCCGTACGTATCGGCCGGGAGACGGAGTGGTACGTTCCTTCGGTATCGGAAGCACGCACTCCTACGACATCCATCTGGAGGGTGATCTCGACGAATACATCGAGCTCGTTCTCACCGACCGGCGCCGGATTCGATACGACACGACCGCCGGCTTCGGCGGCCCGTTCGAGCACACTGCGACGCCTGGGCCCTTCTACCAAACGCGGCTCGTCTACTCGCTCCTAACGCCGGCAGCCGCGCGCTGGCCGCTCAAGCTCCGCGACGGAACCGTCTGGGTGTTCCCGGACGCCGATTCGTTCCTGCATTCCAAGCTCCAAGAAGTGCGTGATCGGTTCGGGAACCGTCTCACCATTTCCCGGGAGGCCATCACTGGCCGCGCTCAGCGAATCACGTCGCCCAGTGGCCAATGGGTGCAGTTCGCGTATCAGGGAGACGTCGTCACGACCGTTACCGATAGTGTCGGGCGCCAAGTTACGTACGGCTATCTCGGCGATGGCAGCAACCGTCTGGCGTCGGTGACGGACGTCGGCGGGGGAGTCACGACCTATACATGGGAAGGTCTCACGGATCGCATTGGGACTGTGCGGAGTCCTCGCCAGAATGCTGAGTGTCCTCTGCCCGGCTGCCAAGAGCTGCCGTTCCTCACGAACGAGTACTACCAGTCGGGACCCGAGGCCGGCCTCGTCAAGAAGCAGACCTTTGCCGACGGGACGACCTACCAATTCGCATATTCGTTCGACACTAGCGGCAACGTGATCGCGACAGATGTGGCCAATCGGCGGGGCTTCCTGCGGCATGTCGTCTTCAACGCCGCCGGGTACGTCGTGAGCGACACGCGCGCAGTCGGCCGACCCGAAGAGCAGACCGTCGCGGCTGCACGGAACCCCGCTGTTCATCCCGACAGCAACCTCGTCACCGCAATCACCGACTCCTTGGTCATCCCCGGCGTGGGAACGAACCGGCGTACGGAGTTCAACTACGCCGATGACGGGAGCGTCACGCAGGTTCGGGAACTGGCGAACACGGCCGCGCCCATCGCGACGACCTTTACGTATGAGCCGTCGTTCCAGCAACTGGCCCGCGTGACCGATCCCTTGGGCCACACTACGACGGTGGAGTTCGATCCGGTCGATCCGAGTCGTCGCCCGACGAGCGTGACCGACGCCACGCAGCGGCGGCTTCGCCTGCGCGTGGATGGATCGGGCCAGCTCGCATCGTTTGACGAGCCGTTCCTGGCAGCGAGCCCACCTGTCAGCCCGCACACGTTTACCCTGGGCTACGAGTCTCGGCGCCTGACGACGTTCACCGACCCGACACAGCGCACCTCACAGTCCTCATACGACGCCGGCGGGCGCGTTCGCGCCGCTCGCGACTCGGCCGGGGAATCGACGCAGTTCGAGTACAACGCCTTCAACCGCCTGACCCGTATTGTGTACCCGACGGGGGAGGACACGCAGCTCACGTACGATGCGGACGGCAACCTTCGCACGGTCCGGGATGCGCGGGGGAAGGTGACGCAATACGGCTACGATCGAATGAACCGGCAGACGAGCCGCACCGATCCCCTTGGGCGCACGGAGACGTTTGCCTACGACGGGCAGAACAACCTGACTCACCACATCGATCGCCGTGGGAAAGCCACGCGGATCGACTACGACCCACTCAATCGCCCTAGCTTCGCCTCGTGGGGCGGCACGCCGCCCAATGCCCAGAGCCCAGAGAGCACGACGGGCTTCGTGTGGGACGCCGGCAATCGCCTGACCGGCGTGGTCGACAGCGTCACTAGCATCATCGTGCGGACCTACGACGCGCTCGACAACCTGACCTCGGAGACGACTGCCGAAGGCGCCGTAGAATACGAGTACGACGATGCTAGCCGGCGTATCCGCATGGACGTGGGTGGTCAGTCAACGGTGCTGTACGAGTACGACGACGCCGATCGGCTCACGGACATCACCCGCGACCTGACGCAGCACGTGGAGATCGCGTACGATGCCGCGGGGCGGCGTGGGGTCTTCACACTCCCGAACGGCAAGGGGGCCACGCACAGCTACGACGCGGCGTCGCGGCTGACGAGTATATTGTATTCGCTCGGGCCGACGACCGCGAAGGATATCTTCTACCGCTACGATTCCGGGGGTCGCCGCAACGAAGTGGGAGGCTTATGGTCTCGCACGAACCTGCCCGCGGCCGTCAGTGCCGTCACTCACGACGACGCCAACCGCATTCTCCAATGGGGCACGACACCGTACACGCACGATCACGAGGGAAATCTCACCAGCGACGGGGCGCACGGGTATGCGTGGGACGGGAGGGGGCAGCTCAGCGCGCTTCTCGGGGCGAACATGGCGAGCTTCACGTACGACCCGCTGGGGCGGCGGACCAGGAAGGTCGTCAACAGCACGACGACGCGCGTGCTTTACGACGGCCTCAACCCCGTGCGCGAGCTCGACGCCGGTGGGGCGGTGCTCGCGCAGCTCGTGGCCGGGCTTGAGCTGGACGAACACTATGCGCGCGTGGTCGGCGGAACGACCGAGACGTTCCTAAGCGACGCGCTGGGCTCGACGGTTGCCCTGGCGACCTCGACGCAGCCAACCGTCTCGACGGAGTACACCTACGGGCCGTACGGTGAGACCACGCAGACCGGGACGGCGTCGAGCAATGCGTTGCGCTTCACCGGGCGCGAGGCGGACCTTGGGGATCTCTACTACTATCGGGCACGATTCTACAGGCCAAGTTCCGGTCGGTTTGCTTCGGAGGACCCGATTGAGTTCCTCGCCGGAGCGTCCTGTCGATATAGCTATGTTGGAGCCGACCCTGTCAACTTCAATGACCCCCAGGGATTGTACGCGTCTCTCGTACTCAGGGGTCTCGTGGCGGGATGGCGAGCAGTCCTAGCCGGGGGAGCAGCGGTATACGACTTCTGTAGGAACCCGAAGACGCACCTGGCCATAATTCGGCTCATCCAAGCATTGCAGGGTGGCCCTGGCGCCATCAGCGGTCGGGCGCCTGATCAATATACACCGCCGCCCCCACCGCCTCCTCCGATCATCCGGAAGAAGTAGCGAGCTAGCGACATGGGCGATCAGACTGACGAGAAGGCCGAAGAACGTCGGCTGGACGAGGCGAATGTCCACTGGCGAGAAGGGCGCTACGATCAAGCTCTTAGGCTTTACGAGGTCCTTGCCGACCTGGGGAACCCGGAGTGCATGGTGATGGCTGCCTGGATCTACCAAATGGGCTGCGGGGAAAGTCCGGATCTGGAGCGCGCGAAGAGTCTCTATGAGCGAGCGGCGGCAGCTAGAAATGGTCGCGCTGCATTCGAACTCGCCTGTATCTGCACATCGCAGGGTGAACTAGCGACAGGAGCCACATGGATGGAGCGGTCGGTTGAACTGGACTACCTTCCCGCGATGTATCAGTTGGCCTTGCGGCACCTCCATGGGTTCGGTGTTCCAAGGAACGCTGAACGTGGACGTCATCTCATGCAGGCTGCTGGCGATCGTGGTCACCTGCCCGCCAAGCTATGGACGGCGGGTCAAATGCTCCGCGGCGCTTGGGGATTGTCTCGCATCCCCGAGGGATTGGCGCTGGCTGTTACGAACGGTTGGCGTTGGTTACTCTTGCACCGTTCAGATCCTGGCAACCCTCTTGCCAGAGACAAGTAGTGCGGGCGAGTAGTACCTAACCACACAAGAATCCTGGCGGCGTGGACCCTGACGACGAGGAGCACTGAAATGCGAGCGATCGAGAAACGTACGTATGGCAGAGTTCTTCCCCGCGTCCTCGCATTGGTCATGGGTTGCATGTGTTTCGTTGCGACCCGTGTGGCCGCCGAGCCCGTGACTTTCGTCACCTCGTTCCCTCGTACCGAGGGCGGATCGCGACCCATGCGCTTCGAGGGTGACCTGAGCGCCAGTACTGTCGCCGGCACGCTTGAGGTGGACGGGCAGCGGGTGGGTATTACGGCCACGATGAGCGGATCTCGCATCACTGGACGGTTCGAGGTCGCTGGGCAGGAAGTAGGTCGGTTTTGGGCCGTCAGGGAAGGGCGCGAGCTGCGAGGTGGCCACGAGCTGAACGGCGAAGTTGGTAGTTGGGCAATCCCCTTCAACGAGCTTCCTGCCGCCGCTCGCGATGCTTTGCGCGGGGCGACGACTCAGTAGGGTCGGACGCTCACCCGCGAGACTGGCAGGCGACTGTCCGCAGGACCGGCCTTCGTTGATCTCTTGCGGGTTGAGGTACCTTCCCTATCGGCCTGCCGTCGAAGTCCCGGGAGGCATGCGTCTAGCCCACAGGATATCAGCCAGTGGGGATCACTATGGGGCAACAATGGGGGCAAGTATCCTCGGTCGACACTCAAAACCGGCCAATGATCGACACCTGAAAACCGGCCAATAGGCGCGCAGCTCGGACGTTGAGTCGGCGATGCGGACCAGGGTCCCGTCGCCGGGATGGCCAACGTCTTGAGCGACACGAAACGACAACAGGTCCTGGCCCTCGGCCGACTGGGGTGGCCGCTACGGCGGATCGAAGACGCCACGGGGGTGCGCCGGGAGACGGCGAGCGCGTATTTGAAGGCCGCAGGGATCGCGATTCGCCCGCCCGGCGGCTGGGGCCGGCGGCCGGTTTCAAAACCGGCCAACGAGCCGTCGACCGACTCGGGGGGGAGTCCCGAGGCAAAACCGGCCAACGAGGTGTCGACCGACTCCGGGCCGCCGGGCTGGCCGCCCCGGCCGGGACGCAGCCCGCGGGCGAGCACCTGTGAGCCGTATCGCGAGCTGATCGCCGAGGCCGTGGGGCGCGGCCGCAACGCCATGGCGATCTGGCAGGACCTGGTCGATCGCCACGGCTTCGCGGCCGGGTACGCCAGCGTGCAACGCTTC
>Ga0187893_10010908_pt1 | contig 13349 bp, 8 predicted proteins | sample MA1701074metaG_FD_139574 | JGI IMG/M metagenome (GOLD analysis project Ga0187893, IMG submission 139574) | White microbial mat communities from a basaltic lava cave in the Kipuka Kanohina Cave System on the Island of Hawaii, USA - MA170107-4 metaG ...
CACCGCGTCGCCCGAGACGATCAGCGGGTTGACCTCGGCGAGCGAGACGTCGAGGTCCATGAACAGCCGGTACATGTTCTTGACCAGCGACACGAACGAGTCGCACTGCTTCGCGTTCAGCTTGAGGTCGTAGCCGAGGTTGCGCGCCTGGTAGTCGCAGATCCCGATCAGCGGGTCGACCTGCGCGGTCAGGATCTTCTCGGGCGTGCGCTCTGCGACCTCTTCGATGTCCATGCCGCCCTCGGTCGAGCCGAGGATCGCGACGTTCTGCGTGGCGCGGTCGACCAGGAAGGCGAGGTACAGCTCGCGGTCGATCTTCGAGCCGGCCTCGACGTAGAGGCGCGAGACGATCTTGCCCTCGGCGCCGGTCTGCTTGGTGACCAGCCGCATGCCGATCATGTCGCTCGCGGTCTGGCGGGCCTGCTCGGCCGACTTCACCACCTTGATGCCGCCGCCCTTGCCGCGGCCGCCCGCGTGCACCTGCGCCTTCACCACGACGGTGCCGCCGATGTCGCGCGCGGCCTGCTCCGCTTCGGCGGCCGTGAGCGCGAGCCGGCCCGGGGGAACCTCGATGCCGTACTCGCGGAGCAGGGCCTTCGCCTGGTACTCGTGGACGTTCATGGGGGGTGTCTCTCTCTGGCTAGAGCTTGATGTCGGCGACGAGCTTCTTGACGTGGTCGATCGACTTCGCGACCTCGGCCTTCTCGTCCGGCAGCAGGTCGAGCTCGAAGATCTTCTCCACGCCGCGCGAGCCGAGCAGCACGGGCACGCCCATGTAGATGCCGCGCGCGCCGTACTCGCCGTCGAGGTACGCGGCGCAGGCGAGCACGCGCTTCTGGTCGCGCAGGATCGCCTCGGCCATGGTCACCGACGCGGCCGCGGGCGAGACGAACGCCGAGCCCGTCTTGAGCAGGCCCACGATCTCGCCGCCGGCGTCCTGCACGCGCTTCACGATCGCCGCGAGCTTCTCCTTGGAGAGCAGCGACTGGAGCGGGATGCCGTTCACGCTCGAGAGCCGCGGCAGCGGCACCATCGTGTCGCCGTGGCCGCCGAGCACGAGCGCGACCACGTCCTGGACCGCGACGCCGAGCTCCTGCGCGACGAAGAAACGGAAGCGCGCGGAGTCGAGCACGCCGGCCATGCCGACCACGCGCTCCTTGGGGAAGCCGGTCAGCTCCTTCATGGCGTAGACCATCGCGTCGAGCGGGTTCGAGACCACGATCACGATCGCGTTGGGCGAGTGCTCCTTGATGCCCTTGGCGACGCTCTTGATGATGCCGAGGTTCGTGTTGAGCAGGTCGTCGCGCGACATGCCGGGCTTGCGTGCGATGCCGGCCGTGACGATGTACAGGTCGGAGCCGGCCGTGTCCTTGTAGTCGTTCGTGCCGGTGATCTTGATGTTCGAGCCCCAGCCGTCGAGCGCGTGGTCGATGTCGAGCACCTTGCCCTGCGGCACGCCCTCGACCACGTCGAGCAGCACCACGTCGCCGAGCGCCTTCTGCGCGATCAGCTGCGCCTGCACGCCGCCGATGTTGCCGGCGCCGACCAGTGAGATCTTCGGTCGCTTCACGAGCCCTTACTCCATGTTCTCGATGATGGCGTCGCCGAACTCCGAGCACTTCAAGAGCGTGGCGCCGTCCATCAGGCGGTGGAAGTCGTAGGTCACGCGCTTCTGCGCGATCGCGCGCGAGATGCCGCGGTCGATCAATCGCGCCGCCGCGTTCCAGCCGATGTGGTCGAGCATCATGACACCGGACAGGATCACCGAGCTCGGGTTCACCTTGTCCTGATCGGCGTACTTCGGCGCCGTGCCGTGCGTGGCCTCGAAGATGCCGTGGCCGGTCTTGTAGTTGATGTTCGCGCCCGGCGCGATGCCGATCCCGCCGACCTGCGCTGCGAGCGCGTCGGACAGGTAGTCGCCGTTCAGGTTCATGGTCGCGATCACGTCGAACTCGTCGGGGCGGGTCAGTACCTGCTGGAGCGTGATGTCGGCGATCGAGTCCTTGACCAGGAGCTGGCCGCCCGGCGGCTTGCCGTCGCAGTCGTCCCAGCCGATCGCCCTACCCTTGTATTCCTTCTTGACCAGCTTGTAGCCCCAGTCGCGGAACGCGCCCTCGGTGTACTTCATGATGTTGCCCTTGTGCACGAGCGTGACCGACTTGCGCTTGTGCTCGAGCGCGTAGTCGATCGCGGCGCGCACCAGGCGTTCCGTGCCCTGGCGCGAGACGGGCTTCACGCCGATGCCGCTGGTCGCGGGGAAGCGGATCGACTTCACCTTCATCTGCTTCTGCAGGAAGGCGATCACCTTCTTCGCCTCCGGCGAGTTCGCCTTCCACTCGATGCCCGCGTAGATGTCTTCCGTGTTCTCGCGGAAGATCACCATGTCGACCTGTTCCGGATGTCGGACCGGGCTCGGCACGCCCTCGTACCACTTCACCGGGCGCAGGCAGACGTACAGGTCGAGGATCTGACGCAGCGCGACGTTCAGGCTGCGGATGCCGCCGCCGACCGGCGTGGTGAGCGGGCCCTTGATGCCGACCAGGCACTTGCGGAACGTGTCGACGGTCTCGTCGGGCAGCCAGTTCTTGGTGCGGTCGAAGGCCTTCTGGCCGGCGAGCACCTCGTGCCAGCCGATCTTGCGCCGGCCGCCGAACGCCTTCGCCACCGCGGCGTCGAACACGCGCACCGACGCCTTCCAGATGTCGCGGCCCGTGCCGTCGCCCTCGACGTAGGCGATCGTCGGGTTGTCCGGGACCTCGAGCGTCCCGTCGCGGCGCTTCTTGATCAAGGAGCCGGGCTGGCGCACCAGCGGGGCATCGGCCATCGAGAGTCCTCCTCAGGCGCGGCGGAGTATAGGCGCTACTTCTCGGCGGTCGCAATTCGCCGCGCCGCGTCGGCGAAGGCGCGTAGGAGCTCGTCGTACTCGCGCGTGACTGGGAACTGCGGGAACTCGGCGATCACGTTCGCGGGCGGCCGGAACAGGATGCCGGCGTGCGCCGCGGCGAGCATGCTCGTGTCGTTGTAGCTGTCGCCGGCGGCGATCACCTGGAAGCGGAGCGCCCGCAGGTGCTCGACGCTCTCTCGTTTCTGGTCGGGCATGCGCAGGCGGTAGCCGGAGATCCGGCCCGACGGCTCGACCACCAGGTCGTGCGCGAACAGAGTGGGAAAGCCGAGCTTGCGCATGAGCGGCTTGGCGAACTGATAGAACGTGTCGGACAGGATCAGCACCTGGTACTGCTCGCGCAGCGCGTTCAGGAACGCGAGCGCGCCCGGCAGCGGCTCGAGCGTCTCGATCACTTCCTGGATCTCGCGCAGCCCGAGCTTCTGGCGGTCGAGGATCTCGAGCCGGCCGCGCATCAGCTTGTCGTAGTCCGGCTCGTCGCGCGTGGTGCGGCGCAGCTCGGCGATGCCAGTGCGTTCGGCGACGTTGATCCAGATCTCGGGCACCAGCACGCCCTCGAGGTCGAGACAGGCGACGATCAAGTGAACTCCTACTCGCGCTTGTAGACCGTGCCGCCGCGCATCACGAACACGACGCGCGTGAGCTCGGTGACGTCGACCAGCGGGTTGCGGCGCGTGGCGATCAGGTCGGCGCGCTTGCCGACCTCGAGCGTGCCGACCTCGGACTCGATGCCGAGCAGGGTGGCCGAGCCGACGGTCGCGGCGCGCAGCGTGTCCATCGGCGACATGCCGGCCTCGACCATGTACTGGAACTCGCGCGCGTTCTCGCCGTGCGGGAACACGCCCGCGTCGGTGCCGAAGGCGATCTTCACCCCGCCCGATTGCGCGCGGCGCAGGGCGTCCTGGATCTGCGGGCCGACCGCTCGCGCCTTCTCGGCGACGGCCGGCGGGTAGAAGCCCGGCTGCTTCGCGCGCTCCTCGACGGTCTTGCCCGCGGTCACGGTCGGCACGTACCAGGCGCCGGTCTTCTTGAACAGCTCGATCGAGTCGGCGTCGAGGAACGTGCCGTGGTCGATCGAGTCGACGCCCGCGCGCAGCGCGGCGTTCACGCCCTTGGTGCCGTGCGCGTGCGCCGCGACCTTGCGCCCGAGCATGTGCGCGGTGCTGACGATCTCCTCCAGCTCGTCGTGCTTGAACTGGACCTCGGTGCCGGAGCTCGTGTTGGAGAGCACGCCGCCGGTCGCGGTCAGCTTGATCACGTCCGCGCCGCGCTTCACCTGCGCGCGCACCGCCTTGCGCGCCTCGTACGGGCCGTCGGCGATGCCGAGGTCGGGCCCGGGCATGTCGAACAGGTCCTCGCGGTAGCCGTGCGTGCGGTCCGCGTGGCCGCCGGTGGGCGAGATCGCGTAGCCCGCGACGAGCATGCGCGGTCCCGGGATCAGGCCGCTCGCGATCGCGTCGCGCAGCGCGAACACCGCCGGCCCGCCGCCGAGGTCGCGCACCGAGGTGAAGCCGGCCTCGAGCGTGCGCCGCGCGTTCACCGAGCCGCGCAGCGCGGCGTCCGCGTCGTCGTCAGTGACGCGGCGCAGGCGCACGTCGGCGTCGTAGGTCTGGGTGATGTGCACGTGGGCGTCGATCAGGCCGGCCATCACGAACGCGTCGCGCAGGTCGACGACCTCGGCCTCGCCGCTGCGCGCCGCCATCACGGCCTCGGGCCCGACGATGCCCGGCAGCACCTCGACGATCTTGCCCTCGTGCACGACGAGCGTCGTCTCGCCGAGCGCGGGCTGGCCCGCGATCGGCAGCACGGAGCCGCACTGTACGAGCGTCCAGCGCTCGGGCGGGATGTCCTGCTGCGCGCGCGCCTCGGGCACCGCGCACAACAGCGCGCAGACGAGGGCGGCCGCGATGCTAGATCTGCCGGCCAAGGCCCTGCCAGTAGCGTTCGCGGATCAAGCGGCGCTGCACCTTGCCCGCCTCGCTGCGCGGCAGCTCCGGATCGAAGTCGACGCCGCGCGGGCACTTGAAGTGCGCGAGCCGCACGCGGCAGTGCTCCATCAGCTCGCGTGCGATCGCCTCGCCGGCGACCGCGCCGGGCTTCAGCTGCACGACGGCGCGCACCTCTTCGCCGAACTCCTCGTTCGGTACGCCGACCGCGGCGGCGTCGGCAACGGCCGGGTGCATCAGCAGCACCGCGTCGATCTCGGCCGGGTAGATGTTCACACCGCCCGAGATGATCAGCTCCGACGTGCGCCCGGTCAGGAACACGTAGCCGTCCTCGTCCTGGTAGCCCATGTCGCGCATCGTGAACCAGTCGCCGTCGTAGCTCGACTGCGTCTTCTGCTCGTCGCCGAAGTACTCGAAGCGCCCGACCGGCGGGGCGCGAAACCAGATCGTGCCGACGCTTCCGCGCGGCACGGGCCGGCCGTCGTCGTCGCGCACCTCGAGGTTCCCCTCGTCCGCGGGCTTGCCGACCGAGCCGGGCTTGGCGAGCCACTCCTCGCTCGTCACGAACGTGCCGCCGCCCTCGGTGGCCGCGTAGTACTCGTAGACGATCGGCCCGAGCCAGTCGATCAGCGCCTTCTTCACGTGCACGGGCGTCGGCGCCGCACCGTGCAGGAGCACGCGCAGCGACGAGAGGTCGTGGCGCGCGCGGTCCTCGGCGGGCAGCGCGAGTAGGCGGTGGAACATGGTCGCGACCATGTGCGTGTGCGTGACGCGGTGCTTCTCGATCGCGCGCAGCGCCTCGAGCGCGTCCCAGCGCTCCATCAGCACCGTGCCGATCCCGGCCGCGAGCGGCGCCGCGAGATTGAACGCCAGCGGAGCCGCGTGATAGAGCGGCCCCGTACACAGCATGCGGTCGCTGTCCGGGCGGTACTTCGCGATCTTGCCGATCTCGCGCGCGAGCCCGCCGGCCGGCGGGGTCTGCCGTCGGTACACACCTTTGGGTCGCCCGGTCGTACCCGAGGTGTAGAGCATGGTCGAGCCGAGCCGCGGCTCTTCGACGTCGTGCGCCGGCTCGGCCGCGAGCGCCCGGTCGAAGTCCGCGAAGCCGTCGATTGCTCCGCCGATCGCGAGCTTGATCCGCGCCTTCGGCGCCTCGCGCGCGACGTCCGCCGCGGTCGCGGCGAAGCGCGCGTCCGCGATGAAGGCGCGCGCCTCGCAGTTCTCGACGATGTACGCGACCTCGTCGCGCTGCAGGTGCCAGTTGATGCAGGTGAGCCGGTAGCCGCCGCGCAGCGCCGCCGCGTACACCACCGCGAACTCGTGCCGGTTCGAGCAGAGCAGCGCGACCGCATCGCCCGGCCCGACTCCGCCGCGCACCAGCGCCCGCACCAGCTGGTTCGCGCGCGCGTTCAGCTCGCCGTAGGAGAGCGAGCCGGCGTCGGAGAGCACCGCCATGCGCTCGGGCGCCTCGCGCGCGACGACAGCGATCGTCATTCCCTTGGCCGGGGCCTCCTCGGGCCGCAGGGTCGTCCGCCCGCTCGCGTCGTTCATCTGGCGCTGCCCTCCCCTGGCTGGCCGGCCGTGCTCAGCGCGGAATTCTACCGGCAACGGCGAGCAGATCGCGCGTCCAGACCCTGCCTGGTCGAGTAGAATCGAGCCGCGTCTCCCCAACCTTCTGGGGCAGGTGCATCCCCGAAGGTAGGCCCCGACACCCATGCCCGGTCCCGAGGCGCTCGCCCGAGAGTCGATCGACGCCGCGCTCGTCGCCGCGGACTGGGTCGTTCAGGACGTCGCGGAGCTGAATCTGCACGCCGGGCGTGGCATCGCGGTCCGCGAGTTTCCCCTCGCCTCCGGCTACGGCTTCGCGGACTACCTCCTCTACGTCGATGGCCAGGCTGTGGGCGTGATCGAGGCCAAGAAGCCGGGGACCACCCTCTCAGGGGTGGAGCCCCAGGCCGCTCAATACGCGGAGGGCCTTCCGCAGGGCCTGCCGGCGCCGATCCGGCCACTGCCGTTCCTCTACCAGTCCACGGGGGATGAGACACAGTTCACGAACGGCTTGGACCCCGAGCCCCGCAGCCGGCGAGTGTTCTGGTTCCATCGTCCCGAGACACTGGCCGAATGGCTGAGCGCTGAGCCCGTCTTTCTGCCGCAGATCGGCGGAAAGCCCGATCCGCGCTCACTGCGCCCGGCGAGTCTTCGCCTGCTGCTGCAGACACTGCCGGCCCTGGCACCAGACGGCCTGCGCGCGGCGCAGTTCACCGCAGTCGCGAACCTGGAGCGCTCGCTCAGCGAGAACCGGCCGCGCGCGCTGATCCAGATGGCCACCGGGAGCGGCAAGACCATCGCGACGATCGGGGCGATCTACCGCCTGATCAAGCACGCAGACGCGAAGCGCGTCCTGTTCCTGGTGGACCGCGACAACCTGGGCAAGCAGGCTTACCGCGAGCTCCAGGCCTGGGTCACGCCCGACGACGGCCGCAAGTTCACCGAGCTCTACAACGTTCAGCGGCTGTCCACCAACAAGCTCGACCCCGTCGCGCGCGTCGTGATCACGACCATCCAGCGGCTCTACTCGATGCTGAAGGGCGAAGACCTGCCGCCGGAGGCCGAGGGCGGCTCGTTGTTCGACTCGCTCGCCAGCCTGCGCAAGGAGCCGGCGCCGGTCGTCTACAACCCGGCCATCCCGATCGAGACCTTCGACTTCATCTTCGTCGACGAGTGCCACCGCTCGATCTATACGGTCTGGCGGCAGGTGCTCGAGTACTTCGACGCGTTCTTGGTGGGCCTCACGGCGACGCCGTCGAAGCAGACCTTCGGCTTCTTCCAGCAGAATTTGGTGATGGAGTACCGTCACGCGCAGGCCGTCGCTGATCGCGTGAACGTCGACTACGACGTGTACAGGCTCCGCACGCGCATCAGCGAGGCCGGCTCGGTGGTCGAGGCCGGCCCGGGCGTGATGATCGGAAAGCTCGACAAGGCCACGCGCAAGCAGCGCTGGGAAGCACTCGACGAGGATCTGGTCTACGACGCCGATGCGCTCGACCGCAGGGTCGTCGCGCCCGACCAGATCCGCACGCTCGTGCGCGCCTTCAAGGAGCGGGTGTTCACCGAGATCTTCCCCGGCCGCACGTACGTGCCCAAGACGCTGATCTTCGCGAAGGACGACAGCCACGCCGAGGACATCGTGCGGATCGTGCGCGAAGAGTTCGGCAAGGGGAACGAGTTCTGCCAGAAGATCACCTACCAGAGCCACGATCCGGAGACCGCGCTCGCGGACTTCCGCAACGCCTTCCACCCGCGCGTTGTGGTGACCGTGGACATGATCGCGACCGGCACCGACGTGAAGCCGCTCGAGATCGTCATGTTCATGCGCGCGGTGCGGAGCCGGAACTTCTTCGAGCAGATGAAGGGCCGGGGCGTGCGCACCGTCGACCTGACCGAGCTGCGCAGCGTGACGCCCGACGCGGATGGCAAGGAGCGCTTCGTGCTGATCGATTGCGTGGGCGTGCTCGAGCAGGATCTCTCCGAGACCGCGCCGCTCGAGAAGAAGCCGGGCGTCGGGTTCGAGAAGATCCTGCAGGCGGTCGGCGCCGGAAGCGTCGAGTCGGATCTCATTTCCTCCCTCGCGAGCCGGCTCGCGCGCATCGACCGCCGCATCGGCGCGCCCGAGCGCGCAGCGCTCGCGAAGCTCGCGGGCGGCCGGGAGCTCGCGCAGCTCGCGCACGATCTGGTCGATGCGCTCGATCCGGATCGCCATGTCGAGCTCGCGCGCCAATACGCAAACGGGGCCGATCCGACGACTGCGCAGATCGCCAGAGCCGAGACCGAGCTGCTGCGCGAGGCCGTGAAGCCGATCGCCGCGAATCCCGCGTTGCGCAACCAGCTGATCGAGGTTCGCAAGGCGCTGGAGGTCACGATCGACGAGGTCTCCAAGGACGAGATCACCGCCGCCGGCTTCGCGCCGGAGATCAAGGAGACCCACGCCTCGAAGATCGTGCAGTCGTTCGAGGCGTTCCTGGCCGAGAACAAGGACGGGATCGCCGCGTTGCAGGTGCTCTACAGCCGGCCGTACAAGAAGCGCCTTACGCACGCGCAGCTGGTCGAGCTCGCTGACCAGATCGCCGCGCCGCCGCGAAGCTGGTCGACGAAGACGCTCTGGAGCGCCTACCAGGCGCTCCACAAGGACCACGTGCACGGCGCGAGCGGCGAACGTCTGCTCACCGACCTCGTTTCGCTCGTGCGTTTCGCCGTGAGCAACCACGAGGGCGAGCTCGCGCCGTACCGCGAGCAGGTCCAGACGCGCTTCGCCGCCTGGCTCCAGCAGCAGGCCAACGCAGGACGCAGCTTCACCGAAGAGCAGCGCCAATGGCTCGACGCCATGCGCGACCACTTCGCCGGGAACCTCGAGCTGTCGCTCGACGATCTGGGACACGTGCCGTTCACGCAGATGGGTGGCGTCGGGAAGGCCTTCAAGGTCTTCGGCGGCGACGAGATCGGGCGGGTGATCGAGGAGCTGAACGAGGTGCTGGCGGCGTGAAAGTCCCCGCCGGCTGGACAACCGCACCTCTCGGCGACGTGTCGGACGTCCTGGACTACGCTCGCGTTCCAATCAACGCCGAGGCACGCGAGAAGCGGCCCGGACCGATCCCTTACTTCGGCGCGACGGGCCAAGTCGGGTGGATCGATGATTGGATCTTCGACGAAGAACTGATTCTCCTCGGCGAAGATGGCGCGCCGTTTCTCGACGCGAACAAGCCCAAGGCCTATCGCGTCACCGGGAAGTCCTGGGTAAACAACCACGCGCACGTCCTTCGCGGGTGCCGTGGAATCTCGAATCGATTTCTCTTGCATCAGCTAAACGCGACTGACTACGCGCCGTTCGTCAGCGGAACTACACGGCTCAAGCTGCCGCAAGGACAAATGCGTTTGATCTCGTTGCGCATCGCTCCGGAGCGCGAGCAAGAGCGCGTTGTTGTGGCTCTCGAGGAACACCTTTCGCGGATCGAGGCGGGCGTGCTCGCGTTGGAGCGCGTGAAGAAGGAAGTTGCGCGCTACCGCGCCTCGGTGCTGAAGACTGCGTGCGAGGGCCGGCTCGTCCCGACCGAGGCCGCGCTCGCGCGCGCCGAGGGCCGCCCCTACGAGCCCGCGAGCGAACTGCTCGCGCGCATCCGCGTCGATCGCCGTGAGCGCTGGAACCACGACAAGAAGTACGCCGAGCCGAGGCCTCTCGACGCGTCTGTCCTGCCTCCTCTGCCGAAGGGATGGCAGTGGGCGAGTGTCGAGGAGCTTAGTTGGGACAGCAGCTACGGAACCTCTCTGAAGTGCGACTACAGAGAGCATGGACTTCCAATCCTTCGAATCCCGAACATTTCCGGCTCGCGCCTTGATCTCGCCGACTTGAAGCGCCTTCTCCAGCCGGGCGAGGGCATCGGGCAGGAGGATCTCGTGGCACCCGGGGACATGCTCGTGGTCCGGACCAACGGGAGTCGCGAACTAATCGGCCGCGCTGCAGTAGTCAACGTTCCGCCCGCGACGAGCTGCTATTTCGCTTCGTACCTCATTCGCTTTCGCCTGTGCGCCAGCTCGCCAACTTGGAAGTTCGTGTCGCTCTACTGGCAAACGCCACAGCAGCGGCGCGCGATCGAGTCACGGGCAGCAACGTCTGCCGGGCAGTACAACGTGAACCAGTCGAGTCTTGGCGCACTCGCGGTACCGATCCCTCCCCTCGCCGAGCAGCAGCGCATCGTCGCCGAAGTGGATCGCCGTCTTTCGATCGCCGACGGGATCGCAGCGACGGTCGACTCCGCGCTCGCGCGCGCGGCTCGCCTGCGCCAGTCGATCCTGAAGCGCGCATTCGAGGGCAAGCTCGTGCCGCAGGACCCGAGCGACGAGCCGGCGAGTGTGCTGCTCGCGCGGATCCGCGCTGAGCGTGAGGCGGCGAACGCGCAATCGAAACCCTCGAAGCGCACGCGGCGCCCGAGCGGATCCGCCGAAACGCCACCCGGCGTTGGCCGCCGTCGCAAGGAGACTCCTCCATGAGAAAGCAGGACATCACCGTGAGCTCGCTCGTCGACATGGTCGCGCGCGGCGTACTGCAGCTCCCGGCGATCCAGCGGCGCTACGTGTGGCGCGCGCCGCGCGTCCGGGATCTGCTCGACTCGCTCTACCGCGGGTACCCGAGCGGCTCGATCCTGGTGTGGGAGACGACCGAGGAGCCGCCGGCGAGGAACCTGCAGGTGCATGCGCGCGCGGCAACGGCCGAAGTCGCCCAACGCCTGCTGCTGCTCGACGGCCAGCAGCGTCTGACTTCCCTGGCTTCCGTGGTCGAGGGCCGTCCCATCCACGTGCGCGGTCGCAAGAAGCCGATCGAGATCCTGTTCAATCTGGAGCACCCCGAGGGCTCCCCCCTCGATCTGACCGAGGTCGTGGACGACGAAGACTCCCCAGTCGGAGAGGATGACGAGCCCGGCGACTCGAGCGAGGCCGAGGACGAGTCCGACGATGAAGTGGAGGAGACGCTGAACGCGAAGCTCCAGCGCCGGACGTTCGTGGTGGCAAGCAAGACGCTCGAGCGGCTGCCGAACTGGGTCCGCGTCAGCGATGTGTTCCGCTCGAGCAGCGACGCGGAGATCCTGCCCAAGACGGGAGTCGAATCGTTCAAGGACCCGCGGTACGCGCGCTACACCGAGCGGCTGCGCCGGCTGCGCGAGATCAAGAACTACCCCTACGTGATGCACATCCTTGGCGACGAACACTCCTACGAGGAGGTCGCGGAGATCTTCGTCCGCGTGAATTCGTTGGGTGTGAAACTGCGCTCCTCGGACCTCGCGCTGGCGCAGATCAGCTCGCGCTGGCCCACCTCGCTCGGCCTGCTCGAGGAGTTCCAGGAGAAGTGCGAGGAGAGCTGGTTCACGCTCGACCTCGGCCTGCTCGTCCGCGCGATGGTCGTGTTCGCGACTCGGCAGGCGAAGTTCTCGTCCGTGGCGTCGATTCCGGTCGAGCGCCTGCAGGCGGCGTGGGGCGAGGCCAAGGACGGGCTCGAGTACGCGATCGATTTCCTGCGCACCAACGCGGGCATCGAGGACGAGTCCCTGCTGTCGTCGCCGTTCCTGATCCTTCCGATCGCGGTGGCGAGCCGGAAGCGCAAGAACCGGTTCACGAGCAAGGAGGCGAAGGACCTTCTCTACTGGCTACTCGTCGCGAACGCCAAGGGTCGCTACTCGCGCGGCTCGAGCGAGGGGCTCCTGAACGAGGACCTCGCAACGCTGTTCCGGGAGGAGCCGCTCGACCGCCTCATCGACACACTGCGCCTCCAGTTCGGACGGCTGCACGTCGAGGCCGCGGACCTGGTCGGGCGAACGCACCGGAGCCCGCTCTTCTCGCTCGCGTTCCTCACCCTGCGCGCGGCAGGTGCGAAGGACTGGGACAGCGGCCTGGGTATCTCGCTCGCTCACCAGGGCCGCCTGCACTACGTCCAGTTCCATCACATCTTCCCGAAGGCGCTGCTCAAGAACCGCTACGAGAAATCGGCGATCAACGAGATCGCAAACCTCGCCTTCATCGGCGGCGACACGAACCGGCGGATCGGGAAGAAGGAGCCGGCGACCTACGTCCCTGGCTTCGTCGCGAAGCACGGCGAGTCGGTGTTCGAGAGCCAGGCGATCTCGTTGGAGCCCAGGCTCCTCCGGCTCGACGCGTTTCCGGAGTTCCTCGAGACGCGGCGCAAGACGCTGGCGTCGATGATGAACGCCCATCTCGAGAGGGCGCGACAGTGAAGGGCTCGCAACAGGTCGTGCAGAAGCTCTGGTCGTACTGCGATCTGCTGCGCGACGACGGGCTCTCCTACGGCGACTACCTCGAGCAGCTCACGTACCTGCTGTTCCTGAAGATGGCACACGAGCGGACGCAACCGCCGTGGAACCAGCCTTCCGTGGTTCCGGGCGGTCGCGACTGGCCGAGCCTGCTCGCGAAGGACGGCGACGCGCTCGAGGTGCACTACCGCCACGTGCTCGAGGACCTGGGTAAGCATGGCGGCATGCTCGGCGTGATCTTCCGCAAGGCGCAGAACAAGATCCAGGACCCCGCGAAGCTGCGGCGCTTGATCGCGGACTTGATCGACCGCGAGGAGTGGAGCTCGCTCGAGGCCGACGTGAAGGGCGACGCCTACGAGGGCCTGCTCGAGAAGAACGCGCAGGACACCAAGGGCGGCGCCGGGCAGTACTTCACTCCGCGCGCGCTGATCCAGGCGATCGTCGAGGTCATCGACCCTAGACCCGGGGAGACGATCTGCGATCCCGCCTGCGGTACCGGCGGGTTCCTCTTGGCGGCGCACGACTGGATCGCGAAGCGGAACCCGAACCTTTCGCGCAAACAGAAGGAGCAGCTCCGGCTCGAAGCGGTGCACGGCGTCGAGATCGTCGACAGCGTGACGAGGCTGTGCGCGATGAACCTGATGCTGCACGGGGTCGGGCCGGATGCTGACGACGGCGTGGCGCCGC
>Ga0187893_10010910_pt1 | contig 13347 bp, 11 predicted proteins | sample MA1701074metaG_FD_139574 | JGI IMG/M metagenome (GOLD analysis project Ga0187893, IMG submission 139574) | White microbial mat communities from a basaltic lava cave in the Kipuka Kanohina Cave System on the Island of Hawaii, USA - MA170107-4 metaG ...
GCGGGCGCCGAGATGCCGGACGGCGCCCGTATCGAAGCGCTCACCGGGTTGAAAGGCAAGCTTAATGAGACCGAGGGCGTGTTCAAAGTCACCTTCCCGCGCACCGATATCAAGGCGACCGTGGCCGGCGTGCGAATGAACCCCGAGTTGGGCTTGACTGCCTGGGCTGCGTTTACCCGGGCCGGCGATCACACTATGGTTATGGGGGACATCGTGCTTCTCGAATCCGAGGTCAATCCGGTGATGAGCGTGGCACTCGACAACGGCCTCGAAGTCACAGCGCTCCACAACCACTTTCTGTGGGACACCCCGAAAGTGATGTTCATGCACATCGGCGGAAAGGGTGACGAGGAAAAGCTCGGGGGAGCAGTCGGTAAGGTTTTCGACAAGCTGAAGGCGGTGATCCAGGATAAGCCGAAGCTGCCTTACGCGCAGATTGATCGCGCGGAGATGTCGCTCGACGGCAAGCGCATCGCCGAGATGATCGGTACCCCGGGCTCGCTCAAGGACGGCGTGTACAAGATCGTGATCGGTCGCACTATCGAGATGAGCGGGCACAAGGTCGGCAAGGAGATGGGTGTCAACACCTGGGCTGCCTTTGCCGGCGGCGATGAGCTGGCGGTAGTCGACGGCGATTTCGCGATGCTCGAGTCCGAGGTACAAGGCGTACTTAGAGCACTGCGCGCGGGTGGCATCAATATTGTCGCAATCCACAATCACATGACCTTCGAAAACCCACGCATGGTGTTCCTGCACTACTGGGCAATCGGGTCGACCGTGCAGCTCGCACGCACGTTACGTACCGCGCTCGACACGCAACATCTGGATTGAAGGAACTTATGACACGGCTTCTTGTTGCGATTGCGATGGTTGCCAACTGTGCATTCACACAAGCAGCGACGGAAGGCTTCGATACCTTGGCTGTCGGCGACGCGCCGGGCGGCTGGCAATGCGGGGTAAGCGGACGGGGCGATCCGAAATGGCTGGTGGAACCTGATCAGACGGCTCCGAGCAAGCCGAATGTTCTCAAGCAATCGGGACAGGGAACGTTCCCGTGGTGCACGAAGAACGGGGCGTCCTTAAAGGACGGCTTTGTGGAAGTGAAATTCAAGTCTATCGCCGGACGCGAGGATCAGGCTGGCGGCGTCGTCTGGCGTTTCACCAGCCCCCGGTCATTCTACGTGGCGCGCGCCAACGCACTGGAGAACAACGTTTCCCTCTACTACATGTGGCTCGGATTGCGGCGGACCATCCAGTATGTGGACGCGCCGGTGCCTGCCCGCCAATGGAATACGCTCAGGGTCAAGTTCGTTGGCGAGAACATCAAGGTTCTCCTCAACGGCAAGACCTACATCGACGTTCGCGACGATCACATTTCAGGTACTGGACAAGTCGGAATTTGGACCAAGGCGGACAGCGTGACGGCGTTCGATGACTTCTCTTACGGCGAATTTAAATAGGTTTGTCTCACTTGTCCCGTCGGGGTTGCCTGATCACGACTTTCGCAATGCTTCTTTTCCCGAACGCGGCGCAGTGTGCGATCGGCGTTGCAGACGATCTGGCGGTTGTGGGCGACGTTCGCGGGGGATATTACGGTTCGCAACGGACGGATCGGGATGGTTCCGAGGATTCCACCGACCGGTTGCTCGGGCGCATACGTGCCGGCGTGGAGTGGAAGCCAAAGGAATTGGTGTCCGCTCGCATACGCTTGGCCGGCCGCTATTCGACATATGACAACCACAACTATTTCAAAATCTTCACGGCCATTCCTGACACCGACGGGCTGCGCGCCGGCGACGCGACCGTCGACCAATTGTTCGTTTCACTGAGGCCCGGATCTCGATCGGAAATCGCAATTGGCCGACTGCAGACTTGCTTTGAACTCGCCGGTGTTTCCGCAGGGTCGCTCGATCGCTGCGACAGTCCCAACACCGACATTACCTGGACCGACGGAGCGCACGCGAAGTTTCACAGTGGCAACTGGAACTGGCATCTGATCCTGCAGCGGAATCTTCATGCGGGACCGACAAACGTGCGGCTGCCTCCGCTGTCTTTTGCCGACGACGGCAGCCGCATCAGCTACTTCGGGGCCGTGGAGAGCAACGAGGCTTACGGTCCCATCGTGCAACGGGCATTCGACGTCAGTTTCCTGCCGAGTTCGCTTTCTGCGGGGGGAACCGCGAGCGGTCCGGGGAACGACTACATCGCGTTCGTCGGGCGTCTGACCGCGCAATGGCCGCTTGGCACGACGGGAGCACAACTGTTGGCAGGTGCGGAGCTGGGTTACGCACCGAACACGCCGACAAAAGCAACCATCGGTACGGGTGCTGCAGGAAACGCCGGGAGTCTCGCCTGGCAGGTCCAAATGAGTTTTCTCGACGTCTTCCCCGGGCACAGCTTTGCACTTCAGCACGGACGTGCTCAGGGTGGATGGTTGATCTCGCCAGATTTTCGCAACAACGAGATTCTCTCTGAGTTGCGCTACGAGTGGCGCATTGTGGAGAACCACACGATGGCCACGCGATTGCGCCGGCGTGACGAAATGGACGCGCTCCTGGGAGCCAATCGCGCGCGTCGGGATGAAGATATCTTTGTGCGCTATACACTGAGCTTCTAGGGGCACGCGACCAACGACCGATTCCATTGGTCGGTCTTCCACAGCCGGCGCATGGCCCATGTCCTGACTTTTTACGGCCAACGCGTTAAACTGCCCGGCGTTCCATCCAAAACAATATGAAACTGCGCCGCCTCCTTTTCGGTCTGTTGACTCTGATGCTGCTCTCCGCGCAGCAGGCCGGGCTCGCGCACGGGGTCACCCACACGGGCAAAGCGCAGCCGGCGAAGGAGCAACTCGCCCACTCCAACCTGTGCGGCAAGTGCGTCAGCTTCGAGAATCTGGCTTGCGCCGTGCCCGGCGGCGCGGCAACAGCCCTTCCGCTCGATCTGATTTTCCAGCAACTTGCCGGGGCCCGGCACTTTTACCGCCCGCGCCAGATTGCCGCCTTTCACAGCCGCGCCCCTCCCGTACCCCTCTAGCCTTACAAGTCGAATCCGCCCGCGAGCAAATCGCGTCGCGCCGTACTGTCTTGCTATGAGGAGAAGCATCCATGTTCAGGAAGAATATCCTGGCGGCGGCTGTAGCCACCGTCTTTGTCGTACCCGCATCCGCGGTCGCTGCTGACGATGCGGAAATCGGAAACATTCGCGAAGAAATCAATGAGCTGAAGGACGGCTACGAGAACCGCATTCGCTCACTGGAAGAACGCCTGAAGAAGGCCGAAACTGTGACGCCGCCAACCACGGCTGCAGCTTCGACGTCTAGCGTTTCCGGCACCGCTGGGACTTTTCAGCTCGGCGTGAACATCCTTGGCGCCGGCGGCGGATCCAGTGTCGGCGACCCGGAGCTTAGCAACCTGCAGGCTGGTGGCCACGACCCCAGCCGAAACGGATTCACCGTCCAGAACGTTGAAATAACAGCGACTGGAGCAGTAGATCCCTACTTCGATGGTCAATTGAATCTAATTGCTCTGATCTCGTCTGAAGGCGAAACCGCAGTCGAGTTGGAAGAAGCTTTTCTCCGGACTCGCGCGCTGCCGTGGGGACTGCAAATCAAAGCCGGCCAATTCTTTACCGAATTCGGCCGCCAGAACTCTCAGCATCCTCATTCTTGGGATTTTGTCGACCAGCCTGTGATCATGTCGCGTCTTTTCGGTGGGGACAATCTGCGCAGCCAGGGTATGCGGGTGTCTTGGTTGCTTCCCTCTTCCTGGTTTTCCGAACTTTATTTCGGAGCGCAGAATGCAAAAGGAGAGACTGTTCGAAGTTTTCTGTTCGACGAGGCCTCCGAGATCGGTGGCTACACACTTGTTCCCAGCAATGGAGCTCGCCGGGCAGAGGATCTCTTATTCAACGCCCGCTGGCTCAACGGCATCGATCTGACCGACACCACAAGCGTCAACGTCGGTCTCTCGGCTCTGAGAGGTCCTAACGCGACGGGTTCCGATACCTTTACAAACATCTACGGCGCAGATTTGTATGTCAAATGGAAAGCTGCCCTAAATCAGCGAGGCTTCCCGTTCGTGGCGTGGCAAACCGAATTTATGCGGCGAAACTATGAGGCCGTTGATTCCGTGAGTCTTGGGTTGCCCGACGCGACCCTCACAGACCAAGGCTATTACACGCAATTATTATGGGGTTTCCGGCCGGGATGGGTAGCCGGGTTACGTTATGAGCACGCCGAGGGCAACGATCCGAACGGTAACGCAGCCGCGGACCCTCTTCGCGACGACCGAACGCGTGTCTCCCCCAATTTAACCTTCTATCCGACCGAATTCAGCAAGATCCGGCTGCAATACAACCGAGACCGTGCCGAGCATCTGGCGGACCGAACGGCCGATTCTCTCTGGCTTCAATTTGAGATTGGCCTTGGCGGCCATTCCGCTCACAAATTCTAAGGGGAACGACATCATGTTCTGGCTTCGTTGCTTATTCGCTGTCGTTTGTATTGCAGCACCAACGCTGGCGTCCGCAGAGTTAAAAGTAGTAACTACCACGACTGATCTGGCAGCAATCGCGCGTGCGGTTGGCGGCAAACTTGTCGACGCCGAGAGTTTGACCCCTGGCACATCCGATCCGCACTTCATGGAAGCAAAACCCAGCATGATTCGGCGTGTGGCGTCTGCTGATGTTTTGCTGATAATTGGTGCGGATCTTGAAATTGGATGGCTTGGCCCGGTACTCGAAACTGCCCGCAATCGAAAGGTATTGCCAGGTTCTCTAGGCTATCTGGATCTATCTACGGCGGTGCCTTTACTGGACAAGTCCTCGGGTCCCGTTAACCGCGCTCAGGGAGATGTCCATGTGCTTGGCAACCCCCATTACCATCTCAATCCTGGCAACGGCATCCTCGTAGCTAAAGCAATATCGGAACGTTTCCAACAGCTAGATTCCGCACATGCGGACCAGTACCGTCGGAATGTGGAACTTTTCAGCCAGGAACTCAGCTCCAAGATCGTGGGATGGAAAAAGAAGCTTGAGCCCTTAAAAGGTCGATCGGCGATCGCGTACCACACGTCTTTTCGCTATCTTGCCGATGCTTTCGGGATTCAGATTGTCGGCCAGGTGGAACCTATTCCAGGGATCCCTCCTAGCGCATCACATGTTGAGCAATTAATAGGACGCATCCAGACTGAAAAAGTTGGATTGCTGCTTATGGAGCCGTTCTATGAAAGACGGTCGGCGGCATACCTGGCGGCCCAAACGGGGATTAAGATAGTCATCATTCCGCAATCTGTAAATGCCGAGCCTCAGATTAAAAGCTACTTCGATTTGTTCGATGTCATCGTCGAGCGTTTATACCAGGCGGAAGCAACCTGAACATGGACTTCGTCCAGATTCTGATGCCCGCTCTGGCGCTGATCACTCTGATGGTCCTGACACACACCTATCTCGGACTGCATGTGTTAGAGCGGGGCATAATATTCGTCGATCTCGCAGTAGCGCAGGTCGCCGCCTTAGGGATGAGTATCGCGTTTCTCGCAGGTCTCGATGCGCACGGGGTGGCAGCTCAGCTTTATGCTATTGCGGCAACGCTTTCGGCTGCCGTTGGACTTGCTTTTCTGCGGCGCGCTCGCGATAAGACTACGCGCGAAGTTGCTATTGGCTGCGTGTATGTGATCGCTACGGCGCTGGCCATTGTCATTTTGAGTAGAACGAATCAGGGAATGGAAGAACTCAAAGGGATGCTCAACGGAAATGTTATCTGGGTCCGTTGGGAGGAAGTGGGGATTATGTTTGTAGTTTATTCGATACTGGGCTGCCTGTATTTCCGTCTCCACGAACGGTTCCTGAATTTGTCGACTAATCATGAATCCCAGAAGGGGCATTTTGGATGGGAATTCATGTTCTTCGCGTCTTTTGCCGTGATAATTACGCTAGCGGTCAATCTGGCGGGTGTATTGCTAGTGTTCGCTTCCCTGATCATTCCAGCGTTCACTGCCACTTTTCTGACAGAGACCTTCAAGAAACGACTGATGCTCGGTTGGTTCTTGGGATGGCTCGGAGCGCTAGGCGGGTTGATTGTTTCTTACGAGGCAGACTTGCCGACCGGCAGCAGCGTCGTATGTGCTCTCGGTGTGCTGCCTATCGTTGCTCTGGTTGTGCGATACATAAGGAGGAGGAATAAGGGCAAGCTCATCCGAAGGCGTGGAGTCGCGTGAACTCCATTGGAGCGGACTTATTCGCCATTGTTGGAGAAGTCTATACGTGGTAGCCGACGGGTTACCGGCAATTAGCTCCCGGAGGTTTTATGCAGAAATCGAGAAAGATCGCTCTTGCAGTCGGTGCAGTGCTTCTCAGCGTCGCAGGTGTCGTAGCCGCCGCATGCTTGCTCTGCCCATAATAGTATCACGGTAATAAAAAGGCCGGCCTAACCAGCCGGCTTTTTTCGTCTGTTACATATCAAACTGAGACACTACCTTCCGCGGCCGCAGCTTGATAGTCTCCAGTACAATCACTATCTTGCTGTTATTGTCAGGCCCGCCGCCAGAATGGCGGGCCTTCCTTCGTCCCACCGCGCGCCGGCCGCCGCGCCGAGTCGATATGAGTTCCGCCAACATCGAGGTATCGGAGATCCAGCCCCAACTGTCCCGGGCAGAGCAGGAAGCTGCGGTGCAGTACGCCAACGGCCACGTCGACGCTGCGGTTGAAATCCTGGTCGAAGCTGTCAAGGCGGAAAAAGTTGCACCGCCGCCGGCCTGGTTGATGCTGTTCGACCTTTTCAGGTTACAGGAGCGATGGACCGACTTCGAAGGCCTGTCGAAACGCTACACCGCCCGTTTCGGACACGCTGCGCCGGACTGGCTCAGCGACGACATGCTGCCCAACGGCCTGTCCGCGGAACTGCGGGCCGGCGGCGCCGCGCACGTGGAGATCGGCGGGTCACTCGGCACAGCTTCCGCACCAGATCTTGCGCGGATTCGCGGCGCGGCGGCCAGGCATTCTGTGGTCCACATCGATTTGACCAAGATTTCGCAAATCCAGGAAGAAGGTTGCGCGCTGCTGTCGCAGGAACTGCAGTTTCTCGCCGGCAACGGCGTGATGTTCAGCGGCACCGAGGGCATCGAGAAGATGCTGCGGCAGGCGGTGGATACGATGCCCAATGTGCCCGCGTTCTGGCATCTTCTTCTCGATCTGCAGCGGCTGCAGGGAAATCAGAAGAAATTCGAAAGCATCGCGCTGGAGTATGCCTTGTGCGTCGAGACCGATCCGCCGGCATGGGAACCAGTATTGATGCCGGTCCTGACACGTGCGACCGTCGAAGAAAAGCGGGAAGAACCGCGCTACCAGCCCGAGTTGATCACTATCGCCGGTGAGATGGCCTGCCTGAAGGATCCGCAATTGCAGGCACTGCAGCGCTTTGCCTCTGATCGCCAGTACGTGAACATCAACGTGGCCGGGCTGCGCCGTATCGACTTCGTGTGTGCCGGTAGCCTTGCCAACTTCATCGCCGCACTGAAGGGCAAGGGCAAGACCGTGCGCGTCCTGCACGCAAACAGTCTCGTAACAACGTTGTTGCGCCTGCTCAAAGTGGACGAGAATGCCGTCCTGCTCGGCAAGTAAATCGGGCTCTCGCGCAGCCATTTTCATTCCTGACGGTCCGGATTCATATGAGTGAGAACTTTCACGGAACAACGATCGTGTCAGTGCGGCGCGCGAACCGCGTCGCACTCGGTGGCGACGGCCAGGTGACCTTCGGCAACGTCGTTATCAAGGCTAGCGCGCGCAAGGTCCGGCGCCTTTTTCACGAGCGTATCCTCGCCGGGTTTGCCGGCGGCACCGCTGATGCGTTTACGCTGTTCGAGCGCTTCGAGGCAAAGCTGGAAAAGCACCAGGGGAATCTGCTCCGCTCCGCAGTGGAACTCGCCAAGGATTGGCGTACCGACCGTATCCTGCGCCGGCTCGAAGCGATGCTGGTGGTGGCGGACCGCGAATCGTCCCTGATCGTCACCGGCAGCGGCGATGTAGTCGAACCGGAGTCGGGATTGGTCGCAATCGGCAGCGGCGGACCCTATGCGCAGGCAGCGGCCCGCGCGCTGCTCGAAAATACCGATCTGTCACCGCAGGACATCGTCAAGAGGTCGCTGACCATCGCCGGCGATATCTGCATCTACACCAACCAGAATCATGTGATTGAAGTACTTGAGTAAAGGGTGAAGGAAGTGAAGGTGTGAAGGGTAAAACCGGATACACCCCGTATTTTCCACTCCTTCACACGTTCACGCGTTCACGCACTCCATGTCTCACATGTCCCCTCTAGAGATCGTCCACGAGCTCAACAAACATATCGTCGGCCAGGATGCCGCCAAGCGCGCGGTCGCGATCGCGCTGCGCAACCGCTGGCGGCGCCAGCAAGTGGCCGACCCATTGCGTCAGGAGATCACGCCCAAGAACATCCTGATGATCGGACCCACCGGCGTCGGAAAGACCGAGATCGCGCGGCGGCTGGCCAAGCTTGCAGACGCGCCATTCATAAAGATAGAAGCGACCAAGTTCACCGAAGTCGGATATGTCGGCAAGGATGTGGATTCGATTATCCGCGATCTCGTGGAAACCGCGATCAAGCAGTCGCGCGAACAGGAGACACGCAAGGTACGTCATCGCGCGGAGGACCAGGCCGAGGAGCGCATCCTCGATGTGCTGCTGCCAGCGGCGCGGGAGATCGGCTTCCAGGCAGAACAGGAAGACCGCGACAACGCAACGAGACAGAAATTTCGCAAGAAGCTTCGCGACGGCGAGCTGGACGACAAGGAGATCGATATCGAAGTCGCGCCGATGCACACCCAGATGGAGATTCTCGCGCCGCCGGGAATGGAGGACCTGACATCGCAGATTCAGGGCATGTTCCAGAATCTCGGCGGAACACGGCGCAGGACGCGCAAACTCAAGATCCGCGAGGCGATGAAGGTGGTAACCGAGGAAGAGGCGGCCAAACTGGTCAACGACGAAGAACTCAAACTCAAGGCTCTCACCAACGTCGAGCAGAACGGCATCGTCTTTCTGGATGAGATCGACAAGATCACCAGCCGCCAGGAGACGATGGGCGCAGAGGTGTCCCGCCACGGCGTGCAACGCGACCTGCTCCCGTTGGTCGAGGGCACCACCGTTTCGACCAAGTACGGCATGATCAAGACCGATCACATCCTGTTCATTGGAAGCGGCGCATTCCATCTGTCCAGGCCATCGGACTTGATCCCTGAATTGCAGGGCCGCTTTCCGATTCGCGTCGAGCTTGCCAGTCTTTCGGTGGAAGACTTCGAGAAGATCCTGACGGCAACCGATTCCTGTCTCACGCAGCAATACCTGGCGCTGCTCGAGACCGAAGGCGTGCAGCTGGAGTTTCGCCCGGACGGTATTCGCCGCCTTGCCGAGATTGCCTGGCAAGTAAACGAAAAAACTGAAAACATCGGCGCTCGACGGCTTTATACCGTCATGGAGAAATTACTCGAGGACGTATCCTTCGAAGCCGACCGGCATCGCGGCCAGAAGATCGTCATCGATGGCGCGCGTGTCGACGCGCGGCTAAAAGAACTGGCGCAAAGCGAAGACCTGGCGCGATACGTGCTCTAGGTTTTCAAAAGCGGCTCGCCGCCGCTGCATAGGGGACGCGGGCGCACTGATCCGGTGCAGGTCCGTCATTTCCCCTTAGAGCGGCTTTTCCTCATAATCCTGCAGACTGATTGGCAAACCGGTCAAACCATGCAACAAGTCACGACGTTCACTCTTGATGTCAACGCCACGCTGCCCCGCCGTCTCGCCCGGCTGGAGGAACTCGCCAACAACCTCTGGTACAGCTGGGACCGGCAGACGCGATTGTTGTTCTCGCGCCTCGACACACTGCTCTGGGATGAGGTAGGTCACAACCCGAAGGCGTTTTTGAAACGCGTCGACGAGCGCAAACTCGTGGATGCGGCCGACGACCCCGTGTTCCTCGGCAATTACAACCGGGTGCTCTCCGAGTTCGATACCTACCATGGCGTACCGATGCGAAGGGGCGTCTCCGAGTGGTTGAGACAGAGCGATCTGGTCGCGTACTTCTGCGCCGAGTTCGGGTTCCACGAGAGTCTGCCAATCTATTCCGGTGGACTGGGAATTCTCGCCGGCGATCATTGCAAATCGGCAAGCGACCTGCGTGTGCCCTTCATCGGTATGGGCCTGCTCTACCGGCAAGGCTATTTTCATCAGACCATCGACACCGAAGGCAACCAGAACGCGCTTTACTCCGATTCTGATTTCGAGGACCTGCCGGTGTCGCCGGTGTTGCGTGACGACGGTGCCGAGGTGAGGGTCAGGGTCGATTTTCCGGGACGCGCCGTTTCCGTGAAAGTATGGCAGGCGAATGTTGGCCACGTGACGCTGTACCTGCTCGATACCGATCTCGACGAAAACACAGGTAATGACCGCCACATCACTCACCGTCTTTACGGTGGCGACCGAACCGCGCGCATCGAGCAGGAGATCGTTCTTGGCATCGGCGGCGTGCGCGCACTCGTGGAGCTCGGTTTGAAACCTACCGCCTGGCACATCAACGAGGGCCACCCTGCGTTTCTGGTTCTCGAGCGGGTGCGTATTCTGGTCGGGCAGGGGCTGACTTTCGACGCCGCGCTGGAAGCGGTCGCTGCCAACACCGTCTTCACGACCCACACGCCGGTACCCGCTGGTCATGACCACTTCAGCGCGGACATGATCCGAGAATATTTTTCGTGGTTCCGCAAGGAAACAGGGATAAGCGAGGAAAACCTGCTCGCTCTAGGTCGAGTCGACGGCAACCACGAGTTCAACATGACGGCGCTGGCGATCCGCGCATCAAGGTTCCAGAACGGCGTCAGCCGGATTCACGGCGGCATGTCCGCGCGCATCTGCTCGCCGCTGTGGCCGGAAGTGGCGGCGGGGGAGAATCCGCTCTCCTACGTCACCAACGGGGTGCATGTGCCCACCTTCCTTGCACCGGAGTGGTCCGACCAGTTCGACAAGTTTCTCGGCTTCGACTGGTCGCACCACGCCAACAACGAGGTGTTCTGGCAGCGCATCGACGACATGCCGGACCATCTGTTCTGGAGCGTGCGTCAGTCGCTGAAAGCGCAGATGCTGCACCTGGTGCGATACCGGGTGTCGCGACAGCATTTCCGCAACCGCGGGTCGGAGGCCCATCTCGACCGGCTGCTCCGTTACGCGGATCCGGTCAATCCGAACGTGCTCACCATCGGATTCGCACGCCGCTTCGCCACGTATAAACGCGCGGCGCTGCTGTTCGAGGATCTCGACTGGTTGCGCCAGATCCTCGGCGACGAAAAACACCCTGTCCTGTTCATTTTTGCCGGCAAGGCGCATCCGGCAGATGTCCCCGGCCAGGACATCATCCGCCGGCTCACGCAGATGGCACATCTGCCGGAATTCGAGGGCAAGATCCTGCTGATCGAGGATTACGACCTGCGGCTTGCGCGACGACTGGTCTCCGGGGTGGATGTGTGGCTGAACAATCCGGTGTATCCGCTCGAGGCGAGCGGCACTTCCGGCATGAAGGCGGGAATGAATGGCGTGCTCAATCTATCAGTGCTCGACGGCTGGTGGGACGAAGGCTACGACGGCAAGAACGGCTGGGCGATCAAGCCGGTGTCGGAAAGCCTTGGCGAGGCGCGGCGCAATTTTGAGGAAAGCCGGACTCTTTACGAGTTGCTGCAGGATCAGGTGATTCCGCTGTATTACCGGCGCGGTGACATGGGTTATTCGGTTGAGTGGCTGCGCATGGCGAAGCGCTCAATCGCCACACTGCTGCCGCGCTTTTCGTCGACGCGCATGGTGAGTGAGTACCTGGCGAAGTTCTACCTTCCCGCCACCCGCCAGGGCCGGCGCTACGCCGAATCGAACTTCGAGGCTGCGCGGCGGCTTGCCGAATGGAAGGCGCATGTGCGCAGTTCCTGGCGCAAGGTCAGCATGCGTCGTCTGGACGCACCGAAGAAACGCGTCGCCTTCGGCGATAACGTGCGTTTCGAAGTCGGTGTCGACCTCGATGGCCTGAAGCCGGATGATGTAAGGGTCGAACTCCTGATCGCCAAACAGATCAGCCGCGACACCGAAGAGAACGTGACTTCCCATCGGTTCCAGTTCGAGGGCGTGCGCACCGAGAAGGGCGAACATCGCTTCGTCCTGGAACTCAGCCCCGAGCACTGCGGCAAGCTCGGATACCGCATTCGAATGTATCCACATCACGAACTGCTGACCCATTCATTCGAGATGGGCATGATGCGCTGGCTCTAGGAAAGCGGAACGGATGCCGGTGCGAATCGATCGACTCGATCACTTCGTTCTGACAGTCAGGGACATCGACGTAACCTGCGATTTTTACACGCGTGTACTCGGCATGGAGACACGGACATTCGGCGAGGGCCGCCGTTCGCTCCATTTCGGTGCGGCAAAAATCAACCTGCACCAACAAGGCCGCGAGTTCGAACCGAAAGCCGCCAGGCCCGGTACCGGTTCTGCCGATGTCTGCCTGGTAGCGTCCACGCCGCTGGCGGAAGTGTTAGAGCACCTGTCTGAATGCGGCGTGGAGATCATCGAAGGCCCGGTGCAAAGGGCCGGTGCGATGGGGCCGATAGTCTCAGTGTACTTTCGCGATCCCGACGGCAATCTGATCGAGATTTCCAACTATCCCTAGCCTGGCGCGTCAATCGTAGTACACATCGTGCAACAGCAGCCTGTCGCCCATTGGGACCCGGTCGCGCGGAAGAGTGAAGCAAAGTAGAAAGACGCTCCCCCCGAACCAGGCGACCACTTTCGCGGCTAACGCACTTTCGGCTGATCGCCGCTCAAAAAGAACACCCCGAAGTAGCCGTGCTCATCGGTCCACAGCCGCTGCGCCCGGAACCCCGCCTTGATTGCAAGTGTGGCAAAGCTTTGCGGGGTGTACTTGTAGGAATTTTCCGTGTGGATGGATTCGCCCGCTTCGAAACGGATCTGCCGTCCGCCCAAGCGCACGTTCTGCGAAACCATGCTAACAAGCCTCATTTCGACGCGTCCGAGAGATTCGTTGTAGTAAGCGTGATGACGAAAACGGCGTTCGTCGAAATCCGCCCCAAGTTCGCGATTGAGCCTTGCAAGGACATTGAGATTGAAAGCGCGGGTCAAACCCTCGGGATCGTTGTAGGCGTGATTGAGCAGCGCCGACTGTTTCTGAAAATCCACACCGACAATCGTGCCACCCTCTGCTCCCCCCATGCGTGCGAGCAGTCCTAGAAAGGCACGCGCATCATCGGGTTCGAAGTTGCCGATGGTCGAACCGGGAAAGAA
>Ga0187893_10010911_pt1 | contig 13346 bp, 12 predicted proteins | sample MA1701074metaG_FD_139574 | JGI IMG/M metagenome (GOLD analysis project Ga0187893, IMG submission 139574) | White microbial mat communities from a basaltic lava cave in the Kipuka Kanohina Cave System on the Island of Hawaii, USA - MA170107-4 metaG ...
CGGGCCGCCGCTGACAGCGCGCGTCGCGCCGCCGGTGGTGGCGCCGGTGGTGGCGCCGGTGGTGGCGCCGGTGGTGGCGCCGGTGGTGGCGCCGGTGGTGGTGGCGGCGGCGGGGCGGTGAACCCCGAACTGTTCACGCGGATTCTCAGGAATCCAGCCGATCGCGACCCGCGCGCCTACGTGCTGCCGGCGTCGCAGGCCGATTTCCCGACCGCAACGAAGTTCGTCAACACGCTGCGCCATGTGGGCGTCACGGTGGAGCGCACCACGCGCGACTTTGCCATTGCCGGCAAGACGTATCCGGCGGGCTCATACGTGGTGCCGATGGCACAGGCCTTCCGTCCGCACGTGCTCGACATGTTCGAGCCACAGGAGCACCCAAACGACTTCGCCTATCCCGGCGCCCCGCCGACGCGTCCATATGACAACGCCGGCTACACGCTGGCGTTCCAGATGGGCGTGCAGTTCGATCGCATCCTCGACGCCTATACCTGTCCGTGCGAGCGCATCACCGGCATGGCGACGCCGATGCCCGGCACGGTGGCGAACGCCGGCGGCGCCACGGGCTTCATCCTGAGCCCCAAGCAGAACGACGCGTTCATCGCGGTGAGCCGGCTGCTGAAGGGGAATGCCTCGGTGAGCCGTCTCACGGCGCCATTCACGTCCGGCAACCGCACGTACCCGGTCGGCAGCTTCTACGTCGCCGCGTCGGGCACGGTGGCGCAGACGGTGCAGACTGCGGCTCGCGAGCTTGGTATTCGGGCCGAGGGTGTCACGTCGCGTCCAAGCTCGATCGCGGCCATCCGCATGCCGCGCATCGCGCTGTGGGACACGTATGGCGGCTCGATGCCGTCGGGGTGGACGCGCTGGATCATGGAGCAGTACGAGATTCCGTTCACCGTCATTTACCCGCCGGAGATCAACGCCGGCAACCTGCGCGCCAAGTATGACGTGCTCGTGCTGCCAGACGGCGCCATTCCCAACCCGGGCGGCGGCGGGTTCGGTGGTGGCGGTGGTGGCGGTGGTGGCGGAGGCGGTCAGCAGCGCCAGCTGCCGGACAGCCTGAGCCGGATGGTCGGACGCCTCGGTGACCAGACCGTCCCGCACATCAAGACCTTCATTGAAGCCGGTGGCGAAGTGGTCGCCATCGGTGGCTCGACGCGCCTGGCGTACCAGCTCAACCTGCCGGTCAAGAACGCGCTGGTCGAGAAGAACGCGGCCGGCGAAGAGCGTCCGCTGCCGGGCGAGAAGTACTACATCCCGGGCTCGCTGATGGAAGTCACGGTGGACACGACGCAGTCGGCCGCGTGGGGCTCGCCGCGCACCGTCGACGTGATGTTCGACGACAGTCCGGCCTTCAAGCTCGATGCTGATGCGGCGTCGAAGGGGCTGCGGACGATCGCCTGGTACGACTCTCCCAGGACGCTGCGCAGCGGTTGGGCGTGGGGCCAGGAGTACCTCAATGGCGCCGCCGCGATCATCGAGGCGCGCATGGGCCAGGGGTCGCTCTACATGTTCGGGCCGGAGATCCTGTTCCGCGCGCAGCCGCACGGCAGCTTCCGGTTCTTCTTCAACACCCTGCTGGATCCTAGCCGATCGACTTCTCCACCTGTGCCGTGACGCTCTTGCAGCGCTCGGCGGCCTGAGCCAAAAGGCGTCCGCACTCTTCCACGAGGCGGGCGCCTTTTGACTTGTCGCTCAGTGACGACACGTTGATGCGCACGTTGTAGACGGCGCCGCGGCAGGCGGCTTCGGCGAGCAGCGCGGCGACGCCGGCGTCGGAGACGGCGTTGCTGTTGCCCTTGGCGCCGACGGTTGCCGCGAGGTCCAGCACCTTCACGCAAGCGCGCGCCGTTTCGAGCGGCACCTCCGCGGCGCCAAGCAGCGCTGCGTCGATCGCGGCCTTGCGCTTGTCCTGGTCGGCGACCGTCTCGTTCGGCAGCTTGTACGCGGCCATGACGTGGCCGTACGCCGCTCCGTCGCGGGCCACCAGGCCGGACAGCTCGTTCACGAGCGAGGCTGCCCGGAGCGCGACGTCCTTCATTTCGGCTTCGACGGCGACGTACTTCTTGCGGCCTATGGTAAGGCCGGCCACCATCTGCGCCAGCGCCGCGGCGAGCGCGCCGGCGTGCGCCGAAACGCTGCCGCCGCCGGGCGTGGGCGCCGACGAGGCGACCGACGCCACAAAGGCGCCGACGCTCTCGCCGCCCGAGACAGCGGAGCGGACTTTCCGTTCGAGGACGATGTCCGGGTTGAAATCGCGGAGCTGGATGTGTCGGGCGGCGGTCTCGAAGAGCGCGCGTTCGGGCACGAGGCCGACGATTTCGCTCCATGTCGGCGACACCCCGCGCGCCTCGGCCTCCATCTTCACCGCGTCGAAAGCGCGGTGCAGTGGCGTCTTTTCCGTGTCGACGAGATTCATGGACACCTGCGCCTGGCCGTCGACCTCGAGGCCGAGGCCCTTTACATAGCGCAGCCCGCCCGACGACCCGCGCACAGCCTTGGCGACGTCCTTCGCGACCGGGACGTTGCTCTTGTCGCCGAGGTAGACGTTGTAAGCCACCAGGAACGGGCGCGCGCCAATGGCGGTGGCGCCCGCGGTCGTGTGGACGTGCTGTGGGCCGAAGTCCGGCGCGCGGTTGGGGTTCTTGCCGATCTCGTCGCGCAGGCCTTCGAACTCGCCGCGGCGCACGTCGGCGAGGTTCTCGCGATCGGGCCGGGTGGCGGCGCGCTCGTACAGGAACACCGGAATCCCGAGCTCCTTGCCGACGCGCTCGCCCAGCGCTCGCGCCAGCGCGATGCAATCCTCCATCGTGCTGCCTTCCAGCGGGACGAACGGCACGACGTCCGTGGCGCCCATGCGCGGGTGCTCGCCCCGGTGCTTGGTGAGGTCGATGAGATCGCTGGCGGCCTGGATGCCGGCAAAGGCGGCGTCGACCGCGGCGTCCACGGTCACGACGAACGTGAGAACCGTGCGGTTGTGCGACTGGTCGCTGGAGACGTCGAGGATGTGCGTGCCCTTCACCGCCGCGATGGCGTCGCGGATCTTCGCGACGACTTCAGGCCGGCGGCCTTCGGAGAAGTTCGGGACGCATTCTACCAGCGACATGGTGGATGGTTGATGGTTGATGGAGCATGGAACGTATCCATCAACCATCAACCATCAACCATCAACCATCAACCATCAACTGCTCCAACAGCCATGCGTGCATGACAGGGTTGCCGGCGACGATCGGCCCGTGCGCCACGGTGGCCGGCGCGCCGTCCAGGTCGGTCACGACCCCGCCCGCCTCGCGGGTGATGAGGATGCCGGCGGCCACGTCCCACGGCGCGAGGCGGTATTCCCAGAACGCGTCATAGCGGCCGCAGGCGACGTCGCAGAGGTCGAGCGCGGCCGAGCCTGCCCGGCGCAGGCCGGCCGTCGTCCGCATGAGCCTGGGCAGCACTTCCATATATGGGGCGACGCCCTCGCGGTGCTTGAACGGGAAGCCGGTGCCGACAAGCGCGCGGGACGGGTCCGACACCGCGGACACCTTGATGGGCTGGCCGTTCCGTCGCGCGCCGCTGCCTCGGGCCGCGGTGAAGAGCTCGCCATTCGCGACGTTGAGCACCGCGGCGGCCTCGGGCTCTCCGTGCACGAGGACGCCGATGGAGACCGCGTACCACGGAAAGCCATGCAGGAAGTTGGTCGTGCCGTCGAGGGGGTCGGCCACGAACAAGACCTCGCGGCTTTCGGCCCTCGGTGATCCCTCCTCCGCCATGATTCCGGCGTCGGGGTGGCGTTCGAGGATCACGGCCGAAAGGACCGCCTCGGCATCCCGGTCCACGCGGCTCACGAAATCCGAGGGCCCCTTGGACTCCCACGCCAGCGTGTCGAGCTGGGCGGCGCCGGTACGCACGACCTCGGCGGCCTTCACCGCGGCGGCCACACACGTGGCGAGCAGCGCCCGCCGGTCGTGGCTCTCACTCACGCTTGCTTGCTCCGGTCGCTTGCCACTTTAGCTTCACGCGATGCCTCGGATTTTCAGCGGTATTCAGCCCTCGGGCGAACTGCATATCGGCAACTATCTCGGGGCAGTGAAGAACTGGGCGGCGCTGCAGCACAAGCACCCGTCAATCTTCTGCATCGTGGACTATCACGCGATCACGGTCGCGTACGACCCCGGGCAACTCCGGGTCCGGCGTCGGGACATGGCGCTCGGGTTGCTCGCAGCCGGCATCGACCCGAACGTCGCGTCGCTCTTCGTGCAATCGTCGGTGCCGGAACATACCGAGCTGACCTGGCTCTTCAACACGGTGGCGCCGCTCGGTGAACTGGAGCGGCAGACGCAGTTCAAGGAGAAGTCGCAGAAGCAGGAGAGCATTGCCGCCGGACTCCTGACGTACCCCGTGCTCCAGGCGGCCGACATCCTCATCTACAAGGCCGACCTGGTGCCGGTGGGTGAGGACCAGGTGCAGCATCTGGAGCTGTCGCGCGTCATCGCGCGGCGCTGGAACGCGCAGTTCGGGCGCGGCGAGGACTTCTTCCCCGAGCCGCAGCCGCTGCTGACGCCGGCGCGTCGCATCATGGGCCTCGACGGCCAGGCCAAGATGTCGAAGTCGATGGGGAACACGATCGGCCTGCTCGAGACGCCGCAGCAGGTGTGGGAAAAGCTCAAGCCCGCCGTCACCGACCCGAAGCGCGTCAAGCGGACGGATCCGGGCACGCCCGAGGTCTGCAACATCTATCACTTGCATCGGGCGTTCAGCCCGCCGGACGTCGTCAGGAACGTGGAGGTGCAATGCACCACGGCGGGCTGGGGCTGCATCGACTGCAAGAAGGTGCTGCACGAACACATGGAGCCGGAGCTGGCGCCGATACGCCGTCGAGCTGATGAACTGAAGGCGAATCCGAAGCTGGTGGACGAGGCGCTGGACGCCGGCACCGCGAAGTGCACGACCATGGCGCGCGAGACGCTGCGGGCAGTCCGTGACCGGATGGGATTCGACTAGAGGGCGGAAAAGCCAGGGAGAAACGGAGGAAACAGACCACCGTGTACGCGCTCGAAGTCGCAGCCGGCTCGCTGCCGTCGTGGGCAGAGATCGTCGCCACCATGCGACTGGATCTGCTGCTGAAGCTCGCGCTCGCCGTGATCCTGGGCGGCGTCATCGGGCTGGAGCGGGAGGTTGCCGGGAAGCCGGCGGGCTTGCGGACCAACATCCTGATCTGCGTGGGCGCCGCGTTGCTGACGGACGTGTCCGTGCAGATCACTATGGACGTGGGACCCGACGGCCGGCGCGTCGGCGATCCCTCACGCATTGCCGCGCAGATCATCACGGGCATCGGGTTCATCGGCGCGGGCACCATCATGCAGACGAAGGGCTCGGTGACGGGGCTGACCTCCGCGGCCACGATCTTCGTGGTGGCGGCCATCGGCATCGCCATCGGCGCGGGACAGTACCTCGAAGCAACGGGGGCGGGGCTCCTGGTCGCCGTCGTCCTGGCGGGGCTGGGCACGCTGGAGCACCGGCTGCGGCGGGCGCGCCGCGTCCTGAGCTGCACGATCCGCACGAAGCCCGGCCACCCGATCGACGACATCGAGGAGGTGCTTGGCGCGAGCGGCATCAAGATTCTCGACAAGCGGGTGTTCGATCACGGCGAGGACCGAGTCTTCGAGCTCAAGATCGCGGGACCGGCGCGCCAGTTCGAGATCGTGTCGGAGAAGCTCCTGACGCACGATGGGGTCTTCGGCGTCCACTTCGGCTGACGCATTGGCGAAGCGCCTGCTGGTCGTCGATCTCGCCGCCAAGTCGAAGAACTGGGCGCTGACGCCCGCGGGTGAGCGCCAGATTCTCGACGCGCGGCCCGGGGGCTGGGAGGTGCACGTCGTGCGCGCGGAAACCAGCTCGGACGGGGACGGCCCGAGGCAGCCGAGCGACGAAGCCATGGGCGCGATGCCGGGCGCCGAGGTCTACTTCGGGTTCGGCGTCCCGCGCCCGCTGTTTCTCGCGGCGCCGGGCCTGAAGTGGGTGCATTCCGCCGCCGCCGGCGTCGGCAACTCGCTGTACCCGGAGATGATGAACAGCCCCGTGCGATTCACGAACTCCGCGGGCATCCACGCGCATCCGATCGCCGAGTATGTCATCGGCGGCATCCTGCACTTCGTGCGCGGCATTGACGTCGTGGTGCGCCAGCAGCGTGAGTCACAGTGGGACAAGAGCTTCTTTGTCGCCGTCGACTCGCCGGTGCGTGAGGTGAGCGGAACGACGACGCTCGTTGTCGGCGCTGGCGGGATTGGCGGGGCCATCGGCTCCCGGCTCTCGGCGCTCGGCTCCGAGGTTGTCGGTGTGCGTCGCAGGCCGGCGCAAGGCGCGCCCGAAGGGTTCGCGAGGGTCGTGGGGCCCGAGGCGCTGGACGCCGAACTGCCGCTGGCCGACATCGTGGTGCTGGCGATGCCGCTGACCGCCGGCGCATCGGGCCTGCTCGATGGGGCGCGCCTCAACCGGATGAAGCGCGGGTCGATACTGGTCAACGTCGCCCGCGGCGCGCTCATTGACGAGGCGGCGCTGATCGACGCGCTGCGGTCGGGTCACCTGCGCGGCGCAGTACTGGACGTCTTCACGGAAGAACCTCTGGCGTCGGACAGTCCTCTGTGGCAGCTTCGCAACGCTCTCATCTCACCCCACATTTCGCCCGTGTCGCCGGGGCGATTCTGGCCGCGTGCGCTGGAGTTGTTCTGTGACAACTGGGGCCGCTACGACCGTGGCGCGCCGCTGCGTAACCTCGTGGACAAGCAGGCCGGGTACTGACCATGAATCAGATCATCAAAGCCGGTGTCGATCGTGGTGCGTCGGACCTCCACATCAAGGCCGGTGACGCGTTCCGGGCGCGGGTGCACGGCAAGCTGATCCCGCTGACGAAGCAGGCGCTCACCGCCGAACAGACGAAGCAGATCGCGGTGCACCTGATGCCCGAAGAGGACAAGGGCAGGATCGACTCGATCAAGGACTACGACTGCTCGTGGGCCGCCGAGGGGATCGGGCGGTTCCGGGTCAACATCATGAAGCAGCGGGGCAGCTTCATGATCGTGATGCGCGTGATTCCGCTGGACGTGCCGACGTTCGACAAGCTCCAGCTGCCGCGCATCATGGGGAAGATCGCGGAGGCTGAGCGGGGGATGATCCTGGTCACCGGCGTCACGGGTTCGGGCAAGTCGAGCACGATGGCGGCGATGATCAACTACATGAACCAGCACAGCAACCGCCACATCCTCACGCTCGAGAACCCGATCGAGTTCCTGCACAAGGACATCAACTGCGCCATCACGCAGCGCGAGATCGGCTCGGACACGGCGGACTTCAAGCAGGGCCTCAAGAGCGCGCTGCGGCAGGATCCCGACGTCATCATGATCGGGGAAATGCGCGACGCTGAAACCATCGACACCGCGATGAAGGCCGCGGAAACGGGCCACCTGCTGATCTCGACGCTCCACACCGCTGACGCGACGGCGACCATCAACCGCATCATGGCGATGTTCTCGCCGGCGGAGCAGCAGGTGGTGCGGATCCGCCTGGCGGAGTCGCTGTTTGCGGTCATTTCCCAGCGCCTCGTGAAGCGCGTCGACGGCAAGAGCCGGGCGGTGGCTGCCGAGGTGCTCATCAACACACCCGCGACGAAGGACATGATCGTCGACGGCAACCGCATCAGCGAGATCAAGGACTACATGGAGGCGCAGAAGGAGCAGTACGGCATGCAGTCGTTCGACCAGGCGCTCACGGACCTTGTGCTCACGAAACAGATATCGTTCCGCGCCGCGCTCTCGGTATCCACCAAGCCGGCGGACTTCGAACTCAAGCTGCGCATGTTCGGCGGCGACGCGGCGGCGAGCATGATCGAGCACGACACGCCGTCCGAGGACCACCCACCCATCGCGGCGACGCCCGCGGCTCCCGCCGCGCCGGCCGCGGCCGGCGCGGGCAGCGCGGGCAGCGGGCTAGATTTCATCACGCAATGACGATTGCGCTTCACGGTATCCTCGCGCCGGTCGCCACGCCGTTCGACTCGCGGGGCGAACTCGACCGGGCCGCATTCGAGCACAACTGCCGGGCGCACATGCAAGCCGGGTTGAACGGGCTCGTGGTGGCGGGCTCGACTGGCGAGGCGCCGCTGCTCGACCTCGCGGAGCGCGAGTCGTTGACGCTGTGGGCGCGGCAGTACGTGCCGAACGATCGCCTGCTGGTGGCCGGCTGCGGCGCCGAATCGACGCGCACAACGTTGACGTACATCGAGCGGGCCGTCGAGCGCGGCGCGGATGCCGTGCTCGTGGTCGCGCCGCACTACTTCGGCAGCAACATGACGCCCGAGGCGCTGCGCGCCCACTACCTGCGCGTGGCGGACGAAAGCGCCGTGCCGGTGATCCTGTACAACATCCCGAAGTACATGCACTTCCGGCTCTCGCGGGAACTGGTCCAGGAGCTTTCGAAGCACGCCAACGTCATCGGTATCAAGGACAGTTCCGGCGACAAAGCGTCGCTCGAGGAGTATCTCGCCGCGCAGGGCGACGGCTTCACGACGCTGACGGGCAGCGGACAGCTGTGGGGCGCCGCGCTCCAGATGGGCGCGCGCGCCGGCATCCTCGCAGTGTCGCTGTTCGTGCCGGCGCTGACGCGCGCGGTCTGGGACGCGGTGCAACGCAAGGACTCCGCGGCTGCCGACTCCCTGCAGGCACGGCTCACGCCTCTCGCCAAGGTGATCGTGGCGGACCTCGGCGTCGCTGGCGTGAAGGCGGCCATGGACGCCGTTGGGCTGCGCGGCGGCTTGCCGCGCTCGCCACTGCAGCCGATCTCGCGAAGCGACTCGGAGCGCGTGCGCCAGATGCTCCGCGACGCCGAGCAGCAGGTCGCGGCCTGACGCGGGCCTGAGCGAGCGCGACCTCGCGCTGCTGCGCGACCTCGCAGGTGCGCCGCGGGCGACGTGCGGCGCGGCCATTGCCGGGGCGCGCGCGCGCTGCGTGCGCGAGCTGCAGGGCCTCGGCTTCCGCGCCACGGAAGCGCCGTTCGAGTACTCCACGCTGCCGGGCAGGTTCGCAACGCCGCTGTCGGGTGCGCTCGGGCTCATCGTCGTCGGCGCAGCGGGCGCGCTGGCCGTCGCCGGTGATCGCCACGGTGCGGTGCTGGTGGCCTGGCTCGGAAGCGCGGCGATCGCTGCAGCCGGCTGGTGGCTCGCGCGGTTCGGCGTGCTCTCGGCGCCGCTGCTACGCGCTCGCGGGGTGAACCTCGAGTTCACCAAGGAGGGAGAGACACCTGGGGTCTGGCTCGCGGCGCACCTCGACAGCAAGTCCCAGCCTGTTCCGGCCCTGGTCCGCTCAGCCGGCATCTTGGTGCAGGTGGCCGGGCTGCTGCTCGCACTGGTGTTGAGCGCCGCCGGCCTCGCCGGCGTTCAGGTCCACGACGCGTTCTGGGCGGTGACGGGGCTGGTGACACTCGCGGGTGCGATTCCCGTAGTGATGAGCATGACAGGTGACCACTCGCCGGGCGCGCTGGACAATGCGTCCGGTGTTGCCGCGGTGGTTGCCGCGGCGCGGGCGCTGGGTGACCGGCCGGGCGTCGGCGTCCTGTTGACCGATGCCGAGGAGATGGGGCTGGCCGGCGCGCGGGCGTGGGCGCGCAATCGCGCCCTGACGACGGTCCTCAACTGCGACGGCGTCGACGACTCCGGCGTCATCACGGTGATGCACTCCGGTGGTGCCGAGCGCGTCCTCGACGCGGTTGCGCGGGCCGCGTCCGCGACCGGAACGCGCGCGGAGATGTCGCGACTGTTCCCGGGCATCCTCACCGACTCCGTGGCGTTCGCGGACGCCGGGCACCGGTCCGTCACGTTCAGCTTTGGCTCGATAGTGTCGTTCGCCCGGGTGCACACGCGAGGCGACAATCTCGACCGACTTACGGGCGCCGGCATCGCCCCGACCGCCGCGCTGATGGCGGCCACCGTTCGAAGCCTCGAGAGGAACGCATGCTGACACTCCTGGTGCTGGTTCTTGCGATCGTCCTGCTGGTCTCGCTGTTCCTGATTCCCGTTGGGCTCCCGGGCCTGTGGATCATGATCGCGGCAGCGATCGGATTCACGTTCCTGGTGCCGGGCAGCATCAGTTGGGTCACCATCGGCGTCGTCGTGGGGCTGGCGCTGGGCGCGGAGATCCTCGAGTTCACGCTGGGCGCCTCGTTCACCAGGAAGTACGGGGGCAGCCCGCGCGCCGCCTGGGGCGCCATCATCGGCGGCCTCGTCGGCGCGTTCGTCGGCGTGCCGGTGCCGATCGTGGGTCCGGTCATCGGCGGTTTCCTTGGCGCGTTCGGCGGGGCTCTGGCGGCAGAGTTCAGCCGCGGCAGCGGCGTGGAGGCGTCAACGCAGGCCGCCACCGGGGCCGTGATCGGGCGCGCGGTGGCCGCCGCAATCAAGGTGGCGGTGGGGCTGGTGGTAGCCGCGTGGGTGCTTGTGGCTGCAGTTGGTTGACTGGGAGGGACCCCAACGTAGATTCCGTCAACGCCCCGGGCTCCGGCCCCGGGGCGTTTTTCTTGCCCGGAAGCTTCGAGGTGTGAGTGTTCGACGACAAACGCCGCACCATCGTGGTCGTGGGCGCCCAATGGGGCGATGAGGGCAAGGGAAAACTCGTCGACGTGCTGGCCGAACGCGCTGCGTGGGTGGTGCGCTATCAGGGCGGCGCCAACGCCGGCCATACGGTAGACCTGGGCAGGTCGCATTTCGTGCTGCACCAGATCCCGAGCGGCATTCTCCATCCCGGCGTGCGGTGCGCCATCGGTAACGGCGTGGTGCTCGATCCGGACACGCTGTTCCAGGAGATCGACGGCCTCGTGAAGGACGGGGTGGACGTCGAGGGCCGGCTGTACGTGAGCGACCGCGCGCACCTGGTGCTGCCGTACCACAAGCTGGTGGACTCGGAGAGCGCCGCCAGCAAGGCGATCGGCACGACCGGACGCGGCATCGGGCCCGCGTACGAGGACAAGGTCGCCCGCCGCGGCGTTCGCGTCCTCGACCTGCGGCACAAGGACCGGCTCAAGGAGCTGGTCACGCAGGGCACCGAGCATGCCAATGCGCAACTGACGCGGTTCGGCAGCTCGAAGCGTGTGTCCGTGGACGAGACCATGAGCCTGCTGTCGTCGCTGGCGGCGCGCCTGCTGCCGCTGGCGGAGGACGTCGGCCTGGTCGTGCACCGCGCCGTCAAGAGCGGGGCGGCGGTGCTGCTGGAGGGCGCCCAGGGATCGCTGCTGGACGTCGACCACGGCACGTATCCGTTCGTGACCTCAAGCAATACGACGGCCGGTGGCGCGGCGGTGGGCGCGGGCATCGCCCCGACGGCCATCGACGCCGTGCTGGGCGTGGTCAAGGCCTACACGACGCGCGTCGGCGCGGGTCCGCTGCCCACCGAAATGGACGCGGAGCAAGGCGAGCGCACGCGGAAGATCGGCAACGAGTTCGGCGCCACCACGGGCCGTCCGCGCCGCTGCGGCTGGTTCGACGCCGTGGTGGTGCGGTTCGCCGCGCGCATCAACGGGCTCACGGATCTCGCGGTCACCAAGCTGGATGTGCTCGATACATTCGACCGCATCGCGCTATGCGACGGGTACGAGTACGAGGGCGAGTTGCACCGTGAGTTCCCGGCTGACATCACGGCGCTGTCGAAGGTGACGCCGAAGTACGAGTGGCTCGACGGGTGGAACAAGTCGACTGCGGAGGCGCGCAAGCTGGCGGATCTGCCCAAGGCGGCGCGCCGGTATCTCGACCGGATGGAGGCGATGGCAGAGGCGCCGATCACGTACGTTTCCGTCGGAACGCGACGCGACCAGATCATCGGACTATGAGCCAGCCGGACGTCCTCGAGAAACTCGTGTCCCTCTGCAAGCGCCGGGGGTTCATCTTCCAGTCGTCCGAGGTCTACGGCGGGGCGGGCTCCGTGTGGGATTACGGTCCCCTCGGCGTCGAGCTGAAGCGCAACATCAAGGACCGCTGGTGGAACGCGATGGTGCGGATGCGGGACGACATCGAGGGGCTCGACGCCGCGATTCTCATGCACCCGAAGGTGTGGGAGGCGAGCGGCCACGTCGCCGGCTTCAGCGATCCGCTGATCGATTGCCGGCAGTGCAAGAAGCGCTTTCGCGCGGACGACCCGAGGATCAAGGGCAAGCCAGGCACGCCCGAGGGGCAGTGTCCCTCATGCGGCACCACGGGCACGCTCTCGGAGCCGCGGATGTTCAACCTGATGTTCAAGACGTTCATGGGCCCGGTGGAGGACAGCGCCGCGGTGGTGTACCTGCGTCCCGAGACGGCCCAGGGGATCTACGTGAACTTCCTGAACGTCCAGGGCAGCACGCGACAGAAGGTGCCGTTCGGGATCGCGCAGATCGGCAAGGCGTTCCGCAACGAGATCACGCCGGGGAACTTCATCTTTCGCACGCGTGAGTTCGAGCAGATGGAGATGCAGTTCTTTGTGGACCCGGAGGAACCCGCTCCCGGCCCGCCAAAGACCTTGTCTCACATGGAGTGGTTCGAATACTGGAAGGCGCAGCGCATGGAGTGGCACCTCGGGCTCGGCCTCGGGCGCGAGCGGCTCAAGTTCCACCAGCACTCGAAGGAAGAGCTGGCGCACTATGCGCGAGCGGCTTTCGACGTGCAGTTCGATTTCGGCGGGACGCTGGGGTTCCAGGAGGTCGAAGGCATTCACCATCGCGGCGACTTCGACCTTGGCCGACACCAGGAGTTCTCCGGCAAGAAGCTCGAGTACATCGACCAGGTGACCAACCGCCGCTACCTGCCGTACATCATCGAGACCTCGGCCGGCGCCGATCGCGTCGCGCTGGCCGTCCTGGTGAACGGCTACCGCGAGGAAGCCGTCGAGGGTGAGAGCGAGGGTCGCACGGTGCTTGGCCTGAACGCCGCGATTGCACCGATCAAGGCTGGCGTCTTTCCGCTGGTGAAGAAGGACGGCATGCCGGAGTTCGCCACCAAGCTGGCCGCCGACCTGCGGGCGAAGTTTCCGGTGTTCTACGACGAGTCCGGCGCGATCGGCCGCCGCTACCGCCGCCAGGACGAAGTCGGCACGCCTTACTGCGTGACGGTCGACGGCCAGTCGCTGCAGGACCAGACGGTCACCGTCAGGGATCGCGATACCATCAAGCAGGACCGCGTCGCCGCCGATCGCGTCGCGGGCTGGATTGCCGGGCGCATCACCAGCTAGTGGACTGTAACCGAAGTTCGTGATGCACGAATTCGGTGTTGGACATTGGAATAGGACCACTGGATTGGCTGGCACGTCTTGTTATGAGCGCGGATGTACTGCATGAGCTTGCGACGC
>Ga0187893_10010912_pt1 | contig 13346 bp, 13 predicted proteins | sample MA1701074metaG_FD_139574 | JGI IMG/M metagenome (GOLD analysis project Ga0187893, IMG submission 139574) | White microbial mat communities from a basaltic lava cave in the Kipuka Kanohina Cave System on the Island of Hawaii, USA - MA170107-4 metaG ...
CCCGCCCGCCGCATAACCTTCAATGCGTTTGATCGAAACCGGCTCCGGCAAACCGCGCACGCGCAATTCACGAACGAGTTGCGCTTCGGGCAGATCGCGCGGACGCGGCGGCTTGCCCGCGCCACGATTGGCGAAGCGCGGCAGCGAGAATGGAGTCACCGACCGCCATCTCCGCGACTGCGCAAGGAGCGGCGCGTCGCCGAACTGCCCCGCTTCGCCAAGCCCGGTCAAAACCAACCGGATATTGGGCCGATTGTCACGCCCGAAGATCGTCCGCAAAGCTCCGATGGCCTCGAGGTCGTGTTGATCAAAACCGCACGGCGCATAAAGCGTGACGTGATCCAACCGCCCGTCACCGTCTTCATCCGCCGCCAGGTAATGCGCGTGCAGATGCCCTTCGAGCGGAACGCCGTCAATAGTCTTGCCGACGATGGCTTCGGAATGCGAAGTGTCCACGCGATTGCGGATCAAGGCGCGCCGCACCTGCTCAGCGAATGGCAAGGCAAGGACGACGTCCGGCAGTTCCGATGCCGCGAGATCAAAGGCAGCAAGATTGATTTGTGTGCAATTCGCTGCTGGCTGGCCAGTCCAAGCGCCAACCGACTTCACTGTAGATTCTGTTCTCATAGCAACGTATCAATCCACGAATTTTCCACGAATGTCTGAGCAATCCATCGCGGGCGGATTGCTACGAGATATCGGTACGAGCCAATACCCCGAACCCACAGTGCCGCCCTGCGCCAATCGCCAATGGACCAGGCACTTCAACGCCGCCATTGAAACGCAGCTTCAAATGGACAGCAGTTTGAGTGAGCAAATGACTTGGCCTGATATAGCCAGTCGGTCGCTTCTCACGATCATACTTATGGGCAGATAGTGACTTGGGGAAGTGAGAGAAGGCGCTCCACTCAAATTCGCAACTCTGCTCAATACCCGCTTGTTCAAGTGCCCTTTCGATCAACTTGCGGGTTTTGCTAGGTTTGTGGTCGCTGTGTCCTGGAAGAATGACGGGCGTGACGCTAGCCCAAATGCCTGAAGGCTTGGTGTAAAAAGGAACCACTACCTTGGTACCTTGCACACGCACCAATGTAGCTGGGTGTTTGATTTTCGTCTCAGCGGTCGGTTTAAGCTGCCGTCCCGCAAGGTGCAGCGCAAGTTGTTGCAGCCACCCATCGTCGCCGGATGGAGATGCAATCATCACGCGGCGAATCGCAGGATTGGTGTGGGCAAAACCGATCGAGGGAAGAGGCAAGTACGAAAACTGCTTATGCTCTGTATCACCGTTTCGAGCATGGCCGGCGACGTATGTCTCAATCCAATCATCATTCACGCCTTCAGGTGGGAATTGCGTCATCGCTTCTATGGCTAAATGTCTAACCATCCCTGCGATATGAACCAGCATGTTTTGTGGGTAAGGAAGTAGCTCTCCATCGCCTTGGCGCAACTCGAAAACGACGTGCGGACGCGCAAGCAGCCGCTCTTTGGATTCATAAAAGACACGGTCAAAGACCTTTGGCTTCCTGACCATCTTGAGTGGCTTGCCGTGCTCAAGGCGGCCAACCGCTGATTGGTGGGCGTGTCTCAGATCGCTCAGCGTATTTTCCTGTGTATTGGCAATCGGTACACGTAGTTGTCCATTGTCTTGCTGGACGCCGCGACGTGGATACCATCGAACGCCAGAGACTTCGTGGATTTTATCGTCTGTGATCAATTGTGCATCTGCGTATGCCATATCAATCCCCCAGCCAAATACCGTGAGGCAGCGGGCTGCCTCACGAATCGCTGTTTCTGTTTCAGGCTCACACTTATGAACCTGCCAGAGGTAGTGAATCACTGGCGGGTCAAGCATAAGCGTAGGACTAGATATTTTTTCCGTTAACCTGTTTTGCCGATCAGGTTTTTTGTCTGCATCGTTGTTTGGAACGAACCGTTTTGTGGTTTGCCCAGGGCGTGAACGCGGAGCAATGATGATCGGAGGGTCAAGTTTTTGCAGCCATTCGAGCGACTGGCCCAACGCTGAATCAAGCTCGCCCTGACGAGCAACGCCCGCAACGAGCGCCTGGAATAAGCGATACGGAGAAGGCGGCCATTCAGGCGGGCCTTCGCGAGCCAGCAGTCCGTGATAACGGTCGTCCAGCCAACGAACCGTGAGAAGAAGATGAATCATTTGCCCACCTCCGAAGAAGAATCAGAATTGGTTTCAGCGGCTGAACCCGCCTTTCGCGCATCTCTGAACTCTTTGATTTTCGTTTTGATTTCCTCAATTGCCGCATGCGAGTCATCGTGATTTTGAGACAGTGCAAGCAACTCTGCTGCGAGGGCTTGGGCTGCATCGGCAAGCGTTGTGTTCTCTGCCATCGCGCTGAGCAAATCGCTAACATCCTTGAGCGCCTCAATGTTTTTGGTAGGCGGCTGATTCTTTCCCGGCTTTTTGCCCAGCGCCTTCGCTGCCGCCTTCAAAGCCTCGCTAACGAGTTTGAATGGGTCTTTACCTTGCTCGTCATACCGTTTGATTGACGCCGCTGTGATTGGACCGAATTGCGAAATTTTCTTTCGCTCGTCCGCCGTTCGACTGAGATAGTTCTCGGCGACTCCTTTCTCAAACACCGCGTCCCGGTAATCTTTCTTCTCAAACTCAATACCGGCGACTTCAAAAAACTTCTTGGCTGCGCTTTCGGCGAACTCTTCGATCTGATTCAGGTCAAGGGGGGATAGCGTCTCGTCTTTGGCGCGGTAAATCAGCGTTGTCGTCGGAGTGCCTTTGAATCGCAGGTTGCACCCCTCTCGCAAGTTGAGGTCAGGTTCATACGCAGCAGCCACCAACGACAAGGCAAGGATGTATTCCTGCAAGGCTTTGGTTTCATCGCCAGTGGCTCCGCGAAGCTCGCGCACGGCAGCAAGATTTAAGTTCACGGTGCGAACAAGCCTGCTCTTTTCAGGAGTCAGCATCACCCCCCCGACGGTTTGTGTGCTGAGCGCGTGTTTCATCCCTTCGACGGAAAGTTTGTTGTCGTCGCTTTTCCCTTGATCATGTCTCTCATCAATTACCCCCACGCCAACGTAATCTGCGGCAGGTGTGTACTGTGCGGATTTACTTCGTTCCAACACATTTGTCGCGCGGATGTGAGCTTTCAGGATTCGCTGCCGTTTCTCATAAGTTGAGCGCGAGTCCCACACGCCGAAGACCAGCGATGTGGGGGCATACTTGGCAAGCTCAAAGTAGTTGCGCGACTTCGTAGCTTTGAATGCTTCGTGGAATCTATCTGCGAGCGAAGACATTCTCACGACCGCATCTGCCGCGCGATGCCCCGCATCAAGAAGGTTTACAGTCTGTGTGCCAACCTTGATTTCGATTTGTGGAACGAGCGCGCCGCCCTTGATCTTCTTGAATCTCGGCTCGATTCGGTTGCTCTGCGACTGCGGGCTATCAATCTCACACGAATTTGTGTCTTGTGAGCCAGCGGGAAACCTGTCTATGTTGTACCCCGGCTTCTGGTCTTCTTTCTTCTCGCTCTTGTCCGCCTTTGAATCAGGCGGCAACTCAATCGAAACGCGATAATCTCCATCGCGCACCGTATGCACGCGAGTTTTGTATGTCGTCATCGGATAAGTCGGCGGGAAGATAACCGGGTCTTCCTCATCAACAGGCCAAAGCGGTTGCTTGATGATGAGAGCGACTGGGCCGTCATCTGCGAGCCAAGCGGTAAATTGATTATTCATGTGTGACTCCTTGTTTAGGTTGTGCATGACCTAGCGCGGCGTACTGACCGCGGCTAATTACGGGAAGCTCATACCGTATTCCCCGTCCGAAAACTGCGAGACAAGCCATCGTTGACGCTACGAGTGCGCCTGCGGGGACGCTCCAAGTAGCGTAGGAAATGGAACTGCGATCAGCGGAAACCATCGGACGAAACCGCTGAAGTCCTATTGCGGAAAGTAATTCAATTGCCGGAGAGGAATTGACAGACAGCCCTTGCTCGTTCGGCGAAAAGCCCACATCCAGAGCGCTCCAAGCCGCAGCAGAATCAAATCCGAATCTGCCTTTGAGAGGATGGTGTAGTGAGAAGAGGTCAAATAACTCTTCATCCGTGGTGTTGGAAAGTATTTGCTGTAAGGCGCAGCGAAGCGGTAACCAAATTCGCAGTGGTGTTTGTTGCCCTGACCAGAAATTCCAAGGTGGTTTTGAAATCGCCTGTACCTTTCCATTTTTGAGTTTTACCTCCATCCAAAAATCAATCACCAATACTGCTGAAGCATCGTCAGCCAGAGTAAGTTCCAGCGGCGCGATGATTGGTTTGACGGGAATGTCGCCGCACACTTTGTCGAGCAAGCGTGGAGCGTTGCGAACCAACCGAGTAAGTAACTCGCGGAGAGTGCCTTCCATCCGCAAGTTGAAGGCAGTGGCGTCAAACCAACCTTCCGCCCCTGGCCAAAATCTGTCGGCCAGTTCCAACAACCCGCAACAGGCAAAAAATTGCCCTGGGTTGGTTACATCTACGCTAATGCGAAATGTCGTTTCGGAATTCATTAAGGCTGAACCTCCTTTTCGGTTGGCTCATCAATGGTTTTGCCTGGGTGAGCGCTGGCAAAGTAGTCGGAAGCGCGCACCAATGATTCGAGGTATGCCAAGCCCCAGCGTCCATACTTGCGTTGCAGGCGAGCAAAGCGTCGCGTGGTTTCAATCGCAAGCTCCGCAACGTCCTGACCGTTGTGTTCAGGGTCGAGGATTTCCTCCACAGGAAAGTGCGGACGAGAACGCCCGTGGTGGGCCACGATCAAGTGCAAAGCGAGATCGCGCATCTCTGGATTCAGCGCCATGAACTCAGCGTGAAGCTGGTGGTTGCCTTTGAGGACATCCAGCACTGAACCAAACTCATGCCGGTAATGATCTCGGAGGAATTCGCGCGGACGCAGCGCAGGTCTACCGTTGCGTGAGCCAGATTTTGCATAGACCTCATTTGGATAATCATCGTTGCCGAGACTGCGTTGCCAACGCTCACGGCGCTTCCCTAAATCGTGGCACCAAGCCGCCAGAATGACGGCTTTCGCCATTTCTTTTTGCGCCTCATCGCTTCGGGCCTTAAACAAGCGGCCAGCGATTTGGGTCGCACAACTTTTGACGTCATCCAAATGCAGCGGAAGTTCATAGGCTACCTTGCTATGTTCGTTCGTTGCTTCCGGCCTCTTCACGTACCAGCGCCATATTTTGGGCGGCTCGTCTTCTTCGTCATCAGGGCTTTCAATTCTGATTTCGTGTTCCAGCGCCATACCTCCTGCCAAGTCGTCAGGCTCATCGTTCCACAAACGAACGCGGCGCTTTTTCGCGCGCTCCTTGTCCTCGTACCATTCATCTGCCACGTCATATTGAATTTCGTTGGCGGCATCCGTTGGCTGATTGGCTTCACTTTCTTCACTCGCTTTTGATTGCTTGCGCGCAACAGTGCCATCGAGCATTCCATCTTTCGTCAAGCCGCCAACCAGTGGCGGCAAGAGAACAGTCGTGTAATTGATGGCGGCCTTATCGCCATCGGTCAGACCTTTAAGTGTAGCGACAAGAATCTGATCTCGCGCATCCACAATCCATACCGGGGCTTCTGGGTGCTTAGCGGCGAGTGCCTGAAGATGTTTAAAGGCGCGATTGCTCTGGTCTCGCAACAGTTCGTGCGGTTTGAGCGGATAGTCGTCTAGCAAATCTTTGAGTCGGTCTTCGGCTCGGTAACGTTCGAGTAGCGCGCCGGTAATGACTTCAACCTCTTCGCGCCAAGCGACATAGGTTTCCGGCGGTTGCCACTCGCTAATGCCGTGCAGGTACGGCTCAACAGCCGGTCGGCCAGGAAGTTTTTCGCGGATGGTAGTCAGCGCCCAAGCGTCGAAAAGAATATCGGTTACAGGCAGGATATCTGGCGACGGTGCAAACGCTGCGCGACAATCATTAGGGTCGAGCTTGCCCAATGCCCAAGGGCTGGCGTCACCGTCGAGCCGCTGCAAGAGTTCAAGCGTTTTCTGCTGTCGCCGGTGAATCTCCTCCATCGTGAGCGTGCCGTTCTTATCTTTCTTGCCAAATAGCTCTGGAACAACAATGTCTATACGGGTGTCGTCGCAGTCACCAAAGCGATTCACTCGGCCTAAACGCTGGGCCATGCTCTCGAACGTAGACAAATCACAGACCATGTGATCAGCCGAGATGTTTACGCCCACTTCGCCCGCACTGGTGCAAACCAGATAGACAGTCCCGCTGGCTGGCGTGATGTCGTCACTGCGATTGGAATTCGGCAGAAAGCGTTGGAAGACAGGCTTCTTCACTAAGGCGTCGCGCTCCAGCCCTCGCAGCGTGCCGGTCAATCGCTCGGTTGATTCTTTCGGTAATTTGTTGGCGACCTTCCCCACCTCCTCAACTGTCCGCAGGAAAATCAGTACAGCCCGCCCTGAATCCTTATGTTCTAACGCGAGGCGCACGATCTGTTCGGGCAGCTTGGAAGCATCGTCATTAGTATGCAAATGAACAGTCTTCTTGGCTTTCTGTCGCCGCCAAACGTGATGAATCGGTTCAGTCGGCGGATCAGGGATGACTTCAGGCGGATTCTTTTCTTCATCAGTAAGACCAGACTGTTTTTCGGTTTCCTCTTTCCGCCGCGATGTTGCCGTGAGTTCCATCACACGAAGCTTGGGCCAAGGCAGGCGTTGTGACCGCTCGCCTTCCTGTTGCTCTTTTTCGATAGCAACCAGCAACTCCTGAAACGCTGGTTCCAGGTGCGCTTCGTCATGCACGAGCAAAACATCCTGTCCAAGAAGCCCAGCGTGCAACGGCTTTGCCTTAAAACCCACGCCATAGCCGCTGAAAAGCAATCGGCTCCCGATCATATCCACAGTGCCGCAAATGACAGCAGGGCGCGAAGGGTCGGCTGACCATTCGTGGTTGTCGGCAAACTGCCCGCGCAAAGTGCTGATGGCCAATTGCTGAGCGTGCTTAGGGAGGCCTTCCAGCTTGCATAGATTCTTGCGGATTTTTTCAACTTCATCGGTTGTCTGATCTACAACCGTTCGACGATTTACAACATAGACCAAGCGGCGAGGCGCTTTATCAGGATGATTTATCAGGACAATCAACCATATCGCGATAATGGATGTCTTGCCTAACCCCGTCGCTAAGTTGCAAGAATGAGGAGGTTCGCCTTTAGCAACCCACTTCTCATAAAGATCAATCTGCCACGGAAACGGAGCGTGATCTGTTAGCGTTTTGAATGTAGTTGTGAAGGTCGTATCAGCCATTGAATTTCCTTTCGTGCTTAGCTTTCTGCTGTTTCATACAGCCTCAATGTCCCTCTCAAGCTCTCCCTCACCATCTCCCGCAACTTTCCCGGTTCCACTACTATCGCGTGCTCGCCGTACTGCATTACCCATCGCGCAACCTGCTCCAACGCCGCCTCACTCGTTTCAAACGTCACGCGCAACCGCCCGTCGGGAAGCTCATGTGGCTTATGTGTCGAATGGAATTTCCTTTCGCGGGCGTAGCGGGCTTGGTAAGCGTCGAACTCGACTTCCACGACCACGTCTTTGCCGCCTCGGAACATGCCGAAGCCGCGTCGCAGATAGCGTTCTTTCTCCTCCGGCCAATCATCAGGCAGGCTGAAAGTGCGGTGGGTCTCGGTGATCTTGCTGATTCGCCCGGCGTGGAAATCTTTGATCTGATCGTTGTCTGAATGATCGCGGCAGACGGCGTACCACTCGCCCAGATGGTTGTGCACGAGCAGCACGTCCACGTCGCGTTCAGTGTGGGCGTTGCGATGCTGCGAATAGTAGTGAATGTGGAGCGTCTGGCGATGTGTGGCGGCGGTGGCCAGTTTGCGCAGAATTTCAGGCGAAGCGTCCAGCACCGGTTCCGGCGCGAAGCTGATGGCGTCTTCCAGCGCGCCCAGGTCTACCACTACTTCATCGGGTAGGAACGCGGCCAATCGGCGCAGGGCGCTGCGGGCAAGCTGGACTTCGGAGGTCGCGCTCAGGCGACGCAGGATGCGTTCGGCGGCGAAGAAACAGATCAACTCGCCTTCGGTCAGGCGGATGGGTGGAAGCCGCCACGCCGGGTCGGTGAAATAGAAGCCGTTCTTTTCGCGGTCGAATTCCAGGGGCGCATCCCAGTCGTCCTTCAGCGCCCGCAGGTAATCTTGTACGGTGCGCGGAGTACGCTCAGCGATGCGCGCCAGGTCGGCTTTGTTAGGGTAACGGCCTCGTTGAATCTCCGCGCAGAGCTTATTCAGCCGATCGTAGGCGTGGAGGTGAACACGTTGCGGCGGCGTTTTGTTGGGGCTTTTGCTGGTCATAGGCGAAGGATACGGAATGCGGGGAGAAATCTATCTTCTCCCTGACCTTGAAAGTCGAAAAAATTCTCAATGGCAAGCATCTCTCGGTTTCGGTCACGCCCATCGTAGATGAGCGCGTGGACGTTGAACTGAATTTGATCTCTCGCGCAGCCACTTGTACTGCTGAAATGTTTGGCGCGAGTCGAATGGGGCTGTTGTTGTCGCCGCCGATAGAGTAGTTCTAACTCGTCGGCGCGTAAAGAAAATTTCGACCTGTGCGGACGAAACCGAATCCCGCCGACGGAAGTCGGCGGATTCTTCAAGTCCAACCTATCCAAAGGCCAATGACCTCGAATCCTGCCGACTTCCGTTGGGGGGCTTTCAGCCTTCGCAAGCCGTTCGCACAGGTCAGAAAAATATCCGAAAAGACGAAGGTGGAGAGATGGGTTGGGTTTGGGCGACTACAGAGGCAGTCTCAGTCGCGCTTCGCGCCCCCTTCCAGCCGCGCGGTTTTCGAGCGCCGGCATTCCGCCGTGGCCTTCGGCGATCTGGCGGCTGAGCGCCAATTCGATCCCCGATTCGCCGTTATCGCTCGAATTTGAAAGCGTAGCGCAACAGGAATACATGGCCGCGCGTCGAATATTTTCGGTCAGCTTGACGGCCAGCCAGGAGCTTTCAACGCCATCAGGCCGCAATCGGCCAGGCCGTGATGAAGCTGATACCGGAGAACACCAGAAACCTGCTGCCACAGAACAGGCATTGAAGCGAATCACGCTGGCTCATCGCCGGAAGCGGGGATCAAAAGGGAACGGCTGTGGTGGGCTAATGGTGAGCCAGGCGAAGTCCGCGTGGCGCGGGTTGATCAGATAATTGAATTCCGATGGAACGATCACCGAAGGAACAGCAAGTACCAGCGAGGATAAGCTCCGCAGCCAGTCCGAGCCGATTTCCTGAAGGCGCACGGGAGCCGGATCGTCTCGCCAATCTGTGGGCAGGTCTGCTATGTGGATGGGTTCGATCTTGAGTCCGGGTGGGGTTGTCGCCGGGATGGCCGCGAAATCCTGCGGTGGAATGGGCGCCCGATGATGCGCCAGCACCTCCAGCACGGCGAGTGAAAGCGTGGCCGAGCAATAGACCATTGGCTGTCCCTTGTGATTCCAACGCCCGCCGTATAGCTTGGCGCCTTCGCCGTCAAAAGCGGAAGGGGCAAATGGCGTGCGGCAAAGTCGCCAAACTTGCATCAGCTAAAGACTCCGTGTTCGATGCGACCGAGAAGGTCGCTGACCATCTGCGCGCCTTCGTCTGTGTCCAGCATCGAAAGCGGCGTCTCAAAACCGAGCGCCGGAATCTGCTCTTTCAACCAGCGTTCGGCCGCCTGGCTCGAGCCTAAAACCTCTTCGGCCCGGGCCGCCACACGAGCGACACGGTACAAGCGATCCGATTCGGATTTGCTGAGAATTTGTTGCTCCCGCCGCCGCGCCAGCGTCCGGTCGGAGATGTCGAGCAGCGATTGCAGTTGTGAGAGCGGGATGTGATAGCGACGCTGGAGCGATTCTAAAGCCGAAAACTTCAATCCGGCGCGGACCTGCGCTTGCAGCGAATAGCGCTCCGCCTTCTTTAATCCCAGCGGCTTCGCGCCTCCCAAGACATCAATTATTCGTTCCTGTGGTGTCATGCGGTAAAACTCCTTTCGTAATTTGGCAGGAGTTTACCGACAAAATACAAATCGCACAAGAAAGCCGGCTTGTGCTGTTCAGGCTCCACGGAGAGATTCGCGGTATTGGGAGGGCGCTACTCCGATGCGGCGTTTGAAGGTTCGGGTGAAATGGCTCTGGTCGCAAAAGCCCGCCGCCAGAGCGATCTCGACGATCGGCGTTTCGGATGAGGCCAGCTCGTGACAGGCGTATTCAATCCGCAATTGCCGCACGTAATCTCCGACCGTGCACTGGTAAGACTTATGAAACACCTGAGCCAGATGAACCGGATGCACGCCGACGTTGTGAGCCACCTCGGCCAGTGTCAGGTGTTCCGTGAATCGCCCGTGCAAAAGTTCTCGGGCCTGCTGGAGCCAGCGTGGGGAGTGGTTGGCGCTGACCTGGATGTTCTGGCGCGAGGCTTCGCCGATCATTTCGAGCATCAGCCCTTCGATGACCAGCGCGGAGGCCCCGTCCATCAACGTAAATTCTTTGTAGAGCCGCCGGGCCAGCAGCTCGAGGGCTCCGCCGTAAAATTCGGTTGGGCCGTCCACCACGGCCGTGTGCTGGCGCAATGGTTCAAGCCATTCCGGAGCAATCTCGATGATGAAGGATCGCCCACCCGAATCGTGGAAATGTTCCGCGTGCGTTTCGTTCGCCGGGTGGAAGAGCAGCGCCGATGAACGACACTCGCGGGTCTTTCGGCCATAAGTTTCGGTGTAATCGCCCTGGACGACGAAGCAGAATAAGGCTTGCTTGTGCGAGTGCCTGGGAGTGTGGAAACGCGCCGGGTAAACACGCTCCGACAGATCGAAGCTCGATATCTTACGGCTTCTCAAAATCTCGCCATATAGGCTGCCAGGTGGCAATTGCAAGGGCATAGGAGCTTCTCCTTAACTGATTCGGAGCTTTCCCAAACAACGCTAGCCTTATTTACGCTCAATTCAATCGTGCTGGTTAGTTGATAAATCTACGGCTGACACATCAAAAATAAGAGTGAAACCTACTGTGTCACTTCCAAAATTGAATATTGTATACAATGCGCCCGGCGCTCCCGTCAAAGCTATTTTGCCGGATAAGGGAAATAATGTTTAGCCGGTTGATCCTGATGCCAGGGCGCATTCGTAAAAGCAGGAAACCACGACCGCTTCAATGGAAAATGGCTGGCGGAAAAATGAAGAGCGACGCGCTTTCATCTTCATTTTTCCACCAGCCATTTTTACGCCAGCGCTGACTGCGGCTCCGATTGCCTACCCGCCAAGACCGCTTATTTCCAGCGAAACTGCCGCAGCCTGAATGGTCGCTGCAATGCGCGCCGCGTCGTGAACCTGGTCTTCGCTGAGACCGCCATTGACGACCACCTGCTCGTGCGAGCGCACGCACATTTCGCACCCATTGATCGCGCTGACGGCCAGGCAGAACAACTCGAAATCCGCTTTGGCGCCCAGCGGCTTGCCGATCCAATTCATTCGCAGCCGCGCGGGCTTCGACGAGTAGCTCTCTTTGCCGACCATATGCCGGAAGCGGTAGTAGACGTTGTTCATCGCCATCAGCGAGGCGGCAGCCTTGGCGTCTTCGAGCACCTTGGCCTCAACCTGGCCCCGCGCGTCCGCGAAGACGGCCTGGGCGACCTCGGCGTTGCGCGTGGCAATCGCCGACGCCACCGCCGTCCCCCACATCTGGTCGTTGGTCAGTGTGGATGATTGAAAAACGGATTGCAGATTCAACCTGGCGTCTTTCGCCGCGTCGGGCAGCGACTCGCGCAGCTTCTCGATTTGACTCATTATCTCCCTCTCTTCTCCTGCTTGATTTATTGATTGGCATTCAATGATATTTCCTGTCCCTCATTCTTTCTGCTTTGCTTTCCGCCAACAGGAAAATTCGGGACAGGAAAATCACGTGTGGATTATTTCCCGAAGTCCTCCACTAGGCAGCTTTGCCCAGCGTCTTCTCGCCCTTCTCCCAATTGCACGGGCAGAGTTCGTCGGTCTGCAACGCGTCGAGCACGCGCAGCGTTTCGTCAACGTTGCGGCCCACCGACAGATCGTTGACCGTCACCCACCGGATGATCCCGTCCGGGTCAACGACGAACGTCGCACGCAACGCCACGCCCTCTTCCTTGTGCAAAACGCCCAGCGCCGACGCCAGCTCACGCTTCGTGTCCGCCAGCATCGGGTACGGCAGGTCTTTCAAGTCGGGGTGGTTATTGCGCCAGGCCAAGTGAACGAAATGCGTGTCCGTGCTCACGCCCAGCACCTGCGCGTCGCGGTCATTGAAATCCCGGTTGCGTTTGCCGAACTCAGCGATCTCGGTCGGGCAGATGAACGTGAAGTCCATCGGCCAGAAGAAGACCACTCGCCATTTGCCCCGGTAAGTTCCTTCGGTGATCTCCTGAAACTCTTTTCCCTTCTCCAGGCTCACCACGGCCTTCAAATTGAAATTCGGAAATTTGTCTCCAACTGTCAGCATTCGATTTCTCCTTTTAGATATAGTGCAAATTTAGATTAAGTCTAATAAGTTGGCCAAAAATTCAGGGGCGGCGCCCGCCCCGTCTTTTGGCGTTTCGGAATTACTTTTTCTTCTGGCAACCAGCGCAAAGCCCTCGCAATGTAACCTCGAAAAGCTCCACCTTCTGACCGCCGGATAAAGAGCCGAGCTTCATTCCTCCGACCAACTCGCGATCAACGTCTTCGACCTTGCCGCATTTGCGGCAGACGAAGTGATGATGGCTGCCGGTGTTCGGGTCGAACCGGACGTGCCCGCCCTCGAAGACCTCTTTCACCAATCCCTCTTCCTTCAGCCAGTTAAGCGTGTTGTAGACGGTCGCCCGCGAAGTCATCGGGAATTTGCGATTGACGGCTTGCAGAATCTCATCCGCCGTCGGGTGATGATGCGCCGATTGCAGATAGTCAACGATGGCGCGCCGCTGCGGGGTCATCTTGAACCCGCGCGACTGCGTCATCGTCTCCACAATTGTTCTCTGCAATCTCGACATCGGCGCTTAGACTAAATCTAAATTGAGATACTGTCAAGCTAGAAATCCGGCTCCCAAATTTTCGTCAGGTCGAGCGTGAAGCCCGGCAGAACCGGATCGCCGCTGAGCATCGCGGGGTTATCCAGGACTTCGACTTCAGCGTCGGCGCGGTAGACGTAGACCTTGCGCTCGATCGGATCAATCAGCCAGCCGAGTCTCGCGCCGTTGGCGATGTATTCCTGCATCTTTTCCTTCAGCCGCTTCAACCGATCAGTGGATGATCGAAGCTCAAGCACAAAGTCGGGGCAGAGGGGGAAGTACTCCTTTCTCTGTTTCAGACTGAGCGCCGCCAGCCGCGAGCGTTCGACCCAAGACGCGTCG
>Ga0187893_10010913_pt1 | contig 13346 bp, 13 predicted proteins | sample MA1701074metaG_FD_139574 | JGI IMG/M metagenome (GOLD analysis project Ga0187893, IMG submission 139574) | White microbial mat communities from a basaltic lava cave in the Kipuka Kanohina Cave System on the Island of Hawaii, USA - MA170107-4 metaG ...
GGTGTCTCGTCAGAGAGTTTGTTCAGGCGTTCGATCGGGATGCCGATGCCGCGACGGCCAGCCACAGCGGTCAGATGGATGATTGCGTTGGTCGAGCCGCCGATCGCAAGCAGCACGCGCAGCGCGTTCTCGACCGACTTTTCCGTGATGATCTCCGAGGGACGCGGGCCTCTTGTCCTGATCATTTCCACCGCGCGCACGCCCGTGGCTTCCGCCGCGCGCGCGCGGTCCGCATGGACCGCAGGAATCGTCGCCGTGTCGGGCAGGGTCATGCCCAGAGCCTCGGCGACACACGCCATGGTGCTCGCCGTACCCATCACTGCACAGGTGCCAGCGGTGGTGGCAAGGTTGCCTTCAATTTCGTCAATGCCCGTATCGCTGACTTCGCCGGCGCGAAATTTGGCCCAGAATCGCCGGCAATCCGTGCAGGCACCCAGGCGCTCGCCCCTATAGGGCATCGCCATCATCGGCCCGGTGACTAGCTGGATGGCCGGCACGTCGGCGGAAGCCGCACCCATCAGTTGCGCCGGCACCGTCTTATCACAGCCGCCGACCAGCACAACTGCATCCATCGGCTGCGCCCGCACCATTTCCTCCACGTCCATCGCCATGAGATTGCGGAACATCAGGCTCGTGGGGCTGAGGAACACCTCGCCCAGCGATATGGTCGGAAAGTCGATCGGCAGTCCGCCGGCCCCGAGCACACCGCGCTTCACCGCCTCGGTCAGCTCCGGGACATAACGATGGCAGTTGTTGAAACCGCTCGCCGACGTGGCGATGCCGACGATCGGCCGTTCGAGCATGTCCTTGGAGTATCCCATCGAACGCGCGAACGAGCGGCGAAGGTAGGCCGCGAACTCCGGATCGCCGTAATTGGTGAGGTTGCGGCGCATTCCGCGCTTGTCGTTTTCAGCCATTGGATATCGGCAAACCTTTCCCAACACGAGAGCCGCGAGACACACCAAAAGAGGAACGGGAATTGCGGCCTGGATTTTTCTTCACTTCACTATTTACCCTTCGCTGCTCTTTCACCTTCACGTCCTCACGGTTTTTCCGCCTTGTCACCGCCTTTCACTCGGCCCTCGGCCCTGGCCCTTGCGTTTGCCTCCTCACCAGCCACCAGCCACTTGCCGCTGTTTTTCCCCCTTCATTTTTCATGCTCGCCTGCTGCCGATTGTATGATAGTTTTTGCGATGTACCGCAACAACCAACGGAGCATGGCCATGCGTAACCTCGTTGCCTTCTTGATATTGATCCTCGCTTCCTCTCTGGCGCATGCGCAAACCGCGCAAGGTGTCGCCGATGTCAAGGGCACCAGGGTGAACCTCGATGCCCGCGCCTCCGTTGAAGTGGACAACGATGTCATGCGCGCCACTCTTTTCGCCGAAATGGAAGAGTCCGATCCCACCCGTCTGGCCGACAAGGTCAACCGGGCTACCAATGACGCGCTGAAACTGGCGCGAGGATTCACCGGGGTGCGGGCCAGGACCTCTGGTTACACCACCTATCCGGTGATCGACAAGGAAAAGATAGCGCGCTGGCGTTCGCGCTCGGAGATTTCAATCGAGGGCGAAGACTTCAGGCGAATGGCTGAAGCGCTTGGCAAACTGCAGGCAATCATGCGCCTTGGCGCCGTGGAATTTTCAGTTTCGGCGGCAGCGCGCGCCAAGGCCGAGGAGGCGCTTACCCAGACCGCCATCGCGGAGTTCCTGCGCAAGGCTGAACTCGTGTCCAAAGGTTTCAAGGGCACGGGATTCAATGTTCTGGACGCGTCGGTGTCCACCGACGCCGGCTTCATTCCACCGCGCCCGATGATGGTTAAGTCGATGTCCGCTGCTGAATCCGTTGCGGTCCCGGAAATCCAGGGCGGCACCAGTCGCGTGGCGGTCTCCGTCACTGGCACGATCCTGATCCCACGTTAATACGTTTCACGTGCGTGACTCAGGGTAGCGTGATCGTTGTCGATCATGCGCGAGCAGAAAGTGAACACGCGCCGAGGAATCGACCGAGGTGCCGGCTTTTCGCCGTTTCTTCGGGTCAAGCCTGTGACCTGAGCGTCGCAGGTCACCGATGGCGACGGTAGCCTTCGTTTCGCGGTGCCGCCTGGCGGGTGTGAACGGAGCGAATGGCTAAGCCCGACTCTTGTACAGGCCCCATAAGTCCGGAAGATACCTGCGCCGCCCCGTCGCTCTGGAGTGCCTCGCCCCCGACCACCCGTATCGACCTCCCGCCCCTCTGGCAAAGAAACGATATTTCATATTCCAGAGGGCTGCGGGCGTAACGGAGAATCCCGGGGCTTGAACTCGCCGTCCGTTCGGAGACTTCCGGCCTCGTTGACCGTCCCAATTGGTAACATGGCATAGGCCGTGCTTCAATATCATGAAGCTTCGACCTCAACGTGAATCAGGATATGTTGCGCCGCATTCCAGGCTCGATCGGCATGGCCCTCGCTCGCTATCTGAGCACGCCGGTCGCCAATTACCGGCCGTTAACGACTTCGGCCCCCAGTCAACTTGCGTCCACGCTGCGTCCCGCGGACGTCTTGCTCGTCGAAGGCAACACCCGCGTCAGCAACGCGATCAAGTACCTGACTCAGTCAACGTGGTCGCACGCTGCGGTATATGTCGGCGCGATCCCGGACGCCTTCATTTACGGCAAAGACGAGCCGGTCCTGGTCGAAGTAGACATGGTGAACGGTGTCACAGCAGTGCCGCTGAGCACATACGCGGCGTTCCATACACGGATCTGCCGCCCGGCGGCGCTCACGAATGAGGATGCCAAACGCGTTGTAGAGTACGTGGTATCGCGCCTCGGCCAAACATACGATCTGAAGAATCTGATCGACCTTGCGCGCTATTTGTTGCCCACGCCCCCGCTGCCCAGGCGCTGGCGCCGGCGGATGATGGCGCTCGGCAGCGGCGACCCGACCAAGGCAATATGTTCGACCCTGATCGCGCAGGCGTTTCAGTCGGTGGGCTATCCGATTCTGCCGGACATGATCCGGCGACGCGACGACCCCGGCGCAGATGACCACAACCGGGAGATCCTGACGATTCGCCATTTCAGTCTTTATTCACCGCGCGACTTCGACATCTCCCCCTACTTCGAGGTCGTCAAGCCCTCGATCGAGCATGGCATCGCCTATCGCAGCACCGAAAAGAAACAGGCGCCCGCTGCAATCAGCGCAGAAACACAATCGGCCGCGGCAAGCCCGGTGCCCGATGACCTGGGCCTCGCTCCGGAACCCATTACCCGCTAAGCAGGCGTGATGGCGCCACCGAACTGCCGGCTCCGATGAACTGCGTGAAGCCATTCGCGGCACACGCGATCTCTACGGGAAGGTTGCGCGAAGTTCCCTAACGCTGCCAGCGGATCTCTTCCGCGGTACCCCGTCCGACGACCGCAAATTCCAGATCGCGGGGCGTCTCAGATTGCGTGTCGGATAACGGGACGCGCCCGGCCATGATCTCGGCGAATTCCTGTGGATAGAGCGGCAACTGTTCGGGATCCGCGAAACCCGCCGGGAACAGCGGCTGGGTGGTCACCGGATCGTACTTATCCGTAGCGCCCAGTGTGTGCAAAAGCTCGTGCGCGACGATCACGTTATTTTCTTCCGTCATATGGCTGACCGCAAATACGTTTGCCAGCCCGATCAGGCCCTCCTTCAATCCGACCGAGTGTTCCAACTGCCGGCGGGTCGCCGGATCATGGAACACGGCGAAAATTCGTATGTCGGGCCTCGATCCCGAATAGTCGTCGTTGCGCCATGCCCAGAAGCGCAGCTTCAGGCTCCAGATGATGATGCTGGCGGTGGAGCCGCCCCTGGGCGGAGGCGGCGGGAGCGTCGCAACCTGCGGCCCCAGGTAAACATCGATCGGAGTGACGAGATCGACTTTGTATCGCTGCGCCTCGCGGCGCATGAAGTCCCTGATCGAAGCGAAGGATTCGCTGGAAATTGAACGAATGTATGCCGCCGTAGTGTCGCGCCGGTCGCCGTTGATTGGATAGACCACGACGTCGAGCGTGCGTTGCCAGGACTGGGTGCGCGATCGGGTCTGCCATGCGCCGACGGCGACGGTCGCCAGCACGAACAGCAGTACCGCGACGCGAATCGCTTTCGCCATTCCGCGCGCTGCTCAAATACGCTCGATGATGGTCGCCGTGGCCTGGCCGTGGCCGATGCACATGACTTGAAGTCCGAGTGTGCCTCCGCTGGCTTCCAGGCCTGCCACCAGCTTGGACATCAGCCCGGCGCCGGTGGCGCCCAACGGATGTCCGTGGGCGATGGCACCGCCCCAGGGATTGACCTTGCCCATGTCCGGATGGATTTCCCGTGCCCAGGAGAGCACCACCGCCGCGAAGGCTTCGTTGATTTCGATCCAGTCGATATCCTTGATGGAGACGCCCGCTTTTTTCAGCGCCAGTTCGGTCGCTGGAATTACGCCGGTAAGTTGCATCATCGGATCTGAACCGACAGCAACCCGGGCGCGGAAACGCGCCTTCGCCTTGAAACCGTCGGCTGCCGCAACGTCCCTGTTGGCGACCAGCACCGCAGCAGCCCCATCCGAGATCTGGCTGGAATTGGCTGCGGTGATCACGCCGTTTCCGTCAGGACGAAACGCCGGCTTCAACGAAGCCATCTTGGCCTCGTCGATCTGTGCCCTTACGCCTTCATCACGCTCCAGCCGCATCGCCTGGCCTTCGGGCGTTACCGCCTGCACCGGCAACAGCTCGCTGTTCGAGCGCGCCTTCTGAGCCTGCGCGGCGCGGTGGTGGCTTTCCCTGGCAAAGTTGTCGAGCATCTGCCGCGACAGGCCCCACTTTTCCGCGATACGTTCCGCGCTTTCCCCCTGGTGAATCAATTCGTGGCGCTGGAACAGCTCTGGATTCAGCGCTTCGAAGCCGTTGACGGTCCGGCCAAGGCCTATGTCTAGAAACATCGGCGCGCGCGTCATGCTCTCTACGCCGCAACCAATTACGTAATTCATGTCGCCGGCCGCCACGGCCTGCGCGGCAAAGTGCACAGCCTGTTGGCTTGAGCCGCACATGCGGTTCAACGACACGCCCGGCACTTTCACCGGCAACCCGGAGAGCAGCACCGCCAGCCGTGCGGGATTGGCGCCCTGCTCGCCTGCGAGCGTCACCGTGCCGTCGATCACGTCCTCTATCTTTTGCGGGTCGATGTGCGATCGCTCGATGAGGCCATCGATCGCATGTGCCAGCAATGTATCGGGCCGCTGTTCGCGCAGCGCCCCGCCGCGCCTGCCGAAAGGCGTGCGCACCGCTTCGATAATGACTGCTTCATTCATGACGACCTCCAATAAGCCCTTTGGCCACAGAGGACACGGAGGAAGGGCGAGAAAACAGGCGCGGGTAAATACCATTCCGCGCTAGACGAGCCATTGCAGCGAAAATTGGCAGCAAACGCACAAGAAGCGTCTTTTCGCTCATATTCTCAGTATATTTTCCCTCATTGCTGCTATTCCTCTGTGTCCTCTGTGGCCAGCTGGTTTCAGGTCTTGGTGACCAGGACAACCTTGCCGGTGACGCGCTTGTTGAGCACTTCGTTCAGCGCTTCTGCGGCGCGTTCCAGCGGATAGGTGGCGTGTATGTGCGGCCTGACCTTGGCAGCCGCGTACATGGCCATCAGATCATAGTTGTTTTCGCGATTGCGCTCGGGTTCGTTTCTGGTAAATGCACCCCAGAACACACCCACGATGGCACAGCCCTTCAGCAGTGTCAGATTCAACGGCACTTTGGGAATGTCACCGGCGGCAAAGCCCACCACGAGGAAGCGGCCGTTCCACGCCATGTCGCGCAAGGCCGGCTCCGAATACGGTCCGCCGACCGGGTCGAATATCACGTTGATTCCCTTGCCGGCGGTGATCGCCTTGATCCGCGCCCGCAAGTCCTCGGTGCCGTAATTGATCACCTCATCGGCACCATTCTGCCGGCAGATCTGCAGTTTGGCGTCGTTCGACGCAGCAGCGATGACCTTTGCGCCCAATGCTTTGCCCAGCTGTACCGCCGCCAGCCCCACACCTCCCGCGGCGCCAAGTACCAGCAACGTTTCACCGGCCTTCAGGTCGGCGCGATCCTTGAGAGCATGATACGAGGTGCCGTAAGTCAGCACGAATGCAGAGGCCGGTACGAAATCCATCGCAGATGGCATGGGAATCGTCCGGTCCGCCTCGACCGCGATCTCCTCGGCGAATCCGCCCCAGGTATTGAACGCGATGACCCGATCGCCGCGCTTGATCCGGGCGACGCCCTCGCCTACATCCTTGACCACGCCGGCGACCTCCCCGCCGGGGGAGAACGGCAGCTCCGGCTTGAACTGATACTTGCCCTGGATGATCAGGGTATCGGGGAAATTGACCCCGCATGCCTTCACGCTGACTACAACCTGTCCCGGCGCCGCCTTCGGTGACGGCACCTCCTCGACAACCAGCTTCTCGGGCAATCCGAGTTCTTTACACAATACCGCTTTCATCTGAAAACGAACCTCTCTTGACACGAAGGGTCACGAAGGAAAACACGACGGGCACGAAGGAGAATCTACATTACAACTCTCTTTATACCCTGACGCATGTGAAGAACATTGAAATTTAGCAGATAGCCCAACGAGAATGTTCCGAGCCTGAGGTAAGTCACGACTTGTGCAAGATGAATCGGCAGAAGCTTCTCCACTGCCTTGACCTCGACTACCACAAGTTCCTCTACCAGTAGATCCAGCCGATATCCGGCTTCGATTCGTTGTCCTTCATATTCCAGGGGTAAGGACTTTTGCCGTTCGACCATCAGCCCGGACCGACCAAGATCGCTGGTCAGGCAAAGTTCGTACGCCCCTTCGAGCAATCCTGGTCCCAATGCGGAGTGCACACGCATTGCCGCGGCAAGAATTTGCCTGCCAACTTCTTCCACTGCTGCAGCCTTGTTCAGGACCATTTTTCAGCCTTCCTTCGTGCCCTTCGTGTTTTGGCTGCGGCGCAACGTTGCACTCGCGTGAAACGTTAGCCTCCGCCCCAACAAGCCGCACTACAGCGTGTTGTCTTCGTGTCCCTTCGTGTTCGCGCGTGTCAGCTTCTTAGAATTTTTTCGACCTGGCGCCAGCCGGCTTCGGCCATCGGCCGGGCGCGCTTGCCCTGCTCCATCGCGTGCGCGCTTGCCGCGGTGCCGTCCTTGACCCGGCCCATGATGCCCTGAAGTATCCCCGCCAGGCGGAACATGTTGTAGGCCATGTAGAAATCCCAGTTCGGAATGTGACTCCTGCCGGTGCGCCTGCAATATGTGGCGACATACTCCTCCTCGGTCGGTATGCCGAGCGCCCGAAAGTCGATTCCGTTCATGCCGCGGAACTGACCCGGCGTAAGCCGCCACGACATGCAGTGGTACGCGAAATCCGCGAGCGGGTGTCCGAGTGTGGACAGCTCCCAGTCGAGCACCGCGAGAATTTTCGGCTCGCGGGGATGGAAAATTACGTTGTCCATCCGGTAGTCGCCATGGACTATGGTGGTTTCGTCACCGGCGGGGATGTTCTTCGGCAGCCACTCGATCAGATTTTCCATCGCTTCGATGCGCTCGGTTTCGGACGCGCGGTACTGCTTGTGCCAGCGATTGATCTGTCGCTCGATGTAGTTGCCCGGCTTGCCGTAATCGGCGAGATGGGCCTTGACATAGTCCACCTTGTGAAGCGCGGCGATTACGCGGTTCAACTCGTCGAAGTACGCCGCGCGCTCGCCCAGGTTGATTGCTGGCAGTGCCGGATCCCACAGTACACGGCCCTCGACGTAGTTCATGATGTAGAACGCCGTGCCTATCACCGCGTCGTCTTCGCACAGGCAATAGGTTTTCGCAACCGGTACGTCGCTGCCGTGAAGCGCAGTGATGACGCGGTACTCCCGGTCCACGGCGTGAGCCGACGGCAACAACTTTCCCGGTGGCTTGCGGCGCAGGACGTAGCGCTTGCCGCCTGCCGTCAGCCTGAAGGTGGGATTGGACTGCCCGCCCTTGAACTGCTCGACTTCGAGATTTCCGGAGTAGCCCGCCACATGCTCGTGAAGATAGCGTTCCAGGTTGGCCACGTCGAAGCGATGCCGCTCCTGGACCGGCATGGTGCCGATGAACTCCTCGTTCATGAACCTCTCTCCCCCGCTGTCAGTGAGCCCGGCGAGAATACCATCCGCGATCGAGGCCTGCCAATGCGCCCACGGCGGTGAAAAGTCGCATGCTAGAATCGCTGCGTTTTTTTCGTTCGATCACGCCGATGAAAGAGTTCGAGGACCGCGTCGCTGTCGTAACCGGGGGAGCAAGCGGTCTTGGCCGCGCAATGGCTCTGCGCTTTGCCCGCGAAGGCATGAAGATCGTTCTGGCCGACGTCCAGCCCGATACTCTGAAGAAGACCGAAGCCGAGTTCGAACGGGCAGGTATCCAGGTTCTGGCGGTGCGAACCGACGTCTCGAAGGGCAAGGACGTCGAGGCGCTTGCCGAAAAGGCATTCAAGACCTTTGGTGGCGTTCACATTCTGTGCAATAACGCCGGCGTCGCTCCCGGAGGTACTGTTTGGGAGCAAACGGAGAAAGACTGGGAATGGACGCTGGGTGTCAATGTATGGGGCGTGATTCACGGTATCCGCGCATTCGTTCCGCGCATGCTCCAGCAGAACGTGGAATGCCACATCGTCAACACTGCGTCGGTGGCCGGACTGCTTTCGCTGCCGGGGATGAGCGTGTATTGCGTTTCCAAGCACTCGGTGGTCACGCTGACGGAGTGCCTGCACCATGACCTGGTCGAGTTTGGCGCAAAGATCGGGACTTCGGTGCTTTGCCCGGCCTACGTCCCCACCGGAATATCCGATTCGGAGAGAAACCGTCCTGAATCGTTGCGCGAGGACAAAAAGAAAAGCGCGGAGGATTTGAAGCGCGAGGAGCGGCTGCGCCACGCCGTGCAGTCGGGGCGCATTTCCGCCGATCAGGTCGCGGAAATGGTTTTCGAATCGATCAAGGCAGGGAAGTTCTATATTCTTCCGCACCAGAAGATCAAACCCGCGATTGAAACGCGCATGCAGGATATTCTGCAGGAGCGCGAGCCGACCAACACACTGAATCGAAAATCCGGCTCGTAGGAGAAATGTGATCTCCTTCGAGATGATCTTGTGGGGGACATCGCCCCCAATGCGCGTACCCGCGCAGTGACGGTGGCCCGGGAGTGTTCATGATCCGTTCCGGCCACGAATCCGCAAAACCGTATCGCACATCAGATCAAGCGTCTGATTACAATTGGTCGTCCGTTACAGCGTAACCCAGCCCTTGACCACAGCCCGCGCGCAGTTCTTTTCCGGTCTGAAGGACACTTCTCCGCTTCTGGTCGGCGCTGCTCCCTTCGGCATCATCTACGGTGTGCTCGCGATCGCAGTAGGGATTCCCCAGGTAATGGCGCAGGCAATCTCGCTGATCGTGTTTGCCGGCTCCGCGCAGTTCGTCGCCACCCAGTTGATCGGTGCCGGCGCATCGGGGCTGGTGATCATCCTGACCACCTTCATTGTCAACCTGCGGCACGCGTTGTACAGCGCGTCGATAGCGCCATATGTTAGAGAGCTTCCGCGAACATGGAAGTGGGTGCTCTCCTATCTGCTCACAGACGAGGCGTATGCGATCGCGATCGCGCATTACCGCGACAACGCGGGGGAGCCAAACCGGCACTGGTACTTTCTCGGGGCCGGCATCGCGCTGTGGGGCACCTGGCAAGCGAGTACAGCAGTGGGAATTTTTCTCGGCACAGAGATACCGCACGAGTGGTCGCTTGATTTCACCCTGGCCCTGACGTTCATCGCGCTGCTCGTGCCGGTATTGAGGAACCGGACCGACGTCATTGCCGCGCTTGTTGGCGGTTTTGTCGCTGTCGCAGCCTTCGGATTGCCGTACAAGCTCGGCCTCATTCTCGCCGCGCTCTGCGGCATCGGTGCGGGATTGCTGGCGTGGAGGCTACGGAAATGAGCCTCTGGCCAGTAGTAATCGCAGCGGGCGCGCTGACTTTCCTCATCCGCCTTTCGTTCATTGCGCTGCTGGCGAACCGGGAAATGCCACCAGTGGTTCAACGCGCGCTCGGATTGGTCCCGCCGGCGGTCCTGACTGCAATCGTGTTTCCCGAATTACTGGTTCTGAACGGCCAAATCGCGGCGACTTTGGACAATCATCGTCTGATCGCCGGCGTGCTCGCGATGATGGTGGCGTGGCGTTTCAAAAAAATAATGCCGACCATCGTGGTCGGCATGGTTGCTTTGTGGCTGCTGCAGTGGTTAGACCGTTAAAACCTTCTTTGCCACAGAGGTTTCTTCACGAAGCCCCCCTTAAGGCGTACACGGACAACACCGAGAAAAACGCAAAACAACTATCTCCGGAATGACGGAATTCGACTTTGCCGGTCAGCCGATGCCATCGTTGCATCGCAAGTAGAATCCGTTTCCAATTCTTCTGCTTGTTTTTATCCTTGCGCTCTGTGCCCCCTGCGGCTGAAGCGGTTTGCATTCTTGTCACTTGGCTTTTCCGCTGCCGTGTTTGACGAACGGGAAAACACTGGTGAAGCCCATGATGTCGGTGATCAGCAGCACGATGAAAATAATCAGAACAAACGCGAGAATGTCCGTGCCGCCCGCCGGAGCGCTCTCGATCTGGCGTGCCAGCGCGGAGACTTCCTGATCCGTCAAAGCTGCGATGCGTGCCTGCGCGTCATCGAGACTCACGCCGGACTCCTGCAATTTCGCCTGCAGCTCAGGTCGCTGGAAGGTGTCCATCACCAGCGTACGATCCTTCCGCGCATCTTCGGTCGCCGCAACCTGCTCCGTCGTGATCAGCGTCGGCGCCGCCTGTACCGATCCCAGGGATGCCACGGAGACCATCAGCAATACCGCCAGCATTTTTTTCATTGAACTCTCCAATCAGGTCAAAGAATATTCGGCCACAGAGGGCACAGAGAAATACAAGTAGAAAACAATTTGACAAGAATGCGATCAATCGGGCATTGATGGTGCGTACCGTTGCTTAACTCCGGTCGCACATCTTACCCCTTGTTTCTGCTCGCCTCCGTGTACTCCGTGGTTAAGCGGTTTTCTTTATTTTCGCGTTCTTGCGTATGAAATCCGCCATCCGCGCGACGCCTTTCTCGATGGCTTCGTTGGAGGCGGCGTAGCTGAAGCGGATGTGCTGGCCTTCGTCGGGCACGCGCGGACCGAAATGAATGTCCGCGAGCACCGCAACGCCTGCTTCGTTGAGGAGTCGCTTGCGGAATTCCTCCGAGTCCTTGGCCCCGATCATCTCGCAGGCAGCCGTAACATTGGGCCAAGCATAGAACGCTCCACCCGGCTTTCGGCAAGACACACCGGGCACTTTGCTCAGCAATCCCACGATCAGGTCACGCCGCGCGAGAAAGCTGTCGCGCATTTTCTTCGCCTCGCTCTGCGGGCCGTTCATCGCTTCCACGGCCGCCCACTGCGTGATTTGCGAGGCGCAGGAATCGGTGTTGGTCACCCAGCGGGTGAAGACTGGGGCCAGCGCCCTGTTTGCGGTAAAACCAAGTCGCCAGCCGGTCATCGCCCAGGTCTTGGATGCGCCATCGGAAATGATGGTGCGCTCGAGCATATCCGGAAACTGCGCCAGCGACACGAATTCGCCGTCGTAGCATAGCTGCGAGTAGATCTCGTCGGCGAATATCCAGACTTGCGGATGCCGGCGCAGGATCGCGGCGATCGCTTCCATGTCCTTCCTGGGAATGATGCCGCCGGTTGGGTTCTGCGGCGAGTTCAGGATCACGAGCTTTGTCTTACGGGTGATCTTCGCAGCCAGCTCGGCCGGATCGAGACTGAAATTGCGCGATTCGCGCAGATGGATCGGCACGGGAACCGCGCCATGCGCGCGAATCTGCGATTCGTAGATCGGAAAACCTGGATTCGGAAAAACCACCTCGTCGCCCGCGCCGTAGTCGGTGACCGAGAGAATCGAGTAGGCAATGAACGGCTTGGCGCCCGCGCCGACGACGACGTCGTCCGCGCCGACCTCGATGTTTCGTGTGCGGTTCAGAAAAGCAGCCGCCGCCTCGCGCAATTCCAGGATGCCGGCCGACGGCGTGTATCCGTGTTTACCTTCGTTGATCGCCTTGATGCCGGCGTCGCGGATGTTCTTCGGAGTGGGGAAGTCCGGCTGGCCGATACAGAAGGAAATGATGTCCTTGCCCTGGCGTTGCAGCGCGCTGACTTCGGCAAGCACGACGAAGGCGTTCTCGGTGCCGAGATCGTTCGCTCGGCCGGAAATGGCGGGCATCGGTTACTCTCCTCCGCATCAAAAAAGGCGGGGCAGCCGTCTGGCGCACCCGCCCGTAAGCGTCTATATTTGAAGCGTTTTATATCACGCGGTGCGCAGGGGGTCAACGCGTACCATGGCGTGAAAAGTGAAGTCGATACGGTTGATGACATTGCTCCCTGGCGCGTTTACTCTTTGCTCATCGAAGATCAGGCAACTGAAAGACGACTGATCAATGCCCGCCATCGATACTTCGATTCCTGTTTCCGCTTGAGCATTGGGGAACACAAGCTTGTCCCTTCGTCATAGTTTCTACACGCAGCTTGAGCCCACCGCGTGGGCCCATCAAGGGCTTTCGGTGACAAATCGCATTGTCTGCGCGTTTATTCTCGTATCAGCCATCGTTGCAATACTCGACACGGAATCCACGATCTCCGTCCCTCTGACAAGCACATTCCTGATCATCGAGTGGATCATAACCGCGGGCTTTCTCACAGAGTACGCCGCCCGTCTTTGGGTAGCCTCGGAGAATCCGAAGTATAGCGATGGCTGGGCGGGCCGATTCAGATATGTCCGCTCTCCGATGGCAATCATCGATCTCCTCGCACTGGCGCCGTCGCTGCTCTCTTTGGGCGGCTCCGAAGCATATCTTCTTCGCCTGCTTCGCCTGATCAGGATTCTGCGACTGGCCAGGCTTGGTCCCTTCTCGCAAGCGATGGCCCATGTTCGCAAAGCCTTGACCTCCAGACGCCATGAACTTGTCCTTAGCGTGTGTCTGGCATTACTGTTGCTGGTTGCTTCATCCATACTGCTCTATCTGGTGGAGGGAAGATTGCAACCGGATGCTTTCGGCAGCATTCCTCGTGCCATGTGGTGGTCGGTCATGACATTGACGACGGTTGGCTACGGTGACGTGTACCCCGTCACAATGCTCGGTCGCATATTCGCCGCGATGACGGCAATCTCGGGAATCGGATTGATCGCGATGCCTACGGGTATCCTCGCGGCCGCTTTCAGTGACGCGATGCGGCACGACGGAAGCGATGGCAAGGA
>Ga0187893_10010914_pt1 | contig 13346 bp, 14 predicted proteins | sample MA1701074metaG_FD_139574 | JGI IMG/M metagenome (GOLD analysis project Ga0187893, IMG submission 139574) | White microbial mat communities from a basaltic lava cave in the Kipuka Kanohina Cave System on the Island of Hawaii, USA - MA170107-4 metaG ...
AGACTGGTCCTTCGCGCTTCGATATCTGTCAGGCGCTGTTCGGCCGCCGTCAGGGTCATCTTTGTTTGTTCCGCTACTAAGCGCGCTTCCTCGAGGATCTTCGCGGCGCCGGCTACGGGTACTCCACGGGCGCTCAGCTTGGATCGCGCCGCCGCAATCGCGTCGGCAAACTGTTTGGAACTACGGGCCGCATCGCACAGTGGGCAATGTCCAGCCAGCAAGCCTATAGCCTCGCCGTGATCAAGCAAAGCCACCATGTGGCTGGCAAACGCGTCACTTTCCCGCTCTGCAGCTTCGATCTGCAGAGCACCTGCGAGTTCTTCATCGGCTCGCTTCTTCGCCTCCAGCGCAGCGGCTAACTCAGCGCGAGCCGCTGCGATTTCGGCTAGGCCAGTCGCTGACTCTAGGTGGAGTCTTTCGGCCTGCAGGGCCTCCGCCTTGGCGATCGCCTCTGTAAGCACGGGAATTGACTGCTTCCTATCTACTATACTTCTGCGAAGCATCTCAGCGCGATCACCAGGCGTGTCAGCAAGATCCGAAGCAAGCCTCCTTATGATCTGCTCTGCTTCGGCGACATCGGGCTGTCGTTCGGCCAAGCTGCGAGCTTCAGTGAGGGCGCTCAACGCACGGCCAAGCTCTGCTTGAATGTCGGCAACGTGCTTCTCCTGCACTCCCTTCGCCGAGGAGGCGGCCTTCAAAAGAGCGCCTGTTCGTTCAGTATAGTCAGGCCCGACCAAGCTACCGATTGCGTCGCGTACGGCTGCGAAGCGCGCCTGCTCGGGCAGATCCAGACTGAGGGCTGCGATCGTCTCGTCCCTAATCAGCGTCGTCTGCACCAGTGTTTCAAACGATGTTGGTAGGGGTGAATCCCCAAGATGGAGCCATCCCAGAATGTCACTAATCGGCGCGTCGAGACCGCGCTCCCGGCTGCGGGTGATCACAAACTCTTCACCGCGATCGTCAATAAACCCTACGGCGACGTACTCCTGCTCTGGCTTGCCGTCGCCTACCCACCAGATGTGCTCTTCGAGGCCGCCCCCCTTAGCACTCATGATCGCGAACTTGTTGATCGTACCGGTAAGCACGAAATCGAATGCATCCAGCACCGTGCTCTTCCCCGCACCGTTCCGGCCCGTCAGCACCACGAAGCCGTCTTGCAAGTCGAAGCGCGCCTTGTCCTTAAATCCGCGAAAACCCGCAACCTCGATGAATCCGAGTCTCATGAAGGCTCTCCAAGAAGTCGGACAACCTCAGCGGGTGACACCGACTCGACCAGCACGACCTCCGAAGCTCTCGGCGCGATCGCACGGATTCGCATTCGCAGCCGGTCGGTGACGTCCTCTACTTGAAGCACCGGTTGATATTGCAGCGGCAAGATCGGCAGCAGAGCCCGCTTTAGGTCCTCGCGTGTCTCAACACCACACGCGGCGATCTTCCGTGTCCGATTTTGATCCTCCTCGATCCACCGCACCTGACGATTCTGCTCTGAATCTGCAACCGAACTGCACAAGAAAAGGCAGTAGACATTCCACGCCTTCTCCCCGGCCGTACGAAGGCTTGGGGCGTAGCGGGTCAGGAGTGACATCTCAGTAGCTTTCCAATTCGCCAGCAGATCGCTCGGATTTGCGAAGACACAGCCGAAACCCATCACAGTGTTGTCCTCGAAGGACACCATCGGAGAGCGATCGATGGACCTAAGACGCGTCATGAAACCGGCTTCCCGTAGTACCACCTGCAAAGTAGAAATTAAGTCCATCATAGGCCCAACGCTACCCATGCCTCCTCGAGCGTCAACCACCGTGCGGTTCCACCAGGAGTAGGACGAATCGTACTCGCGCCCCGGCCAGGAGCAATCAACTTAGCGGGTACGCCAAGTTCTATCGCGCCAGCGCACACAACGATATCAGCCTGCTCGAGGGTCGTTGGCTCCTTATACCGCCCCTGTATATCCCTCAGCCCCTTCCCGGCTCCATTGATGACCCGGATAGATCGGCCGCCGTACTCCAGCCATGCACCCAAATTCGTTGCGCCGGCATTTAATAGCATCACGTGAAGGTACGCCGCCTGAGCACCATCCTGAGCTGGCTCTTTGAGCGTCGCCGCCCGATTATAGGGTACTCCTTCGGCGTCGCAGCGGAGATTGTACAGATCGGCGCCCGACGAGGCCTCGAACGGAGCCGCCACAGCAACTGTACCGCCGGCATCTCGTACCAAGCCCTGGCCCAGTGCGTAAAACTTTCGGGCCCAAGTCTTAGAATACGCCGTCCTAAGGTCCTCCAAAGCGTCGCTGCTAGATGCCTGAACGTGTTCGAACACATTGCTCAACTCATTCAGCTTTGCCCAGAGCGTCGGCGCCTTGGCTTGTAGACCTGCTGTTGGTTGCGGATCGATCACTGTCACCGACCTCGCGTTGTCGACCGCAAACGCATTCGCTAGGACGCCATTCAAATATCCCCAATCTGTCCAAAAGCCGACGACGACCAAGTCTTTCCCAGGGAGATGGAGATTCATCCAATCCGAGCAACTTCCCACCCGCCCTGCAACTGTGGGTTCGGCGAGCTGATCTATGGTCCATAAGGTGTTTTCACGATCGCGGAGCATGCAGCCGTGGAACTTGACCAGCGGACTAGTATTGTCAGTGTACTGCACGGCTTCCACGCCGGTGAGTGCCCCGCGCATCGCGATCTTACGTTCCTCTGCCCACCGTTCGATTAGCGAATCGAAGTTTGCGGACAACGCAGCATGTGCAGCACGGGTGATAAGGAGATCAGCGACGGCAGCATGGCCATTGTTCGGCGGACCAACAAGATCATTCCAAGGTACGAGCCTCCTAATGAAGATCCTTGCGAAGTCACTCCTTGCGTGGAAAAGACCAGCCAACCGATCAATATCGTCGCGAAGTGCTGGATCGAGGATCTGTATCGGGAGCCACTTATCGTAGCAAACGTGCGAGACCTCCAAGGCAGAGAGAAGGTCGCTCGGGGACGGTATTGATAGACCGGCCCCGCAAAGGAATACGAGCGAGTCGGTCTCTATTGCACCGAGCAACCTAGTTATCAATTCGGCGCTTAGTGCCACGCTCGTGTTCTGATGCAGGACCGAAGCTAGAATGTCCTTAAGTCTGACTCAAGTCTGAGTACTCATAGGCCAACTCTCATGCAGCTCCGAAGCGCATGGGGTACGAGCAAGGCTCCTACTTAACTTCGCGAGTGAATCGATGTGGCGAAGTTCGGCAGGGTAAACTACAGCGAGGCAGAATGAAGATACACCCTCTCCCACGCGTGACGTCGCATCGCAAGTAGTGAATCTCTCACCCCCGGGAATCATCGATCCGGCCCTCGATAACAATTCGGACTCCCTGGATATCAGCAATGGTGATGTCTGGCAGCCGGCGACTTCGACCTGCTGCGGACCTGCGGACGCGTTCTGGGACAGATAGCATGCCGCGCTGGGAGAGCAAGCCGGCAAGTACGACGTTGAGAACTTCCTCGCGGATCTCGAACGGCATCGGACCTGTCATTTGGCCACACTGAGCGGCTCCCCCTGCCTACGGAGATTGGATATTTCGTCGAATGGATTACTCGACCGCGAATAAAAAGAACCATGCTCTGTTACGTACATGCGCGTCAGGTGGCCCGCGTGTATAGAATTTGCACCCTGGACTCCCACAGGAAGTACCCGAGCATTAGAAGTAAGAGGCAACAGGAAAAGCACTCAACTGAGTCTGTCACGGATGCCAGTGGGACAGCGCACCGGAATACATTGGCCGCAGGCGGGGAAATGAATCTCCCGACGTCATCTGATGGCACGATAGCCGTTCATCATTTTTCGTAGCAAACGGAATAGGAAAATCCATGGCATCCAAAAACGCAGCATTCGATCAAACGGCCGCAAGAACCACGCCGTGATGTACATGAACCCGAGCAGGAGCCCGAGCGAAATGAAAATGGCCACCCGCTGCTCCCACAGAATGTAGCCAACGAGCGCGAGTAGCCCGGCCGCAAAGATACCCTCCGCCGCATAGTCCCAGAGAGGCCGCAGCGGTGCCGAGGGGCTCAGAAAAACGTCCGCGCATATCCCGCAAAACTGGGCATCCCAGCGATTCACATGTCTGTGGGAGCAGATCCGGTAGCGGCCGAGCGAGACACTACAGTACTGGCACACCACCGACGTTCGTGGGTTGAGCTTGCCGCAGTTGGCGCAGCGCTTGAAGGGCACGGGCGTCAATCCTTAATGAGTCTTGGATCGGCCCAGATGATCGTCCAGACGACGGGCAAACCGGTTGACTGGAGCTCCAGCCGAGTGACGCCTCTCACCGAGACGCTCACCTTGACCGGCGGTTGGCCCAGCCCCAAGCTCGGACTCTCAAAGAGCAGCTCACCATCCCCGAATACTTTGGCCGCGGCCTGTTGGAGCAGTTTGCCGCTCGCCTCCATCCCCACGGTGACCTCAAAGCGGTCGTACTGCCCATTCAAGTGGTAGGCCGTCCGCGCCATGAAACCAGAACGGTTTGCGTGAATAACGGCAAACCGGTAGGGCTGGCCGAGGAGCGTGCCACCGCCTGGGAACGCTGTCTGCAACTGCAGGATCGGCGAGAGCTCAGTGAGGGACTGGATCGTGGGGCCGCGCTGGGTTGGTGGTGCGGGTGTGGCGGCACTCGCCTCCAGCTTGGCAATCCATTGCTGCGCGAGGTCTGCCTGCCGCCCCTGCGGGTTGAGCTCGACCGAGCGGCGGAACGCCGCCAACGCCTGGGTCGTCTGACCGAGCGCGACATTGCTCATGCCCAGCCACGCCCAGGCCTCGTCCTGATCTGGGCCACCCTGCGCTGCGCTTTGAAACTCAGCGAGTGCCTCGCTGTAGCGCCTCGCCCGATAGAGCTCGATGCCGCGCCGGAGGGCCGCGCTTCCGGGAGGGTCAATGGTCGGAAGGGGACCGACACTCGGCTCACTTGCTCGCCGTGGGCTTGGGGCGGCTTGTGGCAGCTGTCCGACCACCACGTGCGAGGGAGTTGTGCCGGCGACCATCGTCCGCAATATGCGGCCTGTCATCGCATCCCGGAGGCGCCAAGGGTGACTCGCGAACGTCGGCTGCCTGTAGGAGTCGCCCGGATCCAATGTACGATACGGCACTTCACGGCCCTCGTAATTAATCCAGAGGACGTTGATCGGGTTGCGCGTCTCGTTGCGGAACGTCACCTGCGTGGGCGTCAGATCATGCTTGGAGCGGAGCGGTGGCGGAGACAGCGTGGGTCTTGGTCGCGCTCGCTCCGGTGTAGGGGGAACGAACGGCCGGTACGGTGTCGGTTGCGCCTCTGGCACCCATGACCTTGAAGAGGTAGCAGACGGACGCGGTGCAGTACAGGACCTCGCGACGAACAGCAGGCACAGCACGCCGACGCCGGCCAATACGATCCGACGGCGGGACTCCACCGCTTGGCGCGCTTCTTGCACTCGACGCTGCGTGGCTGCTTCCGCTTCCTGCCGCGCCGCCTGTGCTTCTGCCTGGTGGCGGGCGCGCTCCACCTCCTCGCGGAGCCGTTCGTACTCGGTGGCGGTGAGTGAGCCAGTTCCCCGGCACACCGGGCAGACGACAACCTTTGCTCCCTCGCACCCAGGACATAACCAGTCACCCTGACCTTGGCAGGTCAGACAGGAGATCTTGCCTTGCGCCTCACAGAGCGGGCACCGAACCCGAGGCTCACGGTACTGCTGGCGTTGCTGCTGCTGATTACGTTGGTTACTGCCGGTACTCGCTTGGTGTTCTGTGCGCTCACGATCGTGAGCGGCGCGCTTGCCTGGATCCTTGAGAACATCGTACGCCTCGTGGATCTGCTTCATCCGCTCGTTCGCCCAGGCTTGGCCCCGCGCATCCTTCGGGAAGGCATCTGGGTGGGACATCTTGGCGAGAAGCTTGTAGGCCCGCTCGATCTGCTCCAGGGTCGCAGTCGGCGGAACGCTCAGAATCTCGTAGTAGTCCAGGAAGGCCATCCGGCATGGCCTCCGCGCGCTACGTGACGAGCAATTTGTAGTTCAGACGAGCCGGGCGATTTTCTTCAGTATTTACTATTGCCAAATAAATTCCTTCTTTCCAAAGGGAGGCTCAGCGGCCGATCTGGCGACTTACCGAGGGCTAGGCCGTCACCGAGGGGCTGTCAGGGTTTCTGGGAATATCGTAATTCCATGAAGGGCGAGAACCGTATCTACGTTCTCTGGCGGCATCAATACGACGATTTCGAAATCCTCGGGGTGTTCACCTCACCCGAGAAATTCCAGCAGTACGTGGAGAGGCGCTTTCCGAAAATGGTGGTTAGCAGCCGCTGGCGATCAGGAGAAAGTCAGTGGACGCTCAGCACTCCGCAATGGGAATTCGTGGCGTCACTCTTGACCCTAGACGACGACGGGCCAAACCGCAGCTGAATAACGAGAGCAGGCTCTGCGTGTGCGATATTATCGAGTCGCTAACCTCCATAGAGCTTATCAGTCTCGGCCTCCGTCCTGTCCGACTAGCAGGGTACGGCGCCTTCGAAAAGTGGGCAGGAGAGATTTAGGAGCCACAACGAACCAGGCAGTTCGCAGCATCGAAGGAGGCAATCAATGAGCGTCACGCTAACCCAGGTTCTCAAATTAGTTGGCAATCTTGATGATACATCTGGCGAGGATACGGCTCGTCAACGATTCCGCCGCTTTCTCACAGAGAATGTCAGGGAAGTCGGGCAGGCGAGAGACTTTGTGGAGGAGTGCCTCCGCAGTAAAGGAGACATGTACAATCGGGCCCTCCAGGATCTCGTGAACCATATCGGAGACTTGCTTGGCTTTGAGATCAAGCATGGCCGATACCGTGGGGTGCTGGGAGAGATAGGTCACGACGGCCTCTGGAAATCGCCCACTGGGTTCCAGATCGTCCTTGAAGTCAAGACAACGGAAGCTTACGCGATCAAGACAGCAACTCTTCTGAACTACGTGAATGAACTGATATCTGCTGGGGCAATTTCGGATCGAAAACAAGTTCTAGGTCTCTACGTGATTGGACAGCCGGACCCGGAGGTACGGCAGTTAGAAAACTCCGTTGTTGCCGAACGAATGAGCGATGCCTTGCGGATCATCTCAGTTCAGTCACTTTTGTCTTTAGCCGAAATGATGAAGGAGTACGATGTCTCCCACGAAGACGCTTTGACGGTCCTGCGGCCGTCGGGACCCACTATTGATCCAATCGTCAGCCTCATGAGCCGTGTGGTAGCTGGCGAGGAAGACGCTGGGCAAGCTTCTCCTGACAGTTCCCCATCTCAACTAGCCCCTCAACCCTTGGCTCCATCGTCGGAGCTACCATCTGGAACGCCCGCCTACTGGTTGACCCCCGTGGCGTCTGATGACGTCGAGAGCGCAGAGCAGGTCATTCAACGGTTGGTTGGCGACCGTCATCTCTACGCGTTCAGCGAGACAGCACCGGGGAGACGGAATCTGCGAGCCGGTGACTGGTTATGCTTTTATGCTTCGGAAAAGGGAGTTGTGGCTCACGGGCGCATCGTCTCTGACCCGATTCGGGAACCTCAGCCTGTTGTTCGCAATAGCGAGGAATATCCGTGGATCATCCGCGTAGACCAGGTCAGCTTGTACCTCGATAGTCCGGTTGTCATCGATGCTCCTCTCCGGGGCCACCTAGAGGCCTTTAAGGGGCGGGAGCCCAACAAGGCCTGGGGATGGTTTGTCGTCACCACGCGCAAAGTCAGCAATCCTGACTTTCGTGTGCTTACCCGCCAGTTGAATTTGCCTCCTACTTAAACGGCAACAAGTTGCCCAAGCTCATCTACTCGATTGATGGCACGGGCACGCCGCTGGAAGTTGCCGCTCAGGCTCTTACCGTTCTGCGAGTCCAAGAGTACGCTCAAAAGAAAGGTCTGAGCATTGAGGAGCAAGGCGAGGGGAGCCGCCGGCAGTTCCTCCTAGAGATTCCGTTGGACGAACTGAACGGCGTGCTTGATGAGCTGCTCTTCGCTGGCCTGCTCCTACCACTGCAAGAGATTCATGGGCGAGCGCCCGCGCATCTCGTGCTTGCCGAGCGGTTTGCGAGCTTGACCTGGGTTGATAATAACGAGTTGGACTAGATCGCTTCGCCTAGGTCTTCCCCGCGACCACGCATCATTCCCATTTTGCCTCCGACGATGCACGCTACATCCTTTTCGTTGCCCAGGAAGGCAGTAGTCATAGAATTACCTGGGGAATAGGTTATCGACGCATATCGGGCCGGTATTACAGTTGCCTCGCAAGCGAGTGAAGCCTGCACCAGTCATGCTGTCAATGCGAACAATACCGCCCTCATTGTCTCCTATGTAAATGCGGGAACTGGAGTCGACCGCAATGTCAGTGGGCGGTATGCACCCACCAGACCCACAATCCACCCCTGGAATCGCATACGTCACCCATCCATTCCCGCTCATGTCATTGATCCGCACTACACGGTCATGATTCCCGCTGCCAGTCACGGTGGGACCGATGTCCGTCAAGTAAATTCGACCAACAGAATCGACCCAGACCTTTTCGGGCGTGTTGAATGCACCGACTCCATCGCCGAACCTGCCGTACGTCACCCAACCTTGGCCGCTCATGTCGTCAATTCGGACCACCCGGGCATTTTCTCGGTCAGCCACGTAAATCCGCCCCTGCGCATCGGCAAATACGCCCGTCGGAAACGAGAACTGATTCACTCCTGAACCCCGGCTGCCAAATGTCGTCCACCCATTGCCCGCCATGTCATTCATGCGAACGATACGGTGGTTCCACGTATCGGCTACGTAAATGCGTCCTTGCCGATCCAAGGCAATGCCATCGGGTCGGCTGAACTGTCTCGGGTCAAATACGTTGGGAGGGAAAATGATCAACCCGCTACCGGCCAGATTGTCGATCCTATATATACGGGCTAAACCCTCTCCCTGGGGCACGAGGCTAAGGACATAGATTCTTCCTGTTGCGTCAAGGGTTAATCCTGTAGGAACGGGGATAAAGATTTCGTTTCCGGACTGCACTAGGCCGGCACCCGACATGTCGTTGATTCGTGCGATGCGTCCGAATTGTGTAAACCAAACCCTTGTGCCGGTAGGAGGCTGGCCAGGCACCGGTATGAAGGTCGACGACGGACGATACCCGATATTAAACTGACGCGGAAGGGTGATAGGAGATCGACTGAGGTCCACGTTGAACGCATGGAGACCGACAAAGTACTGACTGCCGCTGGCAAAGCTAAGGCCTGTGAAATTCGTCGCAGTAGCCGAACCCGGGAGATATCGAAATGCCAGCACCGCGCAGCTTGTTGTCGGACAGAATTCGTTCACGGAGGGTTGATACGAGAGCGCTCCAACCACTGCAGACCAGGAAGCAGCGACAGATGAGGAAGTTATGTTGCTCGCTTGGACGGAGACGGGAGCCGATAGCCGTTGAGAAGCATCAACTGTGAAGGACTTCTGAGTTGTCCGCCCGCCGACTGTGACCGCAACGGTGTAGGTCCCGGTGGATATTTGAGGACCGACGAGTTCTCGCCAGATCCAGGCACCCCGGGCAACGGGCGGGACATTGAAGGACCAAACCTGCCCTCCGTTCCACCCCGACGGCCCGCTGACGCGTATGGGAGCTGTCGAACTCAAACCTCTCGGAAACTGCAATAAGATCGCGAGGCCGTCGAGGTTCAAGGCTGGATCTGTCGTCCAAGTTCCACCCGAGACGTTAAAGTCCACCAGCATGGTCCTAAGGAAGAAATCAATAAAGCCCGCGCTCCGCCGCTCCGCCGATGGGATTAGCTGGGATGCTACGGTATAGCAGTTACCGCTGATGTCGGGAAGATTCCGGCATCTTGCTTCTGACCTTTCGTCCACCTCATCGTATCGAAGCAAACCCTCGTGAGCCGCTTTATCGACCAAGCGTAGGCAGTGTTAGGCTGAGCACATGGTACCAGTCTGGGTTCGCAGTGTAAGAAGTTTTCAACCTCTCCGTAGAAGCCGCCATTAGTGGCATGGAAGGGCATCCCGTTGAAATTGTCCCTAACCCAGTCCTCATACAGATCATGAGCGCCCCTCCCACGACTGCAGTGCGTCAACAGTGGAAGTGTATGGGCTGTAGCGGACTCCGGTGAGGCCGCTGCATGATGAGGAATACTTTGGTCTTGGACGAAGTGCAGACTGATGCCTAGGAAGAACATCGCGTCGTAATCATTGCCAGCCGTCCATTCCTGAACGGCCCTATTGAAGTACCTTTGCGCTTCTTGCGCTGCTGAAATGAAGGTGACTGTCCTTCTGCCTGTACGAAATGTGCAATCGATTTGCCAGCCGTCATGTGTAGCAGGGTTATGACCGTGTCGTTCAGGAGTCGCGACGTAATGGGGAAGTAGGACTTCTGGTGGGCAGTTGAAACGCTGACGGCGAACCCTTCGAAGAATTGGGTTATCATCCAGAGTCGGATCGTGACAGGGAATATCCGCCCCTTCGACACCATCAACAATCGCCTGAAGCCTCGTTGAAATCGGCCGTCCCTGCTGCCTAACCCGCGAATCAAGTTCGCCTACATCAATGCCGTCGTTTCTCATTATCCGATACGCTCTGCCGACTAACGCCCCATGAGTATTCGGGGCAAATGCGAAGACCTTCGTAGGGCCGAAAGTAGAATCTTGAGAATCTCCTAGTGGCATGACGATCAGCACAAAGACGGCAATCATCACTGCACGAACTAAGCCAGCGGCCCTAAGCAGCATCTTCACTCCGCCTCCTCCAGCGGAAACAGATGAGCCACCCCCTAAAAGTTGCTGCGTCGGTTCGAGATATTTTGGAAATACCCTCCCTAGCGCCGAGCGGATCTCCGAGAGCACTTTACTTTGTCTCGCTATTTGTTCATTCTTGCCTTGTAATTGTCTCCGCCCTTGAGCCCCGTGAAAGTATGAATCATAGACGTTTGGAACTTATCGTCGTTAGGCTTAGGCGCTATTTGGGGCCTAGGTTCCGTCCTTCTAACCCTGAGTTCCGACGCGATTAGTAACCTCGCCTCTTCGTCTGGACTCCTCGCATGGACGGTTTTCTTGCCAAGTAAGCTGAGTGAAAAGCTTCTGGAGACGCTCGCACCATCTGCAACGCACTCCCCTTGAGGAACTGGCAATCTTCATCTTCGGGTGGCCGATTATCGCATTGTTATTCGGGATTTCTGGTGCTCTCGGCGTCATGGCTACGGTCGGATTTGTCTGTCTCGCACTTCGGGGTAAGCCGGGGACAGCTGATGAAAATCTCCCCAGAGATGATCCGGCATAGCTAGTCTTACTGGTTCGTACTGATCTACTCCGGCATTTTGGCCACGCCTGCTCCATTTTGGGCCTAGCTCGTCGACCAAAACTGAGCGGGTGATGTCGAAGTTCAGGGCTGCAAAAGAGCTAAAACGAGGTTATGGCAGCTCCTCCCACGAAGCGACCCAGGCGATAATGGTACTCCCTTTGGGCACGAAGAGCGCCGGTGTGCCAAGGATCACGGAATCATAGTAAATTGTGACGACAGATCCGGAGTTGCGAAAACCTAGGTTGGAATCCGCACTCAGAATTGCTCCTACAACCTCGACTCGGCTGTTGTCAAATTCGATCTCACCACTGCTGTACACTAACCCATCTACCCGAAGGAACCCTCGCGAGTTAACTTTCAGTCCTCCATCGTCTAGAGTCACAACACTTGGCAACGTGCGTGTGGGCACGGAATGGACGATCTCCAAATGCACGTTTCCCCCTACAAACAGGGAGCCCTCACAGACAAGTGCTCCGTCTGTAATGCGCAGACGTCCAGAACCTAATAACTCTACAACTCCAGTAACATAGATCGTGCCATCGAGGACTGCCTCTGGAGGCACGGACCTTAGGTAGCTGTGTAGTCGTGCAAACTGTGCCTCCGAGTAGAGGCTGTCTCGTTTCTCTGCAAGCTCGCTGTCCCCAAAGAATCGTCCGGCTGCCTCGTTATATTTAGCGTTTTTCATGTTAGCGGCGGCAAGTGAGCGGTAAAAAGACCGGTTTAGATGCGGCAAGCTCGGTAGTACTTCTCTACGTATCACTACACCATCAATGTCCACACCAACCGTTCGGAGCTCCTCAACGTTTCTTCGAACACCTCCAACCAGCAACTCGCTTTCTCCAGCCAGCATCAGTCGGACAGGATCACGACTGCTGCTAACAATTCTCATGTCTCTGACTACCGGAGTATTCGGGGCCCTCGTTAGCATGTCACTTTGAGTGCGCATGCCCTTAATCGCGACTCCTGGGCCGGTAAACCAAATCCCTTTGCCGGTGGCAATGTGGGCCCAAGGACGCTGCAAAAAGGGCTCGTTGTAGTTGATGACGGAGACTGAGGCTGGTGGCTCTCCGATGTAAATGACTCCCGGGGAATAGACAGCAGCTAGAAGAGCCGGCGAAGCCAAGTGGACCCGAGCTCGGAGACGGCGTGAGACCCCGCTCACCTGTCCGGTACTTGTCACCAACACCGCGCCGCCCTGGCCATCGCTTACCGATAGAGTAACCCGCGTCTCGGGTGAACCTGCTTGCAGAACCTCGGAATAGTCGACCGGGCGCCAATCCCGCCCCAGGCTTCCATCCGGAGCGACTGCTTCAAGGATCTGGAGCGCCCTATACACTCCTGCTTCGGCAGCGGCCATTGCAGCGGTTCGTCGGTAACGCTCACCGGCCTGTGTCTGGGCCCGATTCATGAACGCAATAAACGAAACTGACAGACCCGAGACCACCATGATGATCCCCAGTGTCACAAGAAGGGCAAAGCCCGCCTCGGGGCGAGAGCCGCACTGACAGACCGACAAATGATCCTGGAAGTGACACAGTTTGGGAGGCATGAGTTGGTCCGGCAATAAAGTTTCCGAGACCTGCTATTTATCTCGCCGTGCCTTCCAACTGCTCCCTGAGCCACTCACTATCTATAGCAACAATCCGCCACTGGCGGTTGGCCCTTTGAGTCATCTTGAACTTCGCTATTGCCTTTCCTGTATCGAGCACTGTAATGTTTGCCACTTTTCGATCCCTTTCGACCCTTACGTTCCGGTACGTGCCCCAGACACCGGCCGGAAGCACGAGAAACCGGCTCTCTCGCTTGCCTTCCTGGACGACTTTTCTCAACTCCGATCGAAACTGATCGCGAGCACGGGCCTTTACAGCAGGTATTAGGAGTTGAATCATGCCTTCTGCCATCTGCTCGCCGAATCGCTCCCATCCATTGGAGGGTCGGGACACGCCCGCGGCGCGCTCTTCTTGGAGGAACTGGATGACGTCTTCAGCTGCGGCGTCAGCGATGCGATCCACGTCAATGTATTGCTCAGCCTGCTCGAGATCTC
>Ga0187893_10010915_pt1 | contig 13345 bp, 12 predicted proteins | sample MA1701074metaG_FD_139574 | JGI IMG/M metagenome (GOLD analysis project Ga0187893, IMG submission 139574) | White microbial mat communities from a basaltic lava cave in the Kipuka Kanohina Cave System on the Island of Hawaii, USA - MA170107-4 metaG ...
GAAGCTTGAAGACATGCTGGAGGCCAACCGGATCATGCTGGAGGCGATCGACTCCCGGATCGAGGGGGAGGTGGACGAGGCCTCGCACCTGATCGGCAAGGTGGTGGTCGAGCGTGATGCCAGAATCGTTGCGAGCACGGTCAGAGGGCCGGTGATCATCGGCGAGCGATGCAGCATCATCAACTCCTACATCGGTCCCTTCACCTCGATTTACCACGACACCCTCGTGCGAAATAGCGAGATCGAGCACAGCATCATCCTCGATCATAGTCGGATCACCGATATCGGCGGCAGGCTTGAGGACAGCCTCATCGGGAAGAACGTCGAGGTCTTCCGCTCTGACGGGAAACCGAGGGCGTACCGTCTGATGCTGGGTGACAGCAGTCAGGTTGGACTGTTCTAGTGCCGTTGCAACGAACTTCGCCTAGCGGCGTTGCTGGCCCCCAGGGGGCTCCCTGCGACGTACCACCGTATGTACGCCTCGGTCGGCCCTGGGGTCCGCGCCTTGCTATGCTCGTTTCTTGGCGCGGCACGATGCCCCACTAGGTTAGGGAAAAATAGTTGGAGGAGCACTAGGGCCGTGCGGAGCCAATGCGTATTCTCGTGACCGGGGGGGCCGGGTTCATCGGCTCGAACTTCATTCGCTACGTCCTTGCGAAAGCGGCGGCGTGGTCGATCGTCAATCTCGACAAGTTGACGTACGCCGGAAACCTTGAGAATCTGGCCGGGCTGGACGGTGACCCACGATATCGGTTCGTGAAGGGGAGCATCTGCGACTCCGAGCTGGTGGACGAGCTGGTCGGCGCGGGCGCCGATGCCGTTGTGAACTTTGCGGCGGAGTCGCATGTGGACCGGAGCATCCAGGACGCCAGGGCGTTCGTGGAGACGAACGTGCTCGGAACCCAGACCCTTCTCGAGGCTTGCCGTCGGCGGAAGGTCCAGCGGATGGTGCAGGTCTCGACCGACGAGGTCTATGGCTCGCTGGGGTCGACGGGCCGGTTTACGGAGGAGAGCCGTCTGCGCCCGAACAGTCCCTACGCGGCCAGCAAGGCGGCGGCGGACCTCCTGGTCGCGGCCTATGCTCACACCTATCGCCTGCCGATCATCATCACCCGGAGCTGCAATAACTACGGCCCCTATCAGTTCCCTGAGAAACTCATCCCACTCTTCATTACGAACGCGCTTGATGACGAGCCCCTGCCGCTGTATGGGGACGGGCTCCACGTCCGAGACTGGCTGCACGTGGAGGACCATTGCGAGGCGCTCGCCCAGATCCTCACGGACGGGCGGGACGGCGAGACCTACAACATCGGGGGAGGCGATGAAAGGACCAACCTCGACGTCGCCAGGTTGATCCTGAGGGCGTTGCGGAAACCCGATGCCCTGATCGCGCATGTCACCGACCGCCCGGGACACGATCGCAGATACGCGATCGATCCGGGTAAGCTGACAGGAGAGATCGGTTGGCGCGCCCGCCGCCCCTTCGAGGCCGGCCTGCTCGAGACCGTCCGATGGTACGAGGTTCACGAGGGCTGGTGGCGGCGTGTCAAGGACGGGGACTATCGAACCTATTACCGGAACGTGTACGGCGGACTCTCTCATTCCTCACCGCAATCCCATTGACTTCAATCGGGCCGTTGGATACATTTGGTCGGATTTCCTGGTAGCGGCCCGACGGCGACCAGAGGGATATCAGTTCATGGAATCATCTATAGAGCCGGACCGCGACTGTGACGCGGAGCACGCGCTGCGGGCGGCGTCCACCGAGATGCGCCCCTGGGGGCGGTGGACGGTGCTCGGGGAAGGGGATGGGTACAAGGTCAAGCGTATCGAGGTGAATCCGGGCCATCGATTGAGTCTGCAGATGCACCATCATCGCAGCGAACACTGGATCGTCGTATCCGGCACGGCGAAGGTGGTTATCGGGGATCAGGTTGAGCACATCGGGGTACAGGAATCGACCTTCGTCCCGGCAGGGACCACTCATCGAATCGAGAACCCCGGACCCCGTCCGTTGATCATCATCGAGATTCAAAGCGGTTTATATCTGGGTGAGGACGACATCGTCCGTCTTCAGGACGACTACGGCCGAGGCGATGGGAAGTGAGGGAACAGCGGATCGGCTCGACCACGTCTTCGCCATTGTGCTTGCGGGCGGAAAAGGGGAACGGTTCTGGCCCTTAAGCACCGGAACAGAACCCAAGGCGTTCCTGCGTCTGGTGGGGGATGAGTCCCTTCTCCAGGCGACGGTTCGTCGGGCGCGGTCGTTCCTGCCCTGGCAGCAGATCCTGGTGATCGGAGGCCGGGCTCACGCCGGACTCGTCAGAGAGCAGGTCCCGGAGCTCCCCGACGGGAATCTATTGCTCGAGCCGGTCGGACGGGACACAGCGGCGGCAATCGGGCTCGCCTCGCTCCAACTGGAGCGCATCGACCCCGAGGCGGTCATGGTGGTCCTGCCTGCTGACCATCATGTCCCGGACGTGGGCGCGTTCGTCGCCGTGTTGCGACGAGGACTTCGGCTCGTCGGGCTCAGGCCGTCCTGGGCCGTGACCATCGGCATTCCGCCGACGCGGCCGGAGACCGGCTACGGCTACCTGGAGGTCGGCGAGGCGCTCCCCGAGCCCTCGGGCGCCTTTCGCGTCCGAGGATTCTCGGAGAAGCCGGACGCCCGGACCGCCGAGCGTCTGCTGCGCGGAGGACGGCACTACTGGAACGGAGGCATCTTTCTCTGGCGTCTCGCGACCATTCAGCATCTGCTGTCGCGATTCATGCCTGCGGAGTGGGAGGGACTGTGTCGCATCCGCTCGGCTTGGGGGGACAACGCGGTGCTGGAGCGTGAGTTCGAAGGGTTTCGGAGGCTGTCGATCGATTATGGCGTGCTGGAGCGCATGGAAGGGGCGGTGGCGATGGTCCCGGCGGACTTCGCGTGGGACGACCTGGGTTCGTGGGATGCCCTGGCACGGGTGCTTCCGGCCCAAGAAGACGGGAACGTCATCGTCGGCGACGTTCGAAGCCTGGACACGTCGGGATCGGTGATCGTCTCGACAGGTCGGCAGGTGGCGACCGTCGGGGTGTCGGGTATGATCGTGGTGGCGTCAAAGGACGGCGTGCTGGTCTGTCAGAGGGGCAGATCCCAGGAGGTGAGGCGGGTGACGGGAGAGACGCGATGACCGCTCGGTGCGCGTTGATCACGGGCATCACGGGCCAGGACGGCTCCTACCTGGCCGAGTTCCTTCTGAAGAAAGGGTATGCGGTCGTCGGCATGGCTCGCCGCGCCAGCACCGATCCGTTCGAGCGGATCGGGCATGTGCGCGATCGCCTGATTCTCCGGCAGGCCGATCTTCTCGATCAATCGTCTCTGATCCGGCTTCTCGAGGAGGTCCGCCCGGAGGAGATCTACAATCTCGCCTCTCAATCCTTCGTTCCGACCTCATGGGAGCAAGCGGTCCTCACGGCGGAGTTCACTGCCGTCGGCGTGACCCGGCTCTTGGAGGCGGTCCGCCTGGTGGACTCAGGGATCAGATTCTATCAGGCGAGCACCAGCGAGATGTTCGGAAACGTTCAGGAGGTGCCGCAGCACGAGGGGACTCCGTTTTACCCGAGAAGCCCCTATGGTGTGGCCAAGCTCTACGGTCACTGGATCACCGTCAACTATCGCGAGAGCTACGGCCTCTTCACCTGTTCGGGCATCCTGTTCAACCACGAGTCACCACGCAGAGGCAAGGAGTTTGTAAGCCGGAAGGTCACCGATGGCGCCGCGCGGATCAAGCACGGCCTGGCGGCCCAGCTTCACTTGGGTAACCTGGAGGCGCGAAGGGATTGGGGCTATGCCGGGGATTACGTGGAGGCGATGTGGTTGATGCTTCAGCAGGAGACCCCCGATGACTATGTCATTGCGACGGGTGAGACCCACTCGGTCCGCGAGCTCGCCGAGATCGCGTTCGCGCGGGCTGGCCTGGATTGGCGCCAGCACGTGGTCGAGGATCAGGTACTGAAACGGCCCGCCGATGTCGATCTGCTGCAGGGGGACTATTCCAAGGCGAAGCGCGTCCTGGGATGGCAGCCGAAGGTCGGCTTTCGAGAGTTGATCGAGATGATGGTGGACGCCGACCTGACGAGGTACGGCGACGGCCTCTCCGGAAACGGTTACACGGGGACGCGGTAGGTCTAGATGCGGATCTGCATCCTCGGGACAGGATACGTCGGCTTGGTCACAGGGACCTGCCTGGCCGAGATCGGGCACGACGTCGTGTGCGTGGACGATGACCGGGAGAAGGTCGGGGAGCTGCAGTCAGGCGGGATGCCGATCTATGAGCCCAGGCTCGACGAGTTGGTGGCGAAGAACCGGCGACACGATCGGCTCGCCTTCACGGCGGATCTGGGGCAGGGACTCGAGGCCGCGACCGCGGTGTTCATCTGCGTCGGGACGCCGCCATTGGACGACGGGGACGCAGACCTGTCCGCGGTGGAACAGGTGGCGCAGCGGATCGGAGAGCTCTCCTCCTCGTACAAGCTCGTGGTGGAGAAGAGCACCGTCCCGGTTCAGACCGGGATGTGGATCGAGAGGACACTGAGGGTCTATGGCAACGGCGAGAGGGTCGCGTTCGATGTCGCCTCCAATCCCGAGTTCCTTCGGGAGGGTTCGGCCGTCGAGGATTTCCTCCACCCGGACCGTATGGTGGTGGGAGTGTCGAGTCTTCGTGCGGAACGTCTCCTGCGAGAGATCTACGACCCTATTGTCCGTCGGACCTTTCCCTGTCCGATCCACAGCGATTGCGCGACCGGCGCGCCCGTCCCATTCCTGGTCACCGACATCCGAAGCGCCGAGCTGATCAAGCACGCCTCCAACTCCTTCCTGGCCACGAAGATCTCGTTCATCAACACGGTCGCCGACCTGTGCGAGCGCGTCGGGGCCGATGTGGAGCTCGTCGCTCAGGGGATCGGACTCGACCGCAGGATCGGACGCGACTTCCTCAGGGCCGGGCTGGGATTCGGAGGATCCTGTTTCCCGAAGGACCTTCAGGCGTTCGTCAGGATCGCCGAGAAATGCGGGCACGACTTTCGGCTACTTCGCGAGGTCGATCGCATCAACCAAGCGCGGATCCCGCACGCGATCGGAAAGCTCAAGGATCAACTCTGGATCCTCAAGGACAAGATCATTGGTGTGTGGGGACTGGCGTTCAAGCCGGAGACCGATGACATCCGGTACTCTCCCGCCATCGCGCTGGTCAGGCAGCTGGTGGCCGAAGGCGCGGCAGTCAAGGCCTTTGACCCGAAGGCGATGAAGAAGGCGCGGCTGGAGCTTCCAGACGTCACCTGTTGCGAAAACCCGTACGAGGCGGTCTCCGGAGCGGATGCGCTGGTCCTGACGACGGAGTGGAAAGAGTTCGAAAGCGTGGACCTGACGCGGGTCAAGGGCCTCATGAGGCGCGCCCTCGTTCTCGACGGCCGCAACCTGTTTGACCGGGGGAAGATGAAGTCGATGGGGTTTGAATACCTGGGGTTCGGCAGGTGACGCGAGTAGAGCGCTGATGCGTCAGGGTTCCAGGATCCCTGAACCTCCACACTCCATGCGTGGGCGATGCCTCGCACCCTGATTACCGGGGGCGCAGGGTTTCTCGGCTCTCATCTCTGCGATCGCTTGATCCGGGAGGGGCATCAGGTCATCTGTCTGGACAACCTGATCACCGGCCGTATCGAAAATATCGGTCACCTGATCGGGCGCGGCGGTTTCCGCTTCGTCAAGCAGGACGTGACCGAGTACCTGCAAATCGACGACCCGTTGGATTGCATCCTGCACTTCGCGTCGCCCGCCAGTCCGGTCGATTATCAACGCTTTCCGATTCAAACGCTGAAGGTCGGCTCGCTCGGCACGCACAAGGCCCTGGGCCTGGCGAAGGCCAAAGGCGCCAGGTTCCTCCTGGCCTCGACGTCCGAGGTGTATGGGGACCCCCTTGTCCATCCACAGCGGGAGGACTATTGGGGAAACGTCAATCCGATCGGCCCCCGGGGTGTGTACGATGAGGCGAAGCGATTCGCGGAGGCGCTCACGATGGCCTATCATCGGTTCCACGGCGTCGAGACCAGGATCGCGCGGATCTTCAACAGCTATGGGCCGCGCATGCGTCCGGACGACGGCCGTGTCGTGTCCAACTTCATCAATCAGGCGCTTGGCGGCCGTCCCCTGACCATCTACGGCGACGGGTCGCAGACTCGGAGCTTTTGCTACGTCTCGGATATGGTCGAGGGGCTCTATCGTCTCTTGATGTCGGACGAGGTCGAGCCGGTGAACTTGGGAAACCCCAAAGAGTTCACCGTGATCGAGTTGGCCCACCTGGTGCGCCGATCCGTCGGAGGCGGCTCCCACATTGAGTTTCACCCCCTGCCCGTGGACGATCCGCGAGTCCGTCAGCCCGACATCAGCCTGGCCAGAGTGCGGCTCGGATGGGAGCCGGCCGTCGAAATCGAACAGGGGCTGGCCTTGACGATCGACTATTTCCAGACGCTTCGACGAAGCGCCCCGTAGAGTAGGCAGCGGGGATCTGCGTGCTGGTAGCGTGATGACTGCGGACGCGGGTGCCCGTCCCCCACCGTTGTATCTGGCCGATCATCGCTCGGCCGGGCCTCTCCTGACCCTTTTTCGGTATCGTGAACTCCTGCGCCAGCTCGTCATCCGCGAGGTGAAGCTCCGGTACAAACGATCGGTCCTCGGATTCGCCTGGACGATCCTCAATCCCCTTTTCGCGATGGCGATATTCACGATGGTCTTCTCCAGGATCTTCGGCGACCGGCCCCATTACCCTCTGTACGTCATCACCGCTCTGCTGGGCTGGAATCTGTTCGCGCAGGGAACCGCGAGGGGGCTGGACGGGGTTGTGGCGAACGGCGCCATCATCCGTAAGGTCTTCGTACCCAAGGCGATCTTTCCGGCTGCGGCCGTCGTCTCCCAGGTCGTCAACTTCACCTTTTCCCTCGTCCCGCTGTTCCTCTATATGCTCGTCATCCGGGCTGAGTTCACGTTCAGCTTGCTGTGGCTGCCCGTCCCGTTGCTCGGCCTGACCTGTTTCGCCCTGGGGGTCGCCATGCTCCTGGGGACCTTCAACGTCTTCTTTCGAGATGTGAAATATTTCTATGAGGCTGCGATCCAGGCCTGGTTCTACGCCACGCCGATCTTCTATCCACCGGAGATCGTTCCAGCTCAATTCAGGTTTCTGCTTCACGTCAACCCGATGTACGCTCTCCTGGAGTCGCTTCGAGCGCCGATCTATCAGGGGGTGGCGCCTGCTGCCGGCATGCTGATCGCCGGGGTCGGCATCGCGCTCGTGACCCTCGCCGCCGGATGGAAGGTCTTTCACCGGTTCGAGCCCAGGTTCATTCACCATGTCTGAGAGCGGGTATCCGGGACGGACCTCTCGCTCCGATCACGCTGCGGCCATCGTGGAGGGACCACCGCCGCCAGGCTCGCCGGGTCGCGGTGCGCCTCCGCCGGTCCTGGAGATCGATGGGCTCGCGGTTCGGCTCGCGCGGCATCGCGAGCCGACCCGATCGATACGGGAATATGTGATCCGCGTGATGAAGGGCAGAAGGATCGAACGGGAGGAGTTTTGGCCCGTGCGCGACGTCTCCCTGACGGTCCGGCAGGGCGAGATCCTCGGCATCATCGGGCCGAACGGGGCGGGGAAGAGTACGCTCCTGAAGGTGATCGCCGGGATCATCCCGCCCTCGACCGGTGCGGTGGTCGCGCACGGGAGGATCGCCCCGCTGATCGAACTCGGGGCCGGGTTCGACGTGGAGCTCACCGGCCGCGAGAACCTCTTTCTCTACGGCGCTCTCTTGGGATTCTCCCCCAGGGACCTAGAGGCCCGCTTCGCCAGAATCGTCGAGTTCGCCGAAATGGAGCCGTTCATCGACGTCCCCCTCAAGAACTATTCGGTCGGGATGTCCGCGCGGCTCGGATTCGCGATCGCGACCGACGTGAAGCCGGACCTGCTCCTGATGGACGAGATCTTCTCGGTGGGGGATGCCTCCTTCCAGAAAAAGTGCGAGGCGCGGATGGAGGCGTTCAGGGCGAAGGGGGTCGCGATACTCCTGGTGTCGCACGACCTGGACTTGATCCGCGAGACCTGCCGCACGACGCTCTTCCTCAAGCAGGGGCGACCCGTCGCCCTCGGCCCGACCGACGACGTCGTGACCGAGTATCAGCGCTTCATCGGGTCTGGCTCCTCCGGCTAGCCCCTTTCCGATCCCGCGCCCATTCGGGTTTCTGCGAAGTCCTGGGAACACGCTGGGAACGGTCGGCGGTGGTTCCGTGGCAGGGCCCGGCGCTCAAAAAGTAAGCCCCGGGGACGACTCGCGTGGCAATCGCTCCAGTTGACCGTTCAGCTGGTCAAGGGCCGGGAGGCGCGCCGGTAGTGTTCCAAATCGGCCGCCACCATCATCTCGATCAGCGCCCGGAAACCAACGGTTGGCTTCCAGCCCAGTCGCGCGCCGGCCTTCCGGGCGTCTCCCTGGAGCAATTCGACCTCGGCGGGGCGCAGGAGCTTCGAATCGATGACCACGTGGGTCCTCCAGTCCAGATCCGCCGCCCTAAAGGCGATCTCGACCAGCTCGCGGACGGAGTGGGTCTCGCCGGTGGCGATGACGTAGTCGTCCGGCGCATCGGCCTGGAGCATGAGCCACATCGCCTCGACGTAATCACGCGCGAAGCCCCAATCGCGCCGCGCCTCCAGGTTGCCGAGCCGCAGTTCCGTGTCGAGTCCCATCGCGATGCGGGCGACGCCGTCGGTGACCTTCCGGGTCACAAACTCCGTGCCGCGGCGGGGCGACTCATGGTTGAAGAGGATCCCGGAACAGGCGAAGAGTCGGTGCCGTTCCCGGTAGCTCACGGTCACCCAGTGTGCGTACACCTTGGCCACGCCATACGGACTTCGCGGGTAGAACGGCGTGCGCTCGTTCTGCGGCGCCGCAACGGCTCTTCCGAACATTTCGCTGCTGCTGGCCTGGTAGAAGCGAGCGCGGGGGCACTCCCGCCGGACCGCCTCGAGCAGGCGAGCGACGCCGAGGGCCGTGAACTGGGCCGTCGTGATCGGCTGCTCCCATGAGGCGGGGACGAATGACTGCGCCGCGAGGTTGTAGATCTCATCGGGCTGCACCTCTCTCAGGATCGAGCAAAGGGACGATTGATCGAGAAGATCGCCAGGCCGCAGGATGACCTGTCCCCGCAGGTGCTCGATCCGCCCCAGGGTGTCCGCGCTGGAGCGCCGCACCATCCCGTAGACTTGGTAGCCTCTGTCGAGGAGGAGCTCGGCGAGGTACGAGCCGTCCTGTCCGGTGATTCCGGTGATGAGCGCCCGCTTCACGAGCCGGCCCCCGTACGGACCTGGCGGGCGGTCCCGCGATCCAACAGGAGCGGAAACTGCTTCCGTAACCACTGATCGAGGTCGTTCGGCAGCAACTGCCTGGCCGGCCACAGCACCCAGCGAGCGAGCGGCCAGGAGAGACCCACGAGCCTGTAATAGGCGCGACAGGCCCGCCAGTGCGGCGAGACGCGGCCGAACGATTTCTCGGCGACGGCATAGATCTCGTCGAAACATCGATCCCGGTAGGCGAACGACTTGGCCTCCGCATGGCGACGACTGTTGGCCAGAAAGCGATGGATCCGTTCGATCCGGTATCGACGCCCGAGCCTGATCCAGAGCTCATAATCCATGCAGTACCGGAGGGAGCGGTCCAGCATCCCTGCGGCCTCGAGTGCCGAGCGGCGGATGAAGGAGGTCGGCTGGCAGATGAAGCATGTCTCGGTCAGGCGACGCATGGTGAAATCCTCCGTGGGGTAGACCCCGATGATCGTGTTGTTCGGATCGATGTAGTAGGCCTCCCCGTAGACGGCGGCCACGTCGGGAGAGGCGACGAGATGCTCCACGGCGGCGTTCACGGCCCCAGGGAGGTAGGTGTCGTCGGAGTTCAGCCACCCGAGGATCTCGCCCCTCGCCAGCGTGAAGCCCGAATTGACGGCCTCGGCCTGGCCGGCGTCCGGGCCAGACCTCCAGACCAATCGGTCACCGTAGCTGCGCAGGATGTCGAGCGTCTCGTCGGTGGACCCCCCGTCTATCACGATGTACTCGAGCCTGGGGTAGTCCTGCGAGAGGACGCTCTCAATGGACTCCCTGATGAACCGTCCCTGGTTGAAGGAAGGGGTGATGACGGACACCAGCGGCAGGCGATCCGTCGCGGTCACGATCGACGCCCAGCCGGGCCCGCCCGGAGGGACCCGGCCGCCTCGAGGACCTTCAGGGTCTCTCGGGCCGTGGTCTCCCAGGAGAATTGCCGGCATCGCTCCCTCCCCGCGTCGCGGAGCGCTCGCCGCAATTCTTCGTCGGTCAGCACGCGATGCATGGCATCGGCCATGTCTTCGGGGTTGTACGGGTCGACGAGGAGGGCGGCGTGCCCGGCCACTTCGGGCAGGCTGGCAGCGCGGGAGCAAATGACAGGGCAGTCTGACGCCATCGCCTCGAGGAGCGGGAGGCCGAACCCTTCGAACAGGGACGGAAACGCGAGAAAACTCGCGCCGCGATACAGCATGCGGATGTCGCGCCTCTCGACATATCCCAACACATGGACCTGTTCACGCAAGTCGTGTTGCTCGACGGCTTCCAGGATGGCCGAGTGGACCCCGCGCTCTTCCCCGGTCAGGACGCACGCGAGCCTTCTGCCGTGCTTGACGCGCAGCAGGCGGAGGGCTGCTAATAGCGTCCCATGATTCTTATGCGGCCAGGTATTCGCAGGGTAGAAGACGTACTCGGGGGGAAGGCTGTACTTGGTCTTGATGGCACGAAGCGTCGCATCGTCGGGCGGGCGGAGGAACTCGTCGCTCACCGCGAGGGGGATCACATGGATCTTGTCAGGTGCAATGCCGTACCGATCGATGATCGTGGCCCGGGAGAACTCGGAGAAGGTAATCACCTTCGTGGCATCCCGGCATGACGCGGGATAGCGTCTGCGCGCCCATTCGAGCAGATCCTTCCGGAAAAAATCCGGAAAGAATTCGGGCTGAAGGTCGGGGATCGACACGACGCTGCGGAGTTTGACATGCCGAGGAGCCAGGTTGATCAAGGGGCAGAACCAGAGGTCGAGGGAGTGTTTCTCGATGCCATAGAGCATCTGGGCGCTGGCGGCGGCGCTGCCCACCAATCGCGCAGTGCGGGGGAAGCGTCGCCCCGCCAATCCCACGAACCTGGCCAGGCCTGTTGTGGCGTAGCGGAAGCCTTGGAGGCTCACGGTTCCTACCTTCACGATTCGACGAGACTCATCTTCGAAGAGGTCCCTGTTGTAGCGGGCCACGAACAGATAATAGATGTGCTGGCGGTCGAGCGGCGGGAGGTGGGTGAGGAGGTTCAGGGCATACATCTCCATTCCGCCGATCTGGCCGGGGACAAGAGGAAGGATATTGACGCCGATGCGCAAGGCCGGTCTCGTTGAGTGCGACTCTCGCGTCAGAGTTGAGTCTGCTTGTACCAATCGATCGTTCTGCGAAGCCCGTCTTCGATCCGCACTCGCGCCCTGAACCCGAATTCACGTTCCGCCCGCGTGGTATCCAACTGGCGGCGGGGCTGGCCGCCCGGCTTGGTCGTATCCCACGCGATGCGCCCCTCGAACCCCGTGAGCGATGCGATGGTCTCCGCGAGGCTCCGAATACTGATCTCGGTTCCGGATCCCAGGTTGACCGGGTCCGGCCTATCATAGCGCTCGGCTGCAAGAACGATGCCCTCGGCCCCGTCATCCACGTACAGGAATTCCCGGGTGGCCGTACCGTCTCCCCAGACGACGAGCTCTCGCTGTCCCTCTCTGATGGCGTCGAAACACTTCTTGATGAGCGCCGGGATGACGTGGGACCGATCCGGATCGAATTGGTCCCCCGGTCCGTACAGGTTCGCGGGAAGGACGAAGATCGAGTTCAGGCCGTATTGGGCTCGATACGCCTGAGATTGCACCAGAAGCATCTTCTTCGCCAGGCCGTACGGAGCGTTGGTCTCTTCGGGATAGCCCTCCCAGAGGTCGTCTTCCCTGAAGGGGATGGGGGCGAACTTGGGGTACGAGCAGACCGTGCCGACGGCGACGAACTTCAGGACCTCGGCAAGACGAGCCTGCTCCATGAGGAAGGCACCCATGACCAAGTTGTCGTAGTAAAACCTTCCAGGGTTTCGTTGGTTCGCGCCGATGCCTCCCACCAGGGCCGCGAGGTGAATCACAATTCTCGGCCGAGTGTCCCGATAGAGCCGGATTACCTCGGACTCCCGTGTGAGGTCGTATTCGGACTTTCGAGGGATGAAGAGCCGCGCAAAGCCGCGCTGCCTGAGGGCCTTCACAACAGCGGATCCGAGGAACCCGGCGCCGCCGGTGACGACGACGGTGTCCTGTTTATCGATTCCTGGGCTCATCGGATGATGGCGCTCGGCGACTCGGTCTCGCGACGTTCGACTGGCTTCCGCGCATCGAGCAGCGTGCGGGTCTCACGAGCGTTGTCGATTCGCCGCACGCCGACCGACCGAACGCGCCACGTCTTGCTAATAGGCACGATCGATGGATAGCAACAATTAAGAATCGCTATGAAGCAGCGTTTCGCATTCCTGAGAGATGTCGAGAGACTTGCCAAGGCAGCGTTTCCCTTAGGAGTACTGAACCTTTAAAATACTCACCGGCCTCGTCGATGTCAACAAGGTTTTTGTGTTTGTGGTTTTGTGATCGGGTGTCACGCCAGGATCACCTCGGCGTCCACCGACGGGCACGGGGGTCCGCACGCGCCCGGCGTAGTCGCGGTATTTTATGCGCTTGACAGGCCTCTCGAGCCCGTTCTAAGATTCACTTCGGCTGCGACGCTTCCCGACGGCCGGTGTCCTAATATAGGATATAAAGATGGGGTGGGGGTCGTAGAAGGGTATCTGAGACAGTGATGAGTGAGCGCAGCGGGACACCACGCGAGCCGCTCGGGGAGATCCTGATCCGCGAAGGATCGATCACGCGGGATCAGCTCCAGCGCGGGCTCGTCCGCCAGAAAGAACTTGGCAAGCGGCTGGGCGAGGCCCTCGTCGAGCTCGGGTACGTGTCGGATGACGACGTCGTCAGAGCCCTCAGCCGCCAATTCGGCCTCCCCCATATTTCCCTTGGTTCCCTCTCCATCACGCCCGTTCCGATCCGCGATCGCCTCTCCCCGAAGTACATGCGTGAGCACCGGGTATTGCCTATCGAGGTCAAGGACGGCGTCCTGACCGTGGCGATGGCCGACCTGGCTGATCCGTACACCCTCGATGACCTGCGCATGAGCACCGGGCTCCCCGTCACCGTCTGC
>Ga0187893_10010916_pt1 | contig 13344 bp, 11 predicted proteins | sample MA1701074metaG_FD_139574 | JGI IMG/M metagenome (GOLD analysis project Ga0187893, IMG submission 139574) | White microbial mat communities from a basaltic lava cave in the Kipuka Kanohina Cave System on the Island of Hawaii, USA - MA170107-4 metaG ...
AGGCCGCGGCGTTCCTCGCGCTGCTGCTGCCGCTGGCGGCTGCGCTCGCCGCGCTGCTGATGGCCGTGGCGATCCGCTGCAAGACGTACAAGGAGGCGCAGGCGAGCAGCGCGCTGGTCGTGCTCGGCGTCTCGTTGCTGCCGCTGGTGACCGTGTTCGACGCGGGCGGCGCGGCGCACTGGCACCTCTGGGTGCCCGCGCTCGCGCAGAACACGCTGATGACGCGCGTGCTCAAGGGCGAGGCGCTGACCGCCTGGCAGGTCGGGTTGCCGCTCCTGGTGTGCGCGCTCGTCTCGGCGAGCGCGCTCGCGTTCGTCGTGCGGCGACTGCGCGCTGCCGCGCTCGAAGGCTAGAAGTAGAAGTTGACGTAGAGGCCGAGATGGTTCGCGTCGGCGGTGCCGGTGAAAGCGCCTTTCGCTTCGTATTCCTCGGCCACGCCGCGCACCTTGATGCCGATGTTGCGCGCCGCGCGGTACTCGACTTCGACCAGCGCGCCAACCGCGTTCTTGAAATCGACCTGCACGTTCGCGAGCGCGACGCCCTTGCCCGTCAACTCGATGTTGTTGACGAAGCGCAGCCCGCCGCCGACGCGCCAGCGGTCGTCGACGTGGAAGTGCCCGATCAGCTCGAGCGGGTAGCGGCGAAAGCGCACGCGGCCCTCGCTCGTGTAGCTGCTCGAATCGGCGTGGTAGCCGATCGTCGCCTGCGCCGACACGTTGTCGGCGAGGCGGAACTCGAGCCCGGCATTGATCGCGTACAGCTCGCCGGCGCGCAGGTTCTCGGTCTCGCCGTCGGTATAGAGGATCGTCACCAGCCGGTCGCCGCCGAACGTGAGCCCGGTGCCGAGCAGGAACCGCACCGGGCGTTGCTGGTCGGCCGCCGCGGAGCCTGCGGCGAGCGCGAACGCCATGCCGCACAACAGTCTGCGCATCGAGTCCCCCTCGTTGTCCGGGCGCCGATTCTAGGTCTCGGGAGTTCGTGCGCCGGCAACCGGTGGTGAGAAAAGCGAGCTGTGCTCCTTGCGCAACAACGCCTTCTGCACCTTGCCCATCGCGTTGCGCGGAAGCTCGGCGACGACGAACGCGCGCTTGGGTACCTTGTAGTTCGCGATGCGCTCCTTCAACGCCGCGAGCAGCACCGGCGCGTCGAGTGTCGCTCCGGGCTGCGGCACGACCAGGGCGACCGAGACCTCGCCGAAGTCGGGGTGCGGAACACCGACCACCGCCGATTCGCCGACTCCGGGCAGCGCATTCAACTGGTCTTCGACCTCGGCCGGGTAGACGTTGTAGCCGCCGCTGATGATCAAGTCCTTGCTGCGGCCGACGATGGTGAGGGCGCCCGTCGTGTCGAGCTGCCCGAGGTCGCCGGTCCTGAACCAGCCGTCGGGCGTGAACTCCGCGGCCGTCTTCTCCGGCATGCGCCAGTAGCCGGAAAACACGCTCGGGCCCCTGACCTCGATGGCGCCGACTTCGCCGCTCGGACACGGGCGGCCCTGCGCGTCGCTGATTCGCACCTCGACGCCGGGCAGCGCGCGACCGACGCTGCCGCCGGCCGGCGCGCCGTCCGCCGGTCGCACCGGGTTCGACGTCAGGATCACCGTCTCGCTCATGCCGTAGCGCTCGACCAGCGTGTGGCCGGTCGCTTCGCGGAAGCGCGCGAAGGTTTCTCGCAGCAGCGGCGCCGAGCCGCACACGAAGAGGCGCATCGTGCGGCACGCCTCGGGAGTGAGGCCCGGCTCGGCAAGCAGCCGCACGTAGAGGGTGGGCACGCCCATGAACACGCTGGCAAGCGGCAGCCGCGCCAGCACGTCCTTGGCGTCGAACTTCGCCAGCCACAGCATGCGCGCGCCCGCGAGCAGCGCGCCGTGCGCCGCGACGAACAGCCCGTGCACGTGGAAGATCGGCAGCGCATGGATCAGCACGTCGCCGGCGCGCCAGTCCCAGTAGTCCTTCAGCACCTGCGCGTTCGAGAGCAGGTTGCCGTGCGACAGCATCGCCCCCTTCGCGACGCCGGTCGTGCCCGACGTGTAGATGATCGCGGCCAGGTCGCCGGCTTTCGACGCGGCGGGCTGGTGCCGGTCGCTCATCTGAGCGGCGCGCTCGAGCAACGTGCCGCCGCGCGATTCGTCGAGCGTGAAGACGTTGCCGACGCGGCGCCGGAACGCGAGCGTCGAGAGCCACGAGAACGCCTGCGGCCGGCAGACCAGCACGGCGGGCTCGGCGTCGTCGAGGAAATGCTCGAGCTCGCCGCGCTGGTAGGCGGTGTTGAGCGGTAGATAGATGTGCCCTGCGCGCAACGTCGCCAGGTAGAGCAGCAGCGCTTCGACGCTCTTGTCGGTCTGCGCGGCGATGCGCGACCCGGGCTCGAGGTCGAGCGAATCGAGCACGTTGGCGAGCATCGCGCTGCCGCGCTCGAGGTCGCGCCAGGTGTAGAGCCCGGCATCGGTCTCGATCGCGACCGCGTCGAGGTCGCTCGGGAATTCCGCGCGCAGCGCGGCGTAGAGGTTCATCGGTCGGCACCGCCCGCCGCGAGTCTAGGCGACGAGAGCGTCAGTGCCTCGGCTGTCGTTCGAGCGCGCGCTCGACCTCGGCCTGCCACGGCAGCGCGTTGAGCACCCCGTTCAGGTGGCGCACCGCTTGCGCCCGGCTCAGCACGTGGCCGTCGTCGTCGAGCAGCCGAAGGTTGGTCAGCACCGCGAGCGGGTCGGCGAGCGCGACGACGCCTTGCGGGATCTGCACCCAATCCCACGCCATTGCTGCGGGTCCGCCGAGTGCCGCGGCGCCCCAGATCGTCTGGCCGGCGCAGACGGTGTCGATGGCCGCCGGCGTTTCGACGTGCGTTGCGAGGTGCACCAGATCGAGCCGGACTGCGGCGTCGGCCTGCCACAATACCGGTGGCCACGAGGCGACGCGCCAGGCCTGGTCCATTGCAGGGAGAGTGAGTTGGGAACGCACGCAGTGTGCGTGCGTCCGCGAGGCCCGGCACCTGTCAGGTTTGACAGGCGTCGGGACGCGAAGAAGAGGGTATGGAGTCGGCATGACTTCGCTGCAAGGTGGATTCACAACCGTGATGCAGGCTCAGAACCGCGACCAGTTGCGGAGCGAGTTGGTGCGGTTTGCTGAGGAGCTCGGGTTCGCCACGGTGACTGCCATCGCGGTCGCCGATCAGCCGTTGACGGAACCGGAGTTCGTCTACATCGACAACGCACCCGACGCGTTCCGCTCAGCGTCCGACGACCAAGCGCGAACGCGGCGTGATCCCGTTATGCAGCACTGCCGATACAGCAGCGTTCCTTTGATTTGGGACCAGGCGACCTATACGTCGCGCGGTCTCGGCGACGTGTGGGAGACGCAGGCGCAATACGGGTACTGCAACGGAATCGCGGTCGCGCTGCACTTGCCGGATGGCAAGCACTTTGCGCTCGGCGTCGATCGCGACCAACCGGTGCCGTCGCACAAGGGTGAGTTGACGCGCGTCGTCGCCGACCTGCAGTTGTTCGCGGTGCTCGCGCAGGAGACCGCGCTGCGCATCCTGCTGCCGCAGCCCGAAACCGAGCCGATCACGCTGACGCCGCGCGAACGCGAGTCGCTGCGCTGGACGATGGACGGCAAGACCGCGTGGGAGATCGGCTCGATCCTCGGCGTGACCGAGCGCACGGCGGTCTACTTCGTCAACAACGCGACGCAGAAACTCGGCTGCGTCAACAAGCACCACGCCGCGATGAAGGCGCTGCGCCTCGGGCTGATCCGCTAGGCGCCTGCCACAAATCTGGCCGCCGCGCAACTGTAAGACCTTACAGTTTCGGCCCGCCACGGCCGTTGCTCGAATTCGTCGGGTGCACAGCGCAGTGCACTCCAACCGACCAGGAGCACGCCGTGAAGACAACCTCGAAGCCGAGCAAGCAGCAACCCAAGTCGTTCTTCAAGCCCGCGACGCCGGAAGCGGGCAAACCCGCAGCACCGAAGCCGATCGACGCGCGCGACCTGCGCCACGTCGCAGGCGGCGCCACGTCGCTTCCTGGCACTCGCTGGTAGATCCAGGTTCGGGCGTCGTTGGGACCCCGGGGGCGCCGGGACCCGCCCGCGAGGGCGGGCCCGGCGTGCCTTTTCCGAGCTGACCCGATGTCCGACTTCTACCGCGCCGAAGCGCTGGAGCACCGCCAGCAATCCTGGCTGGGCGGCATCCAGCTCGTCCGCCCGCTGTCGTCGGCGGTGCTGACGACACTCGTGCTCGTCGTGCTTGCGGCAGTCGGCGCTTACCTCGTCCTCGGCGAATACACGCGCAAGGCGCGGGTCGCCGGCTACCTGGTGCCCGACCGCGGCGTGATCCGCCTGCTCGCGCGCGACGCCGGGACGCTCGTCGAGCGCCGTGCGAGCGAAGGCGGGTCGGTGCGCGCCGGCGACGTGCTGTTCGTGCTGTCGATCGACCGCGCGAGCTCGGCCGGCGACACCGAAGCGGCCGTCAAGGCGAGCCTCGCGCTGCGCGAGCGCAGCCTGAGGGATGCAACCGAGCGGCAAGATCAGTTGTTGCGTGCACAGCGCGCCGCGCTCGAGCAGCGCGCCGCGCACCTCAAGCGGGAACTGGCGCAGATGCGCGCCGAGGCCGCGCTGCACGAAGAACGCATCGCGCTCGCGCTGCAGCATCAGCGGCGGCTGGAAGGTCTGCGCGCCGAGAACTTCATTTCCGAAGCGCAGGTGCGCGCCAAGTCCGAGGCGCTGATCGGCGTGCGCGCGCAGGCGCGGGCGCTCGAGCGCCAGCGCGTCGGGCACGAACGCGAGATCGCGGCGGTCGAGGCCGAGCTGCGCGAACTCCCGCTGCGCGCTGAAGCGCGCCAGGGCGAGATCGAACGCGAGTTCGCGCTGCTCAAGCAGGAAGCGGCGCAGAGCGATGCGCGGGCGAGGCTCGTCGTGCGCGCGCCGCAGGACGGCGTCGTCACCGCGGTGACGGTCGACGCCGGACAGGCGGTCGCCGAAGGGGCGGTTCTCGCGAGCCTGTTGCCGGCCGACGCGCAGCTCGAGGCGCATCTCTACGCGCCGTCGAGCGCGGTCGGTTTCGTGCGCCCCGGCCAGCCGGTGCTGCTGCGCTACCAGGCGTATCCGTACCAGAAGTTCGGCCATCACGCAGGGCGCGTGGTGCTGGTGTCGCGTGCGCCGCTCGTGCCGGGCGAGTCGAGCGGGCTGTCCGCGGCGTTCTCGCGCAGCGAGCCGCTGTACCGGATCACGGTCGCGCTCGACAGGCAGGTCGTGCACGCGTACGGAAAGGAGCAGCCGCTGGCGGCCGGCATGCAGCTCGACGCCGACGTGCTGCTCGACCGGCGCCGTCTCGTCGAGTGGTTGCTCGAGCCGGTGCTGAGCGTCGCCGGCAGGGTGTGACGCGATGCCCGAGCGGCTCAACCTCGGCTTCGGTGCCCGCCGGCTGCCGGTGATCCTGCAGACCGAAGCCGCCGAGTGCGGGCTCGCGTGCCTGGCGATGGTCGCGAGCCATCACGGCTTCGAGACCGACCTGCCGAGCCTGCGCCGCACGAACGCGATCTCGATGCTGGGTGCGACCCTGGCCGACCTGGTGCGCATCGCGGGGCCGCTCAAGCTCAACCCGCGCCCGCTGCGCGTCGAGATGGACCAGATCCAGCAGCTGGCCCTGCCGTGCGTGCTGCACTGGGACATGAACCACTTCGTCGTGCTGAAGGAGGTCAGAAGCACGCGGCTCGTGATTCACGATCCGGCGCGCGGAGCGCGGCAGGTGTCGTACGACGAGGTGTCGCGTCACTTCACCGGCGTCGCGCTCGAGCTGCACCCGGCCTCGGACTTCGCGCCGCGCCTCGAGCGCCAGCGCGTCACGCTCGGCCAGCTGCTCGGCAAGGTCACGGGGCTCAAGCGCTCGCTCGCGCAGATCATGGTGCTCGCGCTTGCGCTGGAGGTGTTCGCGCTGTTCGCGCCGTTCCTGCTGCAGCTCGTCGTCGACGGCGTGCTGGTCAGCGCCGACCGCGACCTGCTGGTCACGCTCGGCGTCGGCTTTTCGCTGCTGGTGCTGATCACGGTCGCGACCGGCGCGATCCGCTCGTGGGTGGTGCTGTACCTCGCGAGCACGCTCAACCTGCAATGGCTCGGCAACGTTTTCTCGCACCTGATGCGCCTGCCGGTCGGCTGGTTCGAGAAGCGCCACCAGGGCGACGTGATGTCGCGCTTCGGCGCGGTGCGCCGCATCCAGGAGACGCTGACGACGAGCTTTCTCGAGGCGCTGCTCGACGGGCTGCTCGTCGTCGCGACGTTGACGATGATGTTCGTCTACAGCGGCGCGCTCGCGTCGATCGCGCTTGGCTGCGTGCTCGTCTACGCGCTGCTGCGCTGGATGTTCTTCCGCCCGCTGCGCGACGCGACCGAGGAATGGCTGGTGCACGACGCGCGTGCCCAGAGCCACTTCCTCGAATCGCTGCGCGGCGTGCAGGCGATCAAGCTGTTCGGCCGCCAGCAGGACCGGCAGGCGCGGTTCATGAACCTGATCGTCGATGCGATGAACGCCGACATCGCGACCAAGAAGCTCGGCATCCGCTTCGGCGTGTTCAACAAGCTGGTGTTCGGCCTCGAGCGCATCGCGGTGGTCTGGGTCGGCGCGCTGCTCGTGCTCGACCACAGTTTCACGGTCGGCATGCTGTTCGCGTTCATCGCGTACAAGGAGCAGTTCGCGCAGCGCATCAGCGCGCTGATCGACAAGCTGGTCGAGCTGTCGATGCTGCGCCTGCAAGGCGAGCGGCTCGCCGACATCGTGCTCGCAGCCCCCGAGGCCGACGCAGCCGGCCCGCCGTCGCGCGCGAGCTTGCCCGCGCGCGTCGAGTTGCGCAACGTCGGCTTCGCGTACGCCGACGGCGAGCCCGCGGTGCTCGCCGATTGCAGCCTCGCGGTCGAGCCGGGCGAGTCGGTCGCGATCGTCGGGCCGTCGGGCTGCGGCAAGACGACCTTGCTCAAGCTGATGCTCGGCATCCATGCGCCGCAGGCCGGGTCCGTCGCGGTCGGCGGCATCGACCTGCGCCAGCTCGGCCTGCCGGCGTGGCGCGCGATGATCGGCACCGTGATGCAGGACGACCAGATGTTCGCCGGCTCGATTGCCGACAACATCGCGTTCTTCGACCCGCGGCCCGACGCCGAGTGGATGCGCCGCTGCGCGCGCGTCGCCGCCGTGCACGACGAGATCGAGGCGCTGCCGATGGGCTACGACACGTTGATCGGCGACATGGGCGCGAGCCTCTCGGGCGGGCAGAAGCAGCGCATCCTGCTCGCGCGAGCGCTCTACAAGCGGCCGCGCTTCCTGTTCCTCGACGAAGCGACGAGCGCGCTCGACGTCGAGCGCGAGCGGCAGGTGAACCAGGCGATCCGCCAACTCGCGCTGACGCGCATCATCGTCGCGCACCGGCCCGAGACGATCGCGTCGGTGAACCGCGTCATCGTCCTGCACGAGGGCCGGGTCGCGCAGGACCTGCGCAGCGTCGCGAGCGGGGCAGTCGCGGCTAGAGCTTTCTAGAATCGTTGGGTGCAATACCCGAAGACGTTCGACGTGATCGTGGTCGGCGGCGGCCACGCGGGGACCGAAGCGGCGCTCGCCGCGGCGCGCATGGGCGCGAGCACGTTGCTCCTCACGCACAGCATCGAAACCCTGGGGCAGATGAGCTGCAACCCTTCGATCGGCGGGATCGGCAAGGGCCACCTCGTCAAGGAGGTCGACGCGCTCGGCGGCGCGATGGCACGGGCCACCGACGAGGCGGGCATCCAGTTCCGCATCCTCAACCGCTCCAAGGGTCCGGCGGTGCGCGCGACGCGGGCACAGGCCGACCGCCAGCTCTACAAGGCGGCGATCCGCAAGCGCCTCGAGAATCAGCCCCGGCTCTGGCTGTTCCAGCAGGCGGTCGATGACCTGATCATCGAGAACAACCGTGCGGTGGGTGTTATCACGCAAGTGGGCGTTCGCTTTTCGGCACGATCCGTCGTGCTGACGGCAGGTACGTTCCTCGATGGGAAGGTCCACGTCGGCTTGCAGAACTACGCCGCGGGCCGCGCGGGCGACCCGGCGTCGACGACGTTGTCGGCGCGTCTCAAGGAGTTGAAGCTGCCGCAGGGGCGGCTGAAGACCGGCACGCCCCCGCGCATCGACGGCCGCTCGATCGACTTCTCGAAGCTCGTCGAGCAGCCGGGCGAGACGGGGCCGGTCCCGGTGTTCAGCTTCGTCGGTTCGGCGGCGCAGCACCCGCGGCAGGTGCCGTGCTGGATCACGCGCACGACCGAGCGGACGCACGAGATCATCCGCTCGGGCTTCGCTCGCAGCCCGATGTTCACGGGCGTGATCGACGGGATCGGCCCGCGCTACTGCCCGAGCATCGAGGACAAGGTGAACCGCTTCGCCGACAAGTCGAGCCACCAGATCTTCCTCGAGCCCGAGGGACTCACGACGCACGAGTTCTACCCGAACGGAATTTCGACGTCGCTGCCGTTCGACGTACAACTCGCCGCAATTCGGTCGATGCAGGGGCTCGAGGACGCGCACATCCTGCGCCCCGGGTACGCGATCGAGTACGACTACTTCGATCCGCGCGAGCTGCGGCCGAGCTTCGAGACCAAGGCGATCCAGGGCTTGTACTTCGCGGGTCAGATCAACGGCACGACCGGCTACGAAGAGGCGGCGGCGCAAGGGCTGCACGCTGGGCTCAACGCGGCGTTGCAGGTGCAGGAACGCGACGCATGGCTGCCGAAGCGCGATGAGGCCTATCTCGGCGTGCTCGTCGACGACCTGACCTGCAAGGGAGTCAGCGAGCCGTACCGGATGTTCACGAGCCGAGCCGAATTCCGCCTCCAGCTGCGCGAGGACAACGCCGACCAGCGGCTGACCGGGCACGGGCGCACCTTGGGCCTCGTCGACGACCTGCGCTGGGAAGCGTACGCGCGCAAGCGCGACGCGCTCGAGCGCGAGATGGAGCGCTTGCGTTCGACGTGGCTGCACCCGCGCGCGGTCGGCAACGACGACAGCGAGCGGCTGCTTGGGCAGCCGCTCGAACACGAGCACACCCTCGCCGAATTGCTGCGCCGTCCGGGAATCGGGTTCGACCAGGTCGCTGCACTCGAAGCGGCAGCGTGTCCTGGGTCAACCGTTGTTTCACGTGGAACCCTGCACGCCGAACTCGGTGTCGAGTTGGCCGATGCGGTGATCGAGCAGATCGAGATCTCGATCCGCTACGCCGGCTACATCGACAAGCAGCGCGACGATGTGGCACGTGCTGCCCGCTACGAGGATCTGAAGCTCCCGGCCGACATCGACTACGCGCAAGTGAGCGCGCTGTCGTTCGAGGTGCGGCAGAAGCTGACGCAGCACCGGCCGGCGACGCTCGGGCAGGCGGCGCGCATCTCGGGCGTGACGCCCGCGGCGATCTCGCTGCTGCTGGTGCACCTGAAGAAGCGGCTCTACAAGTCGTCCCGGCGCGGCAGTGACGGCATCGACCTCGCGGCGTGAGGCGTTGCGCGACGGCGCCGCGACCCTCGGCTGCGCCTTGACCGATCAGCAGACCGACCGGCTCCTTGCGTACGTCGCGCTTCTGGCGAAGTGGAGCCGGGTCTACAACCTGACCGCGGTGCGCGACCCTGACCGCATCGTCGTCCAGCACGTGCTCGACAGCCTCTCTCTCGTCGCGCCGCTTTCGAGAGAAACGGGCACCGAGTCGTCGTTCAACCTGCTCGACGTCGGCTCGGGCGCAGGCCTGCCGGGACTGGTGGTCGCCGCCGCGCTCGACCGCGCAACGGTGACGTGCGTCGACGCGTCGGCGAAGAAAGCAGGCTTCGTGCGGCAAGCCGCGGCAGAGTTGGGGTTGCAGAACCTGAAGGTCGAGCACGCGCGGGTCGAAGATCTGAGAGCGGCGCCGTTTCGGGTCGTCACCGCGCGTGCGTTCGCGTCGCTTCCCGACCTCGTCGCCGCGACGCGCCGGCACCTCGGCGGCCGCGGCGTCTGGGCCGCGATGAAAGGCCGCACGCCCGACAACGACATCTCCGCGCTCCCCGTCGACGTCGAGGCGTTTCACGTGGAACCGTTGCGGGTGCCCGGGCTCGACGCCGAACGATGCCTGGTCTGGATGCGGCCGAAGCGGTAAGGGAACCTCTGTTCAGAGGTTCCTTAAGCGGTGTCCCCGATCTGCGTTACCCTCCGCCGTCGCCGTTTTCGAGATCACCAGGGGCCCATCGATGCAGGTCTTTTGCATTGCCAATCAGAAGGGCGGAGTGGGCAAGACCACCACGACGGTGAACCTTGCTGCCGCAATGGTTTCGGTCGAACAGCGCGTTCTCGTCGTCGACCTCGACCCGCAGGGCAATGCCACGATGGGTTCCGGAGTAGATAAGCGCTCACTTACTTTAAGCGTGTACGACGTGCTGCTCGAGTCGGCGAGCATCGCCGAGGCGCGTCAGCCGAGCCCGAAGGGCGGCTACGACGTCCTGCCGGCGAACCGCGAACTCGCCGGCGCCGAAATCGAGCTGGTCGGACTCGAGCGGCGCGAGCGCCGGCTGCACGGCGCGCTCGAAGCGCTCGACGGAGCCTACGACTTCGTGCTGATCGACTGCCCGCCCTCGCTCAGCCTGCTGACGTTGAACGGCCTGTGCAGCGCCGACGGGGTGATCGTGCCGATGCAGTGCGAGTACTTCGCGCTGGAAGGCCTGAGCGACCTCGTCAACACGATCAAGCAGGTGCACGCCAACCTGAACCCGCGGCTTCAGCTGATCGGGCTGCTGCGCGTGATGTTCGACGCCCGCATCACCTTGCAGCAGCAGGTGAGCGAGCAGCTGAAGACGCACTTCGGCGAGAAGGTGTTCGACACGGTGATCCCGCGCAACGTGCGGCTCGCCGAGGCGCCGAGCTTCGGCGTGCCCGGCGTGGTGTTCGATCCGCAGGCGAAGGGAGCGCAGGCTTTCGTCGAGTTCGCGCGCGAGATGGTGCGCCGCGTGCCGCAGCCGGGCGAAGCGCTTCCGCCCGCGCCGTAGCGCGTCAGCCGCGCAGGCCGGTGCCCTCGTCGAGACCCAAGTGCAGGTTCATGGTCTGCAGTGCCTGGCCGCTCGCGCCCTTGCCGAGGTTGTCGAGCCGCGCGACCAGCAGCACCTGGGTCTCGTTGGCGAACACGAACAGATCGGCGCGGTTCGTGTCGTTGCACGCCTGGACGTCGAAGGTGCCGCCCTCGAGCGTCTCGGGATCGGAGAGCGGCATCACGCGCACGAAGCGCTCGCCGGCATAGTGCCTCGTGTAGACGCCGTGCAGCGCTTCGGGCGTCGTTCCCGCGGGCAGCCGCGCAAGGTGCAGCGGGACGCTGACCGACAGGCCCTTGTAGTAATCGCCGACCACCGGCTGGAAGATCGGCCGCGTCGCAAGCCCGGCGTGCACGGTCATCTCGGGCAGGTGCTTGTGCGCGAGAGACAACGCGTACGGGCGCGGCGCGGCGAGCCCGTCGCCGCCCTTCCGGTACTGCTCGATCATCTTCCTGCCGCCGCCCGAATAGCCGGTGATCGACGTCGCCGAGAGCAGCTCCTTGCTCGACAGCAGCCCGGCATCGACGAGCGGGCGCACCAGCAGCACGAAGGCGGCCGCGTGGCAGCCCGGATTGGCGATGCGCTTGCTGCGGCGCAGCTGCTCGCGCTGCTCGCGGGCGAGTTCGGGTACGCCGTACGCCCAGCCCGCGAGCGTGCGGTGCGCGGTGCTTGCGTCGATCAGGCAAGTGCCAGGGTTGCGCACCAGCGCGACCGCCTCGCGTGCCGCCGCGTCGGGCAGGCATAGGAAGGCGACTTCGGCCGCGTTGAGCAACCGTGCGCGCTCGCCCGCGTCCTTGCGGCGCGCGCTGTCGATCGACAGCAGCTCGATATCGGCGCGCGCCGCCAGCGCTTCGTGGATCACGAGTCCGGTCGTGCCTTCCTGCCCGTCGACGTACACCGCGTGCTTCATCGCTGCCCTGTCGTGCTGGTACGACCCGTCAAGGATACGGCAGGCCATGCCCGACAATCGCGCGCATGGTGACGAAAAAGCCGAGAGGGTTGGGGATGGGCCTCGAGGCCCTGCTCGGGCCCAAGGTGAGGGACGCGAACGATCAGGCGACGGCGCGCGACCCCGCTGCGCCCTCGAGCCTCGCGCTCGAGCATCTGACGCCCGGCCGTTACCAGCCGCGCACCGCGATCGACGAAGGCTCGCTTCAAGCGCTGGCCGAGAGCATCAGGTCGCAGGGAGTGATGCAGCCGGTGCTGGTGCGCCCGCTCGGCGACGGCGGCTACGAAATCATCGCCGGAGAGCGGCGCGTGCGCGCGGCCAAGCTCGCCGGGCTGTCCGAGATCCCGGTGCTCGTCAAGGACGTGCCCGACGAATCGGCCGCGGTGATGGCGCTGATCGAGAACATCCAGCGCGAGGACCTGAACCCGCTCGAGGAAGCGCAAGGGCTGATGCGCCTGGTGCAGGACTTCGGGCTTACGCACGAGCAGGCCGCGCAGTCGGTGGGGCGGTCGCGCAGCGCGGCGAGCAACCTGCTGCGACTCCTGCAGCTCGCCGAGCCGGTGCAGCAGATGCTGCTCGCCGGCGACCTCGACATGGGCCACGCGCGCGCGCTGCTCGCTCTCGAGCGCGCAGACCAGATTGCGAGCGGCAACCAGATCGTCGCGCGCCGCCTCAGCGTGCGCGAAGCCGAGAAGCTCGTCGCCAAGGCGCTGCGCGGCAGCCGCGAACGCCCGCTGCTGCGCCCCGGCAAGGCACGGAGCGAGTCGCGCGACGTGGCGCGGCTCGAGGAGGAGCTGTCGGACCTGCTCACCGCGCAGGTGACGATCCGCGTCAAGAAGCGCCGCCGGCGCGGCGAGCAGGGCGAGGTCGCAATCGCGTTCGGCTCGCTCGACGAGCTCGACGGCCTGCTGGGCAGGCTGCGCGGCGCGCACTGAACCGAACCGCGGCGGCGCATGAACCGCAACGTCACCTTGCGCCAGTTTCGCTACTTCATCGCGGTCGCCGAGTCGTCGTCGGTCGCGGCCGCTTCGCGCATGCTTGCGATCGCGCAATCGGCGATCACGAAGAGCATCCTCGAGCTCGAGGACACGCTGCGCGTGCAGCTGTTCGAGCGCACCACCAAGGGCATGCTGCTGACGCCCGACGGGCATCGGTTCCTGGCACGCGCGCGCAAGGTGTTGTCGTCGGTCGCCGACGCGACGCGGATCGAGCCCGGCCACCCGCGCGAACTCGAAGGCCCGCTCGCGGTCGGCGTCACGTCGCTCGTCGCCGGCTACTACCTGAGCGAGCTGCTGTCGCGCTTCCGGCGCAGCTGTCCGCAGGTCGTGCTGCAGGTCGTCGAGGAGGCGC
>Ga0187893_10010917_pt1 | contig 13344 bp, 16 predicted proteins | sample MA1701074metaG_FD_139574 | JGI IMG/M metagenome (GOLD analysis project Ga0187893, IMG submission 139574) | White microbial mat communities from a basaltic lava cave in the Kipuka Kanohina Cave System on the Island of Hawaii, USA - MA170107-4 metaG ...
CCTAGCCGCTAAATCATGGCTGTGAATTATATCGCTGTTATAAAATAGCCATAGGGTTTAAATAGATTCAGCATGGATCGTTTTGTTAAGTGAATTAGATGCCAGTCGCAATACTTCCGGATATTAGCGAACAACACTGCATAGGCTGTGCACTCTGCGTAGAGATTTGCACCGCTCTTGGTCCAGATGTACTGAGAGTAAAGCCAGTGGAAGGCTGGAAGAGAGGTAAGGCATTCGTCTTTTATCCAGAGAGATGCATCTCTGACGGAGCATGCATCGGTGTTTGCCCAACAAAGGCAATCTTCTGGATGAGGCCAATGGACTACACCCCAGGACAGCCAGTCCCACTAAAGAAACACGGCCTCTTTACGAAAGGCTGGGAAGAAGGCTAAGTCCTTCATCACTCCTTTTTTCCATTTTTATTATTCGAAAAATTTTTAATAACAGAATCTTTTACGGTTAGTCTGACTTGGTTGGCTGGGACGAACAGATCAAGGCTCATCTATTCTGGATCTGGGGAGAAGAGGAAGGCTTTCTAAAGCGCGGCAAGGAGGGCATGCTAGTAATTACCGACAGGCGGCTTGCATTTATCACAAAGACAGAGATGACCTACAAGATGCACGACACTCACAGCACCAGGCAATTCAACAGGTTCAAGGCCCAGGAAAACGTGTTTCGACCCGCGGAAGGCTACAAACTCGAGCACTTTGAAAAGGATCTCGACAAGAGCCCCGACAACCTCGAGATCCCCTACAGCCAGATCCTCGACATAACCTCTGAGGAAAAGCGGTGGGGCACGCTTCTCAAAGTAAAGGTGAACCTTGGCGACAGGTCAAAACTGCACAAGTTCTCAATAGTAAAGGGCTGGGTTAAATACCCGGCAAAGGACCCGATCGAGTTCCAGCGCATGGACTGGAGCCCGCTTATAAGCCTCGTGAAGACGGCCTCTCCGTAACTTTATATGGCATTGTCTGGAAGTTGCAACAGCCGGACATTTATGGCAAAGACAAAGGCATTCGTGTTCATCAACACGGATGCAGGAATTGAAAAGCTCCTGCACGATGAGATAAAAAAGCTTCAGGGCGTAAAGGAAGTGTATCCGCTGTACGGCGAATACGACCTTATGGCAATAGTCGAGGAGGAAACAGACAAGGACGTTGCCAAAATTATCTCGTGGGAGCTACGCAAGATAAAGGGAATCAGAAGTACCAATACCATGGTTGTCGCAAAGTAAGATTATAGTAGTGTTACCCGCACTCTTTTTCCGGCCCAGCTGCGAGGAACAACTATCTGACCTTTCTTGCCAGCAACATCGACTGTTCTCTCCAGGTTGTTCTCTGCTGGCTTTGCTTTCTTTTCCTGAGGCTCTGGCGCGATCACTTCCAGCTTAGCTTCGCCCCCGAAGTGTGGCTGACAGAACTTGCATGATTGGTCGAGCTGCTTGAAGTGTCCATAAGACATGTGCTCTGTCCTGTGCAGGTCTATTAGCGCGATTTCTTCATGGATCGCAATGATCTCACTCGGAATCATGGAAGAACTTTTCTCTGGCGAAAAATAGGGCGACATCATGGCTATTGCACGGCTCATCGATAATCGTTAATTAGACCATGGTCAAATTATGTTTACACCGCGATAGACTTGTGCTAGAAAAATCGATAGTAACAGAGCAGCATTTAACATAAATATCACTGGTTTTATGAGATGAGGAGGAGAACATTCGGGATGCCAGCAGCAGCTGTCAACAAATTCGTTCGTCAAAGCGAAATAGATGAAGTTCATCGCGCTCTTTCGCCGTCACTGGGAGGCAAGAAGGAGAATTATTTTGGAGTTCTTTACCTTTCCAAGAAATTCAACATCCCTGAAGGCGAAGCAGCATCGTTTGTCGCGCTAGACGGTACAACTGACGCGGGAATCGATGCATACTACCATGACAAGGAAAAGAAGACACTATACATGTACGTGTTCCGTTGGACAGAAGACCACATTTTGTTCCGGGAACCTCTGGAAAAATTGGGCAGGCATGGAATAGGCAAGATTTTCTTTGATGCCAGCAAGTCAGAAAATGATCACAAGCTGATAGTATCCCTAAAGACGTGCCTGTTCGAAAACTGGAAGACAATAGACCGGGTAGTGATCGACTTTGTGTTCAACGGCGACCCGGTCGATGCCGAGCAGAGCAGGGTGCTGGCCTTTCTGAGAGAGGCGGTGGAAGACAAGCGGAGCTTTATTGAAAGCTACCTGAGCCGGATCGGCGAATCGCCTGGAATGCACGACATGATCTTTCACTACATTTCCAATGTCAACAGCCTTGGCAGCATCACCTCGTCCAGAGAAACCGCCGAGTACGTGATCAACTTTGACGGCTCACTGAGCGTGCCCCCAGCGGGCCGCGAAAACGAAAACCAGATGACTGTAACTTTTCTCTCGCTCGGCGACCTCTACAAGATGTACAGCGATCTGGGGGAGAGGTTCTTTGAAAAGAACTTGCGCTCCGGCCTGGACGAAGGCAAGATGACAAATCTGCAGATAAGAAATTCCCTGCGGAACATTATCGAGGGCCAGGAGGAACCCCAGAACTTTGCCCTGTACCACAATGGAATTACTCTGACCGCGCAAGAGCTTGAAGTGAACGGGCCTTCGACGGTCAGGATGGTCGAGCCCAGGATCCTCAACGGCGCCCAGACAATAAAGATTCTGAAACATTTTGTCGACGAAGAATCGCAAAGGAAGCGACGCTCTTCCGGGAAAAAGAAAGGCGGCGAATCGTCATCCGAAAGTGCCGGCAGTGCGAACAAGACCATAGACAACAACGGCGGGCTGCTTACGACCGCGACCATTGCTCCGGAATCGCTGCAAAAGAAACTTTCGGAAACAAAGGTGATGGCCAGGATAATTCAGTCCAAGGACGAAGAGTTCGTGAAGAGGGTTACCATAAACAACAACAGACAGAATCCTATCATGCCGTGGAACCTGCGGGCCAATGACCTTGTCCAGATAAGCTTTGAAGAAATGTTCGCCAAGCTCGGGATCTATTACGAGCGAAGGGAGAACGCATACAGGAACATCATGGAAGAAGACATCGAAGGAACCCTTGACAGCGAGAAAGGAGTGATCGAGGTCCGCAAGCTGGCCCAGACTGTGCTTGCGGCAAGGGGCCAGATAGACAGAATTTCGGAAATGAAGGATGTCTTTGAGGGTGAGACTTGGTACCGGGATACTTTCCGGGAGCAGTACCTCGACATTGATCCGAGAAAACTGGTTCTGCTCTACAAGGTCCAGTTCAGGCTGCAGAGCGTCATAAGGGAGATCAGAAGCGCGGGAGCGGAAAAATACGGCTATGCACCAAAAGCAAAGAACCTCATCTGGTGCCTGACATTGCAGGGACTGATGAACGACACAAAGTTCGATAGACTGGTCGAAAACTATGGCAACTCTACGGGAGTGGAAGCCGGCCTCACCGAGATCCTGAAGAAAATGGCCAGCGCCAAGATCCGGTTCATACTGAGCGACGCGTTTGATGCCAGGAAGTACCGTGATCACATGAACGAAAACAAGTTCACGTTCCTGAGGTCAAAGGCGACTCTGGCCGACTGCATGAAAGTCGCGCAGTCCAGGTTCGGCTGGGAAAAGAAGACGCTCTAGTCGCCACGCGCACGGTCCTCATCACTTGCTACCGGCGCCACACGGTCAACGCGCCGCTGCGCAGGAATCTTGGAAGAGGTCCACTTTAGGCCGCCGTTACCCCTAAAGATCACGTCAAGCACGCCCTTTAGTATGATAAAGTCGACTAGATGCTTGTAGCCTATCACCATCAGAGGCGAATACAAGGTCATCTTCCAGTCGTCCTCTTCGTCTATAAGCAAGGCCATTGAGGAGAGGACGAATTGCAGGCAGGTGAAGAGCAGAAACGAAAACAGGACAAACATCCACATCCCTTCAAGTATCGCAAGGACTCCTGCGGCTCCGATAACGACGCCGAGAATCGGGAGAAGCAGCATGTTAAGCACAGTCATCGGGTACCCGTACTGGCGCAGCATGGCAAAGCGGGAATTCGTCGCGACATCTTGGTGTTTGATAAATGTCTGCATGTTGCCCCTGTACCACCGAAGCCGCTGTTTGTAAAAATCTGACAGTGATGAAGGCGCCTCGGTAAATGCCATCGCACGGGAGCTGGCCTGGACGACCTTGCCGCACTTTAGCGCCTTTATCGTGACATCAAAGTCCTCTGTTAGTGTGTCATTGTCATAGTCCCCTGCCTGCTGGAGAATTTTCCTGTTAAACGCCCCAAGTGCCCCAGGGACAACCATCACCACTCCAAAGATGTCAAACGCCCTTCTCCAGAGGTTGATACCCACGAGGTATTCGAGGGCCTGGCATTTCGTAAGCAAATTCTTGGGATTCAGGACCTTGATGTTGCCTCCAACCCCTGCGACTGAAGGATTCTGGAAATACCTTACGATCATTTTCAGCGAGTCCCTTCCAGCTATCGAATCCGCGTCCATGATCACCACATGTTCTCCCTTTGCAAAAAGCAGACCGTGGTTTATGGCAGAGGACTTGCCGCTGTTTTCTGGTTTTCTGACGACTGAAAACAGGACCTCCCCGCCGAATTTCCTTGAATAGCTGCTCGCCACAGTATAAGTGCTGTCAATCGAGCCGTCGTCAACCACAATAATCTGCTTCTTTGGATAATCGGCCTCTACAAGTGAATCAAGCGCCTTGGCTATGGTGCCTTCTTCATTGTATGCAGGGATTATGACGGTAATCAGGGGAAATTCAGCGGGCGCCTTTACGCTGCCTTCAAGCTTTTTGTGGTAAATGGTCAGAGGAACGTTGAGGAAATTATACATGAAGGTTATCGCGAGGCTGAATGAAACAATGGCAGAGTAGGCAGAGAACCTGCCAAGAAAGCTGGATGCTTCCAGAGAGTATACAGCGCTGACGACCAAAGGAATGACAAGAACACAGGCATAGACAGCGAAGACTGATACTCTCTTTCCCGGCCGGCCTTCCTTCCTTCTCCACAACGAAAGGAGATAGAGACAAAAGATACTAACAGAAACCATGGAAGCAAGGAATACCATCGAGCCCATCACCAGAGTGATGGCCACCGCGGCAAGAAATGGAAGAACTGCCAGAGCAATCAGTTTTGCAAACAGCGATCTCTTGCCGCCCGTTTGTCAGCTCACGTCCCGACTGTCCCCTCACTCTGCGAAGTGCCCGTGATAGCCCTGATCATTTTCTCAAGGCTGTCCCCTTCGCTCTCTGGTGTCCGGCTCTGGGAATCTTGCTCGGCCACGCCGGTGATCGAATGCAACATGTCTTCCAGGTGTCCATCGACCGGACCTGAGCTCTGTTCGCCCATCACGTGCCCAATTATCATTCCAGCTATCTCTTCAGGATCCATACCATCAGACTCTAAAACTGCGATGTCGTACGACTCTGCCAATTTTCGCGCCTTCTCTGCAGCCCTGGACACCGCGATCAGGATTTTCTTTGGCATCTTTACATCAACGCATCTGGCAAAGAAATTCAAGACGGCTTCGGGACCGACAGGGCTTTCAGACCTTACGATATCGGCAGCGACTACTGGATCACCGCCGGTCTGATACGCTACTATGTCGAACTTGTGCTCTACTTGCGAAGATCCAGTTAATGCCGCATCGACTGACGCTCTTACGCCGCGCTCCTCAAGGGCCCCTACTATAGAGTTCTCCAGCTCACGATCGCCGTCATCCAGATACTTTGATAGCCCCTCGGGTTCGACGACAAATGCAAACAGTAGTTCGACTTTCAGTTCATCCGCTGCAAGAGATCTCGCGCAATTGAGGCAGATGGGCTGGGTCCTCCCCTCGGGAGAGAGTTTGTGGCATGACATGCAGATGCAGTATGATCCGGGTTTTACATAATCTACGCCAATAGCCTTTAGCCGCTTTTTGCATTTCGTGCATACAAGCCCGCCTACGTCGGCGGCGATAAAACGCGATTCAAGATCAATGTTACCACAGTTGAGGTGCTCTATCACCCTGCCCTGGTCGGTGTTTGTGGATCCGCAAAGTGGACACGATATCTTTAGCAGCAGGCCGTGATGGCCACAATAGCTGCATTTTCTGATGTAGTCAACAGGCTCTTGCTTTACTATACCCAATTCCTGCAGGGACTTCAGGATGTCCAGCTGAAGGGCAAGATCGTTATCCGAAAAGCCGGCGTAGGTCAGACCTCCCTCGGGCTTGATTATCGGCTCAAACCTCGTTATTTTTTTGTCTTTTATCTCTGCCAGCTTTGCACTTACAGCTTCGCTGACGGGTCTTGCATGAGCGGTCGTAGCAATCATCTCAAAATTGCGTACCTCATCTATTAAGTTATGGTGACTCTCAGCGACTCGATTACAGAATCGAACTGTACGCTTCAGGGCGTTCAAAAAAGGAAAGTTATATTTGTCATGACGGCACTGTCAGGACTAACCATTTAATTAAAGCAGTTACGACGACTGTCTGTTGGCCCGGAAACTCTATGTCGTCGGCGTCGGTCCAGGTTCACCAGAGTATTTGACTGATGCAGCAAAGGAAGCCATCAGAAAGTCGCGGTACATCGTCGGCTATGCCTACACGCTGGCAACAATAGAAGGAGTCATCGATAGCACCAGGCAGAAAATCCACAAAGTCACGATGAATACTCAGGAAGCAGTCTACCAGGACGTCTATGGGAGGATGAACGACGGCGACTATTGCACAGTCCCGTTCACTGGCGATGTCAGCTTTTCCGAGTCCGAGGTAGTCGACAGGCTCTTCCAGATTTTCGGAGAGGAAAATGTGGAAATAATTCCAGGAATAAGTGCCATCCAGGTGGCGGCAGCCAGATCGCATGTTCCAATAGACAAGGCTCTTGTTGTCACATTCCATGTGACAGGCGACATAGAGCAGAAAAAAACAGACCTTTTGCAAGCGGTCAAGAAAGGAATGAGCGTGATCCTCTTGCCGAGGCCTTGGCCACGCGATCCTGCAAAGCATTTCATGCAGTCCGAGATCGCAAAATTCCTCCGCGGAAACGGCGTGGACACCTCGAGATTAGAGGCATGGGTGTTCGAACACCTGACTACTGATAAGGAGACTCTCTTTAGAGGGATGGTCTCAGAGCTTGAGGGAAAAGAGTTCAGCGACTTGTCCGTGATGGTGATCGACCAGTCAGAGTCACAAACATACCTTGACTTTTAGAAGAAATCTGAATGACTTTAAATATCCAGAAGCACATCTTCCACCCATGTCAATAGATAACAAATCTGTTGGCATCGCAGAGGGCAGAGGCTCCATCAAACTATGCGCCGAATGCGGCGCCAAGATGGCCAGATCTCTGAGAGTATGTCCCTCCTGCGGTGAGAGCCAGGCGTAAAACTCTCCCTTTTTTATTGCAAGACTTAAAATCCTGGTCGACAATCTCAGCGCATGAGCGAAGTCAAATACCCAGTCTCGCAAACATACACCGTTCTCGACGGCCATGACATTTACCGGAGCAGCAACCTGATAGTGGCTCTCGTCGTAGTGCAGAGCCAGTTCGGCAGGGACCTGAGACTTTACCGCTGGATGAAAAGAAAGGATCTGTGGAAAGTTGATCTCTGTAGGATGGGAGTGGGGCGATGGAACTGGCCCGAGATAGCCGCCAAGGCAACCGAGTTCATTGAGAAGTACGGACTCAAGGGCAGACCGTCAGAGTCAGAAGAGACAACGGAATAATCAGATTGCAGGCTCGGATTCGAGCAGTACGGCCGAGTCGAGACCGCCCAAGAGTTCAATGATCCACCATTCTATCACCGCGGCTGCGAAAAGTACCGCTGCGGCTATTCCGATTTCGATAAATGTGGGGATCAGCTGGCTCTCGTAAAACGGACGGCCCGCGCCGGACCTCCAGGGCTTGTCCTTGACAAGGCGAACGATAAGCAAGCCACTTCTAGACATTGCCAATCCGTAAATGAACACCTCCATGATGCCAAACGGCGTTATGAGAATCGCTAGAGGGGGAATGCCATCCAGCATGGGGTTGGTCGCCGCGATGGCACTGAATACCGCGCCAGTGCCAAATCCTGCCAACTCACCAAAGCCAATCCCAACGGCAGGAATGAACATGATAAGGGAGATCCGAAAGTTGTTGAGAAAGATCCCGTTCTGATCGATTCCATCGATCTGTTCCGCGAACTGCTTCCTCACCTCGGCTGCCTCCTCTTCAGACATCGGGATGGCGGCTCCGATCGAATATGCTATGAGAAAGGCTGCGGCGCCAATTCCGACGTACATGAGACGCCGCTTGATCCTAAAACGCAAGACAAGCAAGCTTGCGGGCAGTATCGTATAATTAGTTTTGTCATCCCTCATTCCGTAAGCTGTTCTTTTTATCCATGACAATCCATTACAATAAGAGATTGTGAATCATACCGGGACATCTCCGGCAGTAGACTCGATCTTTCCCGAGTTCTTTACCCCCGGTAGTGCGGCCATCGATTTTGTAGTTCAGGACATTGCAGTAATCATGGTGGTAGCGGCGATCATGCTCACAATTACATTCAGGCTAAAGCAGCCGATGGTGATAGGCTATATCATTGCCGGCATGGTCATTGGTCCGTACACTCCTCCGTTTAGCCTTGTGCGCAGCCCCGAAACGCTGAACCTCTTTGCCGAACTGGGAATCATCATGCTTCTTTTTGTCACAGGGACAGAGTTACCGATAGCAAAGCTTCGGTCCGTAGGAAGGATCTCTATTATTACCGCGCTCGCAGAGTCCCTGGGCACGCTGCTCATAGTGTTCTTTATCGCCCAGAACCTGGGGTTCACGTTCAACGATTCGATCTTTCTTGCGCTCGCGCTTTCAGTCACTAGCACTGTCATTACGATGCGAATCTTGGAAGATGTCGGCCTGGTAAAGGACAAGTCATCGACCCTTATCATGGGCATGCTGATAGTCGAGGACATTCTGGTGATTTCTGCCCTGGGTGTAATGCAGTCCGTGAGCACCGTGGGCACTGTTTCGCTCGTTGACACCGGGATCTCGCTTGCAATCGTGGGAGGCTTTATCGGCGGCATAATCATTATCGGAAGCAAGTATGTCCCGAGGCTCGTTGACAGGGCAGGCAGGACAAATGACTACGCGCTTCTTCTGATAACGATCCTGAGCCTCGCTTTCGGGCTTTCGTTCATCGCGAACAGTCTGGGCATGTCTGTGGTGATAGGAGCCTTCCTGGCAGGAGTACTGGTCGCAGAGTCAAGAAGCGCCGCTGTCGCGAGGATAATTACGATCCCGCTTAGGGACATGTTTGCAGCTCTATTCTTCATTTCGATCGGGGCGCTGATGGACATCACGCTGATCCCACTTTTCATAGTACCTGCCATAATCCTCATACTGTCGTCATTTGCTTCAAAGTTCCTCATAGTGACAGCCATTCTGGCAAAGTCAGGATACGACAACACCACTTCGCTCCGCGCAGGCTTTGGCATGTCGGCTACAAAGGGCGAGATGTCGCTTGTTGTGGCAAAGGGGGGACAGGACGTGGGGGCCATCAGCTTTGCGATACTGCCAATACTTGGTGTCATAACCATAGTGACGACCTTTATCGGCCCCTTTGTCATAAGGGTGGGAAGCAAGTTCAAGCTTGCCGAGCCGACAGAAGCGGATTCCAGGCGCGAAAAAGAAGAGATCTAGCCCTTCCTGAATTTCCCGCGCAGAAAAAATGCAACCATCGCGGTCCCGGCAAATGTGGCTGTTAGGTAAAGCCAAAGATTCCCAAGCGCTCCGGACAGCAGCGCGGGCGCCAGGGACCTGGCAGGATTCATTGACGCTCCAGAGATAAATGCAAAAAAGAAAATGTCAAGACCAACGATTCCGCCTATGGCTATTCCACTCAGTCCTCTCAAGCCCTTGGTATAGACAACCAGCAGTATTACTGACATCAAGAGCGCCGAGGCCAGGACTTCAACGACAATAATAAGCGATAATGGGAAAGAATAATCGGGTGCGTTTGCACCTAGATCGGCTTCCGTTCCTATCAGCAGCATGACGAACGCGCTGGCGAGCATGGCACCGATCAGTTCAGCTGCAAAGTAGAGCGCTGCCCGTCTTTTATCTATGTGACCTGTTATCAGAAAACCAACAGTCACGGCGGGATTAAAGTGAGCCATCGATATTTTGCCAAACAGGTACACGCCTGTTGCCACGCCAACAAAAGGCGCAAATGCGATGAACGGAATTCCCAAAGCGCCACCGGTCTTGGCGTCTATCACGACCGAGCAGGTAGCAAGAACCACCACTATGAAGGTGCCAATGATCTCGGCAAAGAACTGCTTTTGGGACTGATCCAGCTTAGCCGCTGGCGGATTGGAGGGTTTTTGCAATCGCCCTTACTCTTCTCTCAATTTCGTCTCTTATCTCCCTCACCTTCTCAATAGGTTTGCCTTTGGGATCTTCTATGCCCCAATCGATCACGTCGTTGATAAAGAGCACCGGGCATTCTGACTGGTCGATGCAGCCCATGTTGACGGCTCTGGCAGAATTCCTTATCATGTCTTCAGTGATTATTTTGGATTTTTGATGGCTGATGTCAATGCCAACCTCCTTCATCACTTGAACCGCCAAGGGGTTGATTTCTCCGACAGGCTTGGTGCCGGCGCTCATTGCTCTGTACCCGCCTGGTGCATACTTGTTGAAAAAACCCTCAGCAATCTGACTCCTGCCAGCATTTTCCACGCAGACAAAAAGGATCGTCCTTTCGGCCTGCTCACCCTTCCTGAACTTCACATTCACTTTACCGCCTTTATCACAAGGCTTGTTATTTCTCTACCATCCACGCGATCTCCGTTCATGTACGGTCGCTCTTGCAGTACCTCAACATGTCGGAATCCAGCTCTTCGGATGGTTGCCAGATAGTGCTCTTTTGTCAGCGCTCCATCGAGGCAGCTGCACCACTTGTCCGCGTCAACCAGATCAGCTGCGATTTCTCTGTCAGAAACAAGGTCAGAAATTACCAACCTCCCACCCTTCTTTAGAATTCTGTGCACTTGCTGGAATGCATTTCCTTTGCTGCTTGTAAGATTGACAACGCAGTTGCTCACAACCAGGTCTACGCTGTCGCTGTCGACAGGGATCTCTTGTTCAATGTCGCCTTTCCTGAATTCCACATTGGTGTAACCATGCCCGCTGGCATTCTTCTTGGCTCTCTGAAGCATCTCGTCTGTCATATCTATGCCTATGACCTTGCCGTCCTTTCCGACCTTGTTTGCAGATAGAAATACATCGATTCCGGCGCCGGAGCCGAGGTCAACTACTATTTCACCTTTCTTGATATCTGCAAAATTCAGCGGGGCGCCGCAACCCGCACCCAGAATCGAATCTTCAGGGATCGATCTCAGGTCCTTTGAATCATAACCTACAGACTGAGCCGCATCGTTTGGAGATGAAGTTGTGCAGCATTCGCCCGGCGTGCAACAGCTGGATCCGCCGAGAGCGATTTTGGCGTACTGCTTTTTCACCTTGTCCTTGATTTCCGCATTCCTTTTTTGCATGCTATAGTTTACTTGGGAAACTATTTAAGTTGTCAAGGCGCAGAGGTTACAGTTGATGTAGCAATGGAAACAGACAGACTTCCGATGGTTCAGGAATGTTTCTCGGGATACGACGCCGCCTCGCTTATCGAGGAGACGTCCAAGCTCCGCAAGATAATCACTAAAAGGGGAACGCTTGAAATACTCATACCGCTGTGCTGCAGCACCGAGCCTGTGCGACACAAGCAGTTTAGGCAGGCATTGAAGGGTGTCAGCAGCAAGACACTGGCAAGCCGGCTCAAAGAGCTGGAGAAAAGTGGCATCTTAAAGAGGCAGGCCTACAACGAGATCCCACCACGCGTGGAATACCGGCTGACGTCCAAGGGCCAGGAACTCGTCGAGTCTGTAATAAGCCTGCTACAATGGATGAAAAAGTGGTCAGGGACAAAGGGCAATAGGCTCGGCTAGAATCACAGCCGCACGGATCAGAACAGGTCTCTGCTCCATGTCCAGCTCCCTCTCCTTTCTCCTCTTCTGTTCTATCAAGAGTCCGGCCACGTTGTGAGATCTTTCAAGGTGATCAAATGTTATCGTGCACCTGATCCTTGCGAGAAGCTTGCCAATTACTGCCGATATCCGGCGCATCAGAGAGTCGCGTATGGTAGAACGCCCAAGCAGTTGATCCACCGTAGATTTCGAATCGCTTCTTACGGCTATTGCAACGTGTTTTTCACGCCGCGCCACCTTTCTGATCTCCATCAGGTTATCTGACAATGCAAAATACACGGCAAGCATTTCCATTCGTTGCACGCCAAATCGTTCGTTCCTACGAGCAGGGCGGACCGTCCTGATTTTCTTGTCATCAGTGTAATGGTTGTACCATGCAACGTAGCCAGAGGGCGAAGCATCAGCATCTATCACAATGCTGTGAGGTCGCAACTGATCTTTATGCGCAAATCAACTATATGAGCATATCTCATAGCAAATGTTTCGCATCTATAGATCATGGGTAGGATGAAAAACCAAGAGGCTGATGGTGTGGCCCCGCAGCGTCATCCCGACCAGCTTTTTCAGCCATCGGAGTTTCCAGTCAACCTCTGCAAATGGCGCCGGCATGGGGTTGCTCCGGCGCAAAGAAAAACCTATCCAATGTAGACATCATAGTCCGACATAGATTCGAGAGAGCTATCGAGAATTCAGCAAGAAGCCTGATTCATCTCTGTCGCGTAGTGTACAAATTCATCATAAAGCCGTTTTCGTTTAGTAGCCTCCATTGAAGCGAGCTCTTCTGCGATCTTGGATTTCAACGATTTCAGGTATTGCAGCGTTATGTCGCTGTCTCGTACTTCACCCAGCATGTCCTGCAATTTTGCCAGCGATATCGAGCCGCGCTTACCGATAGCGTCAGAGGCCTTTTTCTCGTAATTCTTTGCGATCCCGGCAGGCAGCGCCTCGATAACGTATCTAAGCTTTTTGCAGTCCTTTCTCAATTTGTGCAGATCTTCTACCCTGTCGCTATCCGACAGCACCACCGGGAGTGTCTGTTCAATTCTGGCGCTCAGCCCGCCGGCTATCTTGTCTATCCTGGCCTCTAGCTTGCGCGGTTGAACGTCATAGACGCGCATAAGACGCATGTTCTTTATCTTGCGTCCTGCGCGTACCGCGTGCTTTAGCTCCGCATCTCTCCTCCTCTTAAGCGAAAGTTCTAGCATGCTTGCGTCAGGCGTTAGCGCAGCTACTCTGACACGGATGACATCAAGGTCGCGCACCACGCTATTGGCCCTGAAGAATTCCCTGTACGCCTTGATTTTCTTGCGGTTCC
>Ga0187893_10010918_pt1 | contig 13343 bp, 11 predicted proteins | sample MA1701074metaG_FD_139574 | JGI IMG/M metagenome (GOLD analysis project Ga0187893, IMG submission 139574) | White microbial mat communities from a basaltic lava cave in the Kipuka Kanohina Cave System on the Island of Hawaii, USA - MA170107-4 metaG ...
AGAGATCGTTTAAATGGGATTTTTCTTTCATGTTCTGAGTACATGCTCGATCAACTCTTTGCCCACTTTTGTAATATCGCCGGCGCCAAGCGTGATAACGACGCCGGTTGTTGGCACACTTGCTGCAAGCTGTTCTACAAGCTCGTCTCGAGCCATATAGAGGCAGTTGGGATGGGTTTTTTGAATTTCTTCAATAATTGCCTCTGTGGTAACGCCTGGAACGGGCGTCTCTCTTGCTGTGAAAAGGTCTGTTACAACGACAATGTCGGCATCATCAAAGATATGGTCAAAGTCCTTCATCACATAGCGCATGCGGCTGTAGCGATGGGGCTGAAAGACAGCCACTAGGCTTCTATCGCCTACATAGGAGCGAAGCGCTCTTAAAGTAGCCCTAATTTCTGATGGGTGGTGGGCATAATCATCAAAGGCAACGATGCCTTTTGCTTCCCCCTTCTTCTCAAGACGCCGTTTTACGCCGCAAAAGGAGGCAAGGCCGGGTAAAATCTCTTCCGGAGTAAGCCCAAGGGCAAGAGCAAGGCCAAAAACTGCACAAGAATTGAGTGCATTATGCCTTCCTGCAAGGTTGCAGAGGATGTTTTTATAGAGTTTGCCCTTATGTTGAATATCGTAGGTAATCTGCAGGCCATTTTGATTGAAGTTTTTGATACAAAAGTCAGCATCTTCAGAAAATCCGTACGAAGTGCCATTTATGCCAAGCGATGCAAGGGTTGGATCATATTTGCAGTAAAAAAGCAGATCTCTATTTTTTATGCGGCTTGTAAAGGTTTTAAATGCCTCTACAAGGTTATCCCACGTGCCAAAGTGGGCCAAGTGGTCGTTGTCGATATTTGTGACGATTGCCCCTTCACAGCTATATTTAAGGAAGGTTCCATCGCTTTCATCTGCTTCGGCAATAAAGTAGGGGCTTTTGCCATGTGCGCCATTGATCTCTCTTCCCTGCAAAAGACCGCCCACTGCAAAGCTTGGATCCCTATTCGCTTCAGAAAAAACATGGGTGAGAAGCGAGCTTGTGGTGGTTTTTCCATGTGTACCGGTAATGGCAAGTACCTTTTTGTCACTCATAAGCTCAAAGAGAAGGTCTGATCGATGAAGGATCTTTTGGTTGCGTTTTTTTGCAGCCATCATTTCTGGATTTGTTGCGCTAATTTCTGTGCTGTAAACAACCTGTGCATCGGCTGGTAGCTGTTCTTCGCTGTGGCCGATAAACACCTTGGCACCGGCCTCTACAAGCCCATCTGTTACATAGCTTTTTGCTGCATCGCTTCCTGAAACTTTGCACCCTTTTTGCAGTAAAATGCGTGCAAGGCCGCTCATGCCGATGCCGCCGATACCGATAAAATAGTAACTCATTTTTTTCCTTTTACATAGTGTGCGACAAGATCTGTAAAATGAATCTTCTGCATGCAGGCAGCTGTCAGCGCTTTTTTCATCTGAATAAGATCCATTTTTTCTATCGCATCAGCAATCATTTTGCACGAAAGTCCCTTTTCTTGAAATGCTACAGCGCCGCCAATCTGCTCGACAACAAAGGCCGCATTTTTATCCTGATGGCCATCAGCTGATTGTGGATAGGGAATAAAGATACTAGGAACTCCAAAGGCAATAGATTCTGCAACCGTTGATGCGCCTGCTCGAGTAATGGCAAGATCTGCCGCGGCCCAGGCATAGTGCATATTATGCTCAAAAGGAGCAACGTGGGCGCGCACTCTGCTTTCATACGTAAGGCGCTCTTCGCTACTACCTGTAAAATGGAGCACCTGAACCCTTTTTTGCAGCCTTGTAATGGCATCGTGAGCAAGTTCATTTAGCCTTGAGGCGCCAAGTGAGCCTCCAAAGACAAGTATGGTAAAACAGTCTTCTGGAAGGCCATAGTGTGCGAGTGCTTCTTTGCGGGTAGATCTCTCTTTTCGAAGTGGAATGTCGGTTTGCACTACCTTTCCTTTTAGGTGCAACGCAGCATCGGGAAAAAAAACGCCCGTCCAGACCGCATAGGGCGAAAAGAGCTTATTTACCTTGCCAGGAATGCTATTTGCCTCATGCAAGATAATGTCGATGCCCAAAAGCTTTGCTGCAACAAGAACGGGAAAGCTGTGATAGCTTCCAAAGCCAACTACTACGGCGGGTTTGAGCTTGCGAAGTAGTTTTATGCTTTTAATAACGCCATACAGTATGGATGCCGTTGAAAAAAGCAGCTTTTTAGGCGTGATAGGCCCGCTTGGGATATCGTAGTAGCGAAATTCTTCGCGCCTAAAGCGGCTGTTTGTGTTTAGCCCCTTTGCCATAAAGACAACTTCTAGTCCCTTAATGTGCTCTTTAAGCTCGCGAGCTGTATTTTGGGCAGGAAAGAGGTGGCCTCCCGTGCCGCCGGCAGTGATTACGACACACATACAGGCAGTGCCTCTCGTTCTTTTTCGATGCTCATTAATAGGCCAAGTGCCGAAACATTGGCAATAAGCGAGGAGCCACCCTGACTAAAAAAGGGCAGATTTAATCCCGTCGGCGGCACAAGACCGCTTACAACTCCCAAGTTTAAAAAGGCCTGAAAAGAGTATAAAAAGGCAATAATTGCCCCAAGATAGAGCCCCGGATTATCAGGCGCGCGTATCGCTATGCTAAAGGCAATAAAACCGAGCCAGACATAGGTGGCAACAAGAACAAGCATACCCAAAAAGCCATACTCTTCAGCAAAAATGGCTGCAATATAGTCATTTTGTGCCTCTGGTAGGTAAGAGAGTTTTTGCAGGCTTTTTCCCGGCCCTTTGCCAAGAACGCCGCCCGAGCCTGCTGCTATTTTTGCTTGGTGGGGCTGGTGGCCTTTGCCTTTAAGATCAAGTTCTGGGTTTAAATAGACCTCTATTCGCTTGGCAACATAGGGAAGCTGCAGTGCAAGCGTAGTTCCAAGCACGGCGCAAATTGCAAGCGGTACAAGCCAGAAGCGCCACGGCACATTTGCTAGAAAGCAGACGACTGCCAAAACGCAGCCAAAGACGCCCGCTGTGCCATTATTTGGCTCGGCAAGTATCAATAGCATAGGTATTGCTAAAATGGCTGCAAGGTGCAGAAACGGTTTTAGCTCAATTGCCCCTTTAATTTTTGAAAGGCTATGGATAAGAAAGGCGGGGCCGATAAATTTTACAAATTCAGAGGGCTGTATGCTAAATTTTGCTATGCTAATCCAGCGCCTTGAGCCATTTACCTTTAGTCCAATCCCCGGCACAAAGACTAAAAGAAGCATGAATGAAACGACTGCAAGAGCCACAGGAGAGAGCTCTAATAGCTTTTTGTAGCCCAGTCTATAGCAAAAGTAGGCGCCGCCTGCCCCCAATAACGTATAAAATATTTGTTTAAAAAATGCATTATGGGTGTTTCCATAGAGGGCAAGATCGATTGCCTCTGCCGATGATGTGTTAAATATCATCACAAGGCCAAGCACATATAAAATAATTACTGCTACTATTAGCTGACGCGAGAGGTGCATAGTTACTGTTACATTACTGACGTATTCGCAGTTTTTGTCCAATTTTGAGGTTTTTTGCCTTTGCTTCGTCTAAATTATTCAGCCGAAGTAACTCTTCTACCTCAATTCTGCATTTTTTTGCTATCTTCCAGGGACTATCACCCTCTTGAACGATGTAGCTATCGGATGTAGGATCAACTGCGCCTTTGGCTTGTGGTATAAGTAGGCGCTGGCCTACCTTAACATTTGGGCTCTCTAAGCTATTTAAGATGATGATCTCTTCGACTTTGACATTATACTTTCTTGCAATGCGGGAGAGCACATCGCCTTTTTTGACCGTAATTTCGATATGAGAAGATGAAATTGGCTTCTTAGCAGGTTCTTGAGCCTGTTTTGCCTCAACCGGGGCAATATTTTGCGCCTTTTGCGCATAGCTTCTTAAGAGCTCGTCTATCTCATCCACAGGCGCTTTTACCTGAATTGGAGCAGGCTTTTCACCTTGAGAAATTGTCTCAAAATGGGCCAAAACCGGTTCGACCTTTGTTACAGCCACATTCTGCATGGGCCTATTTGCCGTTGCAAAGAGGACCGCTAGGAGGGCAATGTTGACCAGCATGGCGATGATAATTGTGTCTTTTCGGCTAACGCCCAGAGTGCGCTGAGAAGCCTTTTTTTCGTGCGTGGAGGCGGTCTGTATGCCGGCTATTGAAAGCTGCATCGTTAAACATGTCCATTAGAGATTAAACCTACTCTGAACTCTACTAAAAAAGATCTTTATATGCAAGAAGCATCTTAGTGAAAAAAAATGCTGTCTAAAATGTGGATTTAGGCGATAATGGTGGGGTTCTTAGGATTTGCAGAGTACCAGTTTGCTAGTTTGCTATGAGTATTTCTCGGGTTCTTGGAAAGTTTGAACAATTATTAGGAGACACTCAGTGGCAAAAAAATTATATGTCGGAAACCTTCCGCACGCTACAGACGAAAATGAGCTTTCAGAGCTATTTTCACAATTTGGAACTGTTGTATCAGCCCAAATCATCGTAGATAAAGAGACCAATCGCTCAAGAGGCTTCGGCTTTATTGAGATGGAATCAGACGATGCAGCACAAGCAGCTATTTCTGCTCTTAACGGTCAAGAGTTTGGCGGACGCCCTCTTACAGTTAACGAAGCAAGACCTCGCGAAGAGCGTTCAGCTGGCGGCGGCGGTGGTCGCGGTGGCTACGGCTCAGATCGTCGTGGTGGTGGTGGCGGCCGAGGCCGTTACTAGACATCTAGACATCTAGACATCTTACTGGCGAGAGTTATTCTAACTCTCGCTATTTTTTTTTACACGCTTCGCGCAGCTTTTTAAAGGACATAAAGGACATAAAGGACCAAAGGGACATAAAGGACAACAATAGACGTTTGCGATCGTCCTTTTGGTCCTTTAGGATCTGCGCGGAGCGTGGGCTATGTTTTTGTTGCGGTCTTCGCTCCAGAGGATTTGGTGCCAGTAGGGGTAGGGTAAAGCGAGCTCTGAGGCTTTGTCGAGGCGTTCTACTTCATCGGGGGTAAGGGCCCAGCCGACTGCCCCTAGATTGTCTTTTAGCTGGTCGGCGTTGCGGGCGCCGATGATGATGCTTGTGACTGTGGGTTTTCGCAAAAGCCAGTTGAGGGCTACTTGCGGAATGGTTTTTCCTCGCTCTTTGGCAATTAATTCTAGTAGATCTACTATATTGTAGAGCTTTTCATAGTCTACTGTGCCGGGGGTGCTCCAGTGGGCAAGGCGGGTTTTTTCTGGTTTTGGCAGGTTGCGGCGATATTTGCCGGAAAGTAGGCCAAAGGCAAGTGGGCTCCAGATCAGCATGCCGACGTTTTGGTCGTGGCTAAGAGGTACTAGTTCATGTTCTAGCTCGCGTGCAACAAGTGAATAGTATACCTGCTGGGAGATCATGGGCTCATACCCTCGTTTATCTTGTATGCCAAGTGCTTTCATCAGATGCCAGCCAGAAAAGTTAGAACAGCCTACATAGCGCACTTTGCCCTGCTCTACAAGGGTTTCAAGAGCGCTAAGTGACTCTTCAAGCGGTGTCAGGCTATCATATTCATGCAGCTGGTAGAGATCGATATAGTCAGTACCAAGCCTCGTGAGGCTTGCTTCACAGGCCTGTATAATGTGGCGACGCGATAGCCCCAGATCATGACGGCCCGATCCCATAGGATAAAAGACTTTTGTAGAGATAATAGCATCATCGCGGCGCTTGCCAAGGGCTTTGCCCAAAATCTCTTCAGATTTACCTCGAGAATAGCCGTCAGCAGTGTCAAAGCAGTTTACCCCTGCCTCTAAGCAGAGATCGACAAGATCTGTCGCCTCTTCTTGGGGCGAATTGCCGGAATGTACATACCACTCCCCTCCCCCAAAGGTCATTGTGCCAAATGTGAGGCGCGATACTTCAAGACCCGATCTACCAAGAAATTCATATTCCATAAAAGTCCATTTGCAATAATTGCCACCGATTGTGCTGGCTCATTCTTTTTTGTACCAGGTATTTTGTAAAAACAGATTTTTCTATGCAAAAAAAAATAAAGTTAAGATCCGAACAGAAATTAAAAAAGGAGTTTTTTTTATGAAGTTCAAACCTTCTCTTCTCGGAATCCCAAACATTATTGCCGCTTTTGCTATGGTTCTAGGTGGCCTGCAGCCGCCACTTTCTGCCTCCAATCACTGTCACGGGCTAATCTTCCCGGCTCAAACTATAAAGTGGCAATGATCTGTGACTTGATGCACAGCTGCTTGCCCTCAAAACCAATGCCGTAAGCAATAATTGAAGTTACAGAGCGATCGCGAAGCTCTTGGATATATTTTTTATCAGTAATCTGTTCTAGGGCATTTTTTGCAGCGATTTCTACTGTTTCCCCCTTGCGAACGACCTTAAACTCAAGGACGATTCCAGGTTTATTGTTTTTGCGCGGTATGATCATGATATCATAACGGCCGAGGCCACTTTCTTTGTTAGATTTTACTTCGTAGGTATCTCGAAGAGCAATCAGCAGGCCAAGAATAAACATGTGATAGCTTTTTTCTGGCTCATCACTTGTAATATCAAATGAGCTCATGCTGTTAATAACAAAGCTTTCTAGGAGTTTTGCAAATATCTCGGTATCTCCGGTCGTTAAAGCTTCAAGTAAATTTTCTACCTGCCCTCCGATGATCGAATCCTGGAAGATTGTCGCTATAAGGTCGCTGTAAAGAGAGGTAATTTCTGCATTTGGAATTTTTAGAATGCACTCGATTTTCCCTTTACTATTTATCTCGTAGTCGGAGTAGGTTATATAGCCGGTAAAAAGAAGAAGGCTCCACAATAGATCTGATCTATCTTTTAAATCTGTAAGAGTAAATGATTCTTCAATTTGGTGTGTTACACCGGTACCATTAAGAAGGGACTCAAGTTCATTTTTTGCAGCAATCGACGCACGGCCAATGAGCTGTTTTACGAGCTCGTTATTACTACTATTTGCCCAGTATGTTTTTAGGCTGCCATCATTTTTGATGCAGTTTAATACCGACCAGGGGTTAAAAAGTTCACGTTTACGGCCAAAAGTGTAGCCATTATACCACTCGGCAATAGCTTTTGCATGGGGTTCAAGTTCATAATGGGTAAGCAAACAGCTGACTTCTTCATGGGTAAAACCAAATTTATCGCTGATTCTGAGATCGGTAAGGTTATATATATCGAGGTTATTGAGTCCCGTAAAGATCCCGGCTTTTGCCAACGTAAGAATGCCGGTAACAATGCCCTTTTCGATCTCATTTTCATCTTTTAGTACTGCTGAAAGCAACTTTTTAAGAAAATGGATTGCTTCAGGATAGTAGCCATGCAAATAGGCAGCCTGGATCGGAACATCGTATTCGTCAAGTAAAACAAATGGTTTTTTCTTATAGTGTTTATGCAAAAGCCCTGCAAGAAATTGAAGAGAAGTTTCAAGTTCTGCAAGAGATGCTCTTCGTTCCATAATGCGGAGGAAAAATTCTTTTTCATAGGATTCAAGCTCGCCGTCAAGAAGATACTTGTGTCGATCAAATTCTTTATATAGAATTATTGCAAACTTGTCGTAACAGACGTCCCATGTTAGCTCTTCTATTTCCTTAAAGGTTATATAGATGACAGGAAACTGCCCCTGGAGCGCTCTGTAGACTTCATTCTTCCATATTTCAGTATCGAAAAACAAGTAATCATTTTTCTGCTCACTTCTCTCAAAAAAATACCTTAGCATGGAAATATTAAGAGTTTTCCCAAATCTCCTAGGCCGTGGCAAAAGAACGACTTTACCGCTCTCTAAAACATCCTGAATGAGCAGAGTTTTATCAACATAATAGTAGCCGTTATCAATTAGATCCTTGAAATCGACGATGCCTATTGGAATCTTTTTTTTATTCATGATGCTATTTTACTTGATAAGTGACGTTTCTGGCGAGCGATTTCTCCTCGTCTTGTCTCTTGCCCGGGGCTACAACGAATGCACAAGTTGCTGAAACTGGCTGCCGCGATCCTCAAATGAGGAAAACATATCGTAGCTTGCACAGCCGGGAGAGAGCAAAACAGCATCTTGTGGCAGCGCTAGGAGCATTGCTTTTGTGACGGCATCTTCAAGGGTGGCAGCACGCAATATGGGGACGCTATTTTCAAGGTCGCGCTCGATCATGTCTGCCGCTTCGCCAATAAGCACACAGGCGCGCACTTTTTCTTGAAAAAGCTTTTTCCAGACCTGGTAGGGATAGCCCTTGTGCTTGCCTCCGGCAATCAAAACTATTGGGTTTTGTATAGACTCTACTGCGCGTAGCACCGCATCTACACTTGTTGCCTTGCTGTCGTCATAAAAGTGTATACCCTCCTTTGTGGCAACATACTGGAGGCGATGTTTTGGCTTTGTAAAGGTGTCATAGGCTGCGCGGCACACCTCTGGTGCTACATCAAAATGGCGCGAGAGTGCATAGGCGGCCATATAATTTTCTACTTCGTAAGAAAGGCGCTCCTGCAGGCTATTTGGGAGGCCATCTTCTTTTATGCCAAAGCGGTAAAGATGTTTGCCATCCGAATAGAGATCGCATGCACTGTTAAAGCCAAAGTGAAAGTGCCCTTTGAGGCCATCTTTTACCCACAATGCCCCATCAGGCTTGAGGCAGAGCTCTATTCGCCCCTTTGCAAGGGCATAGGCCTCCATAGTGCCATGTCGATCAAGATGATTTGGGGTAATGTTTAGTATGCAGGCAGCATCTAAAACAGGCGTTTGCATCGTCTCAAGCTGAAATGAGGAGAGCTCAACGACTAATGTTTTGTCGCTATCATCTAGCTCTGAGAGTATCGGCAGGCCAATATTGCCCACTGCTTTTGCGTTGAGGATATGGGCTGTAAGGCTTGTGGTTGTGGTTTTGCCATTAGAGCCTGTAATGCCAACGGCATGGCTATTTTTTAGGTTGCGAAAGGCAAGCTCTACATCGCAAAAGAGGGGGATATTTTTTTCGAGAATCGCTTTTGCAACTCTGTGCGTCAGCGGTACACCGGGCGATATCACGACAAATTCAAAATTTTTTGCTATGAACTCATTAGCAGAAAGAACCCCTTCTTGCGGCTTATCATCTGTTGCAAAGACCTTATACCCCTGTTTTTGCAAAAACTCTCGAGCAGAAAGGCCACTTTTTCCAAGTCCTATAACGCCAACTTCTTTCATGCAATCCTCTATTGAAACTTGATTGACGCAAGGCCGATAAGGGCAAGTAAAAGCCCAATAATCCAAAAACGTATCACCACTTTAGACTCAGGCCAGCCCTTGTACTCAAAGTGGTGGTGCAGCGGCGCACAGAGAAATATGCGTTTTTTATCGCGAAGCTTGTAGCTTGCCACCTGCAGTATTACAGAAAGTGCCTCTACAACAAAGATCGCCCCCACAAGGCCTAAGAAAAATTCGCGTTTAAGCAGCACTGCCGAGACGCCAAGCACGCCCCCCAATGTAAGAGAGCCAATATCTCCCATAAAAAGCTGTGCAGGATGGCAGTTAAACCACAAAAAGCCAAGACAAGCTCCGCACACTGCTGCCATATAGATGGCAATTTCGCCGCTCCCCTGCACGTAAAGAATGTTCAGGTAGTGAGCAAGGTCTTGGTTATTAGCTAAAAAGGCAAAAGTGCCAATAGCGCCTGCAACAAACATACAGAGCCCTGTTGCAAGGCCGTCGAGACCATCTGTAAGGTTTACGGCATTTGATGAGCCTACAACCACAAAAGCATAAAAGGCCCACATAAAGAAGAGGCCTATACCTGAAAAGATGTAGATCGGCTCTTTAAAAAAGGGAATGTAGATGCGGCTTGAGTAATCTTTTAAGGTAAGCTGGTGGCCAAGCTTTACATCGGTAAAAAACTCCTTTATAACAGGCGGTTCAAACCAGCTATCAATATGCAGCGCAGTTGAAACCGAAGGAATTTGCAGATAGGCTGCCACAAGAAGCGCCCAGACAAGCTGGACAGCAAGCTTTTTGCGAGCAGAGAGGCCATTTGGATTTTTGTAGTAGAGCTTTAAGTAGTCGTCATAGCCGCCAAGAAAGCCTAAAACAAGCGTTGTTACACATAAAATCAGCGTAAAGGGGCTTTTTAGATCCATCCAGAGAAGAAGCGAGAGCAGCATTGCAGCAATCATTAATATGCCGCCCATTGTGGGGGTATTTTTTTTGTTTTTGTGCAGATCGCCAAGCAAAAAGCCGTCAGCTTCGCGTATTGGCTGGCCAATTTTTAATTCATAGAGCTTTCTAATAAAGTAGGGGCCGGCAAAAAGGCAAAAAAGCAGGCTTGTCATCGCAGCCATGATAACGCGAGTCGATGTGTAGCCAAACACTGCCGGAACATGCCATCCTAAATTTGTTAAATACTCCTGAAGCCAATACAACATATTAATATACTCTTTAAAAATGGTCTAAAACGCGCCACAGCCCATTGGAGCGCGAACCTTTTAGCAGTACAAGGTCCTCATCCTGCAGTTCGTTTTTGAGCGTAGCAACAAGTTCTGAAAAATCGATAAAGTGTTTGCAGGGCTTTTGTGCCTCTTTGCAAATAGAAATAATGGGCGTGCACTCCTCTCCAAGAAGGTAGATGCTATCTGCACAGCCAATTGCATGCTCCCCTACTGCCTTGTGGCAGCCCTCTGAAAAGGAGCCAAGCTCTCGCATGTGGCCAATTACGGCTATTTTACGCTTGCCATCCTGCTCTTTTAAGTAGCTTAGCGCTGCCTTAAGCGAAGGCTCTGCAGCATTGTAGGAGTCATCGATAAAGCAAATTTTGCCCTTTTGTACATTTTCAAGCCGCTTTGCGGGCAGTTTTAGCTCGTTTAGTGCTGCACTGATCTCAACATCTGTCATACCGCACGCTTTTGCCATGCAGATTGCCCCCTGCAGGTTTTTGTAGACATGCGGTGCCGGCAGGCTAATTTGTGAAAAAAGCGCCTCTTCTACTTCATAGACCATAGTTTGGCAGTGTGCCAGGCTTTGAAGAAGCTCACAGCAGCTAGATGCTTTGCTAATAAGTGCAAGCTTTGTTTTGGGATGAGAAAAAATTTCAGCTTTTGCGCGCGCTATGTCGTCAATTGAGGCAAAATTTTCTGCGTGAACAAGGGCAATTTCTGTAAGAAGGGCAAAATCTGGCTGTGCGATATCTACAAGGCTCTTTATGTGGCCAGGCTTTGTCATCCCCATCTCCACCACCAAAAACTCCTCATCCCCCTCTACATTATTTATAAGGGATGCTGCCATACCCACTTGTGAGTTCTGATTGCCGCTTGTGCAGGCTGTTTTATACGTACTTTTGAGTAGTGTATACAAAAACTCTTTTGTTGTCGTTTTGCCAAGTGAGCCGGTAATGCCAATAATTTGTGCTTTAGAGCGCGCCACATGCCATGCAGCAATAGCCTGAAGAGCATCAAGCGGGCTTACAACGCGTATATAGCGCTCATTTTTGGCGACATGAGGCTCCACAAGTGCCGCGACAGCACCATTTGCAAACGCCTCGTCCAAAAAATCATGCCCATCTACTTTTGCACCCTTCAAGGCAACAAAAAGCATTCCAGGCTTTACCTCGCGGCTATCTGTTGCTACGCCCGTGATTGCAATATCGGGACACTCATCGGTATGCAGCAGTCTAGTAATTTCAAACAGTGTAGGCCTTGGCATAATCTACTCGAATAAAGTGCAACCTTATACCAGAATGTGAGATTTAGAGTTTGTGAAAAATTTTCACCACAGAGGCACAGAGACACAGAGAAGAGACTCGGAAAACACTAAGCAATGACTTTTATTTTTTTCTCTTTTTTCTCTCTGTGTCACTGTGTCTCTGTGGTGAAATTTTCTTTCCCTAAAATGCCCAGTGCGTTAGAATGTTTGACTTCGGTGGCATGGCCAAGTGGTAAGGCAGAAGCCTGCAAAGCTTCGATCCCCAGTTCGAATCTGGGTGCCACCTTATGCTTTATCTCATAGCAACTCCTATAGGCAATCTTTCAGATATTAGTTTGCGCGCGCTCGAAGTGCTGAAGCGCGTAGACTATATCCTTGCCGAAGATACGCGCCACAGCCTAAAATTACTTACCCACTACGACATCCAAAAGCCGCTTTTTTCGCACCACCAGCATAATGAAGAGGCAAAGGTTGCTAAAATTCTTGATGATCTTGCTGCTGGCAAGGAAATTGCCCTGATATCTGATGCTGGGACGCCTCTTATCTCTGATCCGGGCTTTGTGCTCGTGCGTGCATGTCGTGAAAGAGGACTTGCACTTACTGCTATTCCCGGCGCGTCAAGTCTGCTTGTAGCAATTACGCTATCGGGGTTTGAACCTACCCCCTTCCAATTTGTCGGATTTTTACCAAAAAAGCCTGAAGAGCGGCTGCAAGAGCTTTTGGAATATCCCGGCACCACTATCTGCTACGAATCGCCAGAGCGGATTGAAAAGACCCTTTCGATACTTTGTGAGCTTGATCCAGAGTGCAGAGTATGCATCTCACGCGAGCTGACAAAGCGCTTTGAGGAGGTAGTGACAGGCACTTCGCGAGAGCTTTTACAAAAGTGCCCATTTCAGGGCGAAATTGTGCTGCTTATCGAAGGCAAAAAGGCAGCAGCGCAAGATGCGATCTTTTCAAATGAATTATTAAAAACGCTTGTTGCCGATGTTGCTAGATCATGCTCGACAAAAGAGGCAATTGAGCAGGTTGCAAAACAACTTAAAATTTCAAAACGCACGATTTACAACGCTGTGCACAAATAAATTTGGCACTTGCTTTATTCGTTTGCTAAGATCATAATGTCAGCAAACCACAAAGGAGCTACAGACTATGGCTACAACCCCAAAAGAGATCATTTTTGAAGAAGAAGCACGCCTAAAACTGCTTTCTGGCATTAAAAAGCTGGCAGACGTTGTGGCATTTACACTTGGCCCAAAAGGCAGAAATGTGGGCCTTGAAAAAAGCTGGGGCGCCCCCACAATCACAAATGATGGCTCGAGCATCGTAAAAGATGTAGAGCTAAAAGATACTTTTGAAAATATGGGCGTATCGATTGCTAAAGAAGTGGTGCAGAAAATTAAAGAAAAATGCGGCGACGGCACAACGACAGGCACACTGCTTCTTCGCGCACTCGTCGACAACGGCATACGCTACATCTCCAGCGGTGCAAGCCCAATCGGCCTAAAGCGCGGCATGGAGAAGGCACTTGATGCCATACTCAAGTCGATCGAAAAGATGGCAATTCCCGTAAAAGATGCACAAGATATCTTTAATATTGCCAAAGTGTCAGCTTCTGGCAACGAAGAGATCGGCAAAACAATCAGCGAAGCAATTGAGAAGGTGGGCAAA
>Ga0187893_10010919_pt1 | contig 13343 bp, 13 predicted proteins | sample MA1701074metaG_FD_139574 | JGI IMG/M metagenome (GOLD analysis project Ga0187893, IMG submission 139574) | White microbial mat communities from a basaltic lava cave in the Kipuka Kanohina Cave System on the Island of Hawaii, USA - MA170107-4 metaG ...
CCGGGAGAACAATGCCTTACGCAACGCCCCGCACACCCACCGTTTGTTGGTGCAGGAACATTGGGATCGGCCCTATACCCGAGAGCAGGCGTTTTTCCCACTGGAGTGGATCCATGAGGATAAGTACTGGCCGCCGATAGGGCGCAGCAACGACGTTCATGGTGACCGCAACTTGGTGTGCACCTGCCCGCCGATGAATGCTTACGAATGAGACGGCTGGGGAACCAAGTGCAGCTTACCGCCGTCCCTTAAAGCGTTGGTTCGCTACTCCTCACCCAATTCCTTCCGGAGCTCAGCAAGAGTAATAGCAGGGGCTTCCTTGTCCTGCTCCTTCGCCTCACGAAGTTGCCGAAGATCTTCGTAGTCCTCAAGCTCCTCCTGCACTCTCACAAACTCGTCATAAGGGAGTACCGCGAACTCCTTTTTCCCATCCTTCTCTATAACTTGTGGATGAAGCTCAATCATTTGCCGCCTCTCTCTCATCGATACGCTTCCCGACGATGCCGGACACCGTACACAACAATGGTATTACCCTCGATTTCGAACAGAACACGATCTTTTCAGTCTTTTGACTCCATTAGGCCGATACGGAGATACGGAGCGCATTCAGTGGCTATTCAGTTTGTCGAGGCTGGATTGAATTGCTTGCCGCACATGCTCATCCTTTTCCTTGGCGGCTGCCTTCTGCAAGGCCTCCTTCCCCTCCTGCGAGAATTCCTCTTGATCCAGCCAGAATTCTGCAACGGCCTTTCTGACTTCGGGAGATTCGTCATCCTCCCCCATGCTCAGAATGAGGTCAAGATGTACCTTATTTGTCACACGCATCCCGATTACGTTCTTTCCGACCAGTAACTTTGGGTTGTTCTTGAGACACCGTCCGAGTGCTTTGATTGCCGCAACTCGAACGCCCTTGTCGGGATCCTCAAGAGCCTTCTTGTGAGCAGGCACGATGACATCAGGATAACTTAGCTTAAAGATTCTCTCGATTGCGCGCGCCCGCTCTTCGGGGTCGGGAGCTTTTGCAGGATCGAGCCGTTCAAGAAGCTCGCGAGACTCACTGGCCTCCTGCCCCCAGGGCTTTGGCCCCCACGATTCGGGACCGCGTATCACGCCAGTCCAGAGTAAGATCGTGACAACGAGGGAAAGGAGGACCGACAACCCGAAGACGCAGCCCATGAGCGAAGGGGTTCTTTGTTGCCTTGGGTCCGTAGTCATTCCTCGGCTACTTGTTGACGATGGCCGATTCGATCCAGAGAAGGCTGCCACCGAACCAATCCCCGCGTCCTCCCCAAACAATGCCAGTTACGGTGATCTTCTGACCGGGTTTGATGGTCTCGGTAGTTCCATCGAAGTATTTGCAGGTGGCTACTCCGTCTATCCCCTCACCCACAGAAGTGCTTGAGAAGAACTGACGCTTGTCGAGTCCAACTTGGATCTCCAATCGATCCTTTTCTTGAGGAGGAGCATTCGGAGATTCAAGGTAAAAGAACCATCCCCCGCCACCAATGCCCCCTGGCATGACGTCCTTCACTGTTCCACTAACCGTAATGGTTTGCCGCTTGTGAGAGTCAATGAATTGCTCTCTGTCCTTTCGCGGCTTGGCTTGCACCGCTTCAAGGAACGCCTTACCTAGTTCCCCCTTCTTATCTTGCTGAACGATGAAGAACTTGGCCGACCCGTCGTAGTAAATCGACTCCCAAGCAGGGAGAAACGTCTTCCAGCCGCCCTCCTCTAGAATTACAGTTGCCACGAGGGCACGGTTTTTCTGCGAGGGGTAAAGAAGAACCTGCATCGCCCCTGGAATCGACCGCTTCTCGACGATCTTTGCCTCTGCCAGGTTCTTGGCCTCCTCTGCGAATGCTGCCTTGTTCTTTTCAATGAAGTCCTTGCCTGACGAAGCCCCCTTTTTCTTCGCCAATTCCTCGACATGTTGCTGCTGGGCGCGCGGCGCCAGGGACCAGATGATCTCCACGTCCTGTTTCTCGCATGCGGCCAGGCACTTCTTCACGGCCTCCTCAGGATGGCCGGCCTTTCCCGATTTGGAGCAGCCAGCGGTCAGGGCAACGCAAAAAGAAAGGGCGATGAGGACGGAACTGCGTGTGAGCGACATCTAACCACCTCCTTCGGGTTCGCACCCCTCAAGCGGCCTAAGCGCCGATCTGCCGCGTTGTTACACGGCGGGATCGCCAATAGGATACGATTTTTTATTCGCGAGACAAGGTGTTACGAATCGTTCTTCACGCGACCTCGTCCGGGAATAGGCTTCTAGGCCAGGCTCTTGAGCAGCCCACCGGGGTCACCAGGTTGCAAGTCTTAAGTCAGAGTTCCGCCCGCTACACCGTCGGTCTAAACCGCCCCACGGGGGGCGAGTCGCTCCGTGGCAATAAAGGGGACAGGCTCAGTTAATTGCAATCAATTGACATCGTAAGGCTCCTCAAACACCTCTCCCCAGGATAATCCAGCGATCGGCATTTTCTGATTCATCTCGCCTTCGGCCTCGCGTTTTGCGGCGGCAAAGCATTTATCCCACATTTGCCGGATGACCGCTTCGGTTAAACTCGGGGTTTCTTCCTGAATGTCGGCAATTTCTTCGCGGGCGTTGCGGATGCTCGCTGACCCGCTCAATGAGCGTCCATCCGATTGGGACTTCCACTTGACAATGTGCTTCATCAAGCGGATGAGGTGACTTCTGAGGGCTCTCTTATCGGAACGGGACAAGGCTTCAATTAACTCCTCGATCCCAATGGTGGCCTCCCCCACATCACCCTTTTGCAATGCTTGCCTGATTGCCATGGCGGTTTGGTAATGGGATGTGCTCGATAATTCCTGCCAGTTTTTCATCACCCTCGTCCTCAAACAGCTTGCTCACGCCGTCAATGGTCTCGCAGAGCGAAAGCACGGTCAAGAGAGGGCAGGCTCAATTAATCAATTAATCGCCTGTTTGCCTGTCACAGCATCAGAACTGCTTTGGCAGACCTGCCTGCTTCAGTACCGGGTTGGCCGTGTGGTGGGATTTGATCTTGGAGTCGACCGTGAAGCAACGATTGCTAATCGGGCTAAACCAAAGCTCATGGTCGCCTTTACCCTGACGGTCGAACCGACAACCGTTTTCCTGAAGTATCCGTTTGACATCGGGAGAATAGTCGCTCAAGCGCTCAGGCGGCTTCGCGGTGGGCTACTGCGAAGCGCTGGCCGAGGATCTCGAAAGGTACGTCTTCACCGTGGGCGACGCCGTTTGCGTCGAGAAGCTCAGGAATCATTTTCTTGAGTTTCTCAACAAGCACCTCCATATCGTCTGCTTCCGTGGCGAGACCGGGCACGTCGTCGCTGGTCGCGGCCCAGACCCGGGCCTCGTCGTCCCAGACGGCATTGATGATGAGGCGGCCCGAAGCGTTCATGCCAGCGGTATTATAGCCACGGTGTCGCGCATTGCCAAACCAACCCACTCTTGCTAACTGCCGATTTTGGCAACACCAACGTCGTTTATTCCCTGGCTCGGAGGCAAACGGTCGCTTGCGACCTTCCGCTGACGACGCGTGGTCCTCTGAAAGCGAAACCAGGCACTAGCCCTCGCGGTAGGCTTTTCTTGCCTCCTCCCCTATGACGGCGATCCCCTGCTGCACGGTTTCAGGTGCCTGGGCGTAACTGATGCGAATGCATTCACGGCGGGGCCGCCAGTCCTGTTCCAGGCCTGGAAAGAAATAGTGCCCCGATACCACCACCACGCCCCTGCGCCGCAGGCGCTCGTAGAGCTGTTCGCTTTTGATCGGCAGCCCTCGCAGCCACAGCCACAAAAACATCGCCCCTTCGGGATGGTGGACGAAATAGTCCAAACCTTCTAAGGCGATGTCCAGCCAGCCCAAAGCCTGTTCCGCTTTGCCTCGGTAATAAGGCTTGACGACTTCTTGGCTTAAGCGAATGATCTCGCCGCTTTTCACCAACTCTAGGGTCAATAAGGCACCGAGGCTGCTGGGCGCGAGGTTAAAGATAGCGGTCATTCCCGCGATAGCTTGAGCAACGGGTTCGGGTGCGATGACGATCCCGGTACGCGCCCCGGGCAATCCCAGTTTGGACAAGCTCAGGCAAACGATGGTGTGTTCATCCCAAAGCGGTGTTGCCGCAGTAAAGACGATGTTTGGAAAAGGGCTACCGTAGGCATTGTCGATGATCAACGGGATCTGGCGCGCTTGCGCGAGGGCCATTAAACGCGTCACCTCTTGGTCCGTAAGCACATTTCCAGTAGGGTTGGTAGGGCGCGAGAAGCAGATCGCGCCGACCTCGGGAGATAGGTCGATGTGCTCAAAGTCAACGTGGTACTTGAAGCGGTGTGGAGCTAAGTACTCGATCTCCGGTCGCCTCGCAGTAAACAGCTCTTCTGTTAACCCCAGGTCGGTATATCCGATGTACTCGGGCGCCATCGGTAGCAGGATCTTTTTCTTCTGTCCGTCTCGGAACCGGCCGGCAAACATATTAAAGAGCAGAAAAAAACTCGCTTGGCTGCCGGCCGTGATCGCGACATTAGGGGGAGCGATGCCCCAACCATAATGCGTTCTTAACAGTGTGCACAGGGCTTCAATGAAAGCGGGGTTACCCTGCGGCGTTTCGTAATTGCCGATTAAGCGCTCGAATTCATCCCCGTTCGCGAGCATGGCCTGCATGCGCGCCCGAATACGGGATTGCACCTCGGGAATGAAGGCGGGGTTACCACCACCGAGCATAAGCGGCGCCTTGGGGCTGGACATTGCTTTTCCCAAGTCATCCATGAGTTGCAGAATGCCGGAGCGCCCGCTGAATTTGTCTCCGAACGCGGAAAATCGCATTTTTTCTGTGTCCAAAGGCAGGTTAAGCATTGTATAGTACCTCAGTATGAGGTTTCCCGCTTTGGTCGCGTTGGTCGAGAGTGAGAACTCGCATTGCTCGCCCATCCGTGCTGTACTTGCTCAGAGACCCCAGGCCATAGATCCATGAACCCGGATCACTTTGAAAAGCTGCGCGAGCAGATGTTGCTTGATATCACAGCTCACATGCGTCACGCGGGCGGGCAGCTCAGCAAACCGGCGCTCGATGCACGCGTGATGCAGGCGATGGCAAAGGTTCCGCGGCATGAGTTCGTGCCGGTAGAGCTACAGTTTTTTGCCTACAGCGACACACCTTTGCCCATCGGTTACGAGAAGACGATCTCGCAGCCGTTCATCGTGGCCCTGATGACCGACCTGCTGCAGTTGGAGAAAACCCATCGCGTGCTCGAGGTCGGCACCGGTCTGGGTTACCAGGCCGCGGTGTTGGGGGAACTCGCGGACAAGGTCTATAGCATCGAATTTATTGAGGAGCTCGCGACCAAGGCGGCGTACCGGCTCAATCGACTGGGGTATCTACACATTCAAACCACCATAGGCGATGGCTACCGGGGCTGGTCTGAGCACGCGCCCTTCGATCGCATCATCGTAACGGCCGCCCCGCAATTAATCCCACCTCCCCTGCTGATGCAATTAAAGAGGGGGGGCAGGATGGTTATACCCACGGGATTGCCGGAGTCACAGAAGCTCGTATTGGTGTGCAAGGCGGCGGATGGTTCCATTTCAACCGAGGAGATCTTGCCGGTGCGCTTCTCAGAGCTTGAGGGCGATGAAGCCGCCAAACCGTGCTGAACAACGAAGTGCCAATGGTGGCGCCACCCGCAAAGATACCGCTCAAGGGCACTTCGATTAACTCGAAGTGCCCGGTGGCATCGGGATATGCCACACATTTTTCAAACAGATACCTGTTTGAAAAATGGAGCCAAGCAAAAATCGCTTTTTTGCCTTGCGATGCGAAAAATTCCACGGATGGAATTTTTCGAAGTGCGCTATTTCTTGCTTGGCTTTTTCTTTCCCCGCTTGCGCTGACCGAGCTTCTTCCCCACCAAGACCAGGCGTATGACCCGCTCTGCCGCATTTTCTAAATGCACTCGCGAAAGCCGCAGGGCTTCGGCAAGGTCCATGTCTCGCGCCGCCGCACTCGCTAATCCATCGATGCCGTGTTCAAACACCTTGCGCGCATCATCGGCCAGCCCTCCACCGATGGTGATCACCGGTATTTTGAAGCGCTTGGCGGCCTGGGCGACTCCGGCGGGCGTTTTACCAAAAACCGTTTGGAAATCCACCCGCCCTTCACCCGTAATAACCAAATCGGCATTTTTTAACTCACGCTCTAACCCCGTTATCTTGACCACTAATTCTATGCCCCGCTTGATCTTAGCGCCGGCGAACGCGACCAAGCCGGCACCTAATCCGCCGGCGGCGCCTGCTCCCGGTAGCTTTGCGATGTCTTTTCCGAACGTTTCATGCAGCAAGATCCCGAACTGTTTTAGGTTGTCATCCAGGCGCTTGACCATGGCGGGACTGGCTCCTTTTTGAGGCCCGAACACGTGGGCGGCGCCGCGCGGACCGTACAGCGGGTTGTTCACATCAGAGGCAATCACGATTTTGCTGCGATGAACACGCGGGTCTACTCCACTGGTATCGATCGCGAAAATCTGCTTTAGCGTCCCACCGCTCGCCCTTTCCGCCAGTGGCTTCCCGGATTTATTCATAAACCGGACCCCTAAAGCTTGCGCCATCCCGGCACCGCCATCCACCGTAGCGGAGCCGCCGATACCCACGATAACCGCCTCGGCGCCCCGGTGCAAAGCATATTTGATCAGCTCTCCAGTACCATAAGTGCTAGCTTTGCTGGGGTCCCTTTCGCCTTTTTCGACCAGCGGCAGACCCGAGGCTTCCGCCATCTCGATCACTGCGGTCTTGCCATCGCCGAGCAAACCGAAGCGGGCGTTGACCGGCTTGCCCATGGGGCCGGTCACGTGTCTGCGCATGATCCGTCCGCCTGTTGCGTCGACCAAGGCTTGTACCGTACCTTCACCACCGTCAGCCATCGGTATTTTTACGCAATCGGCATTGGGCAGCACGCGCTTTATTCCCTTTTCGATTGCGGTGGCTACTTGTAACGACGTGAGGTTCTCTTTGAAAGAATCTGGCGCGATCACGATCTTCATCGTTTCTTCCCCTTGCGGTTGTTATTGTGGATCAGTTTATACGCCTTTATCCGGGCTTGATCGCCGTCGTTAGCTAATCATCCGCATTTGCCAGATCTGCGATGGTCTTGGCCAGCCCTTGCACTACGATGCCCATGTAATCGTAGCGCAGGGTTTCGGGTGTATCGCTCGGGCGGTGGTAATTGGGGTTACGAAACGGCACGGTATCGGTGACCATGATCGCTGGGTACGCTTCGCGCCAAAATGAAGAATGATCGGAACGCCCGATATCCGGTACCAGTCGCTCCGGCGCGACGACACCCTCGGAGGGAAACGCAGTTTGAATGCGAAAAGCGCGTATGGCTTTACGTAGCAGCGGTCGCGATGTTAGGTTTCCGACGAAGGCCACAAACGACCCGGTACTGGGATAAAACCACTGGAACACTCTCGGATAATGCTGGGTATTCGGCCTGTCGTCATAGTAACCGATGCTCTCCAGGGAAAGCATCCCGATGATGTTAACGCCCCATTCGCGCGCGGCGCGGGCATAAATGCCGCTACCCATCTGGGTGGAATGGAAGGGCTCTTCTTCATTGACGAAGGCGACAAAACGCACCGTCCTGTCCAAGGTTTGCGCTCTGAGCAGCCTTGCCAACTCGATCAATGCGGCGATCCCGGAGGCATTGTCGTCAGCACCCGGCGTTCCTGGGACCGTGTCATAATGCGCCCCGATAACGATAATTTCGTTCGGCCTAGTGGCACCCTGCTTGTGCGACTCGAGATTGTAGAACGTGTAGCCACCCGATAAGCGATAAGGCAGTCGCTGCGACTCATAGTCGAGTGCTAAGAATGCTCGCTCGATATATCGGAGGCTGCGATCCAGAGTGTCTCCCTGCCGGTAATGGCGCTCGCCGATATCTTCGGCAAGATGCTGGACATGGCCACGCAAGCGACCCTCAAGCTCCCGGTCTATGGGGGCGCCCGGTTCGCGGTTACGCGATTTTCCCGGCATGCCCATCATGAAGTAGATCGCGGCGGCTACCGCGAGAGTTACCATCAAGCTAACGCTGAAAAGCACGCGCATGTTGGTGGAGCGTTTGGTCAGATGTGCTGTTGGGGATCACGCTCCGCACGGGCCGAAGAGACACCCTTACACTGAATGCTCACAGTGACCGGCTCGCATCATCCGTTAGCGCGAGGTTTTTGCCTGGAGCCCTAGGAGCCTGTCGGACTTAGGAAGAACCTACTGCGGCGGTGGGAAATCGGTCCATAATTTCGATCACTTTCGTTAAATAGTTACCACTATTCGCCTCAAATGATCGAAAATCTGTCCTCGATTTCCCACGCGCCTCGCTACGGTTCCCCTAAGTCCGACAGGCTCCTAGTTAGCGCGAGAAGCCGAACCGATCTAAACGATAACCGACCGAGAGTGCTACTGCGTGCGCGAAGACCGATTCATCGGTGTCCTGCCAGCGGAATCGATAGCCGAGATCAACATAAATGTTTTCGGTTAGGGCATAGCTTATCGTAGGCTCTACTTGGGCATAGGATCGGTCTCTGCTCCCTGATGCGGAATCACCAGCATCTTCGTTGCGGAAGGCGCGCGCTAAAAAAGCGAAAGACCATCTCGGCGAGATATCACCCAACCAGCGTACATCTATTTGATTTCTTTCCAATGCGTTTCCGTCCTCGCTAGGAGCGACTGCTCGACGGAAGAAGATGTCTAGGTCACTGCTTTCTAGCCTTTTGCTGACACCAAGACGAAACGAATAGCTAAGGTCGCTCCCGCCGCCGCTGCCCCCTTCGTCCGTGTACTCGGGGCCCCCGGTTGCGACCGCACGCAAGGTGTCAGAAAAGCGATGCCGCCATCCGAGCTCAAACCTATAGGTGTCGAATTCGGAGTTCTCGTCATTTTGGAAATTTTGAACCGACGTGATCACCGAAATGTCGTCCACTTCCGACCAGCGGTACGACAGATCCGCGCTGCCCGAATGACGGCGACTGTCGACCAAACCCGTTCCTTCAGCATCGCTGTAAAAAGTATCGACATACCGATATCTCAGGCCCAAGCCCATGCGGGGCGTTAACTCTCGCCTCCAGCGCGGCGATAGGACGAGAAGATTTCGCTGCACTTCCTGCGCCCTAAGACCGATATCTGAATCTTGCAGCTGGTCGGGATCGTCGAGATCGGGGATGTCTTCCCCTGGGATCTCCGTGCCAACAGCCGTCTCCGGCGGGGCCGTGACCTCATCGGTTCCGGCGAGTGCTGAGTCTGCCGGTAGTGGTTCTTGACCAAAGTCCGGCTCGAAGATATTGGTTCGCAATGTGGTGTCTCGGCGGTAGGTGGCATCCAGACCCCAAACGCTGCGCTCCGTTCTATAAATCGGCAAAAGGCCAAAAAATAGGTCGGTGCTGTCCACTGCTTCCGAGTTGGACTCATTCACATCAACCCGCGCGGCTCCCGTGACGCTGGAGTTCGGGGTCAGCCTGCCAAATTTCACCAACGGAGAAAACTTCCATGTCGAAGCCGACTCCGCGGGTTCGCTCAAACTGCGGTTGTCGTCAAACTCATAGCGCGCCTTCACCGAGGGTTCGATATAGTACTCTGCGGCAAAAGCTTGCGTGGGGCTCGTGGCCAATGCAAAAACAAAGCAACACCAAGTCCCCCCCCGCTTTTTATGCATGCGCTGTCTCCGGTGCCAAGTTTGACGGCACCCACCATAAGAGTTTGATAATAAGAAATTTTAGGGAACGACTACTGTGTCCCCACCCCTCAAGATCACATTTTGTTCTAGGTTCTTTCCCTTTTTGACATCCGAGTATTCGAATGGAAACGAGATTTCTTGGGCCCCCTCGCGGCGCAGGACCTTGATATTGTTCTCGCTGGCAAACGGCGTCAATCCTCCTGCTAGCGTCAAGGCTTGCAGCACGTCTACATAGCGGCCAATGACATAAGCCCCAGGGTTGTTGACTTGGCCGATGACGTAAATCTTACCACCGATCGTAACTACGGTGACAGTAACCACCGGTTCTGGGATATAGCGCTGAAGTTTTTGACTGATGTCTTGTTGGACTTGCTCTGTCGTCCTGCCCGCGGCTTGTATGTCGCCGGCGAGCGGAAAGGAGATTCTTCCATCGGGTCGCACCAGCACTTGCCTCTGAAGATCCTCTTCCCTCCACACGGAAATCTCCAAGGTGTCTTCGGGTCCAATAAGGTAATCGGAAGGCGGCGCACGCCCTGACGCCGGTTCTTCGGCACCGGTCACACCGGGTGCTAGGCTTGCGAACAGGAGTAACACCAAGAATGATAACAACGACTTCTGTGCCCTGTGCACCAGGAATCCCCTGCAACGATATCCCAATTGGCTAATCATAACGGCTATTCTCCGCAAGTCTAAGTAACATATTGTTTGTAAATACCCTTTAAGATTGAAGCAAATTACTGCCGCCGATGTCAAGGACAACGCGGGATTCAGACTCAAATATTTAACAACCCTGCCTCGGGTCCTTGCGTAGCTTACCCTCTTGCCTTTGCGCCTTACCGAAATGATGCAGTCCTCATCGCCAATTATTCTCTCCTCTTGTGCAGGTGTACAGCGCAAGCGAAAAGCTTATTCTTCACCCAAGACAAGCGGAGGTTGATCCGCCTTAGCCCGCAACCAGTTGATCGAACGCAGCACAGCGGGCTGGGTGACAAGCTTCCGCTCTAGGCCGTATTTGCCTGGAAAATCCATCAGTACTAAACCGATCAATACCGTGATCACCCCTTGTCCGGGGGTGAAAAGCATGAGCACTCCGGCGAGCAGCAGCACTAAACCCATTGCGTTCCTTGCAACAAATAATAGACCCCGCAAAAGCGGGTGGCGGTGCCGCCAGGGCGCTTGGTGCTGCTCTGAGGCAAAGTAGTCTGCCGGGATGCGAGCGACCAGTAACGGAATTAACAACAGGGTGCCAAAAAAAGTGATGACAGAGAACAGTGCGAGTAATCCGATCATCTGGCCATCGACGCTTAACCAGTCAAACATGACTCCCCAGCCGTTGTGGCATTGCAATATTCCTTTCGAGAATTGTAACATGCCTGTGAAGGTGAATGATTCAAACCTTAAGGGTCTCACGGCTACACCGTCCTGTGCCTGTTGATTGGAAAAGCTACGACCCCGCCAGTTTCTACGACGAGCTTATCCGCTCTCCGGGAAACCCCCGCCGCCATGCACGTTCGTTGGTGAAGTATCTCGCCTCGCTAAGCGAGGAGGAGATCGTGGCGCGCAAACGGGCCGCCGAATTGGCCATCAAGACCATGGGTATCACCTTCACTGTCTACAGCGAGGGAACCAACATCGACCGCGAATGGCCCTTCGACATCATCCCTCGGGTGATCCCCGAAAAAGAATGGAAAACGGTGCAAGCAGGATTGCAACAACGTTTGGTAGCGCTGAACTGCTTTATCGAGGACGTATATAACGAAGGCAAGATCATCAAGGACGGCGTTGTTCCTAAAGAGCTGATCCTGCGCTCCAAGAATTATCGTACCCAGTGCGTGGGTATGCGGCCGGTCAACGGCGTCTGGGCTCACATCTGCGGCACCGATCTGGTGCGCGATGCGGACGGGGCAATATATGTGCTCGAGGACAATCTGCGGGTACCTTCCGGTGTGTCTTATATGTTGGAAAACAGAAAGGTCACCAAACGGGTATTTCCCGAGTTGTTCGAAGACCAAGATATCCTGCACATCGGGGACTATACGACGCAATTGTTTGACACTCTGGCCTCCATTTCCCCTCGGCCTGCCGAGTATCCCGTGGTCGTGGTGCTGACACCGGGGATATACAATTCCGCCTATTTCGAACATGCCTACCTCGCCCAGCAGATGGGCGCCGAGCTGGTAGAGGGAACCGATCTGGTTGTTGAAGACGACTGCGTCTACATGCGCACCATAGACGGGCTCGCGCGCGTGGATGTCATCTACCGGCGCATCGATGATCTGTTCCTGGATCCCGAAGTATTCAAACCGGACTCTATGCTCGGAGTGCGGGGTGTGATCAGAGCGTGGAGAGCGGGTAAGGTGGGTTTGGCGAATGCCCCCGGCGCCGGTGTTGCCGATGATAAGGTGATATACACGTTTGTGCCTCAGATCATCAAATATTACCTGGACGAAGATCCCATCCTACCCAATGTTCCGAGCTACCTTTGCTGTGACAAAAAAGACCGCGAATTCGTGCTCCAAAACCTAAAGAATCTTGTCGTCAAACCGGCGAACGAGTCCGGCGGATATGGCATGTTGATGGGACCTTCCTCGACCAGCAAACAGCGCGAAGCATACTCGAAACTGCTGCAAAAGGATCCGAGAAACTACATGGCACAGCCTTTGATCTCCTTGTCTACGGTTCCCACCATCTGCGGCAACGTGGTCGAGCCGCGCCATATCGATCTGCGCCCGTTTGTGCTGCAGGGGCAGGACGTTTACGTCACCCCCGGGGGGCTTACGCGCGTGGCCCTGGTTAAGGGCTCCTACGTGGTTAACTCTTCCCAAGGTGGAGGCAGTAAGGACACTTGGATAGTTCCGGGGAGGGATAACTAATTTTATCCCGAGTCGCAGAGCGGGTTTACTGGTTCGGCCGCTACATTGAAAGAGCCGAGAACACGGCACGATTGGTAAACGTGCATACGCATCTCTTGCTCGATCTGCCGCGGGCGACAGAGGTTGCCTGGCAAGCGTTGATCGAGATCATCGGGATAGTTGAAACATTTAACGAACGGTTTCACCACGGAGATGAACGCAATGTCGTAAAGTTCCTGCTTGCCGACCAAGCCAATCCCTCTTCTGTGCTGAGCTCTCTCGCCATGGCGCGCGAGAATGCCCGCACAGCACGCGAAATCCTCCCTAGCGAGGTCTGGGAAGCGATAAACAACTTATACCTGTACGCCAAAGACAACGCGGCCTCCGCAATCATGCGTTCGGGGCGACACCCGTTTCTCAACCAGACCGTGGCCTTCTGTCAACAACTGACGGGCTCCTTAGCCGGCGGCATGAGTCATGACAGCGCTTATGATTTTATCCAGCTCGGCCGCAACCTGGAGCGGGCCGACATGACCAGCCGGATCGTCGATGTCGGAGCAAGCAACGTGCTGCCCAAGTTGGCGCATGCGGTAGCGGACGAAAACATCCTTTGGATGAGCGTGCTCAATTCGCTTGGCGCTTATCATATGTACCAACGGCACGTTGAAGTCCACATCATCAACGCAGCCGAGGTAACGAAGTTTTTGCTTCAGAATGAACAACTTCCTCGGGCTGTTCTGCATTGTCTATTGGCCGTTGATGCCTGCATCAAGCGTC
>Ga0187893_10010920_pt1 | contig 13343 bp, 11 predicted proteins | sample MA1701074metaG_FD_139574 | JGI IMG/M metagenome (GOLD analysis project Ga0187893, IMG submission 139574) | White microbial mat communities from a basaltic lava cave in the Kipuka Kanohina Cave System on the Island of Hawaii, USA - MA170107-4 metaG ...
AGCACGCGCGGCCGCGCAGCGAGTCGACCTTCGCCCGCCACTGCGCCGCGCGGGCGACGAGCGGCGCGTTGTTCTGCACCTCGCCGACGGTCGTGGCTCCGCCGCGCACGCTCGCCGCGGTGCCGGTGACGTAGCCCTCCTTCCAGGCGGCGCCGGGCTCGCGGTAGTGCACGTGGTTGTCGATCAGCCCCGGCAGCAGGAGCGCCCCCGATCCGTCCACCTCGACCCGCCCGCGACCGAGGCGGGGACCGACCGCGGCGATCGTCTCGCCGCGCACCCCGACGTCGACCGGCTCCGGGGCGCCGCGCGGAGCGTGCGCGGGGGTCGAGCCCGGCGCCACGCGCGCGGCCGCGGGCACCATCACGTCGCGCAGCACGAGGTCGAACTCGGCGGCCATCAGATCGCGCGCAGCACCACGAGGGTCAGATCGTCCTCGATCTGCTCCGAGCCGACGAAGGCGGCCAGCGCGGCGCGCAGCGCGGCGAGCAGCTCCTCGGCGCGCGCGCCGCGCCTCTGGCGCAGCACCTCGGCCGCGCGCTCGACGCCGAACTGCTCGCCGGCGGGATTGCGCGCCTCGACCAGTCCGTCCGTGTACCAGAGCAGCAGGTCGCCGCGCTCCAGCCTCACCGCCGGCTGGGCGACGTAGCTCGCCTCCCTCTCGACGCCGAGCACGAGGCCCGTCCCGGGCAGGCTGTCGCTCGCGCCGTTCGCGCGCACGCGCAGGGGCGGCGTCTGCCCGGCGTTGGCGTAGGTGAGGAGCCGCTGCGACGGATCGAGCCGCCCCACCACCATCGACATGAAACGTCCGTCGCTCAGATCCTCGACCAGGCGGGCGTTCAGGCGCGAGAGGATGCTCGCCTCGTCGAGCCCCCCGTCGAACAGGATTCGCAGCGCCGAGCGGGCGCCGGTCATGACCATCGCCGGGCCGATGCCGTGGCCGGTCACGTCGCCGACGACGATCCCCAGCCGCCCGTCGGGGCAGGGGACGAAGTCGTAGTAGTCGCCGGCGGCCGCCTCGGCGGGGATCGAGCAGCCGGCCAGGTCGAAGTGGTCGAGGTGGGTCGGGTTGCGGGGGAGCAGCGAGGCGAGCACCTCGCGCGCGAGCTCGAGCGACCGGTGCAGGCGCTCGCGCTCCAGCGCGGCGCGCAGCAGCCGGGCGTTCTCGAGCACGATCGAGATGGCGCGCCCGAGCGCCTCGAAGAAGCGCGAGTCCTTGCTGGTGAACTGTCGCTCCGTGGCGCGCGAGTCGACGTAGATGACGCCGAGCACGTCGTCCTTGAAGCTCAGCCGCACGCACATCACCGCCCGCAGCTTGAGGTCGACCACCGACGCCGAGAGGTCGCTCGGCTGGTCGCTCTCGCCGATGCTGCGGATCAGGCACTCGGGCTGCTGGAGCGCCTTCTGCACCAGCGAGGTCGAGTAGCGGAAGTTCGAGCCGAGGTCGCGGCCCTGGTCGTCGTGCGCCACCGCCGGGCGCAGCGTCCCGTCGGCGTCCTTGAGCAGCAGGATGCAGCGCTCGGCGCGCACCGTGCGGATGGCGCGGTCGACGATCTTGCGCACCAGCCCCGCCGGATCGTGGTCGGAGATCAGGTCCGCCATCGTCTCGAGGAGCAGGCGGATGTTGCGGCTGTCGATGCGGTCGTCGCCGGTCAGGATCGTGGTCGATTCGCCGGCCGAGGACGGCGCCGGCGGCGGATCGGCCGGCTCCTTCCTGCCGAGCCGCGAGAACAGGTTCTTGAAGGGCGAGGGTGGCAGGGCGGATTCCCGAGAGCGGCCGCGAAGCGCGCCGATCTTAGCAGCGCTCCCCCTTCCTTGACCGCGTGCCTCCCCCCGGCACAATGGCCCGACTCGCACGCACGGGAGACTCCATGAAGATCCAGCGCACGATCCTCGATCAAGGCGTCGCGTGTCTCGCGCTCACCGGCGACTTCGACGCGTTCGCCGCCAATCCGTTCCTCGAGCAGGTCGAGTCGATCGTGCAGGCCGGCACGGTCAACGTGGTGGTGAACCTGCGCCTCGTCCTGTTCATCAACTCCACGGCCGTCGGCAGCCTGATCAAGGCTCGCAAGCGCCTGCGCGGGCTCGGCGGAGACCTCGTCTTCTCGGAGCCCAGCCAGCGCGTCAAGGAGACCTTCGACATGCTGGGCATCGGCCAGCTCATCCGCAGCTTCGCCACCGACGACGAGGCGGCGAAGGCGCTGCGCGCGACCGAGCCCGAGTCGGTCGGTGTCCCGGCCGAGAACGCGGTGCTCGTCCGCTTCAGCGACGCGGCGCTGCAGAAGAAGTACGCCGCGGTGGGCGGCGTCGCCAAGATGTCGGCGCTCGAGGAGAACTCGATCGCGTTCGTGAGCGCCGGCGAGACCTCGCTCTTCCCGGTGGGCGCGGCCGTCAAGACCAAGTTCCGCCTCCCGCTGTTCATGCGCGCCTACTACTTCGATTTCCCCTGCACGATCCGCGGCGCCGAGAAGACGCGGGACGGGATCAAGGTCACCGCCGAGTTCGGCGACATCGTCGAGGACGACCGCCGGGCGATCGCGCAGTTCGTCCGCGACCTGCGCCTCCTGCGCGAGGAGGTGCGCGGAACCGGCGCCTGACCGGCCGCTCCGGGGGACGCCTCAGCCGTTCCCGGCGGCCGCGAGCAGCGTGATCGCGCGCGCGCCCGCGCGCGCGAGCGCCTCGGCGCAGGCGGCGGCCGTCGCGCCGGAGGTCACGACGTCGTCCACCAGCGCGACGTGCCGGCCGCGCACCGCCGTCGGCCGCGGAACCGCGAAGGCGCTCTCGACCTGCGCCAGGCGCTGCGCCGCCCGCCGCGCCTGGCCCTGCGCGACGGTGGCGCGCACCCGCGTCAGCGCCCGGTGCGCGACCGGGACCCGGAGCGCGCGACCCAGCTCGTCCGCCAGCTCCCGCGCGTGGTCGAGCCCGCGCCCCCAGCGCTTGAGCCAGTGCATCGGCACCGGCGCCAGCAGCTCCGGCGGCCCGACCGGCAAGGCGGCGCTCCGCGCCCGCTCCACCGCCTCCGCGAGGGCGAACGCGAGCGGGATGGCGGCCGCGCGCTCGCCGCCGTACTTGAGCTGGTAGACCAGGTCGTCGACCGGAGGCGCGAAGCGGAGCGCGATCACGACGGCCGCGATGCGGCCGCGGCCCGCCCCGAGCGCCGCGTGCGCTCCGCCCGGATCGGCGCGCCACGGCAGCGCGCGCGCGCAGGCCGGGCAGAGCCCGGGCACGCGCGCAGGGTGGTCGGTCGCTCCGCACACCAGGCAGCGCAGGGGATAGAGCAGGTCGAGCGCGCCGGCGGCGACGAATCCGGCGCCCGCGCGCAGCCGCGCGCAGGCGGAAGCGAGCCAGCGTCCCGGAATCGTCCCGACCATCGCGCCGGAGGACCTCCGGCGCGGCGAGCGGTGACGGCCCGGCGCGGCGGGCCGATCAGCGCGCGCGGCCGAGGCCGGCGGCGGCCCCCCCGGCGGCGGGCGGCACCGGGATCCCGAGCGTCGTCTTCACCAGCCGGATGTAGTCCGAGACCGACTGGTCGGGCTGCTTGGGGACGTTCAGGAGCTCGCCGATCTGCAGCGCGAGCTGCGGATTCTTCTCGAGGTTGAACTTGGAGTCGCGCACGATCTCGCGCAGCAGGCGGCGGAACTTGGTGCGCACGAAGCCGAGCTGCACGATCTTGAGCACCGCGGTCGTGGCGAGCGTCGAGGCCAGCAGGATGACCACGATCCACTTGAGGTTGGGATCCTCGCGCGGCTCGGCCGCGGCCGGGCGGTCGAGCGCCTGGCTCATGAGCAGGACGAACCCGATCACCAGGATCACGAATCCGATGTAGGTCTGGATCTGGTTGACCAGGTGCTCGCGCGCCGCGTGCAGGGCGTTGCCGCGCTCGAGGCCGAGCAGCTCCTCGATCTGGCGGCGCGGCTTCTTGAACCGGATGGCCGAGGCGAGGAAGAACAGCCCGACCACGTTCAGGGCATAGCCGATGACGGCGGGATTGAGCTTCTCGAGCATCCCCGGTTATCCGGCGGCGCCTTTCCCCTCGTGCAGCCGACGCCGCCGGCGCGGCACGATACCGGGCGGTCCTCGGGTTGACCATCGCGGGAGGGCGCGCGGGGGGCGGCCGCCCGCGCGGGCTTCTCTGGCCGCGCCCCGCCGCTACGTTGCACGTCTCGACGGCCGCGGCGCCCCGCCGCGCGCGCCGCGCGGAGGGAGCGGATGGACGTCCGGGAGGCCCGGCGGATCGCAGGACTGGCGCGCCTGAGCCTGGGCGACGCGGAGCTCGAGCGCTTCGCGTCGCAGCTCACCGCGATCCTCGGCTACTTCGAGAAGCTGCGGGAGGTGCCCACCGACGGCGTGCCGCCCGCCTCGCACCCGCCCGAGCTGCGCGGGCCGCTGCGCGCCGACGACATGCGGCCGTTCGCCGACCCGGACGAGCTGGTGCGCCGGTCGCCGGGCGCGGAGGCGGAGTTCTTCCGCGTGCCGCGCATCCTCGAGTGAGCGGAGGGAGCGAGGCGATGCTCGCCGCGGAGCTGGTGCGATCGGCGCGCGCGCTGGCGCAGGCGGTGCGCACGAGGCGCGTCGCCGCGCGCGCCGTCGCCGACCACTACCTCGATCGGATCGCGCGCCACGACGGCGCGGTGAAGGCCTTCCTCCACGTCGATCCCGCCGACGTGCGCCGGCAGGCCGACGAGATCGACCGCCGCGTCGCCGGCGGCGACGCCGAGGGCGCGCTGCTCGGCGTGCCCGTGGCGATCAAGGACAACCTCTGCACGCGCGGCCTGCCGACGACCTGCGCCTCGCGCATCCTCGACGGCTACGTGCCCCCCTACGACGCGACCGTGGTCGAGCGCATCCGCGCCGCGGGCGGCGTCGTGCTCGGGAAGACCAATCTCGACGAGTTCGCGATGGGCGCGTCGACCGAGAACTCGGGCTTCTTCCCCACGCGCAATCCCCACGACCTCGCCCGCGTGCCGGGGGGATCGAGCGGCGGATCGGCGGCGGCGGTGGCCGCCGGTCTCGCGCCGCTGGCGCTCGGCTCCGACACCGGCGGCTCGGTGCGCCAGCCGGGAGCGCTGTGCGGCGTGGTCGGGCTGCGGCCGACCTACGGGGTCGTCTCGCGCTACGGGCTGGTCGCCTTCGCCTCGTCGCTCGACCAGGTCGGGCCGCTCGCTCTCAACGTGGACGACTGCGAGCTGCTGACCGGCGTGATCGCGGGCCACGACCCGCGCGACTCGACCTCGCGTCCGGTCCGGTGGAGCGAGCTGGCGCGCGCCGCGCCGCCCGCCGGGAGCGCGCTCCCCGGGCTGCGCGTCGGCATCCCGGCCGAGTACCGGTCGGAGGGAGTCGACCGCGAGGTGCGCTCCGGCGTGGAGCGTTGCGAGAAGCTGCTCGTGGAGGCGGGCGCGCGGCTCGTGCCGCTCTCGCTGCCGCTCACGCAGTACGCCATCCCGACCTACTACCTGGTGGTGACCAGCGAGGCATCGAGCAACCTCGCCCGCTTCGACGGCGTGCGCTACGGGCCGCGCGACGCGGGGCGCGACCTTGCCGCGACCTACGCCGCCACGCGCGCCCGCTTCGGCGACGAGGTGAAGCGGCGCATCGTCCTCGGCACCTTCGCGCTCTCGTCGGGCTACTACGACGCCTACTACAAGAAGGCGCTGCAGGTGCGCCAGTGCATCGGGCGCGAGTTCGAGCAGGCGTTCCGGCAGTGCGATCTGCTGCTCGGCCCGACGGCGCCGACGGCGGCCTTCCCGCTCGGCGAGAAGTCCTCCGATCCGGTGCAGATGTACCTGTGCGACGTCTTCACGGCGCCCGCCCCCCTCGCGGGGCTGCCGGCGCTCTCGATCCCGTGCGGCCGGACGGCGGCCGGGCTGCCGGTCGGCGCCCAGCTCCAGGGGCCCGCCGCGGCCGACGCGCGCCTCCTCGCCGTGGCGCGCGAGCTCGAGGCGAGGCTCGCGCTCGACCTCGCCCCGCTGGAGGCGCCCCGTGGCTCCTGAGATCGAACTCGAGCCGGTGATCGGGCTCGAGGTGCACTGCCAGCTCGCGACGCGCACCAAGCTCTTCTGCGCCTGCGAGGCGGGCTTCGGCGGGCGGGCGAACTCGCGCATCTGCGCGGTCTGCACCGCGCAGCCCGGCACGCTTCCGGTGCTGAACCAGCAGGCGCTCGACCTCGCGATCACGGTCGGGCTCGCGCTCGGCTGCACGATCCGCGCGAGGACCAAGTTCGACCGCAAGAACTACTTCTATCCCGACCTGCCGAAGGGCTACCAGATCTCGCAGTTCGACGAGCCCTTGTGCGAGCACGGGCGGGTGGAGTTCGAGATCGGGAAGGGAGAGCTCCGGTCGGCGCGCGTCCTGCGCGTGCACATGGAGGAGGACGCCGGCAAGGCGCTCCACCCCGAGGGGGCGGCCAGCTCGCTGGTCGACCTCAATCGCGCCGGCGTGCCGCTGGTCGAGATCGTCGGCATGCCCGACCTCGCCTCGCCCGCCGAGGCCTCCGCCTACCTGCAGGCGCTGCGGCGCACGCTGCGCTTCGCCGGCGTCTCCGAGTGCGACATGGAGAAGGGATCGCTGCGCTGCGACGCCAACGTGTCGGTGCGCCCCCGGGGCGGGTCGAAGCTCGGCACGAAGGTCGAAGTGAAGAACATGAACTCGTTCCGCAACGTCGAGCGGGCGCTCGCCTTCGAGATCGCGCGGCAGACGGAGCAGGTGCGGCGCGGCGAGCCGATCGTGCAGGAGACGCGCTCGTTCCGCGACACCGAGGGCACCACGGTGTCGATGCGGCGCAAGGAGGACGCCGACGACTACCGCTACTTCCCCGACCCCGACCTGCCGCTCTTCGAGATCGACGAGGCGCGCATCGAGCGGCTGCGGGCGGCGCTGCCGGAGACCTGGCTCGCCCGGCGCGCCCGCTTCGCCCACGAGTGGGGCCTCTCCGAGTACGACGCGCGCGTCCTCACCGAGGAACCGGCGGCCGCGCGCTTCCTCGAAGGGGCGGTGGCGGCCGGGCTGGCGCCGAAGGCCGCGGCCAACTGGATCCAGGGCGAGGTGCTGGCGTGGCTGGGCGAGACGCGCGGCGGGTTCGACGCGCTGCGGATCGGGCCGGCCGACCTCGCCGAGCTCGGCAGGATGGCGGAGGGCGGCGAGCTGTCGAACCAGGCCGCGAAGAAGGTGCTGCGCCGCATGCTCGAGGAGGGAGTCGGAGCGCGCGCCGCGGCGCAGGCGCTCGACCTGCTGCAGATCCGCGACAGCGGCGCGCTCGCGGCCGCCGTCGACGAGGTGCTGCAGCAGGAAGCGAAGATCGTCGCCGACTACCGCGGCGGCAAGGAGGCCGCCCTCAACGCGCTCCTCGGCCGCGTCATGCGCGCCACCAAGGGGAAGGGCGACCCCGGCGTGATCAAGTCGCTCCTCGTCGCGCGTCTCTCCGGCTGATCGCAACGACGCATGGCCGCGGCCGGACGCCCGGAGCGCACCGCCGACGCGGTCGTGGTCGGCGGCGGGATCATGGGCCTGTGCACGGCCTGGAAGCTCGCGGCGGCGGGCGCCGGGCGGGTGGTACTGCTCGAGAAGCGGGCGTTCGGCAGCGGCGAGTCGGGCAAGTCGGGCGCGATCCTGCGCCAGCACTACTCTCACGCGACGCTGGTCCGCATGGCGCGCGCGAGCCTCTTCGAGTACCGCGAGCTCCACGAGCGGACGCGCGGCGGGATCGGGCTGCGCAATCCGGGGATGGTCTTCGTGTGCGACGCGCGCGAGCGGGCCGGTCTCGAGGCGAACGTCGCGCTGCAGCGCGGATGCGGCGTCGAGGTCGAGCTGCTCGACGCGAAGGCGCTGCGGGCGCTCGAGCCGGGCGCGCGCATCGAGGAGTCGCTGGCCGGGGCGCTCGAGCCGGAGGCGTCGTTCGTGGTGCCGCAGCTCGCGCTCGCCGCCGCGGCCGCCGAGGCGCGCGCGGCGGGCGCGGGACTGCGCGAGGGCGAGCGCGTCGCGCGCATCGAGCTCGACGGCCAGCGGCGCGTCGCCGGCGTCGCGCTCGCGGACGGTACGGCGCTGGCGACGCGCACCGTCGTCGTGTGCGGAGGGCCGTGGTCGCGCGCGCTCCTGCAGGCGGGCGGCGTCGAGCTGCCGCTGCAGGCCCTCCGTCCCGAGCAGGGCTTCTTCGTGCCGCCGGCGTCCCACCGCCCCGCCGGCCGGCGCATCTGGGCCGACCTCGTGAACGGCCTCTACTGGAAGGACGAGCAGACCGGCTTCACGCGGGTCGGCAACCTCTCCTACGACGGGGACGAGATCGTGCCCGACCCCGACCGCTACGACGAGGGGGTGAGCGGCGCGTTCCTCGCCGATTGCCGGGCGCGCCTCGCGCGCAGGCTCCCCGCCTTCGACGACGCCGTCTGCCACGGCGGCGTCTCGGCGCTCTACACGGTCACCCCCGACGCGCAGGCGCTGATCGGCCGGGTGCCCGGGCACGAGGGGCTCTGGATCGTCTCCGGCTTCAGCGGCCACGGCTTCAAGCTCGGCCCGAGCGTCGGCCGCGGCGTGACCGCGCTCGTCACCGGCGCCGATCCCGGCCCCCTCGACCCCGCCTTCTTCGCCCCCGACCGCTTCGCCCGCGGCGTGAAGCAGTCGGGCGCCTACGGCTTCCCGGTGCTCGGCTGACGCAATCGTCCGCCGGAGCGTCGGAGCTGCAGCGGCGGCCCGCCGGCCTACTCCCACTCGATCGTGGCGGGCGGCTTGCTGGTGACGTCGTAGACCACGCGGTTGATGCCGCGCACCTCGTTGGTGATGCGGCTGGCGATGACGGCGAGCAGCTCGTGCGGAAGGCGGGCCCACCCGGCGGTCATGAAGTCCTCGGTCTCCACCACGCGCAGGACGGCGACGCGGCCGTAGGTGCGCGCGTCCCCCTGCACGCCGACGCTGCGCACCGGCAGGAGCACGACGAAGGCCTGCGAGGTCCTCGCCATCCAGCCCGAGCGCTCGAGCTCCTCCCGGGCGATCGCGTCGGCCGCGCGCAGGAGGTCGAGGCTCTCGGGGTCGAGCGCCCCGAGGCAGCGCACGGCCAGGCCGGGACCCGGGAACGGGTGGCGGCCGAGGATGCGCGCCGGCACGCCGAGCCGGCGGCCGAGCTCGCGCACCTCGTCCTTGAACAGCTCGCGCAGCGGCTCGACGAGCTTCAGGCCGAGCTTCTCGGGCAGCCCGCCCACGTTGTGATGGGTCTTGATCGTGTGCGAGGGGCCGCCGCGCGGCGAGACCGACTCGATGACGTCGGGGTAGAGCGTCCCCTGCGCCAGGAACTCGACGGCGCCCGGCGGGCCGAGCTGCCGCGCCTCCGCCTCGAAGACCTCGACGAAGACGCGGCCGATGATCCGCCGCTTCTGCTCGGGGTCGGCGACTCCCTTCAGCGCCGCGAGGAAGCGGTCGCCGGCGCCGACCGCGCGCAGGTCGAGATGGAAGTGATCGCGGAAGGTCCGCACCACCTCCTCCGCCTCGCCGGCGCGCAGCAGCCCGCTGTCGACGAAGACGCAGGTAAGCTGGTCGCCGATCGCCTCGTGCAGCAGCACCGCCGCCACCGACGAGTCGACGCCGCCCGAGAGACCGAGGATCACGCGCCCGCGTCCCACCTGCTCGCGGATCCTGCGCTTCGCCTCCTCGAGGAAGGAGCCCATCTCCCAGCTCTTCGCCGCCCCGCAGATGGCGAACAGGAAGTTGGACAGGATCGTGCGCCCCTCCGGCGTGTGGGTCACCTCGGGGTGGAACTGGATGCCGTAGAGGGCGCGCGCGCGGTCCTCGACGGCGGCGAGCGGACAGGTGGCCGATCGGGCGACGTGGCGGAAGCCGGGCGGCAGCGTCGCGACGCCGTCGCCGTGGCTCATCCAGACGCTGGTCGATCGCGCGACGCCCCGGAAGAGCGGGCTCTCCCCGGCGCCGGCCGGGTCGACGCGCTCGATCGTGGCGTGGCCGTACTCGCCGCCGCGTGCGCCACGCGCCACCGCCTCGGAGCCGGCGAGCTTCCACGCCAGCGCCTGCAGGCCGTAGCAGACGCCGAGCACGGGGACGCCGCGCGCGAGCATCCAGTCGGCCACCTGCGGCGCGCCCTCGTCGTAGACGCTGCTCGGTCCGCCCGAGAGGACGATCCCCGCCAGGCCGTCCTCGCGCGTCGGCGCGTCGGCCTCCTTCGCCCAGCACGGCAGCGCCTCCCCGTAGACCCCGAGCTCGCGCACGCGGCGCGTGATCAGGTGGGTGTACTGCGAGCCGAAGTCGAGGATCAGGACCCGCGGGCGAACCGGCACTGGAGCGCACCTCGCCGTAAGCGCGACCGCCCTCCCTCCGCTCCGGGCCGCGGCGGCGGTCGCCCCGCCGCAGCCGCGCTCGTCACTGCTCGGCGTCCGCCGCGAAGTAGTTGGGCGCCTCGCGCGTGATCTTGATGTCGTGAGCGTGGCTCTCGCGCAGCCCGGCGCTCGTCACCTGCACGAACCTCGCCTTGCGCGCCAGCTCGGGGATCGAGGCGGCGCCGACGTAGCCCATGCCGCTCTTCACGCCGCCGCAGAGCTGGTAGACGAAGCTCGCGAGCGCGCCGCGCTGCGGCACCAGCCCCTCGACCCCCTCGGGAACCAGCTTGTCGCGCTGGCGCACCTTGCCCTGCCCGTAGCGGTCGGAGCCGTCCATCATCGCGCCGATCGAGCCCATCCCGCGCACCTGCTTGTAGGTGCGCCCGCGGTAGAGGACGGTCTCGCCCGGCGACTCGTCGACGCCGGCGAAGAGCGCGCCCAGCATCACGCACGAGGCGCCCACCGCGAGCGCCTTCACGATGTCGCCCGAGTGCCGGATGCCGCCGTCGGCGATCACCGGCACGCCGGCCCTGGCCGCCGGCCCCCCGCACAGGTCGATCGCGGAGAGCTGCGGCACGCCCACGCCCGCCACGATGCGCGTGGTGCAGATCGACCCGGGCCCGATGCCGACCTTGAGCGCATCGGCGCCCGCGTCGATCAGCGCCTCGGCCGCCTCGGCGGTCGCGATGTTCCCGGCGACCACGTCGATGTCGAAGCGATCCTTGAGCTGCCGCACGCTCTTCATCACGTTGGCCGAGTGGCCGTGCGCGGTGTCGACGACCAGCACGTCGGCGCCCGCCTTCACCAGCGCGGCGCCGCGCTCCTCGTCGAAGACCCCGACCGCCGCCGCCACCCGCAGCCGACCCCGCGCGTCGCGGCAGGCGCTCGGGTACTCGTCGAGGTGCTTGATGTCCTTCATGGTGATGAGGCCCTGCAGGCGGCCCCCCTCGTCGACGAGGAGGAGCTTCTCCACCTTGCGCTGGTGGAGGATCCGCTTGGCCTGCTCGAGCGTCGTCCCCGGGGTCGCCGTGATCAGCGTGCGCGTCATGACGTCGTTCACGCGAGATCCCGCGGCCTCCTGGAAGCGCAGGTCGCGGCGGGTCAGGATTCCCACCACGCGGCCCCCCTCCACCACCGGGATGCCGGAGATCGAGTGGGTCTCCATCAGCTCGCGCGCCCGGGCGACGTCGGCGTCGGGCGGGAGCGTGACCGGATCGAGGATCACGCCGTTCGCGCTGCGCTTCACCTGGTCGACCTGGCGCGCCTGCTCGTCGACCGTGAGGTTGCGGTGGATCACGCCGATGCCGCCCTGGCGCGCCAGCGCGATGGCGAGATTGGCCTCGGTGACCGTGTCCATCGCGGAGCTGGAGATCGGGATCTCGAGCTCGACGCGGCGCGAGAAGCGCGTGGAGAGGCCGACCGACGACGGGAGGATCTCGCTGCGCCCGGGCAGGAGCAGCAGGTCGTCGAACGTCAGACCGGTGGTGACGATGCGGTCCGAGAGCGCCATGGAACAGCCATACCCGCGGCGCTCCGGCGAATCCATAGGCGGGGAGGCGCGGCCCGGGATGCGCGAAGGCCCCGGAAATAGTCAGGGCCCCTTCCGGCTCTCGCCATCCGGGGCCCCGACTACAAGAAGGAGGAGAATGCTCCGAAGATCGGGCTTCACCGGCGCGGCGCCGTAGGGAGCGTGCGCGGCGCGCGGCAGAAAACGGTTCCATCGGAGCGCGAGGCCGCGGCGATGCGCGTCCGCGCGCGGCGCGAAGCGCGCCCCGACCCGATCGGCGCGCGCGGCGGCGGCGAGTCGAAGAAGTTTCCCGCGTTCCCGCGTCGCCGCCGGTCGACCGGCGGCGGCCCCGGCCGCGCGCTCAGAACGGCAGCGGCTCGCCCTCCGTCGCCGTGCGGGCCGCGTAGAGCCGCTGCAGGCGCTCGGTGACGGGGCCGCGGGCGCCGCCGCCGATGCGGCGGCCGTCGCACTCGACGACCGGCGCGAGCTCCCCGAGCGTCCCGGTCGTGAACATCTCGTCGGCGGTCCAGACGTCGGTGAGGCTCAGGTTCCGCTCGCGGCACGGGATCGCCGCGGCGGCGCAGAGCTCGAGCACGATCCCGCGGGTGATGCCGGGCAGGCAGGCGTCGGCGTGCGGCGTGAGGACGTCGCCGCGGCGCACGACGAAGACGTTGGTGGCGTTGGTCTCCGACACGAAGCCCTGCAGGTCGAGCATCAGCGCGTCGTCGACGCCCGCCACGTTGGCCTCGATCTTGGCCAGGATGTTGTTGATCAGGTTGTTGTGGTGGATCTTCGAATCGACGCAGCTCGGCGGGTTGCGGCGCACCGAGGCGGTGACCAGCCGGATGCCGCGCGCCCCGTCGAGCGGCGCGCCGCGCGTGTCGGCCGGCGGCTTCCACTCCGGCAGCACGATCAGGCAGGGGCCCGCGCGGTTGTTGCGCGGGTCCATCCCCGAGGTCACCTTGGGGCCGCGCGTGAGCGTGAGGCGCACGTGCACGCCGTCGCGCATCCCGTTGCGCTGCAGGCAGGCGAAGAGGGCGCGGCGGATCTCCTCGCGCGCCGGCGGGCGCTCGAAGGCGAGCGCGTGCGCCGACGCCAGCAGCCGGTCGAGGTGGCGGTCGAGGGCGAAGACGCGGCCGGAGTAGACGCGCAGCCCCTCCCAGACCGCGTCCCCTCCCTGCACCGAGCTGTCGAACACCGAGACCTTCGCCTGCGCGCGCGGGAGCAGCTCGCCGCCGACGTGGATCCAGATCGACTCGTTGCGCGCGTCGGGCGGAGCGGGGGCGGGCGCGGGGTTCATCGCGCCGCTCCGGGCCGGGCCGCGATCGCCGCGGCGCGCAGCCGGGCGTACCAGGGGCGGCACTCGTCGACGAGCGGCTGCAGCCGCTCCGGGATCGGCGCCGTCTTGGGCCGGTAGGGCTCGAAGCCGGTCGACTGGTGCACCATCTGGTACCAGTGCGGCGCCCAGACGCCGTCGTACGGCCGCGGCCCGCGCGGCCACGACAGCATGGCCGGATCCCACTCGA
>Ga0187893_10010921_pt1 | contig 13342 bp, 10 predicted proteins | sample MA1701074metaG_FD_139574 | JGI IMG/M metagenome (GOLD analysis project Ga0187893, IMG submission 139574) | White microbial mat communities from a basaltic lava cave in the Kipuka Kanohina Cave System on the Island of Hawaii, USA - MA170107-4 metaG ...
CGCGACCGCGCTACCGCGCGCGTGACCGCGGCCGAGGCGTGCGCCTGACCTGGCGCGCTAGAATTACCGGAGACCCTGCACACCGACGGCCGCGCTGGCCAGCACGGCGTTTGCGGGCCGGATCCTCTTCCTACGGCAGGGCAGCTCTGAATACACAGGTCAGACGAAATTAGTTCAGAAGCTCTGGAAGGAGTGTCCGCGCTAACTTGTCACCCGCCCACTTCTCCTTTGACCTCCAAATAACACCGATGTGTGCAGGGGTGAGGAAGCGTAGTTCCTTCAGATCCGGAGCCTTCCACAAGGCGAGTAACAGGCGCGGGGCCGCACCCTCGAAAAGGCTCGCGTAGTGTAGAAGCTGTCCGGTCGCTGCAATGGCTGCTGCCAGCACACCCCCCTTGGGCCAAGCCTTGGCTTCCACGATAATTGGCCGATGACCCTTTCTCACCACTAGATCGTGTGGGTGCTCTCGCTCAGCCTTCAGTCCCAGGCCCTTGAGATCAGCTTCGATGTCGTCGATAAGCTTCTCGTGCTTCTCCTGGGACCCGAACTTCGCGTCGAGGAATATCTCGATCTTCTGGCCCTTCTTCCAGGCGAGTCTCTTCTTCTTGCCGGATGACTTGATGCCGGGCTTTGATCCGGGCGCGATGATCCTCGCGCGCCAACGGACCTCGATCGCAGCGAGAGCACAGATGATGACGTTGAGAAGCACCCGCTTGGCGGCTGGCTTGAGGTGACCATCGGATAGGCGGTAGCTCCCTATCACTGCCTCCTCATCACCGATCTCGACGTTGGCCTTCCTGACGATCCTGAGGGCCAATCGATGCATGCCCGGTTTGTCCTTGTATCCGCCGGCCTTGAATCCCATTGCATGCACTATTGGAACCTTATCGTCTCCAGGTGGAGACGCTTTGGACAGACGGATCTCAACCTTGGGCCCGCCGCCGTGAAACACCACCACGTAGGCGGAACTCGTGTGACGCTGAGAGCTCCAGGGACCATAGTAGACGTAGAGGACGCGCTTCTTCTGAGCGTCCAGGTCTTCGACCATCACCTTCCGGACATGGCCGGAGTCGGATGTCCACTTGAGGCCACCTCTCGAAAGCGGCTTCGACAACAGGGGGTGTAAGGCGGTGATCCTGTGCGCGCGACCATCGAACTTGACAACTCCGAGGCGCCCTTGTATCGACGCGAGTACTTTCAACGCCTTTTGTGCTGAGTGGATGTCAATCCGCATCGTTTAATCTCGGCTGAACCATCTTTCGCTCGACCCTCCCGATTCTGTGACTTCCCCGCAATGCTAGCTGGTTCATTGGGCGAGTGAACATTTGACCGAGATCCCCGGGCCGCTTAGCCACTCACACGCTCAGGTGAGGTTGCCCCGGTTTGGTGGACACAGGGCCCCATGTGCAGCACGGGCAGTGATCAGATGCAGCGCGGTCAACGTTTCGAGGCTGGCATACCCGCCAGCGTGGACGTACGCAACCGGCACCTGCCGACTCAATAGCGCCTCGAACACAAAGACTTCCCGCTTCTCGATGTCAGGGACGCGAAGACGCAACGGAGGGTTCGGGGTTCCTGAGAACACGTCCATGCCCGCGGCGTAGAGACACGCTTCGGGCCGAAACTCACCAAGCACCCTTGGCAGCTCTTTCCGAAGAGCCTGCAAGTACAGCCGGGCGTCTGGTTCTTCCCGGAAGCTCTTGAAGAGGTGCGGCGTGTCCGGGTGCCCGAAGTCCGAGGCATGCCCGTGGAAGTCGAAGAGAAACAAATCGGAATCATTCGGAAAGGACGCCGCCGTGCCGTTCCCGAAATGGGCATCCAGATCCAGAACCAAGACTCGCCCGATTCCCCGACGGCGCAGGTGGTGAACTCCAATGGCCATATCATTAACGGGCGACAGGGCGCCGCCGTGGTCGGGATAGGCGTGATGACCGCCGCCGCCAAGCATCCCGGCCACTCCATCAGTCAGGGCCGAATCCATGGCGCCGAGAAATGCCCCCAGAACCGAGAGCGACACATCGATACTGCCCGGGAACCACTCGCCCCCGGTCGAGGCCAGGTCGGCGGGCTGACCGCTTCGCAGCGCCTGGACATACTCGGGCGTGTGGGCGAGAAGCAGATCCTCGACTTTGGCGGTCTGCGAAGGGATGAGGGTCGCGATTCCTTCTGCTTCAGCCTGCTCGCCGGTGACGATGTGTCGACGGTAGACGTCTCGATCGGCCAGCGGCCCGTAGTTCGGGACGAACAGGCGAAGTGTCCGGGCGGAGAGGCTTTCTGGTTCGCTCGTGGGCATGGCCTCGCTCCCTACTCATCCTGCCGGACCTTGTCAGAGGCAATCGATATGCTCCTTTCCACGAGCGCCGTGCCAAGGGCTAGGACGCCACCCGCTTTCGGCACCACCCGACCAGGAGGTGCAGAAACGTCTTACCAGCAAGACCCTGCTGGAAGAGAACCACAAGCCCCCCGAGCCACGTCAGCAACGCCACGCCCGCTGCATGTGCCGGGGATAGGCCAAGCGTGTGTGAGAGGAACTCGCGCAATTCCTCGGAACCCGACCCCCAGAACCCCCAGTACGCGGCTCCGATCCACAACCCGCCCCATACGAAGCCCTTCAGGCGAGCCTCCTCACGCTGCTGATTGACTCGCCACGACTTCAGCAGCACCGCCTTCTGAATATCGGTAAGTGTTCCCGTCAGGAGCTCGGCCTGCCGGCGCGCTTGACGCTGCTCGGCCAGCAGCAACGAGAGCTCCACGACTTTCCGCTCATCGCCGGCGGCTTGGGCGCCCTTGAGTCGGTGCTCGGTGCGTAGCTCCCAGTCCGTCCGATCTGCATCGCTCGTCACTCCTACTTCCTTGGCAGTTTCCTCCCCTGCCTGGGCCATGCCGGTCAGGAAGCCGCGCGAAGCTTCTTGCCACGTTGGGCTACTATAGATCGCTTCCCAGTCCCAGGTCGGGTTGGTCGGGATTCTGCACCACGTGGGGTTATTCTCAAGCGCCGCCGTGGCGGGAGCGAGGGCATCCGCCCAGACTGCTTCGAGGTGCGGCCGGAGAGCGGCTCGGAGCTGCTCATCGGTGGCCTGCAGGTTGTTGCGCTGCAGGTAATTTCTCGCTGAGGACATCGCGAGGTCCGGCCCTACCTTCTGTAGCCGATCTGTCGGGTAGGCTGGCAGATGCGGCCGCGCCACCAGGAAATCCAAGGCCTCTGCCGGTAAGTTGACACGCTTCATGAGCGTTGACCCTCTCTGCTCTCCAGATTACGACGGCGGCGAATTTTGCAGATAGTGACCATTCGAACGGACGACGGTGGAGAGATGCACGCGACGTGGGAACGGTGACGGCGACCTGTGGGTACCAGGAGACAAGGTCGCGGCACTCAGGCGGTCCTATACCTAGGAGGTGCCCGGCCGGGGAATTTGCGGGCCTGACGACTGTGACCCCTCCCGTAGGAGCGCGAGTGGATGCGACCGCGCGCTACCGCGCGTCGGTCAGCAACGATATTGGCGTGCCGGATCCTTCTAGAGCGTTAGTGCCCTTACTGCGTAGAGCCGACGGCAGGAGCGCGCGGCTGGTCCCGACCCCGTTTCCGCCCCCGCGACCAATGCGCGCGTCCGACCGGGCGCGCCGGAGCTACCGGAGGCTCGCACGCCGCAGGTGGCCGGCGTGAGCGCTTCGCGGGTTGGCACCTTCTGGTATGGACTCTGCTACGATGTACCCGCGACGGGTCGGCTGCTACCCGGGCCAACCACGGCGACGCACACATGGCGACGTCAGAACAGATCAAGGCACTCCTCCGGAGCCATGCAGACGGCGACGACGCCCGCTTCTATGCGATCGCGATGCAAGTCGCAGCCCACGCTGCTCGCCAGGGCCATGGTCGCCTCGCCCAAGAGCTACGCGATCTCATTGACCGGGCCAAAGCATCCCCAATCGAGACACGGCGTCCTTCGGGACCCGTGCCTCTCGTTCAGCCCCGCGGCGAGCTGGCGGGGTTGCTCTCGGTTGTCTACCCCACCACACGTGTCACCGACATGGTCCTCGACCGGCGCGTGCGAAAACGCCTCGAGCGGGTGCTTCTGGAGCAGCGGCAGCAGGACAAGCTCCGGTCTCATGGCCTTACCCCACGCCGGAAGATCCTCCTGATAGGTCCGCCGGGTTCGGGGAAGACGATGACTGCCCTCGCTCTCGCGGGCGAGCTTCAATGGCCGCTCTTCACCATCCTCTTGGACGGCCTCATTACGAAGTTCATGGGCGAGACGGCCGCGAAGCTACGTCTCGTCTTCGATGCCATCGCGAAGGCGCGGGGCGTCTATCTGTTCGACGAGTTTGACGCCATCGGCGGTCGTCGAGACACGGGCCGGGACGTTGGCGAGATCCGTCGTGTACTGAACTCCTTCCTGCAATTCCTTGAACAGGACGAATCTCAGAGTCTGATCATCGCTGCGACGAACCATCCCGATCTCCTGGACTCTGCGCTCTATCGCCGCTTCGACGACACAATCACCTACGCCCTACCGACGGACGAGTTTGCCGAGCGCTTGATCCGCAGTAAGTTCGGTGGGCTCACTGTCAGCAAGGTCGACTGGCCTGCGGCTGCGCAGGCCGCACGCGGTCTGAGTTACGCCGAGATCACCCGCGCCTGCGAAGATGCTGCCAAGGATGCCATTCTGAGCGGCGCGGGCGAAGTCACCACAAACATGCTTCTGCACGCGATCGAGGAGCGTCGCGTCTCCGCCAACTGACTACGTCACCAATGCCCGGCGAACACTACAAACACATCCTCCTGTCGGGCACAGGTCAGGCTGAGCCGTACAAGTCGCGGCCCGGTCGAGGGCCAGCGAAGAACTTCCCAGCTCGGGACCGCGCCGTCCATGGCGTGAAGCTCCGCACGGAACTTGATACCGCTTGGGGGGAGGCGCAGGCGCGCCGGGCCGCAACGCACGCCGTGGCTGTTGGCGCCCCGACCGGTTTCTACCTGGAGTTCCAAGGGGAACCAGGCTTTCATCTTGAGTTCGACTCCCTTGAGTTCCGCCGATCCGGCATTGATCTCCGTGCCGTACGTACGGTCGAGAACGTCACGACTGCTACGGTGTTCGTTCCCGATGAAAAACGTGGGTATTTCCTTCGCCGCATCGAGAGCTATCTGACAGAGACCACCCCCAAGGGCCTCCCAAAGAACCGGTCGCTGGTCGACAGTGTCTCGGAGATTCGGCTCGCCGTCTTGGAATCGTTCTGGACGGATACCTCGGGCCCATTCCCTGGTCCACAGACGGCGATATGGTGGGAGATCTGGCTGCGCCGGGATACAGACGATCCTGCACCGATCCTCGCAGAGTTCGCAGCGAATGTCGGCTTTCACCTCGACGCTCGCCGGCTCGAATTTCCGGAGCGGACGGTGCTTCTCGCCTTCGCAACAGCCGAGCAGCTCAGCTCCTCTGTGACGTTTCTCGATACCCTTGCGGAGCTGCGCCGCGCCAGGCCGACGCCAACGCCCATAATGCGGCTGACCGGAGCCGAGCAGCAACAACTCGTCCAGGGGCTCCTCGAGCGTCTTGAGGCACCTCCTACAAATGCACCAGCTGTCTGCCTCCTCGATACGGGTGTCAACCGGGCACATCCGCTTCTTACACCCGGGCTTGATGCCGTCGACCTTCACACGTGCGATCCGGCCTGGGGAACCCATGACCACCACAGCCACGGCACCCAGATGGCTGGCTTGGCCCTCTACGGTGATCTGCCGCAGCTTCTGGCCTCCCAGGGGCCCGTGATCCTTGGCACGCGCCTCGAGTCCGTGAAGATCCTGCCCCCGGCAGGCGCGAACGATCCCTCACTTCACGGAGCCTTGACTGACGAGGCTGTAGCCCGAGCTGAGCTTCAGGCGCCTGGTCGCCAACGCGCTTTCTGCCTGCCCGTGTCGATCGGCACTTACAGAGACCGCGGTCAGCCAACGTCTTGGTCGGCCGCTATCGATTCTGTCTGTTCGGGCTACCGAGATGACCGGCACCGGCTTCTGTTGATCGCTGCCGGGAACACGCAGCCGGCAGATCCGTATCCCATATCAAACCAGACGGCGAGCATCCACGATCCCGGCCAAGCCTGGAACGCGCTTACAGTCGGCGCCCACACAGAACGGGTATCTATCGATGACCCGGCCTTCGCCGGTTGGATGCCGGTAGCCCCTTCCGGGGGCCTTGCCCCTCGTAGCTCCACCTCGACAACCTGGGGTGATACCTGGCCGATCAAGCCGGACATTGTCCTTGAAGGGGGCAATATGGCCCGGTCGCCCAACGGCGCGATTGACTACACCGACGGGCTCCAGCTTCTGAGCACGTATCACCTGCCCCTGGTCCGCCCATTCGTGGTCACCGGCGATACCAGCGCCGCAACCGCCCAGGCTGCACGTCTGGCGGCCCGCATCTACGCACAGTATCCGGACCTCTGGCCCGAGACCGTCCGAGCTCTCTCTGTCCACTCCGCCGAATGGACTCCGGCCATGCGGCAGCAGTTCGCCCCAGAACAAACTCGTGCACAACTCGGCACGCTCCTTCGCTGTTGTGGCTTCGGTGTGCCCAATCTGGAAGCTGCCCTCTGGAGCGCCGCGAACTCGCTCACCCTGCTTGTCCAGGACGAACTACAGCCCTTTGAGGGCGCCGAGATGAAGGAGATGCACACCCACCCGTTGCCCTGGCCGACGGACATCCTGCAGGCGCTGCAGGACACGCCAGTTGAGCTGCGGGTGACTCTCTCCTACTTCATCGAACCAAATCCGGGACAACGAGGGTGGACCCGGAAGTTCACCTACATGTCCCACGGCCTGCGGTTTGACGTGAAGACCCCCGAGGAGACTGTCGAAGACTTCCGCAAACGGCTCAACAGAGCCGCGTGGGACGAGGAGGAACTTCGCGCACCGACCGCAACCGACACAGGATGGCTTCTGGGCCCTCGTCTCCGGCGCCGTGGGTCGATTCACTCGGATCGGTGGGAAGGAACGGCCGCCCAGCTGGCCAGTCGAGGCGTAGTCGGGATTTACCCGGTCATTGGCTGGTGGCGCGAACGCCGACATCTTGGTCGATCCGACCGGAAAGCTCGCTATGCCCTCGTCGTCACCATCCGGACTCCGGCCACCGACGTCGACATCGTCACCCCTGTCCTTGCCCAGGTAGCAATAGAGTAGAATCCTCGGCACTCCACCGAGAGCGTTCTCCCCCTCCCACACTGGGCCTCAAGCGTAGTCTCCTGGTCTGGCATGAGGATCTACAAAGGCATCCTGATCTCTCTTCATCTTCTGTAGATGTTCTCGGCCGTGGTAGAAGGCATGATGCTTCGCGCTGCTCAGGAGGAATACCAAGGACTTGCGAACCGGTGATTTCTCTTCAGGCAAGAACACCCTGGTGATTTGCTTCCAGGTCTCATACGCGAACATGTCGGCGGCCTGGATTGGTAAGACCTTTCGTTTATCGACGAATGAGTAGGGCTTGAAGCTCTTCTCGATTCGGTAGTTGCTCACCCGATACCTTGACATCAAGTCCGGACGGGAACGAATGAAATCGAAGGAGCCCACTACGTCCTTCTCGAATCCCGAGCCCCGATCGAAGAAGTAGGCGATATCCCCGGCGACTTTCCCGGCTTCAAGCTGTCGCTCTATTTCCTGCATCCACAGAACCACGCACATCCCGTAGGCACTAGCTTCGGCAGGCCGGAAAACCTCTTCGTACTCCGAGACGTGCATCGCGATCGAGATCCGCAGGAAAGTCCGATCGGCGATGATCCGGTAAGCCCTCTGCAGGCACTTGTGGCGATCATTGTCTGACCAACCGCTGAACGGCCCGCCGCCCCGCTCGAAGTCTGTCATATGGAAGGATTCCAGGTCGTGATCGTCGAGCAGCTCTCTCCATTCTCGGCAGAACGTCGTCCATTGCTGAACCCTCGACAGGTAACCAGCCACAACGATCACCGGCGATCGGCCGTCCTTTCCACTTTCGTCAAGATACGCGGCGTACACTCCAGGTCACCCCTTACGCCGTCTGCCGGACGGCAAGGCCAGCCGAGCGAGCAAGATCGACCACTAGATAATACCGGGCATCCTCCCGACGATGCTACCGGAGCGACCACCCTTTGGCCTACCGACCCGAGTGACGGCTCATCCGCCTGACCGCTTCCACTTCGCTCTCTCAAAAAGGTTCCTTCGCTCCCTGAAGAAGCGGGCGCAGTTCTCCAATAAGGGTCCGCGTCACATGCCCTCGGATCGCTTGCACCCGTCGCGGCGACTCGTCGGATGATCGTTCCATCACTCGGCGGTCACGCTCATCCGTTAGGCTCCGGCCCCACCGTCGCTGCGCGGCCAGCGCGACGGCGGCCGGGTGGACTCCAAGCTTCCGCGCCGCTTTTTGCTCTGCCTCTCCAGCCGCCGCATGAACCGCCTTCGCTTTGACCGTCGCGGGAGCCCCCGCCCACACTGAATCCAAGGCCTCTCCAAGCTCGCTCTTCTGCGCGAGAAGACGCCCCATCGCGGAAACTGCTGCCGTCTGCTTCCTCCTAAGCTCGCGCAGAAGCGGAACGTCAAGATCGGTGTACCGGACGTCCTCGTAGCGGCCCTCGACCATCGCGCGGAGAGCATCCGCCGGGACCCTGCACTCGGGAGTGAGCGCCATTACACCCGATTCGGGTAGCAGGTCGGCTAGCTCCAAGACCCTGTCGGGTCCCTCAAGCCCGCTCCGGCCTCGAACCCTCATGCTCGCCACCATGAGAACTTCCGGGAGCATGAGAAGCTCTGCCGCCTCCAGCTGTCGTTGTCCTGCCTCGAGTCTCGCGACGGCTACACGTGACCACCGGAGCCCCACCGCCCTGCCCGCCGTAGCCACATCATCCTGTCGGAGCCCCATCTCGCTACGTAACTCCCGAAGTCGGCTCCCGATCGCTGCGCTCAGTGTCACCATACGGACCCCCTCCCAGGTCTGCCCCACCCTACCATATCAGACGTTCATTTTCAGCACGCTTGACTCTAGTTGATGTGGCGTTCATAATGGGTACGCTTGATGTGATGGGCACTTCAACCGCTACCGGAGCTGAACCTCCACAGACCATGCCGTCCGACGCTGATAGCTCGACCGGGAATGCCGTCTGCCGCAACCTGTCCACTCCTTCGGGGAGTACAGGACAGGATGCGGCGACCCCGGCACCTCCTACCCGGCTCACGGTGGAGTCGTTGATGGGGGTGCTCGACATGCTGAGGCGGCTCGATGAGCAGGCGAAAAGCCGTGCCGGATCGCTCACCTACCAGGCCCAGGCCGACGCCGACCCGGATCCCGCCCCCGATCGAGCTGGAGGTGCAGGGCATCATCGCTCGCTGGGCGGTCCGCCTGGCGATTGCCGGCCGTTCAGCCAGGAAGCGGTCTCGGAAACGTGATGACTAGCGGCACCCGACAGAAGGAGAGCTCAGATCTGTTGACCACCGGAACCCGGCCGCCACAGATCCGGCCGATTCACCTCACGAAGTGGGCGATTGTCTACGCCCGCCAGTCCTCTCCCGTGCAGGTGCGCGAGCACACCGGATCAACGGCTGACCAGCGGGCCTTGGCCGACCTCGCCAGACAGTGGGGCTGGCCCGCGAGGCGAATCCGGGTAGTCGACGACGATCTCGGCTTGTCGGGGACGTCGTCTCAGGACCGGGCTGGGTTCCGGAGCATGCTGGAGGCCATCGACCACGGCGACGTTGGTATCGTCTTTGTCCGGGACGTCTCGCGGATCAGTCGCAACCCGCTTGACTCGGAGCTGTTTCTGACAAAAGCGATGCGGGCGGGGGTCCTCCTCTACGCGAGCAGCCAGCTCTTTGATACGGCCACCAAGGATCTGGCCCTGCTCTTCGGATTGCGCATTCAGGGGTTGCTCGGCTGGTTCGACAATGAGAGCCGCGTCCGGGCAATGAGCGCGGCGCGGTCGGCAAAGGCGCGTCAGGGTCACGCGGTCACCCGTCCACCGATCGGATACGTGCAGACCGTCCGGGGCACGTGGATCAAAGATCCCGATCTCAAGATTCAAGCGGCGGTCCAGCGATTGTTCGATCTCTATCCACGGGTCGGGTCCATCGGCAATGTGCTCAGGTACATGCGGCGTCACGCCTTGCTATTCCCTCATCGCCGCCGGGGCGAGATCGTCTGGGCACCTCCGGTGCGGTCTCATGTCGCTCATCTCCTTAGGAATCCCAACTATACCGGGGACTACGTCTTCCGCCGGCCGTGGGCACCCGGGCTCACGAAGACTTCCTGGCGACAAATCCCGACACCCGCAGGTTCAGAGCCAATCACGGCCCCCGCGCACCATGAGTCCTACATCTCCCGCCAAGACTGGCAGGCAATTCAAGCCTCCCTGACATCGCGGCGCCCTAGCGTGCGGCCGCCCATCGGCCGGGGCCCGGCGGTGTTGCAGGGATTGCTGTGGTGCGTGCGCTGTCAGCGCTGGATGCAGACCGTCTATCATGATCGCAAGGGGACAAACCGAGCTCCTCGTTACACCTGCTGGCTCGTCGATCACGCTGAAAAGCACGTCCACAGCTTGTCGTGCAGTGCATCCCTCGTGGACCCGCGGGTCGTGGCCCTCGTGCTCAAGGCCCTCCACCCGCTCGGATTGAAGGCGGCCCTCCGCGTAATCGAGGACCACCAGGTCGAGCAGACGACCCTCACCAAGGACCGGGCGCGTCTGCTTCAGCATGCGGAGGACACCGTCGCTGAGGCCCGCCAGCGGTATCACCTCATCGATCCAAAGCATGCCCGGGTAAAGGCCGATCTCGAGGAGCACCTAGAGCACGCCCTCGAGCACCTTGACGCAGTCAAGCGGCAAATTGCCGACGCTGTGCCCGCGCGGCCGGTTGCCCTATCCACCGCCGACGCTGGCGAGCTTGTGACCCTGGCGGCGCATATCGACGAGCTCTGGTCGGCCCCAACCACTACCAACGAGGATCGAAAGCGCCTTCTGCGAACGGTCATCTCGCGCGTGCTTGTCCATGAGGCGACGGATGACGTCCTCGAAGTCGAGGTCGTCTGGGTGGGGGGTCTCACCGAGCACTGCCAGGTGCTTCGATACGGCGGCATCGATGAGCTCGTCCGAGCGCTCTGGAAGGGGGGCAAGGACCCGCAAGCTATCGCCGACGAGCTCCGAGCCAGGAATATCAAGTCTCGCTTCGGACAGTGGCTGACCAAGACGAACATCGAGGTCAGGCTCCGTCAGCATGGCCTGACCCCGTGCCCGCATCGCGTGCACGGTGGGCCCGGGAGATCTTGCAAAGGCGAGGGCCGCGATCGGTGAAATCGACGTGTCCTCCTCTGCCGGCTGGGAGCCGTGGCCGTCGAGCGACGACGGCCCGCCCGCAATCCGCCATTGCGCCCCCTCGCCCAGGTCCCATACACTGCTCCGCGGTCACCCGAGAGTGGCTCGACTTCTTGGCCGGTCTCCTCGCCCAGGCGGCGTGGGCCGAGCGGACGACGGACCCCAGAGAGGAGACCCCCAAACGCCCATGAAACGCTGCGCCATCTACGCCCGATTTAGCACGGACATGCAGCGCGCCACCTCGCTCGAGGACCAGATCCGGAACTGCCGAAAGTTCACGCAACACATGGGGTGGGAGGTCCTGGGAGAGCACGTCTACCAGGACAGCGCCGTGTCGGGGTTCGGCGTCGAGCACCGGCCGGCCTATCAGCGCCTTGTCGCCACTGCGCTGTCGGCCACCCCACCCTTCACCGTCATCGTGGTCGATGACCTCTCGCGTCTCTCGCGGGACCTCGTGGAGACGCTCAAGCTCTATCGGCAGCTGCAGCGCCATGGCGTCGAGCTCGTGGCGGTGGCCGACGGCATCCAGACCAGCCATCAGATGGCCAAGCTGCAGATCACCATCAAGGGCTTGGTCAATGAGCTCTACCTCGATGACCTCCGAGACAAGACCCACCGCGGCCTGGCGGGCCGGGCCCTCAAGGGGCGGAGCACCGGCGGCCGGCTCTTCGGCTATCGCACGTCGCTTAGGCAGGATGGTGCCGAGTGGATCGTCTTCGAGCCCGAGGCCGAGGTGGTACGCCGAATCCTCCGTATGTACGCCGACACCATGAGCCTGAAGGGGATCGCGGCGAAGCTCAACGCCGAGGGACTGGCGTTCCCGGCGAAGGCGACGCGCCGAGGCCCCACGCGCCGCGGTTGGGCCGTCTCCACGATCCACACCATCTTGGCGAACGAGAAGTATATCGGGCGCTGGGTCTGGAACAAGACGATGTTCGTCAAGGATCCGGTGACGGGGAGGCGCTCCCCCGTGGTGCGCCCGAAGGACGACTGGATCGTCGAGGAGCGACCTGATCTCGCCATCGTCGACCCCGAGTTGTGGAAGCGGGTGCAGGAGCGTCTGCACGCCGTGCGCGAGGCGTACGGCGTGCACGGAGCTCAGAAGCGGCCGCGCGGCCAGGCGCCCGAGATGTATTCACCGCACCTACTGTCCGGACTCATCCGGTGTGACGTCTGCGGCGCGCGGATTACGATCCAGACGAGTCAGCGCAAGAAGCAGGGCAAGGTCTACCGGTACGGCCGCTACCGCTGCTCATTCCATGTCGCGAAGGGTCCGGCCGTCTGCGCCAACGGCATGTCGATTCGTCAGGATCTGCTAGAGGCCCGGTTGCTGGAGAAGTTCAGAGCCGGGCTCACGGCGGACATGATCGGCTACCTCGTCGCGGCGACCAACGAGGCGCTGCGAGCGCTGCACGGCGCAGCGCCCGCCGAGATCAGCACGCTCATCGAGGAGCGGCAACGGGGCGAGCGAGAGCTGGCCAACCTGGTCGACTTCGTGGCGAAGGGGAGCGTGTCGTCGCCCCGGCTCCATGAGGAGATCCGCACCCGCGAGCAGCGGCTGGACGAGCTCGACGAGCAGCTCAAGCGTCTCCACCGGGGCACCGTTCCAGCGCCCCTCCAGATCGATCGGACCTGGGTGGAGGGGCGCCTCCAGGGGCTTAATGAGTTGCTGGCGCGGGACCCGGCGGGAGCTCGCCGGGAGATCCAGAAGCACGTCGAAGACCTCCGGATCGCGCCGGCTCTCGAGGTGGGCCCCCGGGTGGTGCGCCTCACCGGGCGCGCAAAAATCGACGGCCTCCTCGGAGGCGAGGAGGCCGTGCGCCTACAATTGGTTGCGGGGGCTGGATTTGAACCAGCGACCTTTGGTAGGAGATCCGGGCGGGATTGACTGGGCGTCTCATATAATCAGCGCCATGTCGTCGATGTCTCGCGAAGGCTCCCCGGCCGAGCTCCGCCGCGCGCCCTCCCCGCCCCCCGCCGAGAAGATCGGCAGCGTCCCCCACTGGTACTCGCACCCATACAA
>Ga0187893_10010923_pt1 | contig 13342 bp, 9 predicted proteins | sample MA1701074metaG_FD_139574 | JGI IMG/M metagenome (GOLD analysis project Ga0187893, IMG submission 139574) | White microbial mat communities from a basaltic lava cave in the Kipuka Kanohina Cave System on the Island of Hawaii, USA - MA170107-4 metaG ...
GCCCATTACATTCGAGATACTTGTGCATCGTATCTTCTTGGACTGTCGAAACAGGATAGAGCCCGTTGAGTGCAACTATTGTTTCAAGGTAATCCTTGGTCGAGGAGACCAGTTCTTCCAGGTATACCATCGTCGCTTTGAAAATATTTCCTCCACCCACGACGCAAATGAGCTGTAATTGAATATTGTTTGTGTCCAGCACTTCAGCTATGACCTCAATTCCATTCATTGAAAAATATTTAGGCAGCTGCTCTGCCACACTTGCCCCCAGATCCGCAATGAAGAGTTGCCTATCAGCCTCCACTACGCTTTGAAATAGACCATTGAAAGCGCTGCGATCGATTCGCTTCGTCAGTGGATCCAAAAATGAAACCTGGATCGGTCCACGGTAGGCCAACTGCTTCATAGTGGTTGTAGTTGCGTCATCGAGATCAAGTATGACCGCATCTTTGTGTTTTTCAGCAAGCATAAATGCTAACACAGACTTGCCTGATCCGCCCTTGGCTTGTGTGATAAATTGGATTTTCTTTTTCATGGCTTTGTCTTTATGGTTTGACTATCACATTGTTCTTTACGGCCAAGATTGAGTGTCACAGAACTTGCGTTGATCGGATGATATGAAGGTTGATACTTGATATGTCCGAAAGCCTGAAGGTCACGGAGAATCTTATGGTAAGTCGCCTTTGATTGAATGTGGGAGGCGAGCATTAATTGTCTTCGCGAAACACTGTAGGTCATTCTGAATTCATTTGTAATCCAGGCATGACACAAAGCAATGGACAAAGAAATATGAGTTGGTGTCAGACGTTCATCTGAAACCATTCGATTGATGTAAAGTGAAATTTGTTGAAGGTCCGCCATCGATCATTCGCTCCAGTCCTGAGCACAAAGTAACGATGAGTAATTGGTAAAGTAGGCGCATTAATAATGCTTGTGCCTATTTGTGCCTGGTTGGAATTTGACATGCCAAGAAGTAATTCAGCCTAGCATCCATTGTTTGTAATTGATGCGTGGCTAATCTGAAATTTTACCCTGCTTTGGTCGACTTAGCATGAAATTTTACCCTCAACCAGTGAGTTAGTGTAAAATCTTACCCCTGAATTGGCCACTTAGTGTGAAATTTTGCCCAAGGCTAAAGACTTCGGCTTGAATAAATGGCTAGCTCCTCGTCCCGTCTTTTTCCATCCGCATCGACAGAATATTTCGACGATGCGATCATATTAGTGTAACTCTGAGGAAGACCGAACTCCGTCGCCCCAATCATACAATGCCGTAGGTACCAATCGTATGGTTGAATCCCATCGGTAATCTTCTTGGCAACATAAGCCTGCACTTTGAGCTCTTGACTTTTGTCGGTTAAGACTTGCAATGCCTTTTCATCATAGCCCTTACCAAGGCCTTCCCATTTATCAAGTTCGGGCTTTTCATTTTCGGACACATCAAAAATGACACCCCAGACCTCATCTTTATCATTCTGTGTCGCAATTATGTTCGCCTTACCTGAGCCGTCTTTTTTGCTTTGTTTGTTAAATGCGAGTCGGAAGCCTTTAAGGATTGCAATTGACACAAATCTGGCTGACGGGCATCTGGACTTGAGACGGAGACTGCTCATATTTGAGCCGTAGCAGAATACTAGCATAACCGAGTACTAATAATCCCACTCCTGATGACTAACCGGAAACCGATTAAGCTCTTGTTTGTACAGTTTCCATTGCGGCATAAAGTTGTCCATGAGGGCGACGAATCGCTCATTGTGGCTACGCTCAAGAAGATGCACCATTTCATGAACTACAATGTATTCAAGGCACATGACAGGCTTTTTGGCTAATTCCAAATTCAACCAGATCCGCTTGGCTTCCTGGTTGCAGGCACCCCACTTGGTTTTCATCCGTTTGATGCCAAACTCATTGACCGAAACGCCGATTTGCTTCTCCCACTTCGAAATTAATCCAGGAACAACTTGCTTGAGCTTTTGTCTATACCATTCGTCAAGAATGACCTCGCGTTTAATACGTTTGGTTCCGGGGCGAACGGAAAGCTCCAGTGTGTGGTGCTTTAAGGCTACAGTCGGAGTGGCTTCTCTTTCCGAGATGCGAAGCAAGTAGCGCTTCCCAAGGTAATAGTGGCTTTCCCGGTTTATGAATTCTCTTCGCGGTTCCCTTTCCTGGCTTTTTTGTCTGACTTGCTGTTTCTTGATCCAGCCAAGTTTCGATATCGCAAAAACTCTGATTGTCTCGGCACTCATCCTCAATGGGGCAGATATTCGTACCCTGCCTGTTGGAGGATACACACTAAGGTGGACGTTTCTGATATCCTTCTGAACGACATCTATGGTTATTTCGCCTAACTTCATTTTCTTCATCTAATACTCAACTTGCTTTTTCACGATGGGAAATATTCTTTCCACTTCCTCTTCATTCTTGAGAATCTTGTACAGTGCTGCCTTTATCTCTCGCTCCTTTTGATCATTCCCACGCCAGTCTGACTTGCTTACATACCGGACAGCTGCATCGCAGGCCATAGCAAGTTCTTCGTCTTTTCGAAGGTTATTGTACAAGGCTTTTTGAGCCTGGGATTTCACAGCCGCTGGCGTGTCAGAAGATTTACCCTCAGTAACCCTGTTGGCCAGCTCTGCGATCTTTTTCAGGTAAGCCTCATAGTTGATTGCCTGGGAGCGTCTTTCATGAATGATCTCGTTTAAGAGCTTCGACATCTCTTCGAAAAACGCAGGGTCGATAAGGTGCTCACGAATAATCTTTTGCCGGACATTGTTTTCAATTGTCTCAGCAATGGCCTCCTTATTTTGTTTGATTCCATCGGGCAAATTTTTGATCGCCTCCGAAATGCCCGATTTTACAATGATGTCCAGCAGAGACATGTCGCCGAAAGGGGAGATCACTTTCGAATCATCGGCCTGGATGAACGTGTCAATCAAGTGCCTCATGTCAGCCTCATAAGTTTTGAGGTCAAGCGTTTCGCCGCTTGCCTTTCTTATTTCTTCCCGTAGTTTCAGGTAGTGATCCAGTTGGTCTTTGATTTCCGCAATGTCTTTTGAGGAGTACCCTGCCTCTTCCATTTCGTCGGCAATGTTGGCGTAAGCCCGGATTAGTGCTACGGTGTGTTTGTAAAGCGCGGTGCGAATAATCTCAGTTGATTTTAATTCTGCTTCCTTCTCTGGATTTCCGCAAAAGAACCGGATATGGGCAAGTGAGTCTTTAGGAGGAGCAACGGGTTCACATAGCAAAACTATTTCTTCCAACGCTGCATCCAGTCGCTCCCTGCCTTTGGTCAGTCTGTCTTTCAGGAGAATCTCGCAATCCTCTTTTTTGAACTCATCGTAATCCAGCGCTGATGTATAAACTGAAATCGCATTCTCCACCTTCTTGAACAGATCCTTGTAATCAACGATGTAGCCGAAATCTTTGTCGTCCGTATCGAGGCGGTTGACACGACAAATTGCCTGGAACAATCCATGATCCTGCATGTTCTTATCGATGTACAGATAAGTGCAGGCGGGAGCATCAAAGCCCGTGAGTAGTTTGTCAACCACAATCAGGAGTTTCATTGTGGCTGGTTCCTTCACAAATTTGTTTTTCGCGTCATCTTCGTAACTCTCTGCTTTCGTCTTGTTGGGTTTTGCTTTGACATCCTTTAAGAGAGCGGTGTATGTATTATAGATAAACTCTTTCTCTGTTTCCGTATTGGCTCCGGTGTCTTCGGTTGTAATATCCCGCGTGATTGGATTGTATGAGGTGATCAACCCCATACGGCCCTTTAGTTCTGTGTCTTCGAAAAGCTCAAAATAGCGGCATGCCTCATAAATGCTTCCGGCCACCAGGATCGCATTGCCCGCATTGGAGCTTAGCCGGGGCTTCACATTAAAATCAAAGATGACATCACTCACCAGTTTCCCCATCCTTGACCTTGAACTGAGGACTTTCTGCATTGTTCCCCACTTCTTCTTCAGCTCTGATTTTTGGAAATCGTTCAGACCCTTTGTTTTCTTCTCAAACCAGGCATCCACTTTTTCCGGTGATGAAAGGCGCTGGTCGATGTCACGGGCTTCATAGATCAGATCCTTGACAACATCATCGTCCACTGCCTCCTTGAATTTGTACGTATGAATGTACTTGCCAAAAACCTCAAGACTGGTTTGCTTGTCCTTTTTAAGCAAAGGCGTTCCGGTGAACCCAACGAAGATGGAGTTGGACAGCATGGCCTTCATTGTTTTATGAAGCTTGCCACTCTGTGTCCGATGACATTCATCTACAAAAACAAAGAGTTCTCCGACTGCTTTCGAGGGCTGATTTTCGAGTTCCTTGATGAACTCGTCAAAGTTGTCGACATCCTTTTTGCCGAACTTGTGGACCAGGGAGCAAAGAAGCCTTGGTAAAGGATGAGCAAGTTTTGCCATTAAGTCCCGTCCGCTGTTGGTACGGTAGATGGGTTCTCCCGCGTCACCGAAAATCCTTTCAATCTGCTTGTCAAGCTCGTCGCGGTCCGTAATAATTACAACCCGTGCATTTGGGTTGGTTTCGAGAATCCATTTGGCCAGCAGCACCATGACAATACTCTTGCCACTTCCCTGTGTGTGCCAGATAATACCACCTTCCTTTGTTCTGACATGTTCCTGGGCAGCCTTGATGCCGAAATACTGGTGGACGCGGGGAAGTTTCTTGATCCCGCCATCAAAGAGGATGAAATCGTGAACAATCTCAAGTAGTCTCTTCTTGTTACAAACCTTAATAAGGTATTTGTCCAGCTGAAGCAAGCTGTCATCCTCTTCGTCTTCTTTCCATTTGAGAAAGAATTTCTCGGGCGTGCCAATTGTGCCGTACCTGAAGCCTTCTGTATTGTTGCCCGCCATGACAAGCTGTACTGTTGAGAAAAATGATTGTATGAATTCTTTTCTCTGATTTACGATGCTCTGACGGATACCATCACCAATGGAGATGGTACTTCGTTTCAATTCAAGGACCCCAAGTGCGATGCCATTTACATAAAGAACAATATCGGGTCTCTTTTCGTGGTTACCCGACACGGTTACTTCTTCAGCAATCGCAAAATCATTTTGGTCGGGATCAGCCCAATCGATAAGATGAACTGTTTCGAAATTATCGCCGACTTCCGCTTTGACTTGGATTCCGTAGCGAAGGAGCTTGTAGGTATTCTTGTTGGTTGTATAGAGACTCTCGTTGTAATTCCCGGCTGTAATCTTCAACTCATACAGGGCCTTGCTGATCAGGGTCTTGTTGTACCCTTTCTTTTGGAGGAATTTCGTTAGTAGTGCCTCTTCAACATTGCTATTGTCGACCCTTTCTTCCCAGTTCCCCAGGTAGGCATAGCCCAATTGTTCCCGGAGTAGTTTTACTACCCGGTTTTGGGTTGCGCGTTCTATCTGGCCGACTTCGTCCATTTAAATAATTAATATCCCTATTCTTTTCACCACAGTCTAAGTAACTATTTCCCAATGACCACCCTTCTTGCCTCCAATACGCTTTATCTTTCCGTCTTTCCTTAGCTTATTAATATTATACTCCACACCGCGACGGGTTAGTCCCGTTTCCTTTTCCAACTCGGGGGTGGTTATTGCAGGATTGCTTCTGATCAATTCCATCAATTGGCTTTGAGTTTTTCCCACAGTTTTTCCCACAGTTTTTCCCACAGTTTTTCCCACAGTTTTTCCCACAGTTTTTCCCACAGTCATGGTTACTGTAAAATCTGTGTTCTCAAACTCAAAAGCGGGATCGGGCAGGCCGGCCTGCCGGCATTCATTCAGAATTAGAATAGTGCCCCGGCCCCAGGCTTCAATCAACCCCGCCCGGAAGAAAGTTGAAGCTATGTCTGGATTAAATGGTCTTGATGGGTGTTTGACGGTTAACTTTTTTGTTGTCCAATTGTCAGGCAACTGGCCCTCATTCCAGAAGATGATTTTGTCCTGATAAACACTGATCTGCACCGGCTGTCCGTTGCCGTAGTCCTTGTGGGCAACGGCATTCATCAGAGCCTCCCGTAAAGCCTTCTCCGGGTAAGGATATTCTTCGACTCTGTTCATTCCCTCGTATTCAATATTGGCCTTCAGATATTTCGTGAGCAACAAGTCCATCGCCTTATCCACTTGGTCAAACAGGTTGCCGTGGATGGTATCCTGAAATTGAAGGTCGTCGTCGGCCTTGAAGAACCCGATCTTAATAAATGCTCCAGTAATGTATTTCTCTGGGTCTGGATGAAACAGCAACACGGCAGCCCGTTTGAGTTGTTGTCCTTCAGTCAGATGAAGTTTCTCCAGAAGACTTCTATGGCCTTCCTTCAGCACATCAGATCCCAGTCGTTTGCTTTTAGCCGCCTGATTACGGAAATGATCAAAAGTGCCAGCATTTAATTCGGCTACGCTGACATTTGGAACAGGCACACCGTCCCAACGTTTACCCTGCCTTTGTAGGAGAAATTTGTCGAGCGCTGCACCTTTAAGTTCCTGCTTGGTTGATCCGGTCCGTGTGAAGTACTGACCTTTATAGCTGATCGGATATGGATAGGCATCTACCTTAATCTCCAGATATTCTTTGCCTGATTTCTTTCGCAAGTTTACTTCAACGAGTATTCCAAGAATGTCCTTGACTTTGTTGGGTAGGTCCTCAAGTAGCTTCTGAGCATCCGTCAATCCTACGATCTTCCCTTTATCATCAACACCAATCAGGATCTTCCCACCCCTAGCGTTCGCAAACCCGCAAATCCATTTCAGGTACTCATCGCGCCAGCTTTCCTTCCACTCAGTATTTTGACTTTCGCGACTCATCCTTTGAAAACCATAGTATTCGCTCTGAATCTAATAGAATTCTTCATCGACCTAGAAATGCCATTGTTGTTCCCAACTATATAAAATAAAATCTGCAAGCGCATTAATCGGTTGCTCGCGGTTTTTCTTGTTGTAGCGACTCTGTTGATAAAATGCGTAACCCGACGGTGTTAGGAGAGTTGCTTCGCGAATTCCTTCACGCCGACCAGCGTATTCAACTACTGGTTGCCAGAGATTTCGCCAGAATATTTCTCCCGTGCCCCTGGTCAAATACACATTGGAAATGGAAGGGTGATTCTCAAGAATCTTATCAACTTTCGTCGGAGAATGTTGCTTGAACTTTGTGGCGATATTTTTATCGCTATAGTTGCCGAGGTGCTTCTGATGCTCTGTTTCACCCTCTTCTGCATCGTCAATAGACGCGATAAGATCCGTAATGGCTATTCTCTTTTTGCGACAAAACCCCCTCCACTCCTTCGGACCCGCGTTGATCAAAGTTTCCTCTTCATAAAGTCTTGGCAACACATCCCAAAAATTATTGTTTTGATTTCCATCCTCATCATGCGTTCGTCCATAAAACCATTGAGCAGTATTTGCTGCCGGCCATTCGGGATTAAAGGTGCCTACGATCAGCGTTTCCGGCTTGAAGTCCAGATTACTTAGATACAGATCACTCTTAAATTTATGATTGCAGGCCATCTATTCTTCGTCGAGTAGCACCTCTTTGCTTATAAAATCTTCCCAGCGCTGAGGAGTCACGTCATTCAAATGCGCCTGCACGAATGCAACTCCACTGGCCGATAACTTTCCAACCTTTTGAAATGGACCCCAGTCATTCTTCTTTAGCAACCTGGCTGGAACAAAATAATTTGGTCTTGGATCATCATTGATCTTCTTTTCAAAATGTTCTTCTCCAAGTTTGATATTTCCGTAATCTCCTGAATGCGTTAGCATACCTCCGCAAAAGCACCAGTCATCAAGCGCTTCCAGAAAAATAATGGGGTGATAGGCCTGGTCCCGTCTTCTCTTTGAGCCTCTCAATATGTCTCCGGGTTCGAAGTCTGGCATCACACTAGTCGTATTTTTCCAGTCAATAAATTCTGCATCATGCCCTGCTTAATCATTTTGTATTTCTTTAGTTTGTCTTCAAGCCCATTGATTTCGGCATCCATTTCGGACAAAATCGTTGCAACTCTTTCCTGCTCTCCAAGTTCTTTTGGGGCAGAAAACTCAAATGAAACAAAGTCTTTCTGATAAAGGTGATTTATGGTTGATCCGGCACTCAATTGAGATAGGAAAGCCAAGAATACTTTGGATAATAGTATGTAGTAAAAGAACTCGGGATGGAAAGAACGATTAGTGGGACGAATAACAAAGACACCGCTATTCAAGGTGCCTGGCTTTGGAAGTGATTTCACTATAGCCACTTTGCCAATAGTTCCATCCTTTGTGACCAAAACATCATGCTCCTTAATTTGGATGTACTTGTCTTGTTTAAACCGGCCCTCATCGACGTAAAAGCAGTTTTGCCAGTCAATGTACCCACCTTTGAAATCCGTGCCCGTCACTAGATAATAATCTCCCGTCTTTTTGTACTCCTTCGTCGTTAAACCTTGCCAGCCGATCCGAGCTTTCAAAATTGCTACTTCACTAAGTTTCATTTTTCTCCATCCCTTCTTTGGCTTCAGCAATTCCTGCGTCGTCCCCTGTTTGATGAGCCGCTTTTTTGCAATGAGTTTTTCAAGGGATTGAACGAGGGAGTCAGCGTCATTTAATGCCGTGGCGATGGCGGTTTGTTCGGCCCTGGTGGGTGGAAGAGACAACTGCACTCGCTTAATGATGTCACCACTTAGATTTGGTTGTCCACCTTGAGTATAGGTTGTAATTATCCAATCCTTTAAGAAACTGAGTTTTTGATAGAGAAACTCGTTGTCGACACCAGAAGGTACAATGGCAAGGATAGCCTGATTAATTGCGGCGTCTATTTCAGATATTGCGGTCACCCCGGCCGTTGCCCCGTAAAGTGCAATCAATAGCGTTCCTTTATTGATTTTCTTGGCGGCTGATCTATCCAGTCCTTTTTTAGATATCCTTCCAGCAACCTCCTTGATCCGTTTCTGATTCAAGTCGCCTGATGTGATCCACTCTATTTCTCCGTTATAGTATTCCCTGATTGATGTGTTAGGCGTTCCACCAGAAAAACACATTGAGAACTCTCCGATTCTATTCAACTTCCAATCTTTTGGGATCAACCCGACATCGGTTTGCTTATAACCTTTTGCTTTATCAACGACTAACTCCATTTGAAGCCCATTTTATGAAGATGAACCATCACTTTACTTTCGGCCTCATTTACAGCAGTTTCCTGTCGAGATAATGGAGCCTCATATCGCTGGGCCAACTCTTTAATCCGTTGGGTTAGCCGCTGGCTTATCCTTTCCATCTCTGCCCGTACACTTTTCTCAATTGAAACAAGCCACTTGTCGTCTGCAACCAATGTCTTGATTTCATCCTCGGTCAGTTTCTTGTATTTGGCGGACAATTTTTCATCAAGTTCGGTTTCTGCTTCCTTGATCTTCTTGCCAAGGTCAGATTGCTGATCTGCCAGTTCAATGTACTTCTTCAACACCTGGTATTCCAATTCTTCGTCTTCATCATCGGAATCACCATACTTGCCAGCCGGTTCCGCGGCTATCGACAATTCCTTGCTTGAGGCCTTCCCCAATTCCTTCAACCTCTTTTGAATTGCAGCCTTGTTTACCTTTTCCAGATCGGCAAAAAATCCCTCTTCACCACCGTGTTCTTCCTCAAGCTCCGCAAGTTCGGATGCGATGCGGTCTTTTTCGGATTGCAACTCCTCAAGTGCCTCCTTTTCCTTCTTAAAAAAGCGGTCAATGACCAGTTGCTTGGGCACAAGGTCGCAGGTCCATCCTTTATCAACTTCCTTGCCCTTGTTGTTCTTCTCGATGATGCGATAGGTTGTCGCCTTCCAGCCCTCCTCGGCGATGATATAGCAGTCATCCTGCATTACCTCCGCCCAATAGTCCATCAGGTGCTGATACATGTCGTAGTTGTCGATAAGGTCTTTGCCCGAATATCGTTTCAACATGTCCTCCGACAATTCAAGAATGACCTGCCTGGGATGGTGATTTGCTTTCAGGCCCTTAAGCAACATGCGTGATTTCTTCTTCCAGCCTGCAAAAACCTCATCCAGCTCCAAGGCATACTTTTCAAATTCAGGGTGACTGAAAATGGTCTGGCGGATATTCTCTTTTGAAATCCTGAGGTTCAGATAATTCTTCCGGTCGCTGCTCGTGAACAGTGCAGACTTCAGCGTTGGGTAGACTTTCCAGTACGGCTCCAATACATCAATGTCTGCCTTCGGAATCCCTCCGAGCAAATGTGCCTCAATGTCCTGGATGTCCTCCGGCTCCTGGCTGTCGATATACCGGGGAATATTCAGGTTGAACTCATTTTTTTCAATTTCTGAAAACGAAACAATGCGGCTGTATTTCGGCCACTCGATCTGGTTGTTGAAAACATCGACGATCTTGTGGATGTCCATGGCCCTGAGCCGGTTCTTATTGCCGTCTTTCATGAAGCCTTTGCTTGCATCGATAATGAACAGGCCCTTGCGGTTCTGCGCGTTGTCTTTATCGATCACAATGATGCAAGCTGGGATACCTGTACCATAGAACAGGTTGGGCGGCAATCCGATGATTCCTTTGATGTATCCTTTTCTTACTAGGTTCTCCCTGATCGCTGCTTCCGCATTGCCCCTGAACAAGACACCGTGCGGGAGGATGCAGGCAGCCTTGCCCTTTGGTTTCAGTGAACGTACAATGTGAAGCAGGTATGCATAGTCACCATTTTTGTCGGGTGGAACACCGAACCCGCTGAATCGGCCATGCGGGTCATTGTCTTTGTCCACACCGTTTCCCCATCGCTTGTCGCTGAACGGAGGATTCGCAATCACATAGTCGAATGTCTTGAGCTTTCCGTTGCCATCCAGGAAGTGCGGGTTGGCCAGCGTGTTACCCTGACGGATCACTGCACTCGGACTGTCATGCAGGATAAAGTTCATTCGCGCGAGGCCTGATGTCGCAGAATCCTTTTCTTGTCCGAACAAAGAGATGCTTCGCTCGGCTTCTTCAGCAACTTTCAGCAGTAACGACCCTGAACCACACGTCGGGTCGTACACACTGGTTTGTGCAGTTGTGTTCTCCTTGCTAATGCCAATGATCTTGGCCATGATCCGGCTCACTTCCGCCGGTGTGTAGAACTGCCCCTTGCTCTTGCCACTTTCGGTGGCGAAGTGGCGCATCAAATATTCATAGGCGTCTCCGAGGAGATCATCGCCATCCGCGCGGTTTTTACTGAAGTCTAAACCCTTATCCTCGAAAATGGCAATAAGATTCGTGAGCCGGTCCACCTGCTCCTTGCCGCTGCCAAGCTTAGTGACATCATTAAAGTCGGGCATGTCGTCCAACTTGTTGGCATCTGCGATAGGGCCGATGATCTTCTTATTGATGAGATCGCCAATGTTGGGATTGCCTTTGAGAGCAACCATGTCTTTGAAGCTTGCACCCTTGGGAACAGTGATCGGCGCATAGGGAACGCCGGCATACTTATCACTGATATACTTAACGAACAGCATGACCAGCACATAGTCCTTGTACTGGCTGGCATCCATGCCGCCGCGCAGCTCATCACAGCTTGCCCAAATGGAGGAATAGAGTTCTGATTTCTTTATGGCCATCAGGGTCCGGGTCAGTTGTTAAAGGGTGCCTAAGAGAGCCCGGAAGGGCCTTCTTACGAACGAAATCTAAAGTTAAAATTTTTTGACTGAGAAGCCTGAAAATGGCTCTTTATAGGGCCGCTCAACGGCTTTAGGACTAAGTCCTTGCACCACCCTTAGGGAGTTCGCCGCTCTTAGTTACGCTAAACTTCTGTCTCAGTACTCCCATATCGTCGCTGACTTTCTTATCCAGAATCTTTGCATAATGCTGAGTCGTTTTCAGATTCCTGTGCCCAAGCATTCGTCCCACTGTTTCAATGGGAACACCATTCGTTAGGGTAACCGTCGTTGCAAAGGTGTGTCGTGCGGTGTGTGTTGTCATTTTCTTTGTGATCCCGCACATATCTGCAATCTCCTTCAGGTAGCCATTCATTTTCTGGTTGCTCAGAACGGGAAGCAGTCGTCCTTGATTCTCACATTGAGGATGGTCTTTGTAACGTTCGAGAATTTCAATGGCCTGAGGAAGCAAAGGAATGCGTGAAGCCGTTTCGGTTTTCTGCCTGTGGGTGAAGATCCACTTTTCACCATCGATCCCAGTAGTGATTTCACCTCGTGTCAGCTTCTTTACATCAGCGTAAGCCAAGCCAGTGTAGCAACTGAACAGGAATATGTCGCGAACTTGGGTGATTCTTGGCGCCAGAAAGGTCTTGGCAGCAATCGCATTGAGTTCAGTCTCCGTCAGGAATGGCCGCTCCACTTCGCGCTTTGTCATCTTGAATCCAAGAAACGGATCTCGCTTTAACCAGGCATTCTTCAAACAGATGTTTACGATCTTCTTGAAGTTAGACAGATACTTGACAGTGGTGTTGTGATCACACTTCCGGATTGCCTTGAACCAGAATTGATAGTCCGTGATGAATTCGTAATTCAATTTCTGGATATCAATATCTTCAATTTTGTGCTTCCATTTCATGAATTCGTGCGTGTGCTTTCTTGAAGTGATGTATCGCTCCAGTGTGAGCGGTGAGAAGTCTTTTCCGACGAGCGCTTTCATTTGCTCGTTGTGTTCATCAAAGATCTCCAGAAGCATTCTCGGTCTTTCGCTGCTTTTGCCGAGCCACTTGTTTCTCATTGCCTCAACCGTAAGAGGCGCCCCCTTCATCATGAGTTCTCGTTGATAGTCGAACGCTTTCATTCGAAATCCTTCCAGACATTCATTGATCTTCTTGGCCTCTTCGGATTTGCCGATGACACTGGACGAAGACTGTGACCAGTCTTCTCGCTTGGTATATAATTTTGTCGAGACGTTAAAGCGGCCTCCGTCAACACTAATCCTCATGTAAATCGGAATCCTCCCATCGACGATCACTCTTGACTTACGCGCGAAGAACAGAACTGAAATTGTCGTACTCATGGCACCTGGTTTTAGTTTCAAAATTGAATTCACAGTGAGCCGCAATCAAGATGTTCAATTGGTGAACAGGTTCGAATGCGGCGTGGATTCGCAGAAAAGGTGCCTCGGAGTATTAGAAATCTCGCGGCACCTTCTGCGGCACCTCAGAACGGTGCCATTTGATTTCAGATGGCGAGCGACAAAAAGAAAAAAGCTTGAATCCATAGAGAATTCAAGCTTTTGAATTGAGATGAAGTTAAGTTCGCAGAGGAGGAGGGATTCGAACCCCCGATCCCCGTGAAGGGATGCCGGTTTTCAAGACCGGTGCAATCAACCGCTCTGCCACTCCTCTGTACATATTTGCAGCGGGCCACAAAAATAAGTCATTTGTCATCTTCTGCACACAGCAGACCAA
>Ga0187893_10010924_pt1 | contig 13341 bp, 22 predicted proteins | sample MA1701074metaG_FD_139574 | JGI IMG/M metagenome (GOLD analysis project Ga0187893, IMG submission 139574) | White microbial mat communities from a basaltic lava cave in the Kipuka Kanohina Cave System on the Island of Hawaii, USA - MA170107-4 metaG ...
AGCTGCGGCCCGCGCGTTCACAATCGCCTCCATGCAATCGGAGACGGTCACGCTGCGGCGCGCTTGGGATTCGAGCGGAAGAACGTTGCGAGCTTTTCGACCGTGCTCACGCGCGGATCAGGGTTTTCCCTACGCGCCACCTTCTCAAGGGTCCGCAGCGACACGCCGCTGCCCTCGGCAACCTGGGCCCATTCGCCCTTCCAGAGTTGCAACTGGTCAAGCACGTATTGGTGGATGGTCTCGCTCACTAGGAAGCGACAGTAAACCCTATTTAGGGTTTATGCAACCCTGTTTAGGGTTCGACCTCTCGGTAACGTGCGCCGCAATGACCCGCAGGGGCAAAAACTCCAAACGACCGCCGCCGATGATCAGGACGATCCTGGCGCAAAATGTCACGCGTTTGCGCGACGAGGAGTTTGCCTTGGCGACCAACAAGAACTTGAAACTAGCAGAGGCCGCCGACCTCGCCTTCTCTACCGTTCAGCGCATCATCGACATGAGCTCAGGGACGAGCATCGATCACGTTGAAGCCATCGCCGGCGTCTTCAAAGTGGATCCGCACGAACTCCTAACCCCCTACTTCGCTGCAACTCGAAAAGCCCGCCCCCCAGTACACACAAGAGGCCAAGACCCAGGCAAACTTGCTGCGGAACCACTTCGGCGACGCTGAAGTGGACGCCATCCTGACCGCATCGAGCGATGCCTTGATCCATGAAGGCGACGCCGAGGATGAGGAACACGACGGCGGGGAAACGCTGCCGCGGGTGCGATAGAGTGTGAAATACCCATGAACCTACGCTTCTCGCAGTCCCTGATCACCGCTCTCATCCTGGTGGGCTGCGGTGGAAATGTTAGGCCGGACGAAACTGCCAGACTCAGCGACACAGCGGTCTGCGGCGAGTACGGAGACGAGGCTCGCGACTTTAGAAAGTGGGGTATGGGTCTCGGTCAGTCGGGTACGTTCATCCGCGGCAAACGAGTCGACGGCGTCGTCGCCGAGATCAAGCAACGCGAGCTGCTGAGTGCCGAACACAGCAGCGAGGTCTTGGCGGGCCATGTCGAGCCCGGCATGACTGCTGTGGAGACTCTCTGCGCTTGGGGAAACCCGAAATCCGCCGGCGGCCCCGCGCCCGACGGCTCGGTGGTCTGGACCTACGAGGCCAGTTTCTTCACTCCTGCGGCTGCGGGGCAATTAGCCGTGGTTCTCAAAGACGGTCGCGTCTCAAGCGTCGAACGCTGACCATTGCGCCGCCCTAACCCTGTTTCGGGTTGCGTAAACCCTAATTAGGGTTTAGACTCTGCCTCCGAGCTGGATCCCCAGCCGGAGGGCGGACGGTGCCACAGTTCAACGGGTTGCTGATCGCCGCCGAGTTTGCGGATGACGTCAGCACTTGGGCGATCCGCCAGTACAACGAAAGCCTCGCGCAGCTGATGCTGGTTACGCGCCAGCACGTTGCTGACCCTTACCACCAGGACGTCGTCGACGCACGAAGGGAACTCGACCGCGCGCGCCGGCTGCGCTGCGAGGTCGACCCCGAATTCGCGAAGCAGCAGCTGCCGCAGGTAGCTGCATGATTTTCACGCCCGCCGTCCGAGTCCTTCCTTCACTCATCCCCATCCATTGGACGGCGGGCTTTTTCTTTTCGCGAGGTGACGCATGAGCGACGTTTTCGCGTTGCTGGTCGCGTTCACGTTGCTCGGCGTGTTCTTTGCGCTGGGCTGCAGGCTGACTCGCCGACGCATCCTCAAGGATGCCCCCGACTTCGTTGACGAGCGCCACCGCGACGACTACCGCTACTGGTACGTCGAATGGTGCAAGGCCGTCGAATGGCTGCAGCGCAACCCGCGAGTACCGACCGTGCGCCGCCCTGCCGTGCCGCCGGTCATTGCGGTGGGCTCCGTAGTCCCGGTCGACTTCAAGCGCCGGGCTCGGCGAGCCGCGTGACGTGCTCAGCCACTGGTACGCCTATCCCCGCGGCGAGCTCCGCGCGAGCGAGTACCACTACCACGAGCGCGGCAAGTGGCGGTCCGAGTCCTACTGGGGCGAGTCACAGCAGGAGCGCGACGACAAGGCGGTCAACTATCTCAGTAACCGCGCGAACGGTGGCGTCCAGCACATCATCCGCTGCCGCTTCGAGGGCCGCGGGTTCGAGTCCAACCGATGCGAAGAGGCGCTCCTGTGGGAGCGCGTCGAGTTTCTAAACGTCAAGGAGTTTCCATGAACCGCTACTTCAAACTCGACGCCGCCGGCAACGTGCTGCCGGCCGACTCCACTGACGAGCACTTGGCCGTTCGCATCGAGAACGACCTTCTCGCGCAGCCGCTCATTGTCCCGGCATTCCGCGTCTCGAAAAGAGCGGTGTCGTGGAAGCAGGCCGCGAAGGCTGCTGAGAAGGGCGACGTATACGGCTGGCAATGGCGCCTGCCGACCGTCGAAGAGGCGATGTTCATCCCCGACCGCTCGAAGTATCCCGCGCTGCCGAAGGAGTTCTTCCCCGACTTCGCTGGCTACGAGTGGATCTGGACGTCGACCGTCGACGCCGAGGACCCCTCGGTCTTCGCGTGGCTCGTCCTCCTCAGCGGCGGCTACGTCGGCAGGTATCTCCAGTCGGCTCACTACCGGGTCCGCGCGGTGCGCGCCGGTCAGTTCTAGGCATTTCGGCATAGGAGCTCAGCAATGAAAGCAGCCCGCAGAGTGCGCACGCGCAGCAAGACTTCACGCCGCGTGCGGCCCATTTCACTGACGGCGCGCGTCGAGTGCCTGGAGAAGGCGTTCCTGTTCAAGTCGGCCCCGGAGACGGCGGCCAATCTGCCGCGCTTCACCGAGCTCGCCGACGGTGGCGAGCACGTGGCGACCTACGACAGCGAGACGAAGCTGACGTGGACCGCCGCGCCGCTGCCCTGCGGCGACGTGACATGGGATCAGGCGGCCGCAAAGGTCAAGAAGCTCCGGCTGCTCGGCCATTCGGACTGGCGGCTGCCGACCGTAAAGGAGCTGATCTCGATCATCGACTACGAGCGCTTCGACCCGGCCGTGGATCCCGCCTTCTTCAAGGGTCCCTATGGCTGGACGTGGAGCGGAACGCCCGCGAAGTCCCCCTCGGACTGCGCGTGGAGCGTCGGCCTCGGCGGCGGCTTCGTCTACAGGTTTCACCAGACGTATCACCTCCAGGTCCGCGCGGTGCGCGCCGGTCAGCCATTGGGCCTTGGTCTGTGACCTGAGATGAGCGGCGAACTCCCGCCCATTGCGAAGATCGCCATGCGCATCCTCGTTGCGATCGAGGATGCCACGGGCCGCTTCCCGCACCGGCACAAGTACCGGCTGGGCGCGGACCTGCGCGACCAGGCCATGCGGGTGGCGCGGCTCGTACATCGCGCCTGGCGAGACCGCGATCGCCAGGTCGAGCGCGTCCGGGAGCTGGCCGAGGCAATCGACGATCTGAAGCTGATGCTGCAGCTCTCCGATTCCGTCGAGGCCTTCAGGACCGGGAACGAGTTCGAGTCGATCGCGCGGCTTGCCAGCGAGATCGGCAGGCAGTGCGGAGGGTGGCTGAAGCGACTGCAATCGAAGGGCCAGAATGTGACGGGCGATGGCCCGGCGCAGCGCGCCCTGATACTGAGTGCCCACGCCGCCTCCCTCGCGGAGGCAAACCCATGACGGAGCCGCGCTACCTGCTCGGATGGGCGGCCGTGTCGAAAGTGCGTGGGCTAGCGTCCCCCTCGGACTACGCGTGGAACGTCAACCTCAACGACGGCAACGTCAACAGGAATCACCAGACGAATCACAACCAGGTCCGCGCGGTGCGCGCCGGTGAGTGTCACGAGGCGGTCTCCTTCAGCGCCCTCCGTCGTGCCTGGCACGCGGCGCGCCGCGGCAAGCAGCCAAGCTGCGACCAGTTCGCTTTCGATGCGCAGTGGATTGACGGCCTGCTGGATCTCGAACGCCGCCTGAAGGCTGGTTCCTGGGAGCCGCCGCCGCCGACCTGCTTCATCGCGACCGCCCCGAAGGCGCGCGAGATCCACGCGCCGGCCTTCGCCGACCGGGTGGTGCATCACTGGCTGGTGCCGCAGCTCGAGGCGGTCTACGAGCCGATCTTCATCCACGACAGCTACTCGAACCGGCGCGGAAAGGGCACACATGCCGCCGTCGGCCGGCTGCGCTCCTTCGTGCGGCAAGTCCAGAGCGGCCAGGGTGGTGGCTGGTATCTGCAACTCGATATCGCCAACTTCTTCAACCGGATCCACCGGCCGACGCTGTACGCGCTGCTCAAGGCGCGCATGGAACGCGACTGCCTCCCCGTCGCGGTGCGCCAGGCGGTGCACGCGCTGCTGCGCCGGCCGGTGTCTCATGCCGGCGTTCGGTACATGGGCACCGACGCAGAACGCGCCCAGGTGCCTCCGCACAAGCGCCTCGAGAATGCGCCCGCGGGATGCGGCATCGCGATCGGGAACCTGTCGAGCCAGTTCTTAGCGAACGTCTACCTCAACGAGCTCGATCAGTTCGTGAAGCACACCCTGCAGGCGCCGCGGTATCTGCGCTACGTCGATGACTTCGTTCTCGTGCATCACGACCTCGAGCAGCTCGTCTCGTGGCGCCACCAGATCGAGGCATTCCTGCGCGACCGCCTGCGGCTCGAACTGAAGGCCGATGTGAGGCTGCGGCCGCTCGAGGCTGGGATCGACTTCCTCGGTTACGTGGTCTTCCCGCGGCACACCCTTGTGCGTCGACGAGTCGTGGGGCATGCCCGCGGGAAACTGCGCGAATGGGAGCGCCGGCACGTCCGCCGCGGCCGCGCCACTCGTGACCGCGCCGCGCGCGAAGGCCTACGCGCGGTGTGGGCGTCGTACCTCGGACACTTCCTGCACGCGAACTGCCACCGGTTGCTTGTGCGGTTTGCCGCACGGTTCCCATGGCTTCAGGAGGTCGTTTGATCGTCGTCGACAACTTCGCCGGTGGCGGTGGCGCCTCGACTGGAATAGAGGCCGCACTAGGCCGCCATTGCGACTTCGCGATCAATCACGACGCCGAGGCGCTCGCGATGCACGCCGCGAACCACCCGCGGACGGTGCACCTGCAGACGAATGTCTGGGACGTGAACCCGCGCAAGCTCTGCCGCGGCAAGCCGGTCAGCCTTGGCTGGTTCAGCCCAGACTGCACCTTTCACTCGAAGGCGCGCGGCGGGAAGCCGTTCCGAGATCGCGACACTGCGCGGCGGCGTCGCGGCCTCGCCTGGCTGATCCCCTACTGGATGAAGGCCGTCCGCCCGCGGGTCGTACTGCTTGAGAACGTCGAGGAATTCGCCGACTGGGGGCCACTGCTGCCGGACGGGACGATCTGCCCGAAGCGTCGCGGCATGACCTTCCGCCGCTGGCACCGGATGATCGAGAACCTCGGCTACTCGATCGACATGCGCGAACTGCGTGCCTGCGACTACGGCGCGCCGACGATCAGGAAGCGGTTGTTCGTCATCGCGCGCTGCGACGGCGGAGAGATCGTGTTCCCGGAGGCCATGCACGGGCCGGGCCTGGCGCCCTACCGGACCGCCGCGGACTGCATCGACTGGTCGATCCCCTGCCCGTCGATTTTCGACAGGGAGCGACCGCTCGCCGAGGCCACCATGCGCAGGATCGCGCGCGGAGTGATGCGGTACGCGGTGCACAACCCGAAGCCGTTCATCCAGCACGCCAGCAACAAGTACGCGCTGATAACGCCCTTCCTGACCGAGCACGCGAACTCCTCGAACCAGCGGAACTTCCCCGCCGACGAACCGATGCGGACGCAGTGCGCGAACGTGAAGGGCGGGCGCTTCGCCGTCGTGGCGCCGACCCTGATCAACACGCGCAACGGCGAGCGCGAGGGCCAGCAGCCGCGCTGCCGTGACATCGAGTCTCCATACCCGACCGTGACAGCGGCCGGCAGCCAGGGCGCAGTGGTCGCCGCGTTCCTCGCACGCCACTACGGAGGACACGAGAACGACGGGTCGATGATCGAAAGACCGTTTCATACGGTCACGACCAAGGACCACCATGCGCTCGTCAGTTCGCACATCCTGAAGCTCAAGGGCACGAGCCAGGACGGCCAGCCGATCGATGCGCCGCTCCACACTGTTCAGGCGGGTGGCCAGCACTACGGAGAGGTCAGGGCGTTCCTGCTGAAGTACTACGGCAACGAGCAGAACACCCATTCGATCCGCGAGCCGATCGGCGCCGTGACTACGAAGGACCGCTTCGGCTTGGTCACCGTGCGTGGCGAGCCCTACGCGATCGTGGACATCGGGATGCGAATGCTGACCCCGCGCGAGCTGTTCCGCGCGCAGGGCTTCCACGACGGGTACGTGATCGACCCCGAGTTCGATGGCAAGCCCCTGACTAAGACCTCGCAGGTGCGCATGGTCGGCAACAGCGTCTGCCCGCCGGTCGCGGAGGCACTCGTGCGCGCGAACGTGGTCGACCAACAACGAGTGGCCGCATGACAGCGAAGGGCGAGATACCGGAGCGCGTGCGACTGAGCCGTGCGAAGGGCTGGCGAATGCCTCCGAACACAGTGAAGGTGGACCGCACAACGAAGTGGGGAAACCCGTTCATCGTTGGCAAGGATGGTGATCGGGCGCACTGCGTGAAGCTCTACGGCTACCTGATGGGAGGCTATTTGTGCGTATCGACTGCCAACGTCAACGAACAGAAGGCGGCGCGCAAGTACGTTGAGCAGAACCGCAAGCGGCTCGTCGGCAAGAACCTGGCCTGCTGGTGCAGCCTCGATGGCCCGTGTCACGCCGATGTCCTGCTAGAAATTGCGAACAAGACGCCATGACCCGCCGCAAGCCGACAGGGGAGCGCAAGGAAACGCTGCGGCAGAAGGCGCACAGGATATTTCTGCGCCGCGTCGAACGCGATGAATGCGGCAGGTACGAAACCGACGATTGGTGCAACGGATGCAGGCATGGATTCTTGTCCGGCTACGCAGTCGGCCATCGTGAGGCCCTGCGGAACGTGCAGAAGGAGAGCGGGCATGAGTGAGGAAACGCGGTGCTCATGGATTCAGGACAACGGCGCGCAGTGTTGGCTAACAGCCCACGACGGTCGTGATTACTGTTACACCCACTGGCGCATAACTTGCTACGTCACGTCGTGCGACCTCGAAAAACTCGCCCCGCCCGCATCCCCGGAGAGCGGGCATGAGTGAGCATACGAAAGGATCGTTTACGTTGCGTGAACTGATGGCGCACGATTTTGGCCAGTTCAGTTGGAACTTGCGCAAGGCAATAGTTGATCCGTGGCCGCACACCGATCATTGGTCGTCTGCGCGTCGCTTTCTCTGGTCGTGTCTCTCGCGTCCTTACTGGTATTGGAGGACCAAGCGCGCCCCGCCCGCATCCGAGAGCAATGGAGAGGGAGATTGACACCTACCGAGTGGATGATTCTTGGAGTTGCTGTCGCCGTCATTGGGATATTGCCAACAGTCTTTGCGGAGTACGTGCCTGGTGGGCCGCGCACGGTAAAGATCGGGTGGATTGCGTGGTGCGTGGTATTCGGGCCGTTCTTTGCAAGATCGTGGCTTGAGGCGCTCGCGTCTTGACCCCCTCACGCCATACGCAGGGAGAATGATCTTGAGCGATAAAGCAAAAATGGACGCAGCATTCGAGAAAGTCTGCCCGGGCGGGATGCCCAATGGCTATTACCGCAAGGTGTTCGACGCTGGGGTGGCTGCGGGCAAGGAAAGGCACGCCATCCGATGCGGCGATTGCGGCGAGGATCTTTCACACATCTCGGCTTCTGGTCCGTCTCACCGCTGCCAGCCATGACCACCCCCTCCACGACCACAGACGAGAGGATCAGCGACGAGCGGCTGAAGTTGCTGATTAACGAGTACAAATACACAACGGCTGGTGCCGCCCTCCGCGAACTCTCGCAAGCTCGTGCTAGCTACTCAGGAGAGAATGACGAGCCAGGTTCTCCAGCCCGCACCATCGTGGAATTGCGAAGGCATGTTGTCGAGTACGCAGGACGACTGGCGACAGCGAAAAGCGAACTCTCGCAAGCGCGGGCTGCGCTGGAGGAGATCGAATGGGAGGTAGAGGGTGAAGTTGACATCGTTGACTTCGAGACGCCAAACCTTGCCATGCGAGTGCAAAGAATCGCCCGCGCCGCCCTCCAGGATCACGGGGAGAAGGCGTGATTCTGCCGCCCGAGGACCTACGTCGCTTCGCTCGCTTCCTGGCGAGGCGGGCGGTCCGCAGGCCGCGGAAGTTGCAGCCAGCGACGCCGGCGCGGTAGGGTCGCCGACGTGGATCGCCTGTTCTACGACTTCGCCCGCGCGTGCCATCTTATGTACGGCCGCGCGCGCAAACTGTTGACCGGGTGCTGCCCTTACTGCGCTGGTCAAGCGAAATGGGTCGAACTCGTCACCTCACTAGGTGACCCTCACATGGTCTGTGCCAGCTGCGGCACGCGCGTCGAGCCTTTCGTCCTCGAGGAATCGTGACCCGCGCGATCGCCTACGCCCGATTCTCGACCGAGCGTCAGACTGAGACCTCGATTACTGATCAGCTGCGTGTCTGCCGCGACTACGCCGCCCGCCATAGCTTGGAAATAGCCGCCGAGTTCACCGACGAGGGCATTTCGGGGGCTGCCCTCGGGAACCGTCCAGGGGCCAAGGCCGCGCTCGGCGCGCTCGCCGCCGGCGATGTGCTGCTGGTGAACGATCTGTCGCGGCTCTCCCGTTCCCAGGACCTTGCGCCCCTGCTCGCCCGGCTGCGGCACCGTGGGGTGCGGGTGATAGGAGTCCAGGACGCCTTCGACTCGGACAGCCGCACGGCCAGGATGCAGGCGGGGCTCTCAGGGATCATGTCCGAGGAGTTTCGGGCAATGATCTCCGCGCGCACGCACTCAGCGCTCGAACAGCGAGCTCGGGAAGGGCGGTCGGCGGGTGGGAAGGCGCTCTCGGATCCCGAGCTGGTCGGGGAGATTTTCCGTCGCTTCGCTGCGGGCGAGACCATGAAAGCGATCGCGCACGAGTTGAACCGTCGCGGGGTGCCGTCGGCAGGTGCCACGTGGAACACTCGAAGCGGTGCGCGGGGGCGTTGGCTGGTCTCGGCGATCCACGCCATCCTACACAACGAACGCTATGCCGGCCGCCTGGTTTGGAACCGCTACCGGATGGTCAAGGATCCAGATACCGGCCGGAGGGTGCGCCGGGAACGGCCGCGATCGGAGTGGGTGGTTCGTGAGATCCCGAGGCTGGTCGACGAGGTGACCTGGCAGCGCGTGCAGGCTCGCTTCACCGCGCACGCCTCCGGGAAAGGTGGGGCGCGCCGCTACCTCCTGTCTGGCATCCTGGAATGCGACCTGTGCGGGTCGAAGCTGATCGTGATCGGTGGCAAGCAGCGCCGGTACGTCTGCGGTGCCTACCACGCCGGTGGCATCCACGCCTGCTCGAATGACCGAAGCGTGCCGCGGATCATCGCCGAGGAGTACATTCTGCAGCCGCTCCGAGAGCAGCTCCTTTCGTCCGAGGGCATCCGCATCGGGCTCGAGGAGCTTCGCGCCGCACGCCGGGAAGCCGAGCGCGAACCATGTCCGGCGCAGACCGAGCTGATCGAGCTCGAGCGCCTGGTGCGCGCCGGGACCTTGTCGCGCGACGTCGCCCAGCCGGCGATCGAACGGGCTCGACAGCGCCTGGAAGAGGCTCGCGACCTGCAGTGGCCATCCGAGGCGCTCTGGCAGGAAACCATGGAAGGGATGCGGGACATCCTGAACGGCGATGACGTAGGCGCCTCGCGCCAGGCGCTCTCTGAGCTTTTCGGGGTGATTCGCTGCCGACCGGCAGCCGAGGCAGGCTATGTCGAAGCCGATCTGCCCGCCAGGCGCATTCTGCTGGCTGCTGGCGGGAGATCGGGTATATGGGTTGGTAGCGGGGGCGCGTCTTGGACAAGGATGCCCACGAGCCTTATAAGAGGTATGGCACCTAAGACCCCCTGAATTCGCTACCTATGCCGGGGAGGCCTTCCTGGTGGCCTGAATGGGGTCAAGGCTGGCCAGCGACCCCATTTAGACCATTGCACAACCCTTTTCTGGCTACAGCCCCTCGGTCTGCTCTATCGCCCGTCGCGCCGCCATCACGCTGAGGCGCAACTGATCGCGGGCGAGCCGGAGCCAGTGCGGGCTATAGACCTTGCCCGACGAGGTGTCGGGCGTCTCTTCCTGCTCGAGCTGGGCGTAGAGCGCGTCGACAGCCTTGGCACGCTTCTCGAGTAGGGCGATCTTTGCGAACTGGTCCTCGGTGAGGTCGGCCATGGCTATTCCCGCACCCGGCAGTCCGCCATCTCGCGGATCGCATTGAGGCGCACCGCATCCTCCCGTCTGCAGCCCTGCGCCTCGACATAGGCGCGGGCGAGGTCGGCGTTTGTTTCAATCTCGCGGTCAGGGATCTCGCACGGAGTTGTGAGGCTCATCGGGATCGCCGGGCATTGCAGAATGACGGGCGGTATTGAGCGACAGCCGGACATCGTCAGGAATGCGAACATCGCCCCAAGCATCACCGGCTGGAGTGTCGAGAGCTTCATCGAGGGATTCCTTGATCGTGCTGGTGACCCAGCGCGCGGTTGTCAGTTCGGCATCGGTTTCGATCAGCTTCGTCTGCTGGTCCTGCAGCGCCGCCGCGAACCTGCCGGCCGCCTCCTCGTTCGCCGCTGCCCACTCGCCCCGCGCCTTGTCGTAGCCGGCCTGGTAGCGGGTATGCCCGAAATACCAGACGCCGCCGGCCATGCCCACGACCAGGACGACGCCGGTGACGAGTTGCGTGATGCCTGGCAGCTTGCGGAGAGCGGAAAGGATCATGACGTCGGGACCGATACCCAGGCGCGATTAGCCGGCCGCGCAGTGCGCTCCGAGTAGATCGGCATCCTGAAGGTCGGGCCGTAGGTCGGGTGCGTGATCCAGAGCGCCTGCTGCGGCTGCTCAAACTTGAAATTGCCCTGATAGGCATATTCGTCGTAGCCCTTCAGCGAGCCATTCACCACGAGACTCGTGAGGTGCATGTATTGATGGAAGTGGCCGATCAGCATGACGTCGTAGCTGAGGTCGATCTGAGAGTTGCGCGATCGCTTCTTGTGATCGCCGCGGGTGATAGGTCCGAGCGGACCGATCATGCCGTCGCCGCCCCTGAACTGGTCGCCATGCGAAAGCAGGTAGCGCGTGCCGTAGATGCTATAGCTGGCGTCCGATCCGTCCGGGATCAGGAAGGTGATCCGCTTGTCGTCGGCGAAGTGCTTCGCGAGGATCTGGTACAGCATCCAGTCGAAGGACGTATGGTGGCGATCCTTTGCCCAGATTTTGCGCGTGTCTCGCCCGTGGTTGCCGGACACGCAAGGTAGGAAGACAGCGCCGAACGTGTCGGCCATGAATGCGATCGCAGAGGCCAGGTGCTGCCAGAGGTCGAGGACCGTCGGGATGGTGTTCAACTCGTTGGTAGCCGATAGCTCATCGTGGATGTTGCCGCTTACCATGTCGCCGCCGAGCGGAATGACGACGCCCGGGTAGTCCATTTTCGGGCTGATAATCCGGGCGAGCTTCGCGGCCGCGTTGACCGTGTCGGCCAGCCGCTTGCGGGCGATCAACAGGTTGTAGGTATTCACCCCGTTGATCTGGGACGGATGGACGACCTCGCCCCAGTGGAGGTCTGACAGGAACAGCGTCGGGACGCCTGGCGATGACGGGGTCGCCTGCTTTGGGCTCACCCATGCCGGGGGCTTGGCGTTCGCCGCCTTTTCAGCCGTGGCGCCGATGATCGCCTTGAGTGCGGCAGCGTCCGCGCTCTCGGCCTGGGCGCGACGGAGCTCGGCCTCGACCTGCTCAAGGCGGTACTTCAGACTGTGCGCCTGCTTGAACTCGGTCTCCGACTTGCCGGTTTTCTTGTCCATGGCTACACCATCAGCCGGAGCTTCTTCGCCAGCTCCTTCGATCCGCACCAGCAGCGCTTGGCATTGCGGCCTCCGACCATGACCGTGAAGTCCTCGAACTGATCGCGAAACAGCGCGAGGTCGGTGGTGCTGAGTTCCGCTAACTTCAGGAATTGCACCTCGTAGTCCCACCCGTCCGGCCCGAGCTTCTGAATTGCGCTCTCGATTTTCCTGGGAACGATGAAACTCCGATCATGTGCGGCCCGGAAATCAGACAAATTCTTTCCGGGCAGCTTCGCTTGCTTCGCTGTCATGCAGCCTCCTACTTGTGACGCCGCTTCGGACGAGGCTCATCCAGGGACATCGAGACGACGCGGCCGCCGGTGTATGGGTCGATGCCAGATGCGATTCGCACCGCGTCGACCGCCGACTTGCCGCAGCGCATAGCCGCGAGCGCAGCCTGCCGGCCGGTGCCGTGGGCCCATTGCTCCTCGGCGCTGCGCTCGAGCCTGCAGAGGTGGTTCGCGTTGTAGAGGCCGGACTTGTGGACTACCAGGACGTCGAAGTCCTCGTCGTCGCGCACGCCGCGGGCGACCAGCTTCGGCTCGCCGCCCTCCTCGAGCCAATCCTTGAAGAGCAGGGCCGCGAACTCATCCCCCGACATTGCGAGCAGGACATCGCCCTGGACGGGAGCGACCCGCGAGCGTAGCCGCCACATCTTCACGCACCGGCTCTTTGCCGACTCGTCGCCCTCAGTTGCCCGAGAGTCCGCGGCCAGCGTCCTGCCGTCGAACGCGATCGTCGTCACGGCGGGATTCTGGGCGTGAAGGAGATGTCGAGCGCCGCGGTGCCCCAATTGAAGATCAGCGTGTAGGCCTCGCGGCCCCATGGCTTCATCGTTGCGGCTGGCGTGTCTGGGCTTTCCAGAAGCCGTAGCGCGAACTTGCTAGTAATCGCGTCGATAACGTCGCGGGGTGTCGAGACCGTTTCAGCCCACGGGATGCACACCAGGTCGAAGTCGCGCGCGAGGCTGCCATGCACTGCGAGGGCGTAACCTTTGGAACGGCACACCTCTGCGAGCTCCGCATAGATGCTTGCGTAGATCGGGGCAGTGTTCGCCGCTTTCACGGGCCGAACGGTCCGCCGGCCGGGATGTAGGTGCAGTCGACCTGGTGCGGCTGGAATGCAAACACCGCAGCCATGAGGCCGGCACCGGCTAGGAACACGAGCACGAACAGCGTGGCGATGACGGTGGCTTTCAGGACCGTCGTCAGCCCCCTGACGACCAGATCCGCCGCCGCGTGTCCAACCGCCCGAGCGCCCTCCGTAAGAAGGCGCCGGGTCAGGTAGTTCACGGGGCCGGGAAGTACGCCGCTGCGAACTCGATCCGTCGCAGCAATGCGTCTAGGTTCGGCAGGTCGTCCGCGTCGATCACGTCACCGCC
>Ga0187893_10010925_pt1 | contig 13341 bp, 14 predicted proteins | sample MA1701074metaG_FD_139574 | JGI IMG/M metagenome (GOLD analysis project Ga0187893, IMG submission 139574) | White microbial mat communities from a basaltic lava cave in the Kipuka Kanohina Cave System on the Island of Hawaii, USA - MA170107-4 metaG ...
AAGGACAGATCGTGGACGAAGCCGTGACCATTGATCCCCTCCCCACGATACTGCACCGGCACAGACTCTCGAAACCGTTGCTCCTTCCGCACGGTAAATGGACCCATCGGGATTCCTTTCTCGGTGTGCACCGTCGGTCCCCCGAGTAGCTATCAGATCGCCAGAATCACTGGCTCTGCCTTCACTGGATTCTGGCGAGATGGGTCAGGTCTAACACCGTGCCTTCTCCGAGGATATCGTCTCTCCATACAGCACCGGCCAGCAGATCGGAAATCGACGATGGCATCACACGGGACTCGTCCGATTCGTCATGTGCGCTCCTTCCGTTTTGGCATCATGGACAAAGTGTAGCTAAAGGTCAGCCGAGCGCATTCCCTGAAGAGCGTACCCCAGAAGGGGGGGATTGGGCCTACGGGGCCTCTGTCGTTAGGATGGGCACAGCCCCCCTGCAATGCGTCATGAAGCGCTCCTCCGAGGCGCACCGCTCGCGCCAAGTAAGTTGTCACTCCCGCCGCTTGATCCTCTCCGGCCCGCCGGCGACGGCCTCTGCCTCGTGTTTCCTCCGTGAACTGTGCGGTGGCTCTCCTCGTCCCGTGAGAGAGCCGCCTACAGTTCAACAAAAGAGGAAACAAGATGGCTACCAACAACAAACCAACTCATACGCTGCGCTGCGGCAACATCAAGGCCACGATCTGGAAAAACGTCAGCGAGAAGGGACCGTTCTTCGTAACGACCTTCTCGCGGCCGTTCAAGGGTCAGTCGGGCGAGTGGCGCAATCGCACCTCGTTTGGTCTCAACGACCTTGAGGCGCTGCTCACTGTCGCGACTCAGGCCAAGGAGTGGATGGCCGCTCATGGCCTGAAGCGCTGAGCGTGTTTCCTCGGAAGCCCGGGCTATTTGGGGGTTCCTTCATTTCTCGTTTCAAATCCCTCAAATTCGGGGAGTCATAAAATCGTTCCAGAACAGTCGAACTTCCCAGCGAAGGGTGTAATTTTCGGGAGGGAAGGTCAACACTGCCCACAGTGGTCGTTCACTAATCACAGACCCTTTTTGAGAGAAATGCGTAGTGGCCCGAAATCGTAACCACGAAAGGTTTAGGGCACTAGTGGAGACAACCGTAGAATTATTTGTCCGTGGCGGTGAGCAAAAAATGAAAAATATTGTACTGGTTCACACAAGGAGTATTCTTAACCTTATGAAGTTCGTCTCTCGCATTTTAAGGTAGGAATAAGCAGCCCAGCTCGTTTCTTCCACATCCAATGAAGAAAAGCCACCAATGTATTGGCAGGCCTCGGTTGGAGAGTCATCTCTTCCACAGCCTGATTTCCAATTACTCTTCGAGTCGGCACCAGGCGCGTACCTCGTCCTGACTCCTGTGCTGCTTATTGTGGCTGTGAGCGATGCCTATCTGTGGGCCTCGATGACCAAATTGGATGAGATTCTCGAGCGATACCTATTGGATGCCATTAGTGATAGACGAAGCGATCATATGGCAACAGACATCCCGAATATCTGCGTGAGCGGAAGCCCTTCGACACGGATGACGAAGCAGCGCCGTTCTGCGCACGGTCAGCCGCGGTCGAGCGAACGGCGTGATACCCATGGGTGACGGCCGAGGCAAAACATTCTGGGTCGCGGTATTCTGCGCGGCGTTGACGGCCGGCATCTTTGCCCTGGACCTGTTAACCCCCCTCGGGATCGCCGTCTTCAACCTGTATGTCGGGGTGGTTCTGCTGGCATCATGGCTCCCCTGGCAGCGTGCCGTGCTAGGGACCGCCGTGGGCTGCACGGCCCTGAATTTGATAGGGGCTCTCGTCTCGCCTTCCAGCAACGCCAATCTCGAGTTCGTGGCCATCAACCGCTCAATCGGCGTCGCGTGCACCTGGGTTGTCGCCCTGTTGATTCTACGAAGGAAAAAGGCGGAGGCCAGCGAGCGACTGGCGCAGGAGGCCCGCACCTACGCGGAAAGCATCGTCGAAACGGTCCGGGAACCGCTTGTCATCCTCGGCACCCATCTTCGGGTACAGCGGGCCAACCGATCTTATTACCAGACGTTCCAGACCACTCTGGAAGAAACGCAACAGCGATTGTTCTTTGAGTTGGGGGACGGGCAGTGGAACGTTCCGAAACTGCGGGAGTTGCTCACAACAGTTTTCACGCAACATACCGAATTCAGCAATTTCGAAGTCGAATTGCAGGTTCCAGCCATCGGCCACCGAACGATGCTGCTCAACGGCCGCAAGCTCTACCGGCCTGGCAACCACACGGGGCAGATCCTCCTCGCCATCGAGGACATAACCGAACGCAAGCGCTGGGAGGAAGAACAGGAACGCGTCTTCACCTCCTCCCTCGATCTCCAGTGTGTGGCCGGGTTCGACGGATACTTCAAGCGGCTGAATCCTGCCTGGACGCGCACGCTCGGGTACACCATGGAGGAATTGCTGGCCAAACCGTGGCTGGACTTCGTCCATCCTGACGATCGCGAGGTCACCATGGCCAAGGCCCAACAATCACATACGGGTGTCCAGATCTTTTCTTTCGAAAACCGCTATCGGCACAAGGACGGGTCGTACCGGTGGCTACAATGGACGGCTAATCCGTCCCTTGAGCGACAACTTACCTACGCCAGCGCCCGCGACGTTACGGAATACAGGAAGGCCAAAGAAGCCACAGCCCGTCTCGCCGCAATCGTCGGGTCCTCGGACGACGCGATCATCGGGAAGAACCTCGACGGCATCGTGACCAGTTGGAACAAGGGGGCGGAGCGACTTTACGGATACAGGGCCGAAGAGATCCTGGGGAAACCCATCACGCTATTGCTGCCACCGGACCGCATGGATGAAGAAGCGTTCATCATCGCCCGTCTGAAACAGGGGGAGCGGTTGGAACACTTCGAAACGGTTCGACGAGCAAAAGATGGTCGACTGATTGAGGTCGCGCTCACGATCTCTCCGATCAGGGACGAGCAGGGGACGATCGTCGGTATCTCGAAGATCGCACGCGACATCACCGAGCGCAAACGGGCCGAGGAGGCGCTTCGTCGCGCGCACGACGAGTTGGAAATGCGCGTGCAGCAGCGAACCGTGGAGCTGCAACACAAGAATCGCGACTTGGAGACGCTCCTCTATGTGACGTCGCACGATCTGCGCGAACCGCTCCGCGCGATCGAGAATTTCTCGCGCCTGGTCCACGACCGGTATGCCGAGCGCCTTGATGACAAAGGAAAGGACTTTCTCCAACGCGTGGTTCGTGGAGCGGAACGGATGGATCGACTGATGACCGACGTGCTGGCGCTTTCGCGTATCCAACGGATGGAGCTCCCCTCTGGAGAGGTCGAAGGCGCAAGTCTGGTACAGGATGCCCTACGGCAATTGGAAGGGAGAATCAAGGAGACGGGCGCCCGGGTGCAGGTGACGGAAGACCTCCCTTGCTTACGAGTGAATAAGACCTGGGCCACGCAAGGGCTCTCGAACCTCATTGCCAATGCATTGAAGTTCAGACGCGATGGTGAGGCTCCCGACATCGAGATTGCGCCCTATCATCCAAATGGCGAGGAGAGTGGAGAGGTCGGCCTCATTGTTCGAGATCGTGGACCGGGCGTGGCCCCGGAGCATGCGGAACGGATCTTTCAGCTCTTTCAGCGGGCCGTGGGGCGGGAGATCGATGGCACGGGGGCAGGGCTGGCGATTGTCCGACAGATCGCCGAGCGGCATGGAGGGCGGGCCTGGGTGCAGCCGCGCGAAGGCGGCGGCTCGGAGTTCATTCTGACGTTCGCTACCCCTCATGCCACAGAAAGGACGTGACCCATGACGGCTCAGCCGGTCGACATCCTGCTGGTCGAAGACAACGAGGACGACATCGTTCTTGTTCAGGAGGCCTTCGCCGACGCAAGGCTGGACAATGTTCTGAACACGGTCCGGGACGGGGAAGAAGCCCTGGCCTACCTTCGGCGAGAAGGACGATACCAGGACGCGCATCGGCCTGGGCTCGTCCTGCTGGACATCAACATGCCGAAGAAGAACGGCTTTGAGGTGCTGGAGAGCTTGAAAGCGGATCCACGGTTGCGGCCGCTTCCCGTCATCATGCTGACCACGAGCGATCGTGAGGAAGATATCGCCCTCTCCTATGCCAGTGGCGCCTGGTCGTTCATCCGTAAACCGGTGAACGTGGAGTGGTTGAAGGGCGTCGTTCAACAGTTTGAGCAGTACTGGACCTTGGTTTGGCGGATTCCTGGCTACAGGGGGTAACCGTCGTGCACGTGCTACTTATTGAGGACAACGAAGACGATGCCTGCCTCATTCGAGAGATGCTCATCGAAAAGAAGGAGGCCGGAGTCGACTTGGAGTGGGTCAGTCAGCTGGGGATCGGGCTGACGCGGTTGGCCCAAGGCAACCTCGACCTCGTGCTGCTGGACCTTTCGCTGCCGGACAGTCACGGGCTGGAGACGTTCGACAGGGTCCAGACCCAGGCGCAGGATCTACCGATCGTCGTGCTGACGGGGCTGGATGACGAAGCGATGGCGAACCAGGCGGTCCGCCGAGGCGCGCAGGATTACCTCGTCAAAGGGCAGTTGGATCGAAACCACCTTTCGCGCGCGATTCGCTATGCCGTCGAACGCAAACAGGCAGAGAAGGCACTGCGAGAGAGTGAAGCGAAACTGCGCCAAGCCCAGAAGATGGAAAGCATCGGGCAATTGGCTGGTGGGATTGCGCACGACTTCAATAATCTCTTGACCGTCATCAACAGTTACAGTGCCATGCTGTTGGGAGACATCGGTTTCGACAACCCCTTTGCGCGAACCGGACTTGAGCAGATCAAAGAGGCCGGTCATCGAGCTGCCTCGTTGACCCGTCAACTGCTCGCGTTCAGCCGCCAGCAGGTCTTGGAGCCGAAGATCCTAGACTTGAACGAGGCGGTCTCCAATACAACGAAGCTGCTGCGACGGTTGATCGGAGAAGACATCGCCTTGGTCTTCTGTCCGCACCCCACGCTGGGACGTGTGAAAGCCGATCCCGGACAGGTAGAACAGATCATCATGAACTTGGCTGTCAACGCTCGGGACGCGATGCCTGGAGGCGGCCAGTTAACCATTGAGACCATGAATGTCGAACTGGACAACGCCTACGCGCACACCCATCAGTCGGTCAAACCAGGGTCCTACGTGATGCTGGCGGTCAGTGACTGCGGCTGTGGGATGGACAAGCAGACACAGGCCAGGATCTTTGAACCTTTCTTCACAACGAAGGAACAGGGCAAGGGGACCGGTCTGGGCCTGGCCACGGTCTATGGGATCGTCAAGCAGAGCGGCGGGTACATCTGGGTCTATAGTGAACCGGGCCGGGGCACGACGTTCAAAATTTACCTGCCGTGCGTTGAAGGGAACGTCGAGCAGTTGACACTCGCCTCCACTCCGGACGCAACACTCCGAGGGACTGAAACCATTCTGCTTGTGGAGGATGAAGAAATGGTACGTGCGCTGGTACAGGCCATCCTCGAACGGTATGGCTATACGGTGCTCGCAGCGAGAAATGTCCAAGATGCTCTGCGTTTTGCTCAAGAGGGGCCTACCGCAATCCATCTCTTGCTGACCGATACCATCATGCCGGGGATGAACGGCCCGGAGTTGGCTGACCGCGTCCTCGGCATGCGTCCGGACGCGAAGGTGTTGTATATGTCCGGCTATACGGACAAGGCGTTCACCTACACGGCTGCACGCGAGCCTGGGACCGCTTTTCTTCAAAAGCCATTCACTCCACAGACGTTGGCGCACAAGGTGCGCGAAGTGCTCGCAGTCCAACGAGGGAACCGCGCAGATAGAGCTGCGTAGCAGTAAGACGAGAGTTAGAGGTTCACAGGACGAGAGAGAATAGCGAACAATCTCGCAGTGCGAGATGACGGGAAGATCCGCGACTTGCTGCACTTGAGAGTACGACGCAAAGCGGAGCGTGTGATTGCAGCAGACACAGTCAAAAGGGCATGAACGTATTTCTTGGGGGGCACACTCATGTGATGATTCTGAACTTTAAGATATCAGACATGGACAGCCTGACGGGACCCAGGCAGATCCGCGCGATTGATCCGCAGGCCCCAGTCATCATGCGTAAAGGAGTCGGCCTAGAGGAAGGGGAAAAACTGGCTCGTGAATGAGGCGTGATCAAGTTTCTTACCAAGGGGTCCTCAAGTGATGATCTCGAGGCGGCGCTGAACCAGACACTGGAGCAAGCCGGCCAAAGTGCCAAAGCCAGCCCATCATCCCAACAGTTGCCTTGGAGTACGAGAAAAGGGGAGAGGTTGTTTCAGAGACAGTTCTATTCAGGAGGAATCCAAGCCATGATGACTGAACCGTTGGAACTTCTGTTAGTGGAAGATAATGAAGACGACATCGTTCTTATTCAAGAAGCCTTCGCCAACGCAAGGCTGGTGAATGTTCTGAGCACGGTCCAGGACGGGGAGGCAGCCCTGGCCTACCTGCGGCGAGAAGGACGATACCAGGGCGCACATCGACCTGGGCTCGTCCTGCTGGACATCAACATGCCGAAGAAGAACGGCTTTGAGGTGCTGGAGACGATGAAGACACATCCGCAATTGCGAAGCATTCCCGTCATTATGCTGACCACGAGCGATCGTGAGGAAGATATCGTCCGCTCCTATGCCGACGGCGCCTGCTCGTACATTCGCAAGCCGGTGGATTTGAATCAGTTCAGTGACGTCATTAAGCACTTTGAGCTGTATTGGACGCTGGTTTCGCGTATTCCTGGATATCAGGAGTAATCGGCATGCGCGTTCTGCTCATCGAGGATAACGAGGACGACGCCTGCTTGATTCGCGACGCGTTAACTGAACGAACCAAGGCGGGGATTGTCTTGACATGGGCAGACCGGCTCAGCACGGGGCTGCAGCGATTGACGAAAGACCACATTGACGTCGTAGTGCTCGACCTGTCGCTGCCGGACAGTCACGGGCAGGCCACGTTGAACCAAGTCCTGGCGCACAGGCCAGACATGCCGATTGTCGTGCTGACGGGGCTGGATGACGAAGCCCTGGCGGTCGGCGCCCTGCGGCAGGGAGCCCAGGACTATCTGGTGAAAAATCGATTGGATGGCGACAACCTGGCGCGGGCCCTCCGGTATGCGGTCGAACGGACGCGGATTGAGAACGAACTCCGGCAGTCCACGGAACAATTGCGGGCACTGACCGGGCATCTAGAGAGGGCGCGGGAGCAGGAACGGACTCGGATCGCGCGCGAACTCCACGACGAGCTGGGCCAGAAGTTGACTGGATTCAAAATGGATCTGTCCTGGTTGAGCAAACGGTTGGGTAATCCGCAAGCTGCCCAAGACACGTTGCCCTTGCTGGACAAGATACGCGCGATGACCGCACTAATCGACGAGACCATCGTTGGCCTTCGAAGATTGATTTCGGAGCTGCGACCGGCCGTACTCGATCATCTGGGCTTGATGGCCGCGCTGGAATGGCAAGCGGAGGAGTTTCACCGGCGGACTGGGATCACGTGTCGGTTCGTTTCTCCGCTTCAACAAGTGGCGCTTGGTCCCGCCGGAGCGACGGCTCTCTTCCGCATCGTGCAAGAGGCCCTCACCAACGTGGTACGCCACGCCCAAGCGACAGAGGTCACCATCCGGCTGGACGAAGAGGGGAAGGAACTTCGACTGGTCGTGGAAGACAACGGCAAGGGGATCACGGAATCGGAAGTGGCCGGACTGGCGTCATTCGGCATTTTAGGGCTTCGCGAACGGGTGGTCTTGCTAAAAGGCAGAATGACACTCCGTGGCTGCCCGGGGCAGGGAACCACCCTGACCGCCTCTATTCCATTGCCCAAGGAGGCGGCATGATCACGGTCGTCATCGCGGATGACCATGCCGTCGTTCGCCGGGGATTAAGGGAGATTTTGGCGGAGGAGAGCGATATGGAAATCGGCGGAGAGGCGTCCACAGCGCAGGAGCTGCTGGAATTGGTTCGCGAACGGCCCTGGGATGCCGTGGTGTTGGACATCAGTCTGCCAGGTCGGAGTGGGCTGGAGGTGCTCGCCGAGCTGAAACAGGAACGGCCAACGTTGCCGGTACTCATCCACACCATGCATCCAGAAGACCAGTTCGCTTTGCGAGCGCTCCGCGCCGGTGCGGCAGGGTATCTGACCAAGGACAGTGCGGCCACGGAACTTGTCAAGGCTCTCCGCAAAATCGTGTCTGGGGGGAAGTACGTCGGCGCCGCCTTAGCGGAGGCATTGGCCGGCCGCATGGACCCCAGTGCCGTGGACGTGCCGCACCAAGCCCTATCTGATCGAGAATTTGAAGTGTTTCGCCTCCTTGCCTCCGGGAAGACGGTTTCACATATTGCCGATCAATTGTCGCTGAGCGTGAAAACCATCAGTACCTATCGAGCCCGCATTCTCAAAAAAATGAAGATGAAGAACAATGCTGAACTGATGCGCTATGGCCTGCAGTATAAAGTCGTCGAATGAGACCGCCAACACAGCAACCAGCCGCACCCCTCGCGCGTGACCATCTTCTCCCCTCATCCTCTTCTCATAACCATCCGCGGTTCACTAATACCGCCGAGGAAGGCAACCGTGAAAATTCTCATCGTGGACGATACGGACCTCATTCGTGAACTGATCAGAGACATGCTTGCCCTGCTCCCGTTCTCCGCCACCATCGAGGAAGCAGCCGATGTCTCTCAGGCTATGAGTATCCTTAGCCGGTGGCACCCGGATGTGGTGACCCTGGATATACAACTGCCAGGAGGAAGCGGTCTCGATGTGCTGCGCGCGATCAAACAAGCTGGCCTCTCTTCCACCGTCATTGCGCTGACAAGCCTCACTGGCCGTCAGATCCGCCAGGCCTGCCTCGCTGCCGGCGCGTCGTATTTCCTCGAGAAATCATCCGACATGGAGCAGCTTCCCGCCATCCTCAGAACCATAGCAGAGAACAGGCAGAACTCCTAACCCTCCTATTTCCGCCTCCTTTCTTCTTCCCCCTGTACCTGTCAGACAAGTTCGGACAACCACCAGTCTCTCCGTCCTACCGAAGAATCAGACCGTCGCTTATACCGGAATGAAGAAGCCGGCGCTACGGTTAAAACGTGCACAGAAAACACGGTACGGAGGACGCCATGAACAACGAAACAGCCACTTGGAATCGATGCCGCGAGTTCTTTAGATCTAGGATCCGCCCTCAATCGATACGAGGGTGCATTGCTCTGCTGCTCACTATCTTATGTCTTACGGTCGCCGTAGATTCGGCCAGGGCCCAAAGCAGCCCGCGCGAGCAGTACATCCCAGTGCTGTGCGTCACGGCCGGGGGAAACCCCACCGGCACGGTCAGCTATGTCATGGTGCTGTTTGCGAAGCGGAGCGACACCAGGGGTCTCGATGTCCATTTCGTCACCGGCCATGGCCGTTTCTCACCGATGTCGCAAGCGGCCATGACGCAGGCAATCGCGAACGCGGCCCGGGCGCTCGGCCAGTCCCCTCACTCCTGGAGCATCGGCCTGTCCGTGGCCGATCCCGGGGTCATCATCGACGGACCCAGTCTCTCGGCCATGGTCAGTCTCACGGTCGTGGCGATGGCGAAGGGCGAATCCATTCCTCGCAATCGAGTCATCACGGGCACCGTCACCTCGGACGGCCGGATCGGACCAGTCGGGGGGGTGGCATTGAAGGTGATGGCAGCCCGCCAGGCCGGTCTACAGATGGTGCTTGTACCATCCGCGGTGAGCGGCAAGGAGAGAATACCAAAGTTCACACAGGTGTTCCAGGTCGGTTCAGTGAGCCAGGCGTACCAAGCATTAACAGCTCCCCAGTACCCCATGGTCAACAGCTGATGAGGATCTGACTCTGCTGCCTCAACGAAGCATGGAGGAAACCGCCGGAGGTAAGACAATGGAACTGATCACCGAACTGTGGCGTCGCGTAGCGAAAGGTCGAGGTGGGGTAAAGTCCGTGCCCACTTGTTCATACCGATCTCGCCCAGCCTCATACCAGGATCGGCGTCCTCGCCGCAGTCAGGCAGTGAATGTGACGGCGATGGATCGCGAGACTCGAATGGGTAACACAATCCAATCGTGTCAAGAGATGAGACAAGAGAAAAAGAGCACCTTCTTATCTGATCATGATCCACTCGAAAAGGAGTCACGAACGTCCTCGGATACGAAGGCAGAAAGGAGCGGGCCGATGACCCTCTCTACAGTTCTGGTCGTAGATGACGAGGAAAGCATTCGAGATCTGATCCGAAGCAAGCTGACTCAGGAGGGGCGCCATGTCCTCCTAGCGGCGCGAGGTCAGGAAGCCATTGAAGTGTTCCGTCGGCACCGTCCGCACATCACAATCTTGGATCTGCACATGCCTGAAATGAATGGCATTGAGGTGCTCAGGCAGATCCGTGCGGTTGACCCCCAGGCCGTCGTGATGATCTTCACAGGGGCCGAAACGGAAGCTTTAGCCAGGCAGGCCAGGGAACTGGGGGTGACGGAGTTCATACAGAAAGGACTTTCTTTGCCACCCGTCTAGGTCACTCGCACTCGCTGCTGGTGACGTAGACAAATTCATGATAGGAGGAGGAACAACCGATGGAAAACATTCTAATCATGGAACGACGCATGAATCCTCGATTTGACGTACAGCTGTCCGGTGCATTCACCAGGGAGAACAGGGGTAGACAAGGGAGAGTCACCGATATTTCGGCGAGCGGCTGCAAGTTTCAATGCGACGAACAGATATCTGCTGGATCATACATCAAGTTCAGAATTCTTCTGCCAGACCACGACTGGCCGGTGATGGTAGATCTTGCTGTGGTCCGCTGGTCCAACGACTCGACAATGGGAATCGACTTCATTCGTATGGCATCAGACCAGCAATCCATCTTGCAAGAATTTCTGGAGCAGTTGCAGGAGTCGTCCGAGTGGTCACGTCAACCCGCCTTGGCTGCTGTCTGACTCCCGCGAACTGCACTGAAGGATTCTCAGCATCGACCACGGTGTCGTGACAATCCAGTCTTTCGACCACCACTACGCTCCGACCCTGAGAGAATAAAGAGGGTGAGAAAGAGGATCCGACCAACATGAGTGTGCTCATTCTCGTGTCTCAACCGAGGGGTTCACCCCGAAGTGATGTGCTAAATTTGTGCTAAAAGGCATCACAAACCATCGAATTGGGCAGAATCAATCGACTGAATAGAACCTCTGCACGCCGGCAATTATTCATATGAAAATGGGGAAACCGTTGCAACAACGAGCACTTTGAAAAATTGGCCTGTTTACCCTCTTAATCAGCGGGCCGCAGGTTCGACCCCTGCACGGCCCACCAAGTTTTTCAAACACTTCCGCATCCTTCCCCTCGATTATGTCAACTTAATGCCAACTTTTTAATGCCAACTTTTGGTGCCAAGTTTTTCAACCTGCGAGTCCAGCACGTTCACAAACCGCTGTTCTCCGCTGGGTAGCCATTTCGCGTAATGATCCAGCCTCGTAGTCGGTTTGGCATGGCCAAGCTGCTTGGAGACGTAGCGAAGCGGCTTGTGTGAGCAGGCCAACTTACTCCACCGGATAAGCCGATAACTCATTCTTGCTGGGCCTTCGCCCTCGCTTTTCTCATGCCCAAGCTCGAATCAAGCACCTTCTACTTTGGCACCACGTTGGCACCATAGCAGAAAACATGAAGTCAAACAGGTGGTTAGGAGGAGTGCGCTGATAGTGGATCAGCGGGTACTCTTAGGTCAAACGGGTGTTTTTTACCCTCGAAGTACCAAATTTCGGGTCTTCGCTCTAACCTCATGCGGGCATGTGTTTATCCGATGGACACTCATGACCGACTTACGCGAGAGGCCAAAAAGGAGGCAGTTAAGCGGCAGGAAGATTGATGGTTTGCGCACTTTTAGATTGCGTCAGCGCGGGTATAGGAGTAATTGGCATTCGCTCGTCAAACCGAAATGTCACTTCTTTCACACAAGAGCTCATATACGAAACTAGCGCATAAATAAATACGACAACTCCGAACATTTCCAAGCTTTCCTCAAGGGTGTAAATATTCCAATACATTAACGTACCCCTACCATATAAAGAGATATACTTTGCTCCCACCATCTCGATGCCTACCGCACCTCCAATGTAAAGGGTTCCAGCACAAATAAATTGGTTTCTCGTCCGACGCGGTAGTCCGTTGAGAAGCGGTAGATAAGCTAAGGCGAGGATAAACACAAACGGTCCACCCAATACGACCCAAGCAAGACGAAAATATCCATCAAGACCGAAAAGATGTTGTAACGGGTGTATGGTCCTTTCGTGGATGGATGCCATTTCATCCAAGGATAAAAAAGCAAAGATTATCGCTAAAGCAATCCAATGTCGAGCATACCTATCGCCTACTTGCCTTTTGTGCAAGCCGATTCCCGTCAGCAGCACAGCGCACAAGAGTAAAGCCGACGAAGAGTACCATGTGGGAAGGTTGTTCTCATAATCTAAATCGAAGAACCGTAGCGTTACATCGTGTGTCAAAACGTGTTTGAAAAACCCGGTAGAGACATGAGCGAGAATGATCCAGAGAACAACCGTGGTAAAGACCAACGCCACTTTCTTCGGAGACACTAAAAGAGTCATAGTTTATCTTTTGCCTATGAACGAATCGCCTTGTCCATAGTACTTATGCATGCGTTGCCCCCCCCCAAAGTCTAGGATTTCTAGGCAAGCCCTGCCCTCGGCTTCTGTTTCGACGCCTGATCACAGTGTCCCCAGCGGAATTGTGTTTCCATGTTCCAATGCTTCTCCAAGTTCATCCAGTTTAAGCGAGGCGATGGAAACACTGTGGTGCCAAGCTGGTGCCAAAACACCATGACATAGCATGACCCATGGCAACATTCGCCGTTACGAATCCTCACCTTTTGTTGATGATTGCTCTTGCTGGGTGTCGTGAGGTAGGTCTTCGGTAGGACTCTTAATCAGCGGGCCGCAGGTTCGACCCCTGCACGGCCCACCAATTTTATCAACCACTTCCGAAGCCTTCCCCTCGATTAGGTCAACTTGGTGCCAACTTTTTCGAGCTGGCTATCCAAGACATTTACAAACCGCTGTTCCTCCTTCGGCAGCCACTTCGTGTAATGATCCAACGTCGTAGTCGGTTTGACACCCCTCCACGGACGGTCTGGCCATGTAGAGAGTCATTCCACTGAGATCAGACAGGGGTGTCTGGCCACCCTGCCTGACCCGCTTGCGCTGTTCTCCAGGCAGGGAGGAGCCTAATGAACTAGGTCCCTGGTCATGCGAGGCTCGCCATGCGGATCGTATGGCTCCTTGGTCTGTTCCTTCTCATCACTCCCGCCTCAGCTGAGTTCG
>Ga0187893_10010926_pt1 | contig 13340 bp, 10 predicted proteins | sample MA1701074metaG_FD_139574 | JGI IMG/M metagenome (GOLD analysis project Ga0187893, IMG submission 139574) | White microbial mat communities from a basaltic lava cave in the Kipuka Kanohina Cave System on the Island of Hawaii, USA - MA170107-4 metaG ...
CGTGGTGCGTCGGGAGGCTGCCGATCGCTATACGCTCGAGCTCAGAGCACGGTTGCCAGGCGGTGCCGTCGAGCGAGCGATTCGGCGCAACGCTGCGACCTGCTGGCATCGGCTGCCGCGTTGGTCATCGCGGTCGTGCTCGAGCCGGTCGTCGTGCTAGAGACCGTCACGGCGAAGCGCATCGTACCTCCCCCGGCCGATCCGACGCGGTCTCCCCCGCCAACATGGGCCCCCACAACAGCGCGTCTCGGCGGTTTCGTGCGCGCGACCGGTATCGCGAGCTTTGGTGCGCTGCCGAGATTCGGTGGTGGTGCTGCTGGAGCTGCCGGTTTGCGCATCATCAAGACACCACTCCAAGCGGATCGCATCGAAGTCACGGCCTTGACGAGGCTCCGCAACGCACGAACGCCCAAGCGATGCCCCAAGCGAGCGCCATGTTCCAGTTGTCGACCCTAGGCGCACGCGGTTGCTGGGCACCGGTGGTCCGCAAGGTAGAGTTCCCGGTGTGTGGAGGTGCGGAGCTGGGAGTATTGCGCGGGGAAGGCGTGGGGCTCATGCAATCACGCGTCGTCCGACACGGGTGGTCGTCGGTTCATAGTGGCGCGGCCGTCGCCTACGCACCCATTCGTAGACTAGCCCTATGGTTAGGGGTGGACGGCTGTGTCGCTCTGCAAGTGCTACGTTTCGTAGTCGACGATGTGGGGCCCCTGTACCGTAGTTCCCGCGGTGGTGTGAGGATCCATATGGGGCTCGAAGTTCGTTTTCCGTGAGAGCGCTCGGTCGTGCGAGACAAATTCCGGCGGGCGCGGCCAACCAGTTGGGAGACGCCCATGATGTGGCTGGTGACGACGACGCATGAGACGCATTCGGGCGCGCAACCCGCTCCCCCTATGCTCGAACTCGAGGACGTATACCGCCGCCACTTCGCGTTCGTGTGGCGCTCCCTGCTCCGTCTGGGGATCCCGCGCTCGTCCGTCGAGGACGTCGCGCAAGACGTATTTTTGGTCGTTCGCAGGCGGCTAGATGATTATGATCCCAACTATTCACTGCCCGCGTGGCTGTTTGGCATCTTGCGGCGGGTCGCGAGCGAATACCGCCGACGCACCGTTCGTGCCCAGCGTCGGCTCGACCTCTTGCCGCCCCCGAGCGAAAGTGCTCAGCCAGATCTCGGCGTCGAGGTCGACGAAGCTGCCGAAGTGGTACGACGATTCATCGCCAAGCTCGACGAAGAACAGCGCATCGTCTTCATCCTCTCGGAACTCGAGGGGCTGTCGGGTACCGAGATCTCCGAAGCAATTGGCGTCAATCGCAACACAGTATACACACGGCTCCGCAGGGTTCGCATTCGGTTCGAGCGCGCCATTTTGCAGCACGACCGCACACGAGGCATGTCATGAAGGAGCTGTCCGAACGCGCGCGAACCATGCTCGATGCGCAAAACGCTGTAGACAGTCCGCCGGCTCACGTACAGGTGAGTGTCTGGGAGTCCATTGCGTCGCGTATGGCTGCGGGCGACATGGGTCTCCAACTGGGCCCGGAACCATCGTTGACCAAGCTCGTTGGGGTGACCACGGGGAACAAGGTCGCGTGGATTGCTTTGGGCACCATCGTGGCGGTCGGTATCGCCACCTCCGTCGCAATCGGTCTCTTCGACGAGGACCCAGTCGCTGAGACCGTCACGGTGGAGGCAAACGACACAGCGTCAGCGATCTCTTCCCCACCCGCGCCTCGACCAGTCCCACCGGTCGAAAAACCCACCGCTGCGGTCGGGACCGATCCCACGACCGATATGCGGCCCAAGCCCGAGGATATTCATGGGACATCCCGCCGCACGCCGAACAAGAGCGCCGTCCCAGCTAAGGTCGACCAAGAGCCTACACTCGAGCAAGAAATCATGCTCATGACCGAAGCTCGCGCCGCGCTCGGCTCCGGTGACGCAGCCCGAGCCATCCGTCTGTTCGAACGTCACGCCAAGATCTTCCCACATGGAGAATTCGCGATGGAGCGCGAAGTGTCCTGGATCACTGCCCTGTGCGTGCTCGCTCGCACCTCGATGGCGCAAGACCGTGCGCAAAAATTCCTCCCCAGGTACCCGAATTCGCCCCATGCCGCCAAGGTACGTGCAAGCTGCGGCGGGCAAACGGCTCGCGGACCATGACGACCCATTGGCCGCGGATGTTTCCACATGGTAGCAGCGATCGTGCGCTCTCGGACTCGGCGATCGCCTTTAGAAGAGCATGAACCGACAGTCTTTGAACAACCTCGAGTTGGTGCAGCCAAGTGGAGGTGATGTCGACAGGCCGTCCGAGCATGTACTCCAAACAACGCAGCATGGGTAGCCGTGCCGGGTATGCAGGGCGGTGTCGTCGCGATGACCAACGGCGATAGCTCTGCGGCAGGCACTGTCGTCGCAAACTTGACCTGCGGCTAGATCAGCCGGGTGGCCAAGGTGACCTGCTGACAAGCGAGCCATCCGCCACCAACCGAGGCGTCGGCTCGAGGTTGGATTTCTGAACGATCTTCGGCCGGCGTGGCCAATGCGAATAGGGTGACAAAAACCATGCGCTTTCGCACTGTGGACCTGTGGTTCTGGCCCTCCAGGGCGCTTGCGTTGGCCATGTTCTCCATCACGACCGCATGTGGACACAGGGACCGAAACGAGGGCAGCGCGCTGGCGAGTGTCGGAGGCGATGACCTACCCTCGGAGGAAGGTTCTGAAGCTCCCAATGCCACCGAATCGACCGGCGGGAGCCCGAGCGATTCCGGCGCACCGGAGACCGACAGCAACGATCCCGGTACGACATCGGGAAACGACATGACGAAATTCGACGTTCCGGAACCCGTGGGCGATGACGGGGTCACGCCGACCGGCAAATGCCGCATGGATTTCCTGTTCGTGATCGATAGCTCTTGCTCGATGGGCAACGATCAGGACAACATCGATGCTAGTTTATCGGGCTTCGTTTCCACGATCGAGACCAAATTCGGGGAAAACGACCATCACATCATGGTCGTCGACACCGACGACGTGAACTTGGACGAATACACAGTGTGCAGAACGACATGTGCGCTCGGTTTGGGTACGATGTGCGGCGCGCTGCCCTGCTCTGCCGTGCCGCCAGACAACGGGTGCAACGTCAAGCTGGGGATGGGTCTAAACAGTGACCGCAACAGTTTTTCATGCAATTTTCTCGGCGGAAATCGATACATAATCGATGGTCAGCCCAACCTCGACGCCACGTTCCGATGTGCCGCGGGAGACAGGGATGATACGGGGCTCACGGACGAGAAGGCCATCGGGGCCTTGTTGGGTGCCATCAGTCCCGAGATGAACGCACCTGGAGGTTGCAACGAGGGGTTCTTGCGGCGCGACGCGATCTTGGTGGTCACGATGATCACCGATGAAGACGACGACCCAAATGATCACCTCATGAGAAAAACCATGGACGCCGACCTCAATTCGGCCGGCGATCCAGCGTCGTGGAAGCAAGCGGTAGTCGATATCAAAAACGGCGACGAGACAGCGGTGGTGGTGCTCGGTTTGCTGGGTGACCCTGACGTCGCCACGGCTGGAACCTGGTGTCCCCCGCTTCTCGCAGAAGACGGCGAGCAGACGGGCGTCGAAGGTGCCGAAGAAACCCACCGCCTGCGCCAGTTCAGCAAGTCCTTCACACACGGCATGTGGGCCGGCATTTGCGAACCGAATTTCGCGCCGTTCTTCGAGCAAGCCGTCAGCAGCATCGATCGAGCGTGCAAAGAGTTTGTCCCTCCCCCGGAGTGACCGCGGATTTCGGCTGTCGTTATGACCAGCGTCGCCAGTTTGGCGGCACTGCGCCGTTTCCGCTGATCCGCTATTGCTGGCGCGGGAAGCCGACCCTTTGGGTAACCATCGAATTTGGACGCTTGGGGGACCTCATTGGGTCGGGATTCAAGGACAGTGTGCGGACGTCGATGTAGGAGCTTGCGGTGGCCACCGCCCACGTGGGCTGGTGCCCGCAAGGCATCTCGACTTCTCGAAGATCAGCTCATCTCAGTTTCATGGACACCACGGAGCCCACACTGCGACTCGCGCCCGATGGCTCGGTCGCGGTCATCAGCGACGTGGTCGATGACGCCGCGATGCGGTCTTCCGCAGTGGCTGGCGCCTCGAAGGACAGTCGCTCGAATCCGGAACAAAGCTCGGGTGTGACACACCCTTTCGCCCCCGCCGCAGAGCTCGAGATCGGGACGATGGTCGGTCGCTACATCATCCTTCGCACCGTGGGGCGCGGCGGCATGGGTGTGGTGTACCTGGCGTTCGATGCCGAGCTCGAACGTCAGGTCGCCCTGAAGCTCATGAACGTGCCCAGCGGTGGATCCACGTCCGGGACCCTTGGGGGCGTTCGTGCCCGCATGCTTCGAGAAGCCCAAGCGCTGGCCAAGCTTTCCCATCCCAACGTGTTGCCGGTTTACGACGTGGGCTCGCATGCGGACATCGTGTTCATGGCCACGGAGTACGTCGAGGGAAACACGCTGCGGGAGTGGGCGACCACCAAACCCCGAGCTTGGCGGGACATCGTGCAGGTGTTTCTCGCTGCCGGTCGAGGATTGGCCGCCGCTCATGCGGCAGGTCTGGTTCACCGCGACTTCAAACCTCAAAACGTCATGATTGCCCACGACGGTCGCGTGCGCGTCATGGATTTCGGCCTGGTGCGCACCATCAGCGAAGACGTCGTCACCGCGGTTCCCGACCGAAACGACATGCCGAGCGGCCACCTCGACCCCGACACCAGTCACGGGGCCAGTGTCTTCCTTGGCACGCCCGCCTACATGGCACCCGAGCAACATCGCATGGCAGACGTCGATGCCCGCGCCGACCAGTTCGGCTTTTGTGTGGCCCTTTACGAATGCCTCTATGGCCTCCGTCCGTTCCCCAGCACGCGCGATGACATGCTCCAGGCCTGCCAAAGCGGACACCTGGCCACCCCCACCATTCGACGTACCGTTCCGGCCTGGCTTCGCAAGCTCCTGTTGCGCGGCCTCTCGTTTCATCCAAACGACCGCTGGCCTTCCATGGATGCGCTCCTGCACGTCCTGGCCAGCCACGCTCACAAGCGCTGGTATTGGGCCGCCACTGTCCCCGCGGTCGTCTTGGCCTCCCTCGCCATGGCCACGTGGGCACCTCACCTCGCACAGCGATCCCAGATGTGCTCGGGGGGACCCGCCCGCATGGACTCCATCTGGAGCTCCGTCCAAAAGCACACCGCAAAATCAGCCCTCATGGCCACCGGTGTGAACTATGCCCAAGACTCCTGGTTGCGTGTGGAGAGCCTGTTGGATACCTACGCCACCCAGTGGCTCGAGGCCCATCAAGAAGCGTGCGAAGCGACGCGCGTCCATAACGTGCAACCCGAAACCATCATGGACCTGAGGATGCGGTGCCTGCAACGCAGACTTTGGGAGCTCGATGGCTTGACGAAAACGTTGTCACGCGCGGATGCTCGAGTCGTCGAGCGAGCCGTGGAAGCGGCCAGCGGATTGCCGCCAGTTTCGGGCTGCTCCGACGTGGAACGACTGCAAGCACAAACCCCTCCACCAGACGACGAGCACGAACGTGCTCGCGTGGATGCACTGGGAGAGCGTTTGGCGGAAGCCAAGGCGTTGGGGGCCTCGGGGAAAACCAAGGAGGGCTTGGAGAACACGAAAGCCATTCTCGAAGAGGCCAAACACGTGGGATACCCTCCCCTCGAGGCAGAAGTTTGGCTGCAACTCGCCAAGCTTCACGCCGACGCTTGGGCTCCCGCCGCCGAGGAAGCCGCGATGCAAGCGATCTTGCTGGCGGAATCGGGCAAAATGGACGAGCTGCGTGCCGAGGCCACGGTGCTGCTGGTGGAGATCATGGGCGCCATCCAGGGGCTGCCGCACGAGGCCCAGACGTGGGCGAATCAAGCTCAGGCCATCCTCGATCGTCTGGGCGGCGTGCCAGCGCTGGAAGCCGATTTGCTTGGCAGCTTGGCCCACGCCTCCCACATGAGAGGAGAGTATCGCCGCGAGCTCGAGCTGGGGCAGCGTCAACTCACCGTATCGGAACGGATCAAGCAAACCGATGGTCGCGGCGATGTTCGTGTGGCACGTGGGCTCTTCTTCGTCGCCATGGCCTCGCGCAAGCTGGGCGAGTACCACCAGGCTCGAACGTCGCTGGAACGTGCCACGAAACTCCTGGAAGAGAACCTCGGCCCCCGTCATCCACAGCTCGCCGACATGTTCTTGGAGCTCGGCCGGATCTACCTACTTCAAGGAGAATATCTCCTCGCCCATACCACGATGCAACGGGCCCAAACGATCGTGGAGGTGTCTTTGGGAAAAGAGCGGGGTGTTACGTTGCATGCCCACGTCACGCTTCACCGTGGCCGAGTGTTCCTGCACGAAGGACATCACGAACGTGCAAAAGAATCCTTCGAGGAAGCCGTGGCGCTCTACCTCACGATCTTTCCCGCAGACCATTTGCAAATCGCCTATGCACGTATCTTTTTGGGAGATGCCTACAGGCGCCTGGGCATGTACGACCAAGCCCGAGCCGCGCTCGAAAAAGCCGTCGAAAGCCTGGAAAAACACGTGCACAAGCTATTGCTGATGTACGCCCTCACGGGTCTTGGAACCACCCATTTGGACGGCGGCAATGCCCGCGCCGCGCTCGCGCCGTTGGAGCGAGCGCTGTCCATCATGAACTCCGTGGAGGAAAACGTGCGCCCCAAAGAATGGGCAGAAACTCGTTTCGCGCTCGGCCGTGCTCTGTGGGCATCCGGGCAGGATCCCCAGCGGGGGCACGAGCTCGTGTCTCGAGCCAGAAATGCCTTCGTGACCTCGGGTAAAGATCAAGCGCGAGATCTCGCCACCGCCGAGACGTGGCTGCGCCAACATCCCTTGTGACGAGGTCTGCACGCTTCGGCGTGCTCGAGGCCACGGACCCGCACACACCACGGAGCTGGCCGCCGCCTACCACCATCGAACACTCCCTCGCCCGCCTCGGCCGCATCCGTTTTGCATGGCGACGACGTCGTCGCACGAATGGATATGTCGCCAACAGGCCGTGAAACATCGTAGAGGACGAATCGACACGGCAGCCGCAGCCGGATGGGTCGCTCGAGCTCTCGGGAGCTTCGGTGGTGTTTTCCTCGTTGGTGGTGGCTGCTGTGTCTGTATCCTGCGTAGCAGTCTCTCCGATGGTTTCATCGGCGCCTGTGTTGCCAGTCGTGTCGGGGCCTGTGCTGGCGGTCGTATCTGTGCCGGTGCTGCCTACGGGTTCTTCCGGGCACGGATGTTCGGCTCGCCAGACATCGTATTCGGCGCGCAGCACCACCACCGCGCTCATCGGGGAAGTGTCGGTAACGTCGAGAAATACCACGTCGTCGCCAGCTTCGTCCACGACGTGCAGCGACGCGGAATCGGACGGAATTCCTGCGTCCGTGCACCTACTGTCGCCGCATCGGTGGCGACGATCGAATACGTGGCATTGGTGCGGTTGGGCGCGAAGGCAAACGCGAGCAGCACGGTCACGAAACTGGTCCTGCGCATGGTCGCAAAGCGTACGCCCTTACACATAGGTGATGGCGCGAAAATGACGAACCGAGCTTTGCAGTGGAAGCAGGTCGTCGCTCGTCATTCGAGCAGCCGATCGGCCCACAACTCCGCCACGAAAACGTGCCATGGCAGGCATTCAATGGATCCCCGTTTGGTTCGAAGGGGATCCTCCGAAACCAGGATCAGGCGCTCGAAGGACCGTTCTTGGGCGAGCGCCTGCAGCCCCCGCAGGTCGTGTGGTCCCACCTTGCGCGTGCTCTTGACCTCCACTGCGGTATGGTCGCCGATCACGATATCCACCTCGTGTTGATGTACTGAGCGCCAGTAGGCAAGCGTTTCGGACCGGCGACGGTATCCCAGGTAGGCGCGTAGTTCCGTCACAACCCAGTGTTCGAAGCTACGACCATACAGGTCCGAATTGCGATCGAGGGTCTCGGTGCCCGCCAGCGTGTGGGTGACGCCAGTATCGAAGAAATAGAACTTCGCCGTGGTGATGGCCTTGCGCTTGTTCGACTTCGTCCAGCCAGGGAGAAAGAAGCCAACTAGCGTGTCCTCGAGCAGGAAATAGTACTCGCGCACGGTCGCTGCCGGAAGGCCTGCATCACTCGCAATCTTTGCAAAGTTGAGCATTTGGCCGTTCGTCAGCGCGGCTGTCGTGAGAAAGCGCGAAAACGGAGGCAAACGACGCACCAATCCTTCGGCGGCAATCTCCTCTTTGAGATACGTGCCCACGTACGCACGTAGCTCTTCATCTGGCTCCGTGGAATTGATTACATGGGGCAGTCCACCCCAGCGCAAATACCGTGGCAGGTCGAATTTCGGCAGCTCCGGATATACCAAAGGAAACATGTGCGCCGTCCATGCGCGACCCGCCAGCAGATTGGCGTGGCCGCGTTTGAGCTTGCGGGCGCTACTGCCCGTGAGCAGGAAGCGGATGCCTCGCGTTTCAATCAGACGATGAACCTCGTCGAGAAGCCCAGGCAGCTTTTGAACCTCGTCAATGACCACACGCGCCTGCGGCCCCCGTCGGTCCGCCACCAGCGACTCGAGAAGGCCTGGCTCGGAGGCCAAGCGCAAGAATAGCTCTGGACGTAGCAGGTCGAGCACCAGCGCCTCATCGTCAATCTGCTCTCTGATGAGGAACGTCTTGCCCGTACCGCGCGGTCCGAACAGAAAAAACGACTTGCGACGCAGCAGAGCCGGCAAGTCCAGCATTCGGGCAAATGGCATGTCTGTTGTTGATTATACGGACCAACAACAAAGATGCCAACGCGGACTTACACCACGCTAGCCCTGCGGCCGCATGATGAGTCCGAACATCGCACGACCCTGACCGTCCGCGACTTCGCACGGCATGTCGCTGATGCAGTAGTCGAGCTCCCAACTCAACACCCACGCCCGCTCCGACCACGCATCACCAGGCGCTGGACCCTTGGCGAACAGCTCGTGCGTAAACCCAATCGGATCGTCGTTCATGTCTTTCAAAAGTGTTGCAGGTGCAAGGCCGTAGCACGGTGGCACGGCGCAACTTCCAAATGGCGACGCAGTCACCTCGTACGCAAAGGCGTAGTAGCAGCCAGTGCCGCATGGCCCTGTAATGCGAAACAGCGGATCGGCCGTGCCATCCCACACGAGCTCGGCTGCGGGGTCGTAGCTGGCGGTAGCCGGAACGAGCAGGTTGTTCGTGTTGCCACTGTGATCTGCCTCGATGCCGTAGCTGTCCATTGGAAGGACGCCCTGGGTGGCACAGTACGGAACATGTAGATCGTAACCGGACTGCCCGGCTTCCACGATCCACACCCATGTGCCATAGCGCGTGTCTTGCACGGTACCGGTGATTTCGCATGTCGCAGGATCGACGTCGACGCCCGCAGGCATGGTGCCGTTTCCGTTACCGCCTGGTACTGAGCACGTGATTGGCGAGCCATCTCCTCCTGTCACGAAGTCCGTGAGGCTCTGCCCTGTTACGATGCAAGGCATCGCGCTCATTCCCAGGTCGAACGAAAGCGCATCACCCAGCTCGATCGTACAAATTTGCGTTGCGATCTCGGGAGGGTTTTGACCATCCTGCGCGGTCAACTCCGCGTCGAACGTTCCGCTTTGCTCGGAAGCACCGGTGATACTTCCCGTGACCGGGTTGATGGCGAGCCCCATTGGCAACCCGGTGGCCGTCCACGTGAACGTATTCGTTCCGCCCGTCGCCGTCACTTGATGCTGGTAGTTTGCTCGCGCAGCTCCTATGGGGGGCGTCCCGCAGTCGATCACAACGGGTTCGAAGCCAGCTCCACTTTCGCCGGATCCTCCGGCAGAACCACTGCCGCTGTCTTCTTCGCTACCCGAACCTCCACCCGTATCTGTGACGTCGCCGGTTGCCGTGCCCTCACCCGTGCTACTGCCTTCGCTGGTCGTTCCGTTGGAGGTTTCGCTGGCGGAGCCATAGCCCGAACCACCACCAGGATCGTCGTTCTCGCTTCGACATGCAGTGAGCGTGAAAATGCACAGCCAGATGTTGCGATGGAAGCGAAGCCCAGGACTCATGAGCTCGAGTCTAACCAGCAAAAGCCCACCCTGAAAGGGTAGAACTGCCCGCACGATCAGCCGGGTAGTCGGTGATCACACGTTCGCCGACATGCGTCGCTTGGGTCCAGCCAGCTCGCAGTAGGTGGCATCCACGATACGGTTGCGCTCGTCCACGAGTACAACCGTGGGCTTCCAACCGTGTGCTGCTTCGGGATCCACGTCGGCGAAAGCCGCAAGGATGACCTTGTCGCCTGGTGCGGCGAGGTGCGCCGCTGCACCATTGATGCACACAATGCCACTGTGGGGCTCACCGGTAAGTGCGTAGGTTACGAAGCGGGTGCCACGGGTCACATTCCACACGTGCACTTGCTCGTATTCGTGGATCCCCGCAGCCTGCATCAACTCACTACTGATGGTGACGCTACCCTCGTAATCGAGGTCGGCATGGGTGACTGTCGCCCGATGGATCTTTGCGCGAAATAGCTGCAGACGAATGGACATGGTCCTCCTGTCCCGGCCGCGAGGGGTCCAGGCAGCAGCTACACTTTGGGGCCGTGTAGTCCTCGGGTCAAGCTTGTGGGGAAGGCGGGACCCACACCCAGCCGTCCTCGACCCAGAGCTGACCGAGCGCGGCGGTGGCCGCCCCGAGGATCTCGTCTCGAGCGACATCCGGGGGACCCCGCCAGTCCTCACGCGCCCACCCATGGGCCGCAAAGGCAGCAATCGTCGCCGTGAACACGTGAACGTTGCGAACCACGAGCTCGGGCCAAACGTATTCGAACGCGAGATGCTGCGACAGGCGCGTCAATACGCGTTTGCGTGCATCCCACACTGACTCGGCGGCACCTTGCCGGGTTTTCCGTTCCTCACGTTCTCCGAACAGTCGGGCCAAGATGGCGCGGGGTTTGATCTCGAGCAAGTTCTCGTGCAACCGCAAGCGTGGAGACAGCGCATGACGAAGGTAGTGCGCGCGTGCGGCCAAAGGACCGACACCTTGTCCCAAGGATTCCTTGGGCACAAGACCGAGATGAGAAAGCAAGAGATCCGTCGCGCGTTGCGTATACGGCGAGACCCATGGTTTCGCGGGGTCGCTCCTGCCCCTTTGCACCACGAGCCCAGGCGCATGGGTTCGCATCCAAGCGACCACCGGTACGTCGCACGCGGAAACGCCGGGGCACGGCAAGCGACAGCGGATGCACGGCGGCAACGTCAATGGCGCGTCGATCGCAACGACCGTGCGCTCGTCGATCCAGCGATCGAGATAAGCTAACAATACGTCGTCTCGAAACAGCTCGGTGGCGACGGAAGCTTGCGGAGCGCCTCCACTACCACGACGTCCTTGGCGCAAGGACGCTTCGGCGAGCGAAAGCCCAGCATCGCTTCGTCGCTCGAGACGTGCAACCGCCGTGGTCTTACCGTGTCCTCCACCCAGGCCAATGCCGATGAATCGCTCGAACCGAGCTCGCGCACTCGAGCCGAATGTCATTCCTGCACCGAAGGCATGCGTTCATGCAGGTAGTGCAAGTAAGCCACCGCCGCGGTCAATTCCAATGCGGGAAGGCTGTCTACCAACTCGCGAGCTTTCCTGCGTAGTGTTTCGGTCGGTCCTTCGCCACGATCGCCGATGGGTTTTTCGAGCGGTAGATCCGGCTCGGTGGGCGGAGACGGATCGCCCCACGGCGGTTCCTCGCCGAGCACGACGTCCTGATTGGCCAACCACTGATTGATATAGATGTGAAGCAGATTCGAGCGATAGCTGAACCATCGGTCGCGCTCCACTGGGTACGACAGCAACACGTCTTTGAAGCGTCGAAACGCGCCCTTTCCATCGATGGCGAGAATCAAGCGCTCACGCAGCGCAGAGTCTGGTACGGACGATACGAAACGCTCCATCCAGCGGTACTGGTCACGAGACGACGCCGGATCGAGGTGCAGGAAACGGCCGTCACCACGGCGGATCAACGCGCGTTTTTCGTCGTCCTCGGGCCGGCTGTCCACCACCGTGACGACTTGTCCGGTCTTGAGGTCGAGGTAACTGTGGGTTTCGGGGGCGTTGTGCTCGAATGCTGTCTCGAGTGCGGCCCAATCGGGCTTAGGCCCTTCGGGAGAAAGTCGCATGGCTTAGGTAAGCTCCAAGGCTGCGAGTCGCCTCTCGGGGCTGGTCAGGCCGGGCGAAGCGAGCAAAAGGGTGCGGAGGAAACGACGACGCGGACATTGCGGTGCCGACGTCACATCGAGGATACGCCTCGTCTACCCGCTGCGGCAAGCGAGGCGGCCGTGCGTGCGCCATTCATCCATGAATCGCGGTTTTGGCGCGTGCTGCCAGCGACAGCGCTCGGATCCGCAGCAGCTCCTGCCGGAGCTCCAGCGCGCCGATACCATTGCGCTCGACCCGTTGTACCAAGCGCTCGATGGCCACACGGACACACATCGATGCGTCGGTGCGTGGTGAGCTCGTCTGGACGCGCGGAGCCCCGGACGCCACGCGAACCGACTTGTCATCGCAACTTGCCGCCAGCTCCGCGCGGACGCTCGCGAGCTCTGCTTCCAGCGCTTCGACCGGACGTAGTCGCACGCGCTCGAACGCGTCCGTCAAGCGGACCACTTCCCATCTCGAGGCTTGCTCGCGAGCGACCAACTCCGCAACCTGCCCGCTGCTCGGCTGCGTTTCGGACTGCGTGTTGGTGTGGACGAAGCGTGCCAAACGCTGACTGAGCTGCTCGACCTCGTCCTCGAGCCCCTGGGTCCGTTCTCGCGCTGCATCGAGTTGTTCAATCAAACGCTGTCGCTCGATCGCCGTTAGGTCCGCCTGCGTGCGTATCTCGACCAGTTGAGCTCGTAACGATCGCAGCTCGTCGTCGAGCGGTCGGTCGGTCTTGCCATCTTGCGAGCTCGGGAGCTCGATGAGTGTGAGGCCGTCGGGGAGCTCGCCCGGCGGAGCCACGACCACGTATTCCTGCAAAACCGGATTGTCGCTGCCGAGCGTATTGTCGAACACGAGAGGTATGTCCTCCCCTTCGACCTCGACGAGCCCGGCATCCCCGCTGAATGAGGCCTGGTCATGGCGATCGTCGCGCAAATCGGTTTGTGTCGTGAGCTCGTCCTCGTCATCATCATCCGCGTCGAGCTCGGTCTCGTCCGCCAGCGATACCTCGGCGGTACCGTCGTCGCGCTCCAGCGACCCGTCTTCGTCACCGTTGGCGCCCAACCGCACATACGCACACAACGGTGGCGAGATGCGTGCAAACGTAGCGACGCGA